>Ga0315281_10008484_pt1 | contig 14371 bp, 17 predicted proteins | sample YL17G07_0_MG_FD_204540 | JGI IMG/M metagenome (GOLD analysis project Ga0315281, IMG submission 204540) | Sediment microbial communities from Yellowstone Lake, YNP, Wyoming, USA - YL17G07_0 | ecosystem: Environmental > Aquatic > Freshwater > Lake > Sediment | place: USA: Wyoming | collected...
AGTTTATTTTGTTCTTCTTCGGTCAAATTAATCTCACTTGCTCTCGTCATAACGATAGTATACCATATAACGTCTATTTATGCAACTAAGCACTAGTTCATTTAGTATTTCAGTTAGAAACTTGCACAATGACCGCTTTGGTAGTACTTTCAAGAGTTAAATTGTGAAAGGCAACAAGAGAATTTATTACGACCTTTATCTTCATGATTTTTCTACCAATTCTAGCAAATATTGGTATTGCCAATCTCGTTCTTTGGCTACGGCAGCATCGGCGTCAGAAGAGTTAGTGGCTCTATAGATAGCCTGTAAGGCATAAATTGCAGGACCAATAGAATGAGTGGGAACATGTGCGGTTGCCACCGCTTGACCAGCGGCACGGGCAGCAGAGCGAGCCGCATTATCCTCTCCTACCTCGCGAGCAGCAGCATGAGATGCAAGCGAAGCCTTGCGTATAACAGCCATCTTAAACACCCCTGTATTTATCCATGTTTGGAGTGTTTCGATAGCATTTCGAGGGCGACGGCCTTCTGGATATTTTTCCTCAAAATAGGGCAGAACACGCTCAGCACAATCAATTGCCCAGACGGCTAATGTTTTATGGTCAGTTTTTCTCACAAGCTCTACAATTCTCTCGTCTTTGTAGCGTGTAAGTAAAAATTTGGATTTTTTCATGTTATTACATTCCTAATTGAATTGTTGTTTGTATTGCTAACCTAATATGGTCTGGAAGCGAGTTCATTGTATCATACTCCCCGCTATCCCACAGATAAGTAAGCTGCACTTCAGCCTTTTCAACGATTCTTTCTGCCAGATCAACCTAGACAGAGCTATGATGGACCTACCACGGGAAGATTATTGAAAAGACTCTCCCCGCCAGTCTTGTCCAGCATGTCGGATAGTTCTAGGTATCACCCCATTAAGTGGACCAACTTTTACAGCACGCGTATTCCGAATTCTTTCAGGCCTTCCGCTAAAGCGCTGAGCGGTAGCCCTATCACATTGAAATAGTCACCTTCGATTCTTTCCACAATAACAGAGCCCAATCCCTGAATTGCGTATGCTCCAGCCTTGTCCAGCGGCTCCCCTGATTTAACGTAGGCCTCGATCTCTTCCGAGGTTAGATTCTTAATATGGACTACGGTCTCCACCGACTTAGTTAATACTTTATTCTTGTCCGTATCCAGAATAGTGAAACCTGTGATCACCGAATGAGGCTTCCCCCTCAGCCTCATAAGCATTTTTCTTGCTTCAGCTTCAGTGTCTGGCTTGCCCATGATTTTGCCCCTGAAGACAATAAAGGTGTCCGCAGCGATGACTACGGTATTTTTATGCCTGGTGGCGACTGCCCTGGCCTTCCCCAGCGAAATCGTTCTGGCAAGCTCATCAGGGCTTAATTTGGAGCGCATATCCTCCGCATAATCGCTTGGTTCGACCTCAAATTTCAGGCCGATTTTCTCCAGAAGTTCCTTTCTCCTCGGAGACGCTGACGCCAATATAATTTTCTTCATGACTAATGCTTCACCTTAGCGACAAGAGAACAGGGTGTCGGCACGCTAGTTGCTTGACACCCTGTTCTTATACTCAAGAACCCTCTTGCTTAAGTGTTGTCCGCCTTGCTGTGCTGGTCTCGCAGCACCCTCTTCAGTATCTTGCCGGTAGAGGTACGCGGCAGCTCATTGACAAATACCACATACCGCGGTCTCTTAAAGCTGGAAAGCCTTTGACGGCAGTACTCGATGAGTTCCTCAGCAGTAGCCTTCTCGCCCTTCTTGAGAACCACTACGGCCTTCGGTTCCTGTCCCCACTCCACGCTGGGAACAGCGATCACCGCAGCCTCCTCGACCTTGGGATTGGAGTATAGTACGTTCTCCACCTCTTCAGGCGAGATGTTCTCACCGCCTCTTATAATCATGTCATCGCCGCGTCCTGCCAGGTAGATATAGCCCTCGTCGTCCACATAACCTTTATCGCCGGTGTGCAGCCAGCCATCCTTGGTCAGGGCTTTGGCTGTTTTCTCAGGGTCTTTCCAGTACCCGCTCATCACCCTGGGCCCTTTGGCAATAATCTCGCCCACTTCGCCCAATGGCAACTCTTTGCCATTCTCGTCCACTATCTTGATCTGCACATCATCCATAGGCCTGCCAATGGAGGACTGCAGTCTCTTCAGCTTCTTCTGCTTTTGCTCCTCGGTTCCGGTGATAACATGGTCCTCAGGCCCCAGGCTGGTTATAGTGGAGGCAGTCTCCGTCTGGCCGAAGGCATTTATGAACATCACCTTGGGGAATACTTCTATCGCCTTCTTTATCACCTCGAACGGCATCGAGGCAGCCCCGTAGGTTATCACCTTGAGACTGGAGAGGTCATATTTGCTGAACTCAGGGTCGTCGATGACACGCTTGAGCATGGTGGGCACCAGCATGGCGCGGTTGGCCTTAGTCCGTTCCACCGTCTTCATCCACTCTTTTACCTCAAACTGCCTCATCATCGCCAGCGTCCTGCCGCCATAGGTTGCAGCCAGCACAGCCTGGGCTCCGGCGACGTGGTACAGCGGCACAGTGAGCAGGTTGGTCTCCTCTATCTCAGGGTCGACAGGGCTTACGTTGCTCAGCATGTATGTTACGAAGCTGTTATGAGTCAACGGCACCCCCTTCGGCCTTCCAGTAGTCCCCGCGGTGTACATCAGCATGGCAACATCGTTATCATCGATCTCAGTGAATACATCCTCCGCGGAGGCCTTAGCCAGCATGTCTTCATAATAGAGCATGCCATCGACCTTCTTGTCTATACTGATATAGTGCTGCACTTTGGGTAGATTAGGGCGCATGGTTTCCACCATCTCAAGATAGCGCTCGCCGACAAATAAAACCTTGGCCTCACAGTTGTTGAGCATATAGGTAAGCTCTTCGGCCTTGGCTCTGAAATTCAGCGGCGCGAAGATAGCGCCGAGTTTTACCACTGCGAAGTATGCTTCCAGATACTGATTGCAGTTGACCTGCAATATAGATACAATGTCACCCTTCTTTATGCCGAGCTCGGTAAGGACATGAGCCAGCCTGTTTGATCTCTCGTTAAGCTGTCCAAAGCTGAACTTTTTACCTTCGAAGATTATCGCCGGCCGGTCAGGGACGATAGCGCTGGCTATGGTGAGGAAGTCCGTAGTATTCATCTCGCCTCCTATTTAATATTGCCTGGCTAAATGTGTCATTCTGAGCGCAGCGAAGAATCTCGTCTGTTCGCTCGCTTCTTGCCCAGCTTTTTCTTGACCTTCTTTACCACTTGCGACATAACTTTGCTGGCCTTGTCATCGATGCGGATATCTGCGGCATGATCCAGGCTGGTTTCGCCTTCGTTAATTATAACCAACTTTGCCCCGGATTGCACCGCATACTGAGGCATCAGCGCCGCCGGATAGACCACGAGCGAGGAGCCTATCACAATACAGAGATCGCAGCTTGTAGAGCGCCGCTCCGCCTCCATAGTTTCTTTTACAGGCATCGCCTCCCCGAAAAACACACCCTCGGGCTTGATGATTCCACCGCACTTGACGCATTCCGGGTCCTCAACCCCAGCCTCTACCCACCTCATCACCTCCTCATTGCGCCAGCGCTCGCCGCAGGTGAGGCACTTCGCCCACTGCATATTGCCATGGAGCTGGAGCACCTTGTCCTCTGGGCAGCCCGCCTTCTGATGAAGCCCATCCACGTTCTGGGTGATAACACAGTCCAGCTTGCCCAGCTTCTCCAGTTCGGCAACAGCATAGTGGGCGTCGTTCGGCTTCATATCGGTCCAGCTCAACCCCACGGTTTTACTCATCCCCCACAGCCTCTTCCTCGCCTCGCGGCTGGTGACAAATCTCTGGTATGTAAAATCTTCAGGGTCAAACTTCGTCCACAGCCCATCAGGGCCTCTGAAGTCAGGTATCCCCGACTCGGTGCTGATACCCGCGCCGGTAAACACCACTATACGTTTCGATTTTACGATGAGGTCAGCGACCTCCTCGATTAGCTCTTCCAGCGTTTTGCCACCCATTCCCTGCTTCATTTGCTCACCACCGTCTACATTTTGCATTTTTAATTTGTGGGGTAGGTTGGAGCACTCACTCCAACCGTGCCCAGCACCATGGCGAAAAGCTCGCCCTCCATCTCCAAACCCTCCTCCAAAGACAGGTCGAGGCCGCGGTTTATCGCCTCTTTGGCATACCTTACAGCGAGTTGATTTCTAGACATGATTACCCTCGCCATCACCTCTGCAGCAGACATAAGTTCAGCGCGCGTAACAACCTTGTGAATCAATCCTATGCGCAGGGCCTCGGCAGCATTGATGATCTCGCCGGTAAGTATGGGCGCTGTGCACATGCCCGGCCACACCAGCCTCAGCATGGTCTGGGTGCCCCCGGCAGTGGGTACCATGCCTAAGCCAACCTCGGGCAAGCCGAACCTGGCATCCTCAGAGGCAATCCTGATATCGCAGCACATGGACATCTCTACTCCGGCCCCCAGCGCGAAACCGTGTATGGCAGCGATAAGAGGCTTGGAGACGCCCAGGAACTGCCCCCACAGGTCTCGTTCCCACCTCACCTGCCTGGCTATGGCCTGGGAGGGAGTGGTGCCGAACTCTGTGATGTCAGCCCCTGCTGAAAATCCTCTCTCGCCAGCCCCTTTGATGATACCTATCATCACCTCGGGATCATCATCGAGTGCAGGCAGCACCTCGTACAGCTCATCCCTCATCTTTATGTTAACTGCATTCAGGGCCTGGGGACGGTTCAGCGTGATATAGGCGATGCCGTTCTTTTTCTCGTAGATTATGGTCTCGAAGTCGTTCATAGCAGTGAGTACGCTACTCCCCCTTGAATTGCGCCTTCCTTTTCTCCAGGAAAGCCTTGATACCCTCTGCGCGGTCTTTGGTCGTTTGAAGCAAAAAGGAGAGGTCTGCTTCCAGCCTCAGCCCCTGTGCCAGAGTCATGTCCAGGCCCTTGTTCACCGCCTCCTTGGCATATCTCACCGCGATGGGTGCTCTTGAGATGAGCTTTCTGGCGATCTCCCCCGCTTCCTCTGTAAGCCCCTGCTTGGGCACTACCTTGGCGACCAGACCTACGCGATATGCCTCCGCAGCATCTATAAGCTCAGCGGTGATGACCATCTCCGCAGCCTTACCCTTGCCCACGATTCTGGGCAGACGCTGGGTCCCTCCGCCGCCGGGGATGATGCCGTAAGAGGTCTCGGGTAAACCGAATCGAGCGTTTTCAGAGCAAATCCTGATGTCGCAGCTCAATGCCAGTTCCAGGCCAGCGCCTAAAGTATCCCCGTTGATGGCAGCGATGACAGGGCAATTCAGGCCAGCCACCGCCTTTGAACTCAGGCTCGCCGAATTCATCTGCTTAAGGTTATCTGCGGAGACAGAGCGAAGCTCGGCGAGGTCAAAGCCTGAGCAAAAAACCTCCCCTGCTCCGGTGACGATAACCACCCTCACCTCATCATCCTGGTTTATGGTGCAGCAGGCATCGACGATCTCGTTCGCCAGCGCCAGGTTTATGGTGTTGCCTACGCGAGGGCGGTTGAGGGTGAGCCAGACGACCTGCTCTTTTTTCTCGTAGATTATGGTCTTGTAGGGCATGGGGATTCCTTGGTTCGGAGTCCAGAGCAAATCTTACCTGACCCACGAGGCTGTGTCAAGGAAACACTCTTGATGATTGCCTGCTAAAGCCTGATGCCTGAGGAAAAGACACCGGTGACATCCTGCGCTTCCCTTTTGATGTAGTAACCAGGTAATCCTTGAAAATGGGCTCCGAAATGACTCTATTAGGGAGAAGTGGCTAGGCAAGGAAGTCCGGATGGATTATCTCGATTTCATACGCTCAAAGTCGATTTCAGCCTTGATTTGATGGAGTTGGGCCCTGAGTTCGGCTTCGTGTGCTTTCTCTTGTTCCACCAAAAGTGAAAACGTCCTTTTAGCGTTTTCACTTGTTGCTTTCCGGTGGGCATTTTTGTAATACTCGATTGAGGCTTGCTCGCGCGCTATCGCAATCGATATTATTTCAGCTACTTCTTGCAGGTCTTTTATCTTAGACATAACTCCCCCTTCCCGATTGTCCAACGCCTCATGAGTAAACTATTTTCCCTCCGTAATGGCCCAGAATACCGACTATCGGAACTAAAATCACCAGTAGCGCCAGGTACACATAAGACAGGTTGGTTTCTGATATCAGGATATTCGGGTCTACAGTTCGCCAGATAAAACACGTTGTAACAACAGCAGCCAACAAAACACTGAATATCGCTTTTCGGATAAACACTCTCGTCATTCTCTTTTCGTAGGTCACACTCCAACTGAATACGCCCAAAAACCCGGCAATAGCTGAAGTTAGGAAATCACCTATAAGCAAATAGTATGACGCCGTTTCAAAAGAGGGTTTATGGGTAGAAATATAAATAAGCGCTAATATAGGAATCGCAATGGAGTATGCTATCGCAAAATGAACTAACATCGGATGAGGGTGCAATCCTTCTATTCTACTTGCCAGTGTCTTTATAGAAGGCTTCTCTTTTCTTAGCTCCCCCACGACCGGGAATTTCGTCAATACTTCTTCGGCGTGGGACGCATTCGTTATTTCCTCGGTTGAATCGGTTCCGGCAAAATGGCGTCCCTGATGCTTCCCTTCTGCCCAGAGGGGACTGCCGGAAACGTCATAGACCTTTCCTTTGAAAGCTATGTATGCGGGTTTTCCGGATTTTCCATCAAACCCTTTCAGATCTTTCAAGGTGAATGGCTTTTGCTTTGCGTTTCCCATTTATTCCTCTTGGAACTCTTAAATCAGATTGCTCCGCAAAGAGAATGCTCAGGTTCTTTGTGTCATTCTGAGCCCTTTTGCCTCTCTATTATTCGATTTGCGTGCCAAGCATATCCTACATACTAACAACAGAGAATTTAGAAATCATAAAATTGAGAGGAAAAAGATTAAGAAGTTGTGACATTTCTATGAGCATCTAACACCCCTATATGCTAAAAAGGCAGGTGATTTCAGGGAGCTATAAGGCACGGCGTTCCTATCACCTTTTATTTTTTAGCTTGTCATTATAATGTTCGCGAAACTTCGCTAGTTTTGGCGCAATAATAACCTGGCAATAAGGTTGTGGGGCATTTTGCTTGAAATAGTGTTGATGATAGTCCTCCGCCGGATAGAAGGAACTAAATGGCGTAACCTCAGTTACGATGGGAGCATTCCATATCTTCGACGCATTGAGCTCCTTAATCAATTGCTCAGCAATAGCCTTTTGCTTATCATCGTGATAGAAAATTGCAGAGCGATATTGAGTGCCCACATCAGCCCCTTGACGGTTCAACGTCGTTGGATCGTGTGTCGAGAAAAACACCTCTAAAATTTCTCTATATGAAATCACCCTCGGATCGAACACTACTTGTACAGCTTCTGCGTGGCCTGTCCTGCCTCCGCATACCTCTTTATATGATGGATTTGCCATCTTGCCCCCCGAGTAGCCTGATACTACCCGCTCTACGCCTTTTAATTCATCGAAGATGGTCTCAAGACACCAGAAGCAACCACCAGCGAGCGTAGCAACCTCCCTGCCATTGTTGCGATCATTATAGCTTCGATTATTGCTCATCTTACCCCTCCCCCATGAAATCAAAATTTAGACAGCTCTTTTAATTCAACTAATACCGGCACGTGTCACTGAAAAGCAGGGCCGTTAATATCTGCGTTATTGTTATACCCTTCCCTTTCCCAATATCCGCGGAAATCTTCGCTCGACAACTCAATCCTTTGAACCCATTTGGCCCATTTGTAACCGAATTTCCCTTCAGCAACAACCTGAAAAGGGAAACCTCTATCGGCAGGCAGTGTTACATCGTTGAGCTTAAGTGCAATAACTGTGCTGTTGCCCAATATGTACTGCAGGTCCAAGGAGGTAAATCCGGAAGAATCATCAGCGGTATGGAAGATGACCGTTTTGACGCCAGGCTGCACCCCCGCTTGCTCAAAAATGGAGGCTAGAGTTGGCCCGGTCCATTTAGCCGTGAAGGACCAGCCCTCTACACAGTTGAGTGTGACCAGTCTGGACTCCATGGGTAATGACTGAAGATCAGCATAGGTCAAGCTCAAAGGATTGTCTACAAGCCCGTCCACGGTAAGCACATAGGTGTCCTTATTTATGTACTGGGTACCTTTTATTGCATTGTTTCGCTGCTGACTTATGGGGGTAAGCTTAACCCCCAAATACTCTGTAGCCTCCGTCTCCCCAGGTGGCGGTGTGAAAGGCTGCTTACAGGCGGCGATCGGCATGGCAAGCATCAACATAATAACTATTGGCAATATCAACCTTGGCATGAACCTTCGACTCATGACCGCCTCCTCTACGTAAAGTATTCCATGTAGACGACTCCTGCCAGAAGACAAACTCCGATAGTAACAAGTATGCTGTTGAATAACCAAGCTTTCTCTAAGCATCGAGACGGTAGTTTAAGCCTTACGTTTGTCAGCACATGCGTGACAAAAATAACTGCAAGAGGAACTTGAATGACACGGTGAATGGAATCTGCCGCACCCCGATCAATCAGACCGAACGAAGCCTTGTATATTATTTCGGTGCGCGTAATGCCCCATCCGGAAATTAGCAAAACAATAATCGCAGCCAGGAGAAGCCAGGCGCTTACCCGAGCGATCCGCTTTAAATAGACGTTCGTCTTTCTCACATCCTGTACAACTTCCTGTGTTCGCTGATTCATGTTTCTTACTACCGCCTCATCTTAGATTGCGGACTCCTCTACTATGACACCTCAACACAAGTTTAGCTGTTTGCAGGAAAAGGGTCCGGTTACGATAATAGGCTTTTGGGATAAACAAGTCATAAAATGTGGGTATAAAAAGTCAAAAAATTATGACATTTTAGGAAGTATCCAAACTACTTAATTCCACGCCGTCCAAAATTAGTAGTGGGCTGCTTAGCCATTCTGTTCGTAGTACATACCTGCCCTTCCCAGTGGCGAGCTTCCTTGATAACTGGTATGATTTGGCTGATGAGGAGGCAACGCATACCTTGAGCAATAGCGGAGAAAGGATTACGGTCAGTCAGTTAACTGGCGAACCACATGAGCGCGCCGCGGCCAGGGATATCGTCGACAAATATGGCCGCTCCTCGCTCGACTTCTTCAAGTTGTGGCCAGAAAAGTCGTATCTCTTTGCTGAAGACAACACATGTGTTATCGCTTACAAGACAGCCCTTTGCGTAGCTATCAGCCTGGGGGACCCCGTTGGCCCTGATGACCGGCTCGAACAAAGCATCCGGGAATTCATGCGGTTCTCTTCTCAGAAACGCTGGATGGTTGCCTTCCATCAGGCTTTAGCTGACCTTCTCCCAATATACCGCAAGCTGGGCCTCCGCGTCCTTAAGTTTGGTGAGGAGGCTGTGGTCGATGTTGAACACTTCTGTTCCGTGACGGCGGAAAACAAATTTTTTCGCTATATCCGGCATAGATTCGAGCGTGACGGCTATACGTTCGCCAGACATGTTCCGCCGCATCCTGAGAGGTTGCTGGAAGAAGCAAAAGAGGTCTCTGACTCATGGCTGACGCTGCCTGGAAAGCGCGAGCACGGTTTCGCATTGGGTTGGTTTGACCGGGCATACCTGGGTGAGACGCCATTGGATATCATCAGGGACTCCGCAGGCTCCCTTATTGCCTTTGTCAACGAGGTGCCAGACTATCGGCATGGAGAAGCTGAGCTTGACTTGATGCGGCATCGAGTCAAGGCACCGAACAGTGCCATGGAGTACCTGCTCACCAGAGTGCTGTTCGATCTGAATTCCCGAGGGTATACCCATCTCTCTTTGGGTCTCGTCCCCTTCGCTGGTGTAGGCAACCATGCCGGTTCAAACCTTGAAGAGAAGTCGATGCATCTGCTCTTTGAGCATGCCGATCGGTTTTTCTCTTTTAAGGGACTGCACAGGTTCAAAGACAAGTTCGAGCCGGTATGGGAGGACCGTTTTCTGGTCTACCAGGGCGGGCTAGTAGGCTTTGCCAGAACCCTTCTGACAGAGATGCGGGTTACTGCGGTAGCGCGGTGAACCAACGTACGACGTAATATAGAGGGGGGCAACTATGGCCTCCCGGACTGCGGATGATTTTAGCGTGCATTCGCTCCAAACAGACAGGCAATCCTCCATCCTGATGGAGCCCGTAGTGCTTCATGTTGCCTCAAAAGGTGACCCAGCATCACTCACCACTCGGCTCGACGTTCTTTCACAAAGTTAACCATATTCCCTCTGCGAAAATCCAGCATACTGAAGAACCCCTTCAACTGTTCGTCGTCTTCTCTTAGAAGCACTTGTACCTCAACTTGGTTTTGCTCACAAACCTCACAAAACGTTTCCACCAGCCTTCGACCTATGCCCAAATGCTGATACTTAGGGTGTACCCCCATCATGTCTATCCACCCTTTCATATCCTTTCCATATTTCACTCCTCGAATGTCTCCTAGAAGGAAGCCCACTGTTACCCCATTCAGCTCCGCTATAAAACTCAGGGCCGGACGATATACTTCTGCCTCCGCGTCAGCCTCTACTTGCCATGAGATAACTCGTTGCGGGCCAGATAACGACCTATCTATTACTTTTACCTTTGATATATCTTCATCGACCATGCGACGGATTTTGATTCTATTTTCATCTCCTCGCATTGCTATCCTCCCCATGCCTCCACTTGCCTTTCTCTACTTATCACGATGCTCTACTATCGCGGATGATTGGTATTCTCTAAAACCTTAGCAGCCATATCCTCTATAAGGTGATTCAATGACGGGAGATGATGGATTTTCTGGCGCTGCATCAGCCTGGCCGCCTTCTCAACAATGGGGCTGTTGGTCAAATGGCATGTCCTGACAGCTTCCAGCCCCTTAACAATACGGAGGCATTCCTCATAGGATAGCTCCGGTTTGTAGTTCTGGTCGATGTTTTGTTCGTAAGGCTGGCGCATTTTTGCCCTTAAAGGGATAGATTTGCCCATGCTTGAGGGGCTTCTTGCGTCAGTATACATCTCGCGGTAGAATATCGCAAATGCCAGGTATGCACAAAGCACGCAGTATAGCAACTCTACGAGTAATTAGTTCTCAGAGGTAAAATGATAATCGATATGCATTCACACTTGTTTGTAAAAGAGTGGCTTCCTCGCGAATTTTGGGAGGGGATAGTCAGGACCGCTCAGGCCCAGGCAAAGAGAATAATGAAGGCAGACATCTCCTTCGATGAGATGGAAAGGATGGTGCTTTCGCCCCTTTGGGAGTCTTCTGAGGAGGTTCTCCTGGGCGAGATGGAGGCAGCGGGGATAGATAAGACGGTTATATCGCCTCAGGACTTCGAGATAGGTCTGAGCAGGACAGAAATTACCATCGAAGAGCAAAATAGGCTACACGCGGAGCTCATGAAAAAGCATCCAGATAGGTTGATAGCCTTTGTCGGCATCGACCCCAGAAGAAAGAACAGTGTGGAATTCCTGGAAAAAGGCGTTAAAGAGTGGGGGATGAGGGGGCTCAAGCTGCATCCTGCTGCCGGATTTTTCCCCAACGACAGAAGATTCTATCCACTCTACCGGAAGTGCGTGAGCCTCAAAATCCCGGTCCTTTTTCACTCCGGGCCCATTATATATCCGCTGAGGAGTCTACCTGCTCACCCGATATACCTGGATGATGTTGCAGCCGATTTCCCAGAATTAACCTTAATCGCAGCCCATATGTCTCACACCTGGTGGCAAGATTTGCTGGCGATAGCTGCGGTGAAACCAAACATATTTGTAGATATATCCGGTTGGGAATTGGAGGTCATGGCACACTATGAGGATTTCTGCAAAATCCTGAAAAAATTCATAGATGAATTGGGATATGACAGAATATTGTTTGGCACCGATGGCCCCGGCTTCAGGCAAGTCTGCCCCCCTCGAGACTACGTCCAATTGATTAGAGGGCTCCCCCAGAAATCTCCTGAAGGGATAAAATTCACCGAAGAAGAAATCTCAGCTATACTAGGTGGGAACGCACAGCGAGTTCTAAACCTGTAGAGCTTCTAATGACGAAAGTGCTTCTACAATGAGAGCCAAATAAAGAGATGGAGGGGATTAAAATGAGGAAATTCGAGGGAGTTTACCCCGCGATGGTCACTCCTTTAAACAGGGGACTTAAAATCGACGAGGATGGCCTGAGGTATGAGGTAGATTTTCTGATTGGAAGTCACGTCCATGGATTGGTGGCCATGGGAAGCTCGGGGGAATTCCCCTATCTAACTGTAGATGAGAAGAAAAGGGTGATCGATATCGTGGTCGAGCAAACGAACCGCCGGGTACCGGTTGTCGTCTGTACCTCAAGCGTGGGTACAGACGAAGTTATATTGTTGAGTAAATATGCAAGGGACAGAGGAGCAGACGGTCTTCTCATCAATCTACCCATATATTTCCCGCTTACGGATGACGATGTATTTAATCATTACAAAGCGATCTCGAAAGCCGTAGACCTGCCGATTCTGCTTTATGATTTCCCGTACGTCACTCACCTGGAGATGTCGCTTGAGCTGATTTCCAGGCTATCCCGTATAGAAAATATTGTGGGGATTAAAGAGACAGGGCCTGTAGAAAAAGCTGAGCAAATTTTGCAGATGAAAAAGAAAGAGCCCTTCTACGTTTTCACTGGCATTAGTTTCGTCCTGCTCCAAACTCTAAAGGTCGGGGGAGCCGGGGTCATATGCCCGATTCCGTGCATTGTGCCCAGGGATATTGTTTCGCTCTATGAGAGTTTCAAAAAGGGAGATATGAAAAAGGCTTCTCAATTGCAGGAGAAGATTTATCCGCTCGTCTCCATGGTGGCTGTGCCAGTGCAACCTCCCGTAGTGAAGGAGGCAATGCACCAGTTAGGTCACCCCATCCAACCCTATGTCAAGAGCCCTCTTCCCCGGATAACAGCGGCACAGAAAGATATCGTGAGAAAATCTCTGCTAGACCTGGGATTGATCAGGAGCAAAGGATAAAAGAGGCGCTGTGCTCATCAGTCCATAACGCAACGTTACTCTACAGTCATATCCTTGCGAACTCTAGACAACACCCTCTCTCTGGGAAGCGTACATCGCCTTATCCAGATTGATGGCACAGCAACCCACTTCGGCACCCGTGAGCCGTCCTATGATATTAACGCGCTGCCCATTTCTTCCGCAGGGACATGGAGTTGTTTCCTCCAGATACGCCATGTCCTCAGTCAGGATGTATGCGGGGTAAGCCAGGCACGTGGGGTCTATTATTGCCAGCACCCCACGCCTTCCATCATGGATTTCCTTCCGGTAATCATCGAGTTCCCTTACGCTGAAGTGCACCCAGGGAGCAACGTGCTTCCAGTGGTGGCTGCATTCTATGGCCATCATGTTTCCCTCAATCAGCCCGTATATATCCCGGATTTGCTCGGGCTGAATTCCCAGATACTCAGCGCATTCGCGATTAAATTCCTCTCGCGGAATCGCCTCCCCCGTGAACCTCTTCCAACCACCCATAGTGATGATTCTGGTTTCTCCATCCAGTTTCAGACGAATATCCTGTTTCTTGAGGTACTGTATTAAGTTGTGCACTAAGAAGGGAGGGCCCACAATGTGCCTTATGTGTTCATTCTCCCATTGCGTCAGAAGTGCGATAGCTTCTTGCGGGTCGAAGGTGGTTTTCCTTACTATGAATCTGCTTGTATCTACCAGTCCCCCCAGCATGTTCGATACCTTAATCATACCCATTTCAGGCACTTCTTCCGGCGAGGGCATCAGGAACAATATCGCTCCGCTCGAGAACTTGAAGAACTCCCTGTACATTGCCCATACAGCGAGAAACCCCTGAGTAACCGTTTCGGAATCCCGCCGCGTTACACTCGGAATTCCGCTGGTGCCGGTGCTCCTCATCTCTACCTCGATGTGGTCCAGCCCCAGGGTCAGCAGCTTTTGTGTATCTGTCCGTTTGAATTGGCTCACCGGTATTAAAGGGATTTTTACCAGGTCGTCAAAGCTTCGTATATCTGATGGAGTGACTCCCTGTTGCTCGCAAAGTCCGCGATAATACGCGTTGTTCTCGTAGTGAAAGCGGAAGTTCTCAGCAATGAGGCTTGCCTTCAACTCCCTTTGTTCTTCAATAGGAAGCCTCAGCACTTTATCCAGCGAGGTGTACACGCTCCCCAACGGATTGAGCCCCGCTTTGCGGATTTCCTCGAATAACCTGTCATAGTCGTGTGCCATTCCTTCCTCCTCCCGGTTAAAGCTTCCTTGCTTCAATCAGCTTGAACAATCCCGCCCACAAGTTGGTAACCCGTTCTACCTTTAAGTTGCTTCTGGTCACATCCTCGATT
>Ga0315281_10008485_pt1 | contig 14370 bp, 12 predicted proteins | sample YL17G07_0_MG_FD_204540 | JGI IMG/M metagenome (GOLD analysis project Ga0315281, IMG submission 204540) | Sediment microbial communities from Yellowstone Lake, YNP, Wyoming, USA - YL17G07_0 | ecosystem: Environmental > Aquatic > Freshwater > Lake > Sediment | place: USA: Wyoming | collected...
GGTGCCGCTGTGGGGTTTCGAGCGCGTGCATCCCGCCGGCATGAGCCCGCAGCTGATCCGGCAGATCGTCAAGGACATTCCCAACATCGTCGCCATCAAATCGGAAGGCGGCATGCCGACTCCGGCCGGTTTCATCCAGACCTGGAAGAACCATTCACACGAGGTCATCGTGACCTTCCCGGTGGAGGCCGAAGGCATCCCGTTCGCCGGCATGGTGCCGATGCAATTCATGGGCACCAGCGACAGTGAATATTTCGGCCCCATGATTCCGCGCATCTTCAAGCTGATGACGGGCGGGCAGTTTGACGAAGCGATGGAGTTGTACTGGCAGATCCACCCGGCCCGCATGGCGCGCAAGTACGTGGCCAACAGCTACATGACGGCGACCCATTTCATCAACCGCCACCTGTGGAAGTACGAGGGCTGGCTCTCCGGCTTCAACGGCGGGCCGCTGCGGCAGCCGACGATGAAAATAGTGGACCGGCACATGAAAGTATTGCGCGACGGACTGGCGAAATCGAAGCTACCGCAGGCCGCGGAACCCGACAGCGAATACTTCGTCGGCCGCAACCCGGTCTGACATATCGTCGTCCTGGCGAACGCCGGGACCCAGGGCGCTCTGCATTCCGGCTTGCGCCGGAATGACGGGCGTTTTGTTTACTGCGGCTGAATACCAACGGTCTTCGCGATGTTCGCCTGCAGAACCATGTCGTCCTTGATGAACGCCGCGAATTCCTCCGGCGTGTTGCCGGTCGCGAAGTAGTCGCTGTCCGCGAGGTACTTGCGCGCCTCCGGCGCGCCGAGCGCTTTCAGTAGTTCGGCGTTCATGCGGCGCACGATTTCCGAGGGCACGCCGGCCGGGAACCACATGCCGTGCCAGCAAATGACGTTGTAACCGGGCAATCCCGCTTCCATGACCGTTGGCACGTCGGAGAGCGTCGGCAATCGCTTCGGACCCGCGATGCCGAGTGCGCGCAGGCGGCCGGACGGAAGATACGGCCGCGCGACCGCCGCGGTCACGAACATCATTTCGATATGCCCGCCGACCACGTCAGTGAATGCGGGCGGGTTGCCCTTGTAGGGCACGTGCACGAGCTGGATGCCGGCCATCGCGGCGAACAACGCACCGCTGACATGCTGCGGACTGCCGACGCCCGCCGACGCGTAGTTGAGCTGGCCCGGCCGTGCCTTGGCGAACTGGATGAATTCCTTGACCGAGCGCGCCGGAACCGACGGGTGGACGACCATCAGATTTCCGGACGTCACGTCGAGCTGCGTGATCGGGGCAAAATCGTTCACGACGTCGTACGGCAGCTTTTTGTAGTAGGCCGCGTTCCCGGTGTGCGAACAGTTGGTCACCAGCATCGTGTAGCCGTCGCGCGGCGCCTTGGCAACCAGATCGGAGCCGAGTGTGCCGCTCGCGCCGGGACGATTGTCGATGATGAACGGCTGTCCCATCGTCTCGGTGAGACGTTGCGTGAATACGCGCGCCAGCGTCTCGACCGGACCGCCGGCGGGAAACGGCGCGATCACGCGGATCGGTTTGGCGGGATAGCCGGCGGGCTGCGCATCCGCCGCAGCCGGGAGCATTGCGGCGGCGAGCGCCGCAATCACACGACAAATAAGCGCTCGGGACTCAACGGTTCTGCACAGCAAAATCTTCATGTCAACTCCTACTGGTCAATCCGGCGAACCGCGCCGGGCGTGCGGCCCCGGGATATGCACATGGCAGACGGCCAAAGCCGGTATCGGTGAAAACCGCATTATCAATCGCCCACGACTACGAATGGAGCCCAGAAAAATGGATGGGCTCGTGAAATTTCAACATTGCCTTTATCCGTCTTGGCCGTGAACTGAGTGCCCCGCAACTTGCTGCGCGCGGCCGCGGCAGCCGCTAAAGCGGACTGCCCCGCACGCAGATTACGAAATGTCTCCACTATGAGGTCGCGCGTCGAAGCACTTTCGACGCTCCAGTGGCTCACCAGCAGCCGGCGCGCTCCCGCATACAGGAACGCCCGCGTCAGTCCGGCGAAGCCTTCGCCGTCGCCCGTCAGCCCTTCCCCGCCCGCAGTATTGCACGCCGAAAGTACCACGAGCTCGGCGTTCAGGCGCATGTCCTCGATCACTTCTTTCATGGTCAAAAACCCATCCTCGCCCTGTAAATCTCCCACCAGCGTAAGGGCGAGCGCGGGCTGCGCACCCGCATCCGACGCAGCCCCACGGGTAAGCACCCCGCCCGCGTCCGAAGCCGGCGCCAAAAACTCCCCGCCCAATAATCCGTGGGTCGCGAACAGCAGATAGCGCACACCGGTAAGGTCGAGACTTTTAAGCATCTTCTCCTGCGCCCGATTGCGCAGGTAGACTTCAGTCGGCCCGCTCATCAGCGCCGCCACCGACCGCGTTTCTTCGGCGGTTTCAGGCAGACGCGGCAGCAGTTCCTGCCCATCCCTCTTCACGCTCCTCGACAACAACTGAAGTGTGGCGCGGGTAGACTGCGAATAACCGCGATCGCGCGCCCCTCGCTCGGCGCCGCCGTCGTCCACGGAAAATACCGGGTCCCCGAATGCGACAAGGTCCTGCGTCGCCCTGACGGGCGGTTTCGGATAGCGCCGCTCCGAAGCAAACGCAGTCAGGCTGGGCTGGTAAGTGAACCGGTAAGCGTCGCCGAGATAAGGCAAGCCGCCGTACTCCGCCAGCACTGCCCCGCGATTGTTATGTCCTTCGCCGCGTGCCTGCAGGAATGCGCGCCGTTCCGGCTCGCCAAAGTACGTAATCAGCAGCTCGAGCGGCAGCGCATAAGCAGGCCCATCCGCCACCACGATTACGCGTTCCGATCCGCGCAGGACGTCTTCTGCCGGCGCGACGAGCGAGCGGTATAACGCGTGTATTACCAGCGGATCGAGCGACTCCAGCGCGCGTAGCTCCGAGGAAGCGGTATCCATTGCATTCCGCACGCTGCGTATTTGCCGCGATACCTCCCGCCGCGACACCGCGACCGTCGCCATCTTGAACCGGTCCCGTGTAACGGCAAACACTACGACGCGTTCCGGCAGCAGAACGAAGGTCAGCAGCGACTCGCCGGGACGAAGCAGCTTTTGCTGCAGTTCGTCCGCGGTCACTGGCTGCGGCTGAACGAGTTCCATGAACCGCGGGTAGCGCACGCGCAGCGCGGCCTCCGTGCGGGCAAGGTCCGTTTCAGCCGACTGAATTTGCGTTGCCAACCCGGCTCTGGCTGCCGCGGCATCCGGATTCGCAATACTTTGCGAGGATCGCGATTCTGTCAGGGCGCCGAGGCGCGCGAGCGCATCGTCGCGCGCAACCTTCAGCGTAAGGAATGCCGGCTCACCGGAATAGCGCGTCACGTCGGCCTGCCGCAGCATTTCGCTGAATATGCGGCTTTGGTTGCGGGAAGCAGCCGCCAACGCTTCGCGGTCGTAACCCGTCTGCGCGGAGCGCTCGTGCAGCGTCAGCAGCAGATCGATATATTCGCGGTAGATGTCGGCGAATTGTCCGAGGAAACTGTAGCGCGCTTCGTCGCTCAACCCGCGGGTTTGTGCGAACAACCAATCCAATGCATCCACCGCGCTGCGATAAAACTGCGCCGCGACCTCCAGTCGCCCGCGCTTCGCGAGAAACCTCCCTAGACTATGGTGATGCAGAACGCGGTACCATGGTTCGCCAGCGGTGTTGGTTATGGCTGCAGCTTGCTGCAAGAATGGCTCTGCTTCCACGAAGCGAGACTGGGCCTCCAGCAGCGTTCCCAGGTTATGAAGAACCATCGCCGTATCGGGGTGCTCGGCGCCGAGCAGTTGACGACGAATGCCGAGGGCGCGGCGATATAGAGGCTCTGCTTCCCGGTAGCGATGTTGGCGCGATTGTAAAAGCGCCAGGTTGTTCAGAGCCGAGGCGACATCGGGATGGTTAAGTCCTAATGTGCGCTCCCATACGCCGAGGACACGTTCGAACTTGGGCTCCGCTTCCTTATAGCGCCCCTGGTTTCTCATCAGAACAGCGAGATTGTGTACGCTGGTCACCGTATTGAGATTGTCCGGACCGAGCGTCCGCTCCCGGATCAAAACTGCCCGGCGATACAAGGTCTCCGACTCCGCGTAGCGGGCTTCCTGCTTGAGCAGCCCTGCCAGGCCGTCGCTGGTGCTTGCAACGTGCGGGTGATCCGGCCCCAGCACGCGCTCTTCGGTCGCGAGAGCCTGCCGGTATGCCGCCTCGGATTCAGCATAGCGTCCGAGCATCCGCAACATTTGGCCGAGGCTGTGAAGCGCGGCAAGCGTGTCCGGATGCTCGATGCCCAGCGATTTTTCAAGGATGGCGAGCGCCCGCCGCGCCATCGCCTCAGCCTCGGCAAAACGTCCCTCCTGCCGCAAAGACGCCGCAAGATTGTTCAGTGCCGCCGCCGTTGCAGGGTGTTCCATTCCATAGGCTCGCGTCAGGACCATGACCGCACGCTCGTTCAACGCCTTTGCCTGGGCGAAATGCGCCTGCGCCGAGAGGATGAGCGCGAGGCCGCCCATAACGGGAGCGTTGCCGGGATGGTCAGCGCCGTTTGCAGCCTCGAGAATTGCGAGCGCGCGACGGCTCAACGGCTCGGCTTCGGCGTAACGAGCTTGTTCTCGCAGCGAATCGGCGAGGTTATGCAAAGACGCGGCGGTGCTTGGGTGAGCCGGTCCCAGAAACCGCCCAGCTATGGCCGTTGCACGCCGGAAGAGCGGTTCGGCCTCGGCGTAAAAGCCGCGGCTGTGGAGCAGCTGCGCGAGTCCGTTGGCGCTCGTAGCTATGTCGAGCGTCTCCGGGCCCAGCGTATTTTCCAGGATCGAGATGGCGCGGCGGAACATGGCTTCCGCATCGCCGTAACGGCCCACGGTAGCGTAGACGGTTGCCAGTCCATTGAGCGCCGCGGCTGTGTCGGGATGCTCTGGCCCCAATCCCTGTTCCGCGATTGTCAAAGCACGGCGCGCCAGCGTTTCGGCCTCCGGGTAACGCCCCAGTTTCGTCAAAACCTGGACCAGGTTTCCCAGGACAGGCAGGATATTCGGACTATCGCTGCCAAACGCAGCAACCGTCGCAGCGACTGCTTGTCTCGAGTAGCGCTCCGCTTCAGCATACTCTCCCGCCTGGAAGCGCTCGAAGGCCCGTCGATTAAGCGCATCCAGCTCCTCATTGCTTGCGCTCAGTGCGGGATGCGCCGTGCATAGCAGTCCAATCAAAAAGGCTGCCCGCAGATGGGTCGTTTTCAATCTGCGTCTCCTGCTACGGCTCGGAGCGACGCCGTCGGGACACAAGATCACCATTGCTCGCCACAGTTCTTTAACGTCCGGTTATTGGAATCGGCACGCTTTTGCCCGGGACGGTTTGGATTTCCGCGGGGGGTTGAATCACCAGTGACGTTTTCGGCACAATGATTTCGAATTTTTGAGTCGATACGGGACCGATAGTACTGAAACCCTGTGACCCCATCGACCCAGTCGCCGACAAAGACGTAGCGGCCGCCGGGTTCTGCAGGTTCTTGTCCATTGCAGCCTCGGTCCTGATCGGGAGGGCGAGCCCTGCTCCAGCGCCCGATCCGGTAGCAATTGCCGCGGGCTTGCCGGTTTCGGGTGCCTTGGCAACTATCGCGGGCGCCGAGCGCGCATCAACCAGATGCGCGACCAGCCCCGGATTGAGCTGAAAGTTTCCCCTGGGCGCTTCGATCAAAACGACGCCGCGCACGGCCTTGACGTAAACGCCCGCCGTAGATGCACCCGGCTCCGACGCGGCGGACGGAATGACGCTGATCTCCTGATCTTCCGCATGCGTGGTCAGGGTCAACACCGGCGTAGAAATGATTTGTGTGGATTTTTCGGTGCGCCCCGCAGCGACCGTGATTCGTATGTTGCCCTGCTGCAAAAAAATGGAAGGTTGCTGCGCACCCGGTGGCGCCGCGGCATCACCGAACCTGTCGATCCTTACCCGGGTTTCGGACCGGACCATGAGAAAACCGCCGGCTGGCAGCCTGATCTGGGCAACGGCGCCTTTACCGACGGTGAGCGTCTCACCTTCCCGGATTTCGCCGCCCCTTTGCGCGAGCCTTTCTTTGTTATCACCCGAGGGTGCCGCGATTTGCGCTTCGCCGGCGACAAACACAAAGGTTCCGGTTTGCGCGCTCGCGCTTGCCGCGAACACGGCCAAGCTCAGCGCAAGCAAAAAGCGATCCCCTCGTCTCATTGGCAGCACCTTGGCTATCAGCACCACTTGAATTTTCAGTATAGCACCGAGGAATTGCGATACCTCTTGCCAGGCGCACAACCGAGGAGACAGGCCCCAAAACCCGTGATTGGTGGCTCGTTGCTCGCGGTTCGGGGTTCGGAGTTCGTGGTTCGTCGTTGGCCCCGGGCTGATAAGAGCCGGATCGAACTTCCTGTCGCTTGCTTGATTCAGGTCAAACAATGCTCACGCGAGCGGCATTAAGTTACGGTGCACCAAACAGGAAAACAACGAATGACTATTCACTCGTCGCAGCTCGTGGGCAAGGCGCTGAAGCGGCAAGGCGTGGACACCATGTTTTTCCTGATGGGCGGCCCGATGTTCACGGCCGAAAGTTCCTGCGTCGCGGAAGGCATACGCGCGATCGATGTCCGCCACGAACAGGCGGCCGCGATGATGGCGCACGGCTACGCGCGGATGCGCAACCGGCCGGGTGTCTGCATGGCGGCATCGGGACCGGCAGCGCTCAATTTCGGAACGGGGCTCGCGACTTCACTTGTGGACTGCACGCCGGTTGTCGCAATCGGGGGAGCGAGCACTTTGCGGGAATTGGGCACTGGCGCGTTTCAGGAATTCGACCAGGTGGCCGCGATGCGGCCGGTGACCAAGTGGGCTGAGCGGGTGTTTGAGGCGCGGCGAATTCCGGAGCTGATACACAAGGCGTTCACGATCGCCGTCGCGGGCAAGCCCGGCCCCGTTTATCTCGATTTGCCGGCGGATGTAATACACCAACAGGTCGAGGAAAACACTATCGTCTGGCCTGAATACGAACGCGGCGCCCAGCTTGGCTGCGCGACCGGCGACCCGGCCATGGTGGAACGTGCAACCGCGCTGCTGGCGCGCGCGAAGCAGCCGATTGTGCTGTCGGGAAGCGGGGCGAACTGGTCGCAAGCGTCCCCTGCGCTGCGAACATTTGTCGACCAAACGGGCATTCCGTTCTACACCACGCCGCAGGGCCGCGGCATCATTCCGGAGGATCACGAGTACAGTTATTTGACTGCGCGCAGCCTCGCCTTCAGAGAAGCCGACGTCGTGCTGGTCGTCGGCACCCGCATCAACTGGATCATCGGCCACGCGCACTCTCCCCGCTTCAATGCGCAGGCGAAGTTCATCCGGGTCGACATCGATCCGGCGGAAGTCGCCGCGACGGCGCGGCTGGATGTCGGCATCGTCGGCGATGCGAAGCGTGTTGTGGAACAGTTGAACGCAGCCAACGATGGCCGCGTTCATCCCGCGTTGTTCGCAGCGTGGCGGCGCCAGCTCGCCGAAGCGCACCGTACGCGGCAGCAGGCGCAGGAAATCAAGTTGAGCACCGACCAGCAGCCGATCCATCCGCTGCGCCTGTGCAAGGAGATCCGCGATTTCATGGACCGCGAAGCGATCCTCGTGGTCGATGGGCAGGAGATCCTGAATTACGGCCGTCAGTCGATTCCGACGTACCTGCCCGGGCATCGCCTCAACTCCGGAACCTTCGGCACGATGGGTGTGGGACTGCCTTACGCGATCGGCGCCAAGGTGGCGTGTCCCGACCGGCAGGTGATCTGCCTGCACGGCGACGGTTCATTCGGCATCAACGGCATGGAACTCGACACTGCCTTCAGGCACCGCATCCCCGTGCTTACCGTCATCAGCCTGAATGCGGGCTGGATGTCGGACCCGAAAAAAGCGTGGGTGGGACGCGACCTCGGCTTCACCCGTTACGACAAGATGGCGGAAGCCCTGGGGTGCCACGCCGAGTACGTCGAACAACCCAAGGACATCCGGCCGGCGCTGGAGCGCGCCAACGCTGCGACCATGAAAGGCGTCCCGGCGGTAGTCAACGTCATGACAGATCCGAACGCCAAGGCAACAACCGCGAGGTTCGTGACGTACTGAACAAGCGATGGTTCGGGGTTCGGGGTTCGGGGTTCGATGTTCGGGGTTCGCAATTAGAGAAATGCGCAAAAAACGCCAGGCGTCTTTACACCTTGGCGCCCTTCCCCTGAGAATTCCTGAGCTTCTTCGCCCGTTTCGCTAATTTCGCGAGGTTCTTCGTGGCTTTTTGCTTCCGCCGCCTGGTCTGCAACGACTTGGAATGACTCATAGTAGCCTCCGGGTTATGAAATGTTGAGTCGCATGTTACCTTGAACCGCGATTGTGTTCTTGTCAGATTTCGGTTGTGGAGAGCGCGTCTTTAAAAGCGGCCCTGATCTCGCGCCGCCCGTCGTCGCCGATCACTTCCGACGCCCCGATGAATTCCTCGAGCGCGGCGATATCGACTTTGCGCGCTCGCGCGTCCTCCTGCAACCTGTCAAGCTGGCCCAGCTCCTGAAATATCTTCGTGCGCTCCTCTAAGAGGCGGTTGAAGTGCACGTCGCAAGCAGGAATGGGCGTCGGGTGCCGGGTAATCTCCTCGCACACCAAATCCCGCCGGCGCTCGAGGTGGTTTCGGATTTCCCGACACATCGAGACCGCCGGTTCGAGCCGTTCCCTATTCGCCCGTTTCGCCGCTTTCAGAGTTGACATGATGTGCGCTCCTCCGGATTTTGCAACGCGGATTATCAATCCACCCTCGCACCGGTTTCCTTGATCACTTGTCCCCATTTCGCGGTTTCCGTTCTGACGTAGTCCGCAAATTGCTCCGGACTGTTGGTCACGATGTCGGCCCCAAGGGCTGCCATGCGGTCGCGCGCATCCTGCGAACTCATGATTTTCACGATTTCGCCGTTCAGCCGGGAGACAATCTCCCTCGGCATCCCGGCCGGGCCCAGCGCGCCCCACCACGAACTCACTTCGAACCCCGGATAGCCGGACTCGGCAATCGTCGGTACATCCGGCAATGAGGGTGAACGCTGCGCGCTGCCCACGGCCAGTATCCGCACCCTTCCCGACTTCGTAAATTGCTGCGTCGACAGCGAGGACGTGAAGAAGATCGCGACATGACCCGCAATAAGATCGGTGAATCCCGGCGCCGCGCCTTTGTACGGAATGTGCACCAGGTCGATCTTCGCCGACTTCTTGAGCAACTCGACCCCCAGGTGCCCGGGGCTGCCACTGCCGCTGGAAGCGTAGTTCAGCTGACCCGGTTTCGCCTTGGCGAGTGCAACCAGGTCCTTGAACGAGCGCACCGGCAGCGCAGGATGCACCGCGATGACATGAGGCGACGATACCACCAGCGTCAGCGGCGAAAAATCCCTGACCGGGTCATAGCCGACCTTCACCAGGCTCACGCTGATGGTGAGATTGCCGGTCTGACCGATGACCAGCGTATAGCCGTCCGGCGGCGCCTTGGCAGCGGCGTCCAGCCCCAGGGTCCCGTTTGCCCCGCCGCGGTTTTCGATGACGAACGGCTGGCCGAAGATTTCGCCCAGCCTCAATCCGAGGTAGCGGCCGATCAGGTCCGTGGCGCCGCCCGGCGGGAACGGCACGATCATGCGCAGGGGTTTCACCGGATAAGCCTGCGCCGCAACGCCGCCCGCAGCAATCATCAGCAGGCCTGCGAGCCACACGATTGCCACTTGCTTCGTGACGGCCATGATTTTCTCCTCCTGGTTTTGAATGCAGTATACGGCAGGAGGCAATAACAAATGTACCCGCAGATCAAGCCTTGCTCGTTGCCTGTTGCAGCCTTCTCAGATTATCCCGCCCGCCGCGTTAAGTGGCAGCAGCATGCGTGTGGCCCTGCACCGTCGTTCGCTCGAACGCGGCGACGTTATCCGGCAAAACGTTTTATTCGATCACCTTGTCGGCGCGCATGAGGATCGAGTTGGGGATTTTGATGCCGAGCGCTTTGGCGATTTTCATGTTGACGACCAATTCGAACTTGGTCGCCTGCTCGACTGGGAGGTCGGCAGGCTTGGTTCCCTTCAGAATCTTGTCGATGAAGTAGGCTGCCCGATGAAACATCTCGGGAATATTTGCCCCGTAGCCCATCAGACCGCCCGCCTCGACAAATTCGGATCCTCCGATCGCAGCAATTCGGTGTCGGGCCGCAATGCTCGCCACCGATGCAGCGTTGGCGATGAGCATCGGCTCAGTTTGAACCGAAACGGCGGCAACGCGTCGTTTTGCCAACTCGGCAAAAACGCTTTCAAATTCCTGCGGCCCTCTTACGTCGAACGCTTGAAGCTCCACCTTGAGGTACTTTGCAGTAAGGCCCATCGCCTTGAAGCTTGCCTGTGCCATGGAAGAGGTGTCCGGGTTTGCAAGAAATCCAATGCGCCCGATTTGCGGCAGCACCTCTTTGAGCAATTCGATATGTTTCGCCTGAAGTTCCGGGCTAAAGAAGTTTGAGCCGGTGATATTTCCGCCCGGCCGCGCGAGGCTGGTGACGATGCCGGCCACAATTGCGTCACCCTGCGACGCCATAACGATTGGAATCACTGTCGTCGCCTGTTTGGCGGCAAGAACTCCCGGCGTGCTGAAGGTCACGATCAGTTCCACATTGAGGCGCGCCAGTTCCACGGCGAGTTCGGGAAGCCGGTCATACTTACCTTCCGCCCAGCGGAACTCGATCATAAGATTCTTGCCCTCGGCGTAACCGAGCTCGCGTAGCCCTGCCCGCAATGCTTCCAACCTTTTTGCGATACCCGCGGCAGAACTTGGACCGAGGAACCCGATCCGGTGCATCCTCGGAGTCGTCTGTTGAGCAAAAGATCGGAGCGGCGCCGTAAGCGCGCCTGCGCCAAGCGCAAACAGTGCAAGTAACGTGTCACGCCGGTTCACTGAATCACCTCCGTCGCCCGCAGCTGAACGGACGGCGGGAACGTCAGGCCGAGCGCTTTGGCGGCCTTCTGGTTGATGACCAGCTCGAACGTTGCCGGTTGCTCCACAGGCAGGTCGGCGGGCTTGGCGCCCTTGAGAATTTTGTCCACATACGTCGCGGCCCGGCGGTGCATGCCTGCGTAGCTTGGCCCAAAGGACATCAAGCCGCCCGCCTCCACCAATTCCCGATACGCATTCACGCTCGGCAAGCGGTGTTTGACGGCGAAGTCCATAATCTGCGCACGGTTGTGCAGGTAGACACGATCCGCCAGGATGAAGAGCGCGTCCGGCCGCGCCTTGACGATTGCGGCAAATGCGCCATCGAGTTCTTCGGCCTTCTCCACCGCCAGGGGCAGCACGTTTATTCGCATCGCCTGGGCTGCGGCGCGCACCTGCTTCATGGCGCTCGTATGAAATGCATTCACCGGGTTCCAGAATACGGCGACGTGCGAGAGTTTGGGGCTCACTTCCCTGAGCAACTCCAGCCGTTTCCCCTCCAGTTCCGGAGCGATCGAGCTCAATCCCGTAATATTCCCGCCGGGCCGCGCGAGGCTCGCGACGATACCCGCACCGACAGGATCTCCGACTGCCACCATAACGAGAGGGACCGACGTTGTCGCCTTCTTGACGGCGAGGGTGGCGGGCGTCCCGGCAGTCACGATCACATCCACCTTCAGGGCGAGCAGCTCGGCGATGAGGGCGGGAAAGCGTTCATACTTTCCTTCCGCCCACCGATACTCGATCACGATGTTGCGTCCCTCGACATAGCCGAGATCACGCAATCCTTCGCGAAACGGGCCTGTGAGATTTGCCTCAAGGGCAGCGGTCGAGTTCCCCAGGAACCCGATGCGCCAGACTTTGGCCTGGGGCTGGGCGATAGAGGAGAGAGGAGAGACGAGCGCGCTTGCGCCAAGCGCAACGATCAATTTTCGGCGCTTGTTCATTCGATCGCCCCTGCGCTTGCATTATTGGTGTATAGCTCGCCAGCATTTTTACCATAAAAATGCTGGCGATATTTGCACGCCGCCTTGCTCTGGCCGCGCACCCGTTCCTGCGCGAGTTGTTCGGCGGAAGCGTACTCGCCACGGTGCGTTAGGCTCATTCGATCACCCTGTCCGCCCGCACGAGCACAGATTGCGGAATCTTGACGCCAAAGGCCTTGGCGGTTTTGCCATTGATGATCAACTCGAATTTCGTGGGCTGCTCGACGGGAAGATCGGCAGGCTTTGCGCCTTTTAGAATCTTGTCCACATAAGTTGCAGCGCGATAATTCATATCAGCGAGCGTTGCTCCGTAGAACATGAGGCCGCCCGCGTCAACATCCTCCCGGAATCCGCACATCGTGGGCAGTCGGCTCTTGGACACAAGCTCCAAAATCCGTTCCCGATGTGTATGGAACAGGATGTCCGTCATTACCATGATCGCGCCTGCGCGCGCCCGGGTTATCGCCGCGAAAGCCTTCTCAAACTCAGCGGGACCGCGAACCTCCAGGACTTCAAGCTGTACGCCTAACGATCGAACTGCCGCCTCCATGCCTTTCACCGACGCCGCGCTCTCCAAATTGTCCGGATTTGTGAGGACGGCGATGCGGGCGACGCCGGGGACGGTTTCTTTGAGCAGCGCCAGCCGCTTGGCGCTTAACTCCCGGCCGAGAGTGGTCACCCCGGTGAGGTTCCCGCCCGGATGCGCGAGGCTGCTGATGAGCCCGCTCTCGACGGGGTCTCCGGGCGTCACCATCACGATGGGAATCGTCGCCGTCGCGTTCTTGGCGGCGAGGGCCCCTGGAGTGGACCCGGTGACAATCACATCAACCTTGAGACGGACGAGCTCAGCCGCGAGCTCGGAGAGCCGATCATACTTGCCCTCCGCATACCGAGTTTCGATGGCGATGTTCCTGCCCTCGACCCAGCCGAGGTCGCGCAGCCCCCGCCGCAACGCCGCGAGGTTGTGTGCGGCCGCAGCGGCAGATAGGGGCGACATGCTCCCAATTCGCGCAATCTTCGGCGGCAACTGCGCAAAGGAAGCGAACGACGTTGCGAGCGCGCCCGCGCCAAGCGCAACGATCAGTATGCGCCGCGTAATCATTCGATCACCTTTTCTGCGCGCACCAGAATCGAGTTGGGAATCTTGATGCCGAGAACTTTGGCGGTTTTGAGATTAACGACGACTTCGTATTTGCTGGGCTGCTCAACCGGGAGATTGGCGGGCTTCGCGCCTTTCAGGATTTTGTCGATGTAAATCGTCGAGTAGCGGTAAGAGTCAGCGAGGCTTATTCCATAGCCGAGAAGCCCGCCGGTTTGCGGAAACTCGCTTCTTCCCGCGGAGGGAATGCGCAGGCCCGCCGCCAGCTCCGCAATCGCCGCCGAATTGGTAATTAACATTTGGTCGTTAGCGACCGCGACTGCGTCGATGTGCTGCTTCGCCATCGCCGAAAACGCGGTCTTGATTTCGTTGAGGTCCCGCACTTCGGATTTATGCACCTCGATTTTCAGTGCCTTGGCCGCGATCTCCATTGCGTCGAAACTCAACTTCTGCGCGGAATTGCTCGGATTCATCAGAACGGCAACCCGCCGCGCAGATGGATGAACTTCCTTGAGCAGTTCGAGCCGTTTGACCATGAGTGGTGGACTGAGGTTGGACGTGCCTGTCACATTGCCGCCAGGCCGCCCGAGACTTGCAACGAGTCCGCTCCCGACGGGGTCCCCTGCGCCAACCATTACGATAGGAATCGTAGTCGTCGCGGCTTTGGCGGCCTGGGTCGCGGGTGTTCCGGGGCTCACGATGATGTCAACTTTGAGACGAACGAGTTCGGCCGCCAGCTCGGGCAACCGGCCGTAGTTGCCCTCCGACGAACGGAACTCGAGGACGATGTTCTTGCCTTCGACGTAGCCGAGGTCGCGCAGACCGGCTCGCAGTGCCTCGATCTGGGTCGGCATGTCCGCGACGGCGCTCGCCAGAATGAGCCCGACGCGTGGAATCTTCGCCGGCTGCTGTTGGGCGAAGCAAGCTAGCGGTGATGCGAACGCGCCGGCACCAATAACGACGATCAGTTTGCGACGATTATTCATTCGATCACCTTGTCGGCGCCGTTGCGCGCATTGCGGCCCTCATGTAATATGAGCGTATTACAAACTGGAGATCCGCCATGACACTCACCGTTCGCCTCGACCCCGCTCTTGAGCGCGAGTTCACCGCGACGTGCCGGATAAAGGGCACGACCAAGTCGACGGTCGTCACCGAGTTGATCCGCGGCTACGTCCAGGCGAAGGCGCCGGCGATGTCCCCGTTCGAGCTGGCCGAAGCAATGGGACTGGTCGGGTGCCAGGAGCATGCGCCGGCGGCGGGGCGCGATCACAGCCGCTATCTCAG
>Ga0315281_10008486_pt1 | contig 14369 bp, 5 predicted proteins | sample YL17G07_0_MG_FD_204540 | JGI IMG/M metagenome (GOLD analysis project Ga0315281, IMG submission 204540) | Sediment microbial communities from Yellowstone Lake, YNP, Wyoming, USA - YL17G07_0 | ecosystem: Environmental > Aquatic > Freshwater > Lake > Sediment | place: USA: Wyoming | collected...
CGCTTATGGCGCTGAGGATGGCTTACTCCGCGGGGCGTCCGGGAGTGGAGGCGGACGGCGCTCTGGCGGAGATACTTTACAAAGCCGCCGGGGAGATAAAAGAGAGCCAGTCACCACAGGCGGCGGTCAAGGCTCTTACCCGAATCGTGACCTTGCACAAGAATTCAAAACCGTGGGCGGGCATCGCCGCCGTGGAGAGTACCGCCTTGGCGGGAGGCTTGGCCGCTCCCAAAGCGCTTATCGAAAAACTCCGGGATATTGAAAAGGAATACAAGGATACGCCGGAAGCCGTCGCCAAGGCGAGAATCGAGACCGCCACCGCGCTTGCAGGGGACGGGGCCAGCGGGGAGGGCGTAAAAATCCTGAGGAAAGTGGCGGAAGATTACGCCAAATATAGGAACGTGTCTGCGGAAGCTTCGTACCGCGTCAACGAGATATACATTCTCACCGGCGACCGGGTGAAGGTAAGAGAGGCCCTTCTTGATGTGATCCGCTCGTACCCTGACCAGAAGGAATGGTCTTCAAAGGCCATGAACCGCCTGCTTGCGCTTGCGGTGGAGCCCAACGACCCACACGCATCCGCCGCCAACCTTTACGAAATGGCGGAGAAACGGGCCGACCTGCCGAAGCTGGCCGCAAGGGCCATGAACAGGGCCGCCGGCATTTTCCGGGAGGACAACGAGCTTGCAAAAGCCAGGGACGCATACGCGTTGACAGTGTCCAAGTTCCCCGGCCAGGTGGAAGAGAAGAACGAGGCCCTGTTCCAGATCGCCGAAATCTACGCGGAGCAGGAGGAGTTCGGCAAAGCTCTGGAGATATACGGGTTCGTGGAACGCGATACCGAGGCAAGGCGCGAGGCTGGCCAAAAAGCCAGGGAGGGGTATGCCCGGCAGGCGATAAAAAAAGGAGAGCGCGAGCTTGAGAACGCAGAGCCGAGGATCGCGCTAAAGACATTCCTTTCCCTTGCCGGGCGCGAGCCTTTATCGGTGGAGGCGCACCGGGGGATCATCCGCGCCCGCGTCACCGTCAACGAGTCGGACAAAGCCGTCCGGGATTACGAAGCCCTGCTCAAGGCGTCGCCGGGGAACGATGTTTACGCTTATGCGCTTGGGCTGGCCCTGACGTATGTGGACAAGCCGCCGTTCACAAAACCGGAGACGCTGATCAAATCCGCCATCGCCGCCAACGAGCGCGACCCCTGGCGCCATCAGACGCTCGGTTGGATATACGATAACAGGGAGGCTCTCGTACGGGACGGCGCAAACGCGGAGCTTGCCATGCAGGAATACGCATACGCATACGCGCTCACGGACACGGAGGCTTATCCGGCGCGGGCCGCCGACCTGCTATTGAATATGGGAAACGTCAATTACGCGCTCAACAACTGCGCCGAGGCGTTGGAAAATTATTATGCGAGGGAGAAGCTGGGGGGGCCTGCGAAAACAGCAGAGGCGGAGTCCATCTATCACCAGCGCAAGGGGGAGTGCGAGTTCCGCGCCGGCGAGGACGAAAAAGCCGTTGACAGCTTCCGCAAGGCCATATCACTGAGCAAAGCCGACGAGGGCCCGCGCAGGGTGGAGCTTTTCGAGCGGATGGGGCTGGCCTATCAATCCGCCGGGAAATGGCGCCCTGCGGCGGAAAGTTTTACCGAAAGCCTCAAGCTTCGCCGGGAGCTGGGGATCAAAGGCGGGGAGGTCCCGGCCCTTCGTAACATCGCCAACAACCTTTACAACCTGAGCCAGACGCCGGAAGGTCGTGGGGCGCAGACTCTTGGCGAAGCCCTCAAGCTATACAAGGAAGGCGAGTCGGCCCTTTTGGCTAAATCCAAAGAGCCGAAAAAAGAAGAGGCCAAAAAAAAGGGCGGCGCGCTTTTCAATGTGGAGATAGAGACAGGCCCACAGGGTGTGCGGGGCGCGTCCAAGGGGTTTTCGGAAATGGACGAGAAAAAGCTCATCTACCATCACATCGGGAAAATTTACGGCGAGATGGGGAACTACAGGGCCGCCGTGGACTACTTTGAAAAGAAGCTTGCGCTCACGCCCCCGCTTCTGCCGCTGTTGGGAAACGCCCCTGCGCTCACGGAAAAATCCGTCGTGCTAAACCAGTTGGCCTATTACCTGGCCCGGCTGGAGGATACCGAGGGAGCCGCAAAAAAATACCTCGAATCGCTGGATATATGCCTGAAGATCGAAAGCGTGAACGGCCTGCTTGTCAACGCGGACAGCCTGGCCCGGCTGGCTGTTTCGCGCAACCTTTCCGGCAGGGACGAGATACTCTTGCGCGGGGACGCGGCCCTTGCGTTCGCGCTTGAGAAAAAGGCGGACAGCGTCCTGTTCGGCGCGGCGCTCAACCACTATGCGCGGCTGTATAGCGAAAGGCTCCTGGGCGTTTTGGAGGCGCCGGTCACGCGCGATATCCCCTCAACGATGAAGTCCCTGCGGTCTTCAGCGGCCGATCTTGGAAAAACGGAACGGTATTACAAAAGAGCCCTGGATGTATTCAGGAAAAAATTCGGGGAAAAAGGGGCGGCCACCGGCTATTTCGACACGGCGTTGGGGCTTGCGGAGACATTCTACTCAGCAGGCAGGGGGCCGGAGGCCCTCGCCGTCCTTAACGAGGCGGAGGCCGTGGCTGTCTCCATTTTCGACAATGAGGCGTTGTGGAAAATAAGGCTGGTCAAACATATCAACGGCACGCCAGGCTCCCTTGGCCTTGGACAGGCGTCCGCGATACTGGAGGCTCTTCCGTTTGGGACGGACATTTCGGACGGCGCAAGGGCCACGCTGGCCCTTGTCCGCTCTATGTACAATAACGTCGCGCATGAACAGTCTGCAAACGGCGATATGGCTACGCTGACCGCTTTGGAAAAAGGGTTGGTTCAATCGTCCCGCCTGTCGCTTTACGGGTTTTTGAAAAGCGGGGAGCCCATCGGGGAAATCGCTGGGATGGAAAAGCTCGCCCCGCTTATCGAGGACAGGGCGGACATGATGCTCGGTTTTGCAGGAGAGCTTGCCGCAGGAGCGGATGATGAAGAATCGCTGGCTTCAAGAAAAGAGCGCTACGACGAATGGCTGAAGGAATATGGGATAGCTATGAACACACTGCGGCTGGCAAACCCTGCGCTTTGGCCTGTGGTATCCGCTGGAGAGACGGACTTTTCCGCCGTCATCTCGTCGCTGGAGGATAACGAGGCGGCCATTTACCTTTGGCGCGCCGCCCACGGCGTCAGGCTTTTTGTAGTCAAGCGTGGAGGGCTTGCCGCCATTACCGCCGGGGACGGGAATGGCAAGTTGAACGCGGCGTTTGGGGATGCTGTTTTCGACGGGGTCAAACGCATTTATCATGTCACCGAAAAGCCCTTTAGCGACCCCTTCACGCAGACGCTCGCCGGGAAATTCTCCGTGGCCGCCGTCCCCTCTTTCGCAAGCGTCCCGCTTTTCAAGAACGCAAGGAACATAAGCGGCGGGACTTTGCTGGTGGCCGGGGCCGCGCCGGACCTGTTAAAAGGCGCGGCGCCAGTTTTCTCCGAATCGCGTATGCTCGCAGGCGAGGCCCTGGTCAGGGAGCTTTCACGCAATGGCGCGCAAGAGGGGGTGGCCGTGTTCGGCAAACCACCCAGAATCACGCCCGACGACCCGCTCCGTATGGAAATGGATGTGGATGGCGCAACGGCCTTCCTGCCGCAGTTCGCCCGTGGCGGCGCGGAGAGGACAGCGCTAATAACCCGGCCTGTGGACGCAGGCGGCCAAACGGATTGGGAGCCGGGAGCGGCGTATGGCGCGTTGTTGGCGGGGTTTTCATCATGGGTGACATTGCCTGCCGAAGGGGAGGGGTTTACCCATCAGGCTGTCGGACTTCTTGAAAATTCCGCCAAAACCCCATTGGACGACGCAGTAAAGGCCGTCTCAGCCGAAAAAGGTAAACCCGGCCTGGCGCGCATAATCGGCTCGTTCGGGTTTGGCGCGGAGGAGCGCCGCGCCTACGCGAAAACGAGGTTCGCCGAAAAAATCCGGAGCGCGGTGGACATGGTAAGAAGAGAGGACTGGGGTCCCGCCGCAGTGGCCCTGAGACAGGCGTTGGCATACACCGCCGCCGCCGATGTCGTAAAGTACGACGAGACGCTACTGGACAAGCTTGCGGAGGCCGAGTTCAAGACAGCGGATTACGAGAAATCCCTCGCCCATCAGGAGCGGCTCAACGGGATATTCCGCGCCAGGGGTGACAATCTGAAGCTGGCGGACTCCCTGCTACTGGCTGGCGTGATACAGACCCGGCTGGGCAGGCACGAGGCGGCGGTCTCTTCGATGAACGAGGCGCTGGACATATACAGGGAGAAGGGGCTTCTCAAGAAAATGGCGGCGGTGTCGTCCCAGCTTGGCGTCGCCGAGGAGGGTTTTGCCGACTATGGCCGCGCGCTGGAGGCTTACGGCACGGCGTTATCCATGCAGAGGCGAGCAGGCGACGCGGTCAACTCCGCCCGCGAGCTTCGCAGGATGGGCAGGATATACCACCTGCGGCTCAACCAATTCGCCAAAGCCCGCGCGGTTTACGGCGAGGCCCTCTCCCTTTTCATGGAAGCCGGGGACAGGCGCGGCGCGCTTATGACGCAGGTTGACATGGGAAGCGTGGAAACGGACGCGGGCGATCTTGCCGGCGCGGAGAAGATTTTCCGCTCCGCCCTCGGCGAGGCCGAAGCGCTCAAGGACGAAAACGCGCAGGCGCTCGTGGAGTTCCACACGGCCAACCTCCACTGGTTCCGGGGGGAGTACGAGCCTGCCATCGCCCACGCCCGCAAAGCGTTGAAGCTGGCCGAATCGCAAAAGGACGACGGGCAATCGGCGATCATACTCAACACCATCGGCCTCATATACTGGACACTCAACGACCATCAGAAGGCCGCCGACAACATGGGCAAATCGCTGGCCCTGGCCAAGAAGGCGGGGCTTAGGCTCGACGAGGCCTCCGCGCATAACAACATAGGGCTTGTCGCAAGGAGCGCGGGCCGGGTTGACGAATCCATCGAGCGTTTCAAAACCGCGCTTGCCATTGACAAGGAGTTAAAAAGCGACTGGGCCAGGGCTTATGACCTTCGGAACCTGAGCATAAGCCTTCTGATGAAAGGCGACATGGCCGAGGCCGGATCAGCCGCAGTCGAATCGCTTGCGCTTGCGGAAAAGATAGGCGACAGGATCAACGCCGCCAAAGCGCAGTTGCAGGTGGCCGAGATACTCGTCGCCAAAGGGGAGAACGCCCATGCGCTTGACGAGTTCAAAAGGGCCGGGGAACTTGCCTCATCCGCTGGTACGCCGGAAACGCTCTGGCGCGCCGCGCGTGGAATGGGAAAGGCGAAAAAGGCCCTCAACGACCGGGCCGGGGCCGTCGCAGAGTACAAGAAAGCCGTGGATATCGTGGAGGCCATGCGCGCAAGCATCAAGGCGGGCGAGCTTAAAGGCGGATTCCTGGATGACAAGCAGGACCTTTATGAGGAGTTGATCCTGCTACTGCTGGACGCAAGGGATGTCAATGGCGCATTCGCATACGCAGAGCGGGCCAGGTCGAGAAGCTTCATAGACCTTCTTGGCTCCTCAACGGTAAAGGCCCCGGACGAAGCTTCCGCCAAAGCGTACGAGGAGGTTAAAAGGCTTCGCAACAAACGCGAGGAAATAGCTCGCGGCGGAGGGCAGGCCGAGGAGAAGACGGTCAACGAGTTGAAGAAGGCCGACGAGGAGATCGCCTCTGCCGTAAACCATCTGCGGGAGACGGCGCCGGAACTGGTTTCCTTCGTGACGGTGGAGCCTGTGGATGTAAACAGGGCTTTGGCTACGCTGGGGGGCGGCGCTGTCCTTCTGGAATATGTGGTGACGGCCAAAGAGATCGTAATCTTCGCCCTCGGCGGGGAGAAGGTGGAAGCCGTCCGCGTTGCGTGGGACAGGAAGGAGCTGGAGAAACTGGTTCTCGAATACCGGAAGCTCATACAAGACGGCGCGCCGCTTGGAGACCGCCCAAAGACACTGTCGTCCGCGCTGATAGAGCCTGTCAAAAAATGGCTTAAAAACGGCGGCGCTCTGGCGATAGCCCCGCACGGGATACTGCATTACCTCAGTTTCGCGCCCCTGCCGGTGGATGAAGAAACTTTGCTGGAGAAAAAGGCGCTCTTTTACGTCCCCTCCGTTTCGGTTTTCGAACACACGATAAAACGCAGGATGCCAGCGGGAACAGGCAATGTAAAAGCTCTTGCGGTGGGCGACCCCGACCTGGGCGGCCTTTCCATGTCCCTTCCACTTTCGGAACTGGAGGCCAAGTCGCTCAAGTGGGTTTTCCCAGAGTCCAAAATACTTACCGGCGGCGGAGCTACGAAGAAAAAAGTGGTGGAGGACGCGGGCAAGTTCCAGATAGTCCATATAGCGTCGCACGGCCAGTTTGACCCGGCCGACCCTCTGATGTCCGGCCTTTTCCTTGCGCCGTCGGATGGGACGGACGGTGTGCTTCGCGCAAAAGAGGTTTTCACGATGACCCTCTCCGCCGACCTGGTGACCCTATCCGCCTGCCAGACGGGACTGGGCAAGGTCACCAAAGGGGACGAGATAATCGGGCTGAACCGGGCGTTTTTGCACTCCGGCGCGCATTCGTTGCTCTCCACGCTCTGGAGGGTGGACGACATGGCCTCCGCCGTGCTCGTCAAACATTTTTACAGAGAGCTTGAGACATCCACGAAGGCGGAGGCTTTACGCAAAGCCCAGCTTATCGTCAAACGCCGATTCCCGCATCCGGCGTATTGGGCCGGGTTCACGCTGGTTGGCGATTACCGGTAAGGGGCTTAACTTGCGTGTTCGGGATTCCGCTGTTACGGATCAACGGCGGTCAACGTCACGTCCAGATTATATGTGGTTCGCAAATAGCGCCCATTAATTTTAATCCCCGCGGCGTCCTCCTCTCCCGCAAGGTACGAGGGAAATTGGCCAAGCCTGTTTTCAGCATTCTTTCGCGTGTAGCCAATCCATTGCAGTTGTGATTTCCGGTGTTCAAGATATAATTAAGCGACCGGCTCGATAGGGCCTCTTTTTTTACGCCTTGAATTTGGAAAGCAGTATGCAGACGTTGAGGTTCGACATTCTGTATGGCCGTTGCGGCAAGTGCGATGGGCCTGTTTTCTTCACCCAGACCATAGACTGGGAGGGCAACAGGGTCAGCGCCTTTCAGTGCTGGAACGGCCATTATCAAAGCTTGAAGGTCTCGCAATTCGAGTTCGCCGAGGACACCGACCTGACAAGGGAACAGGTGGAGAGCATCCTGCCGTTCATCGGCTTTGTCCGGCTGGAAAACTAACCGCATAACCCACGAGGTTCCCGTGGCGGACGACATCGCGCGAAAAATCGAAAAACTACGCGAAGAAATCCAGCGACACGAACGCCTCTACTACGTCGAGAATAACCCGGAAATCTCCGACGCCCAATTCGACCGGCTCATGCGGGAGCTGGCCGGTCTCGAATCGGCGCATCCACATCTGGGCACTGCCGACTCACCTACCATGCGCGTTGGCGGGGAGCCTGCAAAGGAACTGGCCTCCGTGCCGCACAACCCCAACGCGCCCATGCTGTCGCTTGGCAACGCATACAGTTTTGCGGAGCTGGAGGAGTTCCACGGGCGTGTGGTGAAAAACCTTGGGAACGAAAGTTTCCAATACACCGTGGAGCCGAAGATTGACGGGCTTGGCGTATCGTTGATATACGAAAACGGCCTTTTCGTCCGAGGCGCCACGCGGGGCGACGGCGTGACTGGCGAAGATGTTACCGCCAACCTGCGGACGATCCGCGCCATCCCACTCAAAGTCCAACCGCCAGCCGGGCTTGCGCGGTTCGAGGCGCGTGGCGAGGTGTTCATGAGCCGGGACGCTTTCGAGCGTGTCAACGCGCAACGCGAGGCGGATGGCCTGCCGGTTTTCGCCAACCCCCGCAACTGCGCCGCCGGTTCCCTGCGGCAACTTGACCCGAAGGTGACGGCCTCTCGCAGTCTGGACATGCTCGTATATTCCCTTGTTCCCACGGGCGCGGATGGCAGGCCCGTACAGGCCGTGGACTCCCATCATGCCGCAATGAACCTGCTCCGCAAGCTTGGGTTCAACGTTTATCAGGTGGCGTTATGTTCCAGCCTGGACGCGGTGAAGGAGGTCATCGCAGATTTCGGGAAACGGCGCGACACGCTTCCCTTTGAGATAGACGGCGTGGTGATAAAGGTAGATTCGTACCGGTTGCAGGGCGAGCTTGGGGCGACCTCCAAATTCCCACGATGGGCGTTGGCCTACAAATACCCGGCGCAACAGGCCACCACGCGGATTCTGGACATACAGGTGCAGGTGGGCCGGACCGGCGCGCTTACGCCAGTGGCGATACTTGAGCCGGTGGAGATATCCGGTAGCACGGTCTCCCGCGCCACGCTCCACAACGAAGACGAGATACGGCGCAAAGACATCCGCATCGGCGATTACGTCTTCGTGGAAAAAGGGGGCGAGGTTATCCCCAAGGTCGTCAAGGTTGTGGAGTCCAGACGGACGGGCGACGAAAAAATATTCGAGATGCCGACAACATGCCCGGCCTGCGGCTCCGCCGTTTACAGGCCGCAAGGCGAAGTGGCGGCGCGGTGCGCGGGATCGTCCTGCCCGGCGCAGATAATGGAACGGCTATGCCATTTCGCTTCACGCGGGGCGATGGATATCGAACACGTCGGCCCGGCAATTATCGAGCAGTTGCTGGGCGCAAAGTTGGTGAGCGACGCTGGCGACCTCTACGGTTTGACCAAAGACGACCTGTTAGCGCTTGAACGCATGGCGGAAAAATCGGCGGGCAACGTCATTGAGGCCATCGAAAAGAGCAAGACGCAGGGGCTGGACAGGCTGATTTTCGCGCTTGGAGTCCGGTATGTCGGAGCGCGGGCCGCGAAGATACTGTCGCAGAATTTCGATAACCTGCGCGAGTTGATGAAAGCCACGACCGAAGAGTTGACGCAGATACACGAGATCGGCCCCCGCGTGGCGGAGAGCGTGAAACTATTTTTCGACCAACCCGCAAATATCCGGCTCGTCGAGAAGCTGGAAAACGCGGGCGTGAACCTTAAAGGCGAACGGCCCGTCGGCGCGAGGCCACTTGCAGGCAAGCAGTTTGTGTTAACCGGGACACTCGTTGGCATGACCCGCAACGACGCCAAGGAACGCATAGAAACGCTGGGTGGTCAAGTGACATCCACCGTCAGTAAAAAGACCGATTACGTCGTGGAAGGCGCGGAGGCAGGATCGAAGGCAGAGAAAGCGCGGGAGATAGGAGTAAAGATTATCGGGGAAAAGGAGTTTGAGGAGTTGTTGAAGGACGCGGAGAAGGAGAGAGGGGGACAGGGGAAGTTGTTTTGAGATTATAGGCATAAACTCGTGGTAGCATTTCTAATGCGTTAAATTTAAAATATTAACCTAGTGGGTTAATAATATGATATAAGTGTTAAGTGGAATGCAAATCCAATACAAAACAGGAAAGCTGGCCAAATCCCTCACTAACGATAAAATAATGGTGAGGACGTATGGCGACAAGCAGACGAAAAAATTGAAGTCCCGGCTTGCTTCTTTGAGAGCGGCTCGGACGCTTTCTGACTTGGGTTTGCCTTTTTCCCCTCCAGAGCGATGCCATGAGCTAAAGGAGGGTCGAAAGGGACAACTGTCTGTTGATTTGGCTCACCCTTACAGATTGTTATTTGAGCCATTGGAAAATCCATATCCGAAGTTACCCGATGGTGGGTTGGACTGGAGCAGAGTAACTGGAATTATGATAATTGGCGTGGAGAACACTCATGGCTGACAACGATAGACGTAACGAGCCGAACTATGCTGTTTCCCCAGGGGATATCCTTGAGGAGTATCTTGATTCCTATGGTATGTCTCAGAAGGAATTATCCGATCGAATTGATATTTCTTACAAACATATCAATGAAATAGTGAAGGGAAAGGCTCCCATAACTCCCGACACGGCGTTAAAGCTTGAACGCGTTTTTAATCGTCCTGCGCATTTTTGGGGCAATTTAGAAATGCAGTATCAGCAAGACAAGGCGCGTCTTACTGAAATTGAAAGGCTAAAGTCGCATCTTAAATGGCTGGGGAATGTTCCCGTAAAAGAAATGGCCAAATTTGGATGGATAAAAAAACACAATGGGGCTTCTAATCAGCTGGACGAAATTCTAAAATTCTTTGGCGTTTCTTCACCTGATCAATGGCGTATTGTTTGGGAGAGGCATCAAGTCGCGTATAGACAATCTGAGCGATTTGAGACATCTGCTGTGGCTGTATCTGCTTGGTTAAGAAAAGGTGAATTAGAGGCTACTCAAATACCATGCACTACTTATGACTCCAAAAAATTCCAAATAGCACTTTCTGAGTGCAGGAATCTGACTTTTGAATCACCCGAAGTATTCGTGCCAGCTCTGCGGCAAAAATGCGCACAAAGCGGTGTTGCGGTAGTATTCATTCCTGAATTACCCAAAACAGGCGTGTCGGGAGCTACACGCTGGATTGGTGATAAAGCGATAATCCAACTTAGCCTGCGATACAAAACAAATGACCAATTATGGTTTACTTTCTTTCATGAGGCAGGACATATTCTTAGACATGGGCGCAAAGATATTTTCATAGAATCAAATAATGCCGATAGTGAGCAGGAGAAAGAAGCAGACGTTTTTGCGCGAGATTTTCTTGTACCCAAACAACAGTATGATAAATTTTTAAATTCAGAAAAAAGAACTATCGGGAGTATTCAGCAGTTCGCGAAAGAAATAGGAATAGCTCCTGGCATTGTTGTTGGACGTTTGCAACATGACCACATCCTTCCCTTTAAACACGGAAATCATTTAAAACATAAATTACAGTGGGTTGAGAGATGAATTTTTCAACATCCACCTCAAAACAAATCGCTAATATGGATTCAAGGCGAATGGCTAGGGGATAACGTAAAATCGACCAGGAAAAGGGATTTCCATCCCCTAATCTCTCCCCACTCCTACGCCCCTGCCGTTGCGCCTCCCTGCGTCTGGCTCCCGTCACCGGCCACTGCTGGTTTCGCGTCCTTCTGTTGTGCGAAGAACCCGCTCACGAAGTCGTTCCATTTTCCGCCGTCCACGGCTGTCTGGGTCTTGTCCGCGTTAGCCTTTGCGTAGTCGGAAAACGATGAGAGCTTTTGCCAGACCAGGTCGTGGGTCTGTTGTATCTGATCCGACACGCCCTTTGGCAGATCGCCCAATATCTTGCCCGCTTCGGCGAACCCCTGGTCTATCGCGCCGCCAACCAGCTTCTTGTAGCCGTCAACCTGTTGCTCAAGTGTCTGGTCTCTGTGCTGGCTTGCGTACATGGGGAAAAAGCTGAGCGCGAAATCGGTGATTCTCTGCGCCGTGGCTTCTGGCGTGAACTGTTTCTGCTGGTCAATCGCGGCGCTTTGGGCGGCGGCCACCTGTTTGGCCTGGGTCATGCGGAAGTCCACCTGTACGCTGACCTCGCTGGTCTGTTTGGAATAGGCGCTAAGCTTGGCCCCGTCGGCGCCCTGGGCGGTGACAGACCCTTCAAAGGTCTGTTTGACGTTTGCGCGCATGGAAATTTCCGTCACCGTCTGCGCAAACTGGGATCCGGCGGCCTGGTCGGTTTTGAAAAAATCCTTCAACCGGCCGACAAGCTGTTGCACGAAGTTATCCAGCGTTACGCTGTCGCCTTTCGCCAGTGTGGTGTCCTGGGATTGCGATTGCTGTGATTTCGCGTCTTTGTTGTCATATGCTGTAACTCTTGTGTCCACTTGAGGACGGATGCCCCCGGTTCCTATGTCCGCCATGACTCGCCTCTAATGTAATGAATCTTTCCCACTTTATCGGAACAGGCGGCTTTAACTTTAACAATACCGGCCTTAACGGTAATCCGTGGTCAGGCGACCACGGGGAAGCGATAAAGGTGGCCACGGGGAAGCGGCAAAAAACCTTTCACACCGCCGCCAGATACTCGACTTTCAACGCTATCGCTTCGGCGAATTCCGGGTCGAGGCTGATGGCCTTGTCCAGGGCTTTGACCGCCTTGTCTTTCTGGCCGGACTCGTACAGCGCCCGCGCAAGGTTGTAGAAAAGCCCCTCGTCGCTGGGCGCAACCTTGAGGGCCTTGATGTAGATGTTTATCGCCTCGGTGCACTTGGACTGTTTGCGTAGGGCCATAGCCATCCGGTTGTACAGGTTTATCTGACCCGGGCTGGCTTCGATAGCGGCGGCGAACACTTTCTCCGCGTGGCCGTAAAGCTCTTTTTCCAGATATGCGTTGCCGATCTCCGTCCTGTTGGCGACGTTGTCCGGCTCTATCCTGACGGCGGCGTCAAAAGACACCCCGGCTTTGGGCGCCATATCCGCCTCAAGGTAGCCTTTGCCCAGGTCAATATGGGCCCTGGCCCCTGCGTCCGGCTTTTGGGCGGCCTGTTCCAAAGGTTGGAGGGTGACCATGGAATCCTTTTTCTGTTGCGACTTCTGCAACGCTTTGGCCATCCATTGATCCGCCTCCGCGCGGCGGGCGCCGTTGTCCAGCGCGTTCTGCAATGCGGCCACGGCCTGTTCGCTCATTCCCATCTCAAGGTATGCCCGCCCTTGCATGATAAAATGCTCCGGGGCCTGAAACGAGCCGCTGGCCTTGCGGAACTTATTTAGGGCTTCCTCCCATTTCTTCTGGTTGAACAGCTCCAGCCCTTCGGCGTGTAAGGCGTCGGCGGCCGCCTTCATGTCTCCGGCCTTCATGCCGAAAGCGTCGTAGATTATATCCCGCAACTGTTCGGAGTCGAACGGACGGGCGAGGATATGCTCCACCCCCTGTTTTTTGAGATCCTCCAACTCCAGCCTGTTGAGCTTGGGAACCACCATGATAAATTTGATGGCGGCCAGGGCCTTGTCCGCCTTCAAGGATTTGAACACCTGAAGGCCGGAATATTGCGGAAGGATGAAATTGACTAAAACCAGCCCCGGAGGGCTTTTCTTTATTTCGGTAAGCACCTGCAGGCCGGACGCCATGTCGGCGACTTTGTTGAATTTCAGCGTCCGCAACATCTCCCGTATGTCACGAATCCCGGACGGGTTGTCAACCACAAGGACGCTGGTTTCGCCAAGCTCGTTAGCCATCAGACTGTGCGCTCACAATATACATCTGACTTACCGTTGCGTGTTTTTAGCAACATAGCGCTTTTTTGACAAATAATCAATTTAAAATCAATCAGATGATTCCTTGACGACATAATTTGCCACAAAACACGCCACAAGACGGGTTTCAGGGCCTGTATTTTAACCTTCGCCTCGTACTAAAGGGGACATAACGACATTATAGAAATACTTTGCGCCGTGGGAGGAGGGGGAAATGACTAGGAGATTTACCAAAAAGGGTATTAAATTAGCATTATGGAATAGAACATAAATGGTAGAAGCAGGCAAAGCGCCATAAAAAACATCTCACCGCCCAAAGAGACCAGGGCGATATTTGCGGTTAATTTTCCGCTTTCCCGTGGTCGCTGACCACGGTTCCTTGTTGTGGCGAGGATTAAGACCGGGGTCGGGCGACCCCGGCGAAGTAGGGAGAGAAATCGCTTTATGAGCGAATTTCTGGAACTGTTTTGAGATTGAGGTGTAATTCTTTAGCTAAACAGGGAAGTAATGGCGGTAAAAAAAAGAGGCAAGACGCAAGCGGTTCAAAGCGCTCCCGATCCACATCCGGCCACGGCTCCAAAAGTGGAGAGGCAAGAGTCCCCCACCTTTCCCATAGTCGGCATCGGCGCATCAGCCGGGGGGCTGGCGGCGTTTGAAGCGTTCTTCGCAAACATGCCAGTCGGCGTCGAGAGCGGCATGGCATTTGTCCTGGTGCAACACCTGGCTCCCGACTACAAGAGTATCCTCAGCGAGCTGATCAAACGGTACACCCAGATGCAGGTCTATGAGGTAGAGGACGGGGTGAAGGTGCAACCCAACTGCGTCTACATCATCCCGCCTAACCGGGATATGGCGTTTTTGAACGGAAACCTGCATTTACTGGAGCAGGGTACGCCACGCGGCCTGCGCCTGCCGATTGACTTTTTCTTCCGTTCCCTGGCGCAGGACCAGCAAGAGCGGGCGATCTGCATCGTGCTCTCCGGTACCGGCAGTGACGGCACGGCGGGGCTTAGGGCGATCAAGGGCGAAGGCGGCATGGCCATGGCGCAGGAACCCGACTCCACAGAGTACGACGGCATGCCCCGTAGCGCCATCGCCACCGGCCTTGTGGACTATATTTTGCCGGCGGACAAGATGCCCGCGCAACTGATCTCCTATGTCGAACACGCTTTCGGGAAAAAGCCCCG
>Ga0315281_10008487_pt1 | contig 14367 bp, 12 predicted proteins | sample YL17G07_0_MG_FD_204540 | JGI IMG/M metagenome (GOLD analysis project Ga0315281, IMG submission 204540) | Sediment microbial communities from Yellowstone Lake, YNP, Wyoming, USA - YL17G07_0 | ecosystem: Environmental > Aquatic > Freshwater > Lake > Sediment | place: USA: Wyoming | collected...
CAATAGAAGACACCAGCAGCTAGTCAGAAATCTTGGTTTTGACTACAAGACCCAGGTTCAAGACAACATATTCTCCAATGTCGGCAACACCGGCAGTGCCTATGCTCTGATGATGCTGGTCGGCGCCCTGGAGGAAGCAAAGGCCGGAGATAAGCTGTTGCTCGCCAACTACGGAGATGGGGCCGATGCTTTCGTCCTAACCATCACCAAGGGGATAAAGAAATTGAAAGCGCGACGAGGGATAAAATATCATCTGGATTCAAAGCTGCCCCTGATGAGCTATGACAAGTACCTGCGCTATCGCGGCATCATTCAGGGATACACTTTCTGGGAGAACCAATCTGCAGCCACTATCTCATGGCGAGACCGCAGGTGGAATCTCAACTGCCGCGGTGGCAAGTGTCTGGCCTGTGGCAATATCAACTTCCCGCCGCAGCGGATTTGCATGTATTGCCAGAGCCAGGACCAGTTCGAGGAAATCCGTCTCGCTGATAGAAGGGGCAAGCTATTCACCTACAGCAAAGATAACCTGGGCCCCAGCCTCGATTCACCCATCATCCTTTGCATCATTGACTTCGACGAGGGCGGGAGATTTTACGCTCAGATGACGGACCGCGACCCGGATAAAATAGAGCACGAGATGGCAGTGGAGCTTACCTTCAGGTGGATGCACAGCGAACGAGGCATCCGCAACTACTATTGGAAATGCCGACCTTTGAGAGGAGCCTAAGGAAGGTGAAATATGGAAAGCATTAAAGATAAAGTCGCCATAGTAGGCATGGGCTGCAGCAAATTCGGGGAGCGCTGGGATTGCAGCGCCTGGGACCTCGTGGTTGAAGCGACCTCTGAGGCTTTCGCGGATGCCGGCGTCGGTCCCAAGGACATACAGGCAGCGTGGTCAGGCACTCTCGGCTTCGCCGGAGGCCAGAGCCTGGCTTACCCACTCAAGCTGGACTATCTGCCCATTGTCAGGGTGGAGAACCTCTGCGGCACCGGCCTGGAAACCATCAGAGGGGCTACTTACGCACTTATCTCTAAGGCTTATGACCTTGTACTCTGTGTAGGCTTTGAGAAGACCAAAGACCGGGGCGTCGGAGGCCTGGGCTCCGGAGAGCCGATGGGCGGCACACATCCTGTGTTCGGCATCCAGGCGACTCCACCGGGACGCTACGCCCTGGCAGCCACCAGGTACTTCGCACAGTACGGGGCTGAAAAGAAACACCTGGCTATGATCTCGGTGAAAAGCCACTACAACGGCGCGCACAATCCCAAGGCGCACTTGCGCCGTGAGATAACATTGGACCAGGCCCTGAATGCCCCCATAATCGCCTGGCCCCTGGGCCTCTTCGATTGCTGCGGTGTAACCGATGGCGCAGCCGCCGCTATTCTCTGCCGCGCCGAGGACGCCAAAAAGTTCAGGAAGGACTATATTACGGTCAAGGCTCTGGGCAATGCAGCAGGGCCGGGCTGCGGCAAAATGATGACAACCTACGACTGGGTGCACTGGGAGGAAACCTACCGGGCAACCCTTCAGACATATCAGCAGGCCGGAATAAAGAACCCCCGAAAAGAGATAGACATAGTGGAATGCCACGACTGCTTTTCCATCGCCGAGCTCATGTGCTACGAGGCCATGGGCTTCTGCGAGCGCGGCAAGGCCAAGTACGATATCGAAGCCGGCACGTTCGCGTTGAATGGCGAAGTGGCTTTCAACGCTGGCGGCGGTCTGAAATCATTCGGCCATCCTGTCGGTGCCAGTGGCGTCAGGGAAGTCTACGAGATATACAAGCAGATTCAGGGCAAAGCCGAAGAGCCCTCCCGTCAGCTCAAGAATGTCCAACTGGGGATAGCTCATAATCAAGGCGGTCATCCCGGCACCTTCATGTGCAGCATGGGCATCTTCGGTGTCCCCGGCCGCTAGTGAGTCATATGTCACCCTGAGCATAGCGAAGGGTCTCAGATTCTTCCCCTTCACGGAAGGGTCAGAATGGTACTCAATACTGGACTTGCATAGTCAGAGGTTTTGATTTAAAATAAACCAACAACTGAATAACGCTGAAGACAGCGGGTGCCTTATCGGCTTAATCTTATGCCTGCCGAAGCAACTTTGCTGAGAGACGAAGAGTCCTTATGTTGCAGGCATAAGGACTCTCTTTTTATGGAGGACAGAAAGCATGCCTACGGAGAAAAAAGTCGAGATTGTGGAGCAACTAACCGAACTGCTCTCCCAGAACAAATTCATAATTGCTGCCGAGTACCGAGGGCTATCCGTAGCTGAGATGTCACAACTGCGTCGTCAGCTTCGTGAGGTGAACGCCGAATTTCATGTGGTCAAAAACACCCTGGCTAAATTCGCCGCAGAGAAGGCGGGTAAACCCGGGCTTTCCCAATACCTCCAGGGCCCGATAGCGCTTGCCTTCTGCCGGGGGGATGCTATCCAACTAGCGAAGAGCTTGTCCAACTATGCCCGCACTTCGAAGACTGCCCTCAGTATTAAGGGCGGTATACTTGACTTACGGGTGCTCACCCCACAGGAAGTATACAGCCTTGCTACCATGCCTCCGATAGACGTTTTGAGAGGCAGGTTGCTCGGAGTGCTACAGAGTCCCATCTATTCACTGCACAATATACTCAGCGCCAACTTACGTGGTCTTGGTGCACTATTAAATGCTAGAATTCAACAAATGGGAGGAATGGCAAATGTCTCATGACGAAGCCGCCGAGAAGAATGTAGAACCACAGAAGGAAGAGGCTGGTGCCGTAGCAGCAGAGGAGGAAAAGGCACACAAGAAGCGCGCTCCCGCTGCCAAGAAGGAAACTACGAAGACGCTGACCAAGGACGAACTCATTGCCGCCATAAAAGAGATGACCGTACTTGAGCTTTCAGAGCTGGTTAAAGCGCTGGAAGAGACATTCGGAATCAGCGCCGCCGTACCCATGATGGCTGCCCCCGCGGCCGCTGGTGGTGCTGGCGCTGCCGCTGGTGCTCCTGCCGCTGCCCCTGTCGAGGAACAGACTGAGTTCACCGTGATACTCAAAGAGGTCGGCGCTAACAAAATCAGCGTAATCAAAACCGTGCGCGAGGTAACAACGCTGGGCCTGAAGGAAGCCAAAGAGGTGGTTGAAGCTGCTCCCAAGACGGTAAAAGAGGGCGTGAACAAAGCCGAGGCAGCTACTATTAAAGATAAACTGACCGCGGCCGGCGCGACTGTCGAGGTTAAGTAGACTCCGCTATCCCTGCTAATTAGGTTAGGCAAAGGGGCTTAAGCCCCTTTGCCTAGGGTTTGGGGGTGTCCCCCAACTTTTAAAATCCCCCAAGATTGGGGGATTTAGGGGGTTGAGGAAATGGAGTATTATCCTCTCATCAGGGAGCTACCCGCCCCAGAGCGCCCCAGGGAACGCCTCAAGCAATACGGTGCTGCCTCACTTTCCAACAGCGAACTTGTAGCAATCATACTGCGCACTGGCGCTGCCTCAGAGAGCGTGCTCAACCTCTCAGCAAGATTACTCACCAAGTTTCGCGGCCTGGCCGGGCTGGCCAAAGCTGGCTTCGGCGAACTCTGTCAGGAACGAGGCCTTGGCGAAGCAAAAGCGGCCCAGCTCCAAGCTGCCTTGGAATTAGGCCGCAGGCTGATGTCCACCCAACCGGAGGAACGCCTGGTAGTCAAGTCACCCGCTGACATCGCCAACCTGCTGCAGGCAGAGATGAGCTTTCTGGAACAGGAAGAGCTGCGGCTGGTGCTGTTAAATACTAAGAACCAGGTGCTCGCCATCCCCCGCGTTTATAAAGGCAATGTCAATACATCGCTGATAAAGGTAGGCGAGCTTTTCAAAGAAGCGGTGCGAGAGAACTGCCCCGCATTAGTGGTGGTGCACAATCACCCTTCGGGAGACCCCACGCCAAGTCCCGAGGACATCAAGGTCACCGAGCAGATTGTGAAAGCGGGCAAGCTCCTCGATATCGAAGTGCTGGACCACCTCATCATCGGCCAGCAGCGCTACATCAGCCTCAAAGAAAGAGGCCTCGGCTTCCCCACGTAGGGTCAGGTTTGAAACCTGCCCCTGCAGAAACACAATGCCGTTCGTGGTAAAGTTGTCTCACCCTCATCCTTCGGCCAACTCAGGACAGGCTCTAGCTCCTCCCGTCAAGGGAGGAAAGAGGGCGAGGTGCCCTCGCACCTACATTTCATATCATTCGCCCTCTATTGACCGACAGACGTGCGACATTTTCCCCTTGACAGCATGAAGCACTATAGGGCGGTGGCGGGGTAAATGTAGATGATGCTATCAATGCTCACAGGAAGTTCAGTCCGATGGATAACTTGGGGGTTAAGTAGGGTGCGCTGCTAGAAGCGCTGTAGTAATAATCTGAGGGCTTTCATCACCCTAGCACCCACCATTATTAGCCCATAGGCTCGCGGCTGCTACTCCCGTCGTCCGCTCAGCTCTTTGGCTTCTTTGATGGCCCCATCATCTTCGAGCTCCCGCCCCCTCCTTCGAAAGGCTTGCGATGGGGCTTGTGGCCTTTGCCAGCAGCGTGTCGGCTGGAATGTCGCCCTTTACTTTTCATTTCTACTCAGTTCCTCTCATTACCTTCGTGTGGTGATTGAAGCTCTTCTCACATTTTACAGCCATTGGTATACTGGCGCAAGAAGCCTGTAAGGCAAACACTAGGGTAGTTGCTCATAATCACCCTTCGGGAGACCCCACGCCAAGTCCCGAGGACATCAAGGTGACCGAGCAGATTGTGAAAGCAGGCAAGCTTCTCGACATCGAAGTGCTCGACCACCTCATTATCGGCCAGCAGCGCTACATCAGCCTCAAGGAAAGAGGGCTCGGCTTCCCCACATAAGGGCGAACCCATGTGTTCGCCCCTGTTTCTCTAATGCGCACCAAGGACTTCAGCGCATTTTTATGAAGGAACAAAAGGGATTTACCCCTCTCGCGTGAGTGCGCTTGAGGTATGCACGGGAGAGTATGGAAAGCACGCTCACCAGGTCCAAAGGCACCAGCCTCAAAGGGTTGACCTTCATCAGGTGGCACATTGCTTCCGTAGTAGCACGAAGGTCATTGCATTCCCCGCTCACGTATATTCTGCTCTTGCCCAGCCGCCGTATCAGCTTGGCGGAGACCTCTTCAATCGCGCATTCTCCCGCTACAAGCACAGGCCCCTGCAGAGCTTCGATTTCCTCCGGGTCAAAACCCTTGCCCATTAGCAGGGACCAGCCCCCTTTCCCGCCGAAGTCATAGTATAGAAACTGCAGCAGCGTGAGCGGGTTATTGACGCATCCTTCCCGGCAGGCCATCTCTTTCCCCCTGATGACCCTCACATCCGGCGGGAATTGAGGATAAAGGTCGAATGGGTACTTGCCGCCGTAATCCGATATGTCTCCCACGATATCGAGATTCCGCAGGCTCGAGAAGTCGCCCAACAGTTCGATGTTTTCCGCTTGCGAGACACCCTCCGAAAGACCTCTTTCAATTGCCAGCTTGATGTGGGGGACTTCATCTATGCCCAGGCCGAACACCGCCGCACCTGCGATATCAACCGCCACTACATTCAGTCCTCCCACCAATACCTTGAACGGCTTTACACACCTGTCCGCGAAACGGGTCGTTGGGTAATGGCCGTAGATTGTCCCCTCTATGCCCTCTATCAGCGTAGCATCAGGCCTCACGTAGGTCAGCAGGTCAACGAGTTTACTGTGGAGATTGAAGTTATGATCCAGGCCCCTGTCGGAATGGCGCGGAAATCCCCACTGGTTCTTGATTCCCAGGGTCACAACCCCCATGGAATGAGTCTTCAGCTTGGGAAGGCTGACGTAGAGATTCTCGTCCTTTTTACGGATGAGTTTTTCCACGATGGTCCTGGGCATCCGGAACTCTTTCAGCTCATACTCGTTCCCGGCCCTCCCCGATGCTTTATCCTTACCCGGAAACTCGAGGGTTACCGTCCTGTCCTCATCAAGGTAGATAGGTACGGCGCCGGTCCTCTTACATATATCGCTGTACCCGGTCAGCCTGAAGACCAGGCGGGTATAGGTGCACTGTGTACTGTTTTCCATCAGGTAGACATTGCGGGCACCGTTATCGAGCCAGTAGCGGACCACGGCTTCCACGACCTCCGGACGGGTGAACGCGTAAGGCCGGGAATCAATCGCGTTTGGTTTGATATAAACATCACGGCTGGACTTGAGGAGCGCTTTGCCGCCGAGGCTATCGAACACCTGGGCGGTCACGACACCGATCTCCTCCCTCAGTTTCTCGCTCAGCGGCCTGAACAGGGTGAATGTGTCCGGATTATGCTCGGACTGAAGCCGCCTCATAATTACCTTTGTCTTAATCATATCCTGACACTCTCTGGTCAGAGCACTTTACTTTCCCCGCTCTAGGTTACCTGCGGTGGCTGGTTTCCCGCATTTATCAACCGTTTTAGCAGGGCTGCCGTCGCTTCGGGATACTCCAGCGGGAAAAGGTGTGACCCACCGGCAAAGCATTCAAAATGCAGCCGGTGTTTCAGGGCAAATCCTTCGACGAACCGCCGGAATGGGCTCTGCTCGCCCACAACCAGACTCCCAGGGATACTCAATCTCGGGTTGAACCTGTGCATGTCATGCGGCGTCGTTTTGAATATGTCCACTTCTACTTTCGGGTCGAAGCTGAGTCTTACTCCAGAAGGCGTCTCAACCATCCCATTTGCAATGTAATCTGAGAAACAGTCCGGATCAAAACGGCTAAAAAGGGCCTTGCCCCGCAGATGAGCTTTCGCCTCCTCACGGCTGGGCCATTCTTCACGCCGCCCTTTCGTCAGGGCTGCCGGCCCCATGCGCCCCGCAAGCCGGAGCTTTTTGACAGCGGCTACGAAGAGAGCGAAAGGACCGTACACCAGCGGGGGATCAAGCATAATAATCTGATGGAACAGGCCTGGCTTTTCATACGCAGCTTTGAAGTCGAGAATCGCGCCCAGGGAATGTCCAAGCCCTATCACCGGCCCGTCGCAATTGTCCTCAATGTGTTGAATGAGCTCGCCGGTCAGGCTCACCCAGTTGTCGTCGACCGGATACCTGGCGCTGTGTCCGAGCCTGTCAATCGAGATTACCGAATATTCCGGTCCCAGCAACTCAAAGAGCTTGTTATAGGTACCGGAAGGAAAGCCGTTCGCATGTGCAAAATGTATTACTGCCTTCTGCATCACCTTCTCTGTGCACTAATTATCATGCTGAGTCTTTACCGCCATCGTCCTCTATTGAAAACAGCCGGCATCCACGTCTCCGGCTCTCAGGCTTCGCAGCCAATTTCTCCTGCCTCCCATTATACCATCAGTGTGCATAGGCACCGTCTGGTAATAACAGGTCAAATGCGATAACATGTTGTTGTTTTCAATCAAATGCTGCTATGGGGGCGAGACAGATGCTGAGCAAACGAGAGTTGACCAGGTACGGCAGGCAGATACTTATCCCTGAGTGGGCAAAGGCGGGGCAGCAAAAGCTGAAGAAGGCAAAGGTCGTGGTTGCTGGCGCGGGAGGCCTGGGCTCGCCTGTCCTGACTTATCTCGCTGTTGCAGGTGTGGGCAAGCTAAGGATCATAGACGGCGATGAGGTAGAGCTGGGCAATCTGAACCGTCAGATACTACACTGGGATAAGGACATAGGCAGAGCCAAGGTCGATTCGGCAAAAGAGAAGCTCGAATCGCTGAATCCGGATATAGAGGTGGAAGCCATACATGAAAAAATAACCGAGGATAATGTCTTCGACCTGGTGGAGGATTACGCTATCGTTGATGCAGTCGATGACCTGCCCACAAGGTTTCTGCTGAACAGGGCGGCACTCAGGAAGAGTCTTCCTTTCTTCCACGGAGCAATCTATGGCTTTGAGGGAAGAGCTACCACCATAATCCCGGGCAAGACATCGTGTCTGAGGTGTCTGTATCAAGAGGTCGTGCCAGGCAAAATCCCCGTGGTCGGGGTCACTCCGGCGGTTATCGGATGCATCCAGGCTACAGAGGTGCTGAAGTATATCCTGGGCGTAGGTGAGCTGCTGACAGACAGGTTCTTGATTTACGACGGGCTGAGCATGAGATTCACCGAAGTGAGACTAAAGAAAGACCCGAACTGCTGTGAGTGTAAGTAATCGGCGGCTCGCTAGGGGTGAAGCATGGTTACGGTAAAAGTATCCCCGCTTTTGCGCAGGTACACTGGTAATAAAGAGTCCGTGAAGGTAAAAGGGAATAGCGCTATGGAATGCCTTCATGCTTTGGAGGCCAAATACCCTGGCTTAAAGCGACTATTATACGATAAGAATGGCGCATTATTGCCCCGGGTCATGTTCTTCGTCAACAATCAGAGAATCCACGCCGACGAATTGAATAGTACCTTGAAAAACGGGGATGAACTCCTCATATCTGTGGCCATCGGCGGGGCTTAAAGCAATGGACGAAATCCCCCTGCATCCCCCTTTACAAAAGGATAGTATAACATATGCATCCACTCGATAGCGCCCAGCCCAGGCTAGAAAACGATGCTGGTCCTAGTGGCTAGTCCCTGGTCCTGCTCTTTAAAAGCCCGCTCGATTTCTTCCAGCGGATAGGTGCAGCAAAGTATCTTTTCAAAGGGGTATTTGTCCTTGGTCCGGCTCAAGAAGTCGAGTGACTTCTTCAAAGCTTCAGCGGTATAAAGAGCAACCCCTACTATGCTTTTACCCAAAATCACCAGCGAGGATGGGTCCAGCTCGAAGGTCTTCAGCGGGCTGACGTTGCCGATCTCCAGATAGCGCCCCCCATTACCTAACATATCCAGGCCCTCGGGGACAACCCTGGGGAAGCCGACAAGCTCGGCGACAACATCTGCCCCCCAGCCATCGGTAAGCTCTTTCACCCTGCCCGACCGTTCGTAGGGCTCCTTATATTCCTTCATGTCTATCACTTCGTCGGCGCCGAAGGCTTTAGCCAGCTCGAGTCGCTCTTCAATGCCATCGATGACGATGATTTTCTTAGCTCCCATGTCCTTAGCCACAGCGGTTGCATAGATGCCCAGCCCTCCTGCACCCTGGATGGCAATAGTCTCGCCAAAGCTAAATTGCACCTTCTCCAGGCCGTAGATAACCTCAGAGAGGGCGCAGTTGGCAGGGGCCACAATTTCGTCGCTGACGTCGTCAGGAACCTTGAAAACGGTCTGATGAGGTATGAGGTAATAGTACTCGGCGTAGGCACCTCGAAAATGGGGAGGATTGTCACAGGTGTTCACCACTGTGATGTAGGCCGCGGGGCAGGAGGCATCATCTCCTCTCAGACATGCCTTACAGCGGCCGCAGGGAACGAAATAGCGGTAGACCACCCTATCCCCCACTGCCAGAGGCTGGCCTGCAGAGTCGGTGGTAACGCCCTCGCCCAGCTTGGCCACCGCGCCCACCATCTCATGCCCCAGTATCACAGGCATGGGCTGTCCCAGTCCAGCGAGGTCGACATCGCCCCGCCACATGTGAAGGTCAGACCCGCAGATATTAGCCCTTCTCATCTTGACCAATATCGCGCCCGGCTCGGGTTCCGGCACGGGATATTCCCTGATCTCCATAGGGTGACCCAGCCCGTGATAGACCGCCGCCCTGCCCTTTTTAGCTTTAGCCATTCAGACCCCCTTCCTGCTCTTAGATTAATTATGATTTAAGGAAAACGGCGTGACCCTTGTGCGCTGATTTCTAACATGGCAAAGGGGTGCTTGTCAAGGTAGACGGCTATATGTCATTGCGAGGAGTCTCCTCTGGCAGACGACTCCTCTCTGCGCTCGGAGCAGGCTCCGCAATCTCCTCATGCCCGTCAGCACGAAGAATACGGTGAGATTGCCACGCCCGCCTCTAGCGGGCTCGCAATGACATACGACAAGTTAGACTAAATAAATGTGGGGCTCGGCACTGCGTGCCGAGCCCCTTAAACCTACGAAGCTTCCTTTACTTCAGTGAGTAGGCGCCGTGCTTCTCGGCGGGGAAGTAATCGCCCGGCAGATAGGTCTTGCTCTGAGCGTACTTGGTCGGGCTGTATTCCTCGAGCTTGAGCGCCTTTCTCTTTCCATCGATATGGGCTATGGCATCCTTCACAGCCTTCTTGTGGTCGGGCTCGAAGTACCAGGCAGCTCCGAACTTCTTCTGGTATCCCTCGGTGATTAGCTTTACGACCTCCGGGCTGCCGGCGACCGGTGAGCCAACACCCATCCAGGTAGTCACGCCGGAAGCTACAAAGTATGTACCGATGCTGAGCGCTTTCTCGGACATCCATTCCGGAGCGAACCCTGCCACAGGCAGGTCGCTGATGTCTTCACCCAGACCGCCTTCACAGGCTGACTGAGTAAGTACGGTCAGAATGCGGGTGTTATCTACACAGGAGCCCATATGCAGCACTGGCGGGATGCCTATTGTCTGGCAGATCTCCTTTAACCCTGGGCCGCACTGTTCCATGACCTCAGGAGTGAGCAGTCCCGCCTTGGCGCAGGCTATAGCGTTGCATCCAGTGGTAACCACTAGTATATCGTTCTTAATCAACTCCTGGACAACGTAGAGGTGCGGGTCGTCCATGGTCACCCTGGGGTTGTTGCAACCAACCACGCCGGCGGCGCCGCGGATGCGCCCTGCCATAATGGCATCGTTCAAGGGGCGGAAGGACTCGCGGAGCGTCCCACCCAACATATAGGCAATGTACTCATGGGAGAAGCCGGCGACCAGGTGGTCCTGAATATCGGGGATTTGCACCTTGCCGCGCTTGGGGTAATTGTCTATAGCCATACGAAGGATGGTCTTGGCGATCTCCATCGCTTTATGCTCTTCGAACTCGATGTGGGTCGCGCCCTCGATCTTTGCCTTGGGCGAGGTGGTAATTATCTTGGTATGGTAGTTCTTGGCAACTTCAACCAGACCCTGCATGATGCACTGGATATCCACCACCATAGCATCCACAGCACCGGTAAGAACGGATAACTCCTGAGCCAGGAAGTTGCCCAGCAGAGGCACGCCCTGTCTCATCAGCACTTCGTTAGCAGTGCAGCAGATGCCCGCCAGGTTCACGCCCTTGGCTCCCTTAGATTTGGCGTAATTGATAATCTCGGGGTCAGAGGCCGCAGCCACAATCAACTCGGAGAGGGTGGGCTCGTGACCATGTATCACCACGTTTACCTCGTCCTCACGCAGCACGCCGAAGTTAGACCCCGAAGCTATCGGGCCGGGAGTGCCGAAGAGTATATCGCTGATGTCGGTGCTGAGCATGGAGCCGCCCCAGCCATCAGCCAGAGCAGTCCGCACCGAATGGTCCAGGATATGCTCAGCATCCTGGTCAACACCTATGCTGGTGCGATGCAGTGTCTCCACGATTTCGCGGTCAATGCCACGGGGCACAACGCCCAGCTTGCGCCAGATGGCCTGACGCTTGGGGGGTGCTCTATTGATATAAATCAATTCGCCGTTTTGCTTGCCGAACTCGCCCAGAGCCGTCTTGGCCACATCTATGGCGACATCATTTATCTCACGTCCCTGGACCGGCACGCCCAGATAACCGGCTACCCTATACAGTTTCCTGATATCCTTTACGCAGTAGTCCGGCGCCTCACCTGTCGCAGCAGCCAGCAGCGTCATAGCCATACCGCGGCCATGGTCGGAGTGGGCAGCCGCACCACCGGCGACACCACGGGCCAAGTTCCTGGCCGAGACGGTCGACTTGGTGGCGCCGCAGATGCCCACCGTTGTCTTGCCCGTCAGGCGGCAAGGGCCCATAAAGCAATGTTTACAGCAATTGCCCTCGTGTCCAATAGGGCAGGGCTTAGTTTCATCAGCTCGCTTGAAAGCCGTGGAAACGCCTTCAGCGTCGGCCTTCTTGAGCATTTCAACGACTACAGGGTCAATACTCTTTTTGTCGGCCATTCTTACTCCTTTACCGTAAGGTATTAAGCTCACAATTCACCAACTTATATTTTAGCATATGATATGGGGCATGTAAATCATTATCTGCAATACAATCACAAGCGTTCTAAAACGCTTCTCAATCCCTGTATCCCCCTTTCAGAAAGGGGGATATCCAACAGAGCTTGCTGCGCTACGCTCGCAATGACATACGATTAATGTGTAGGGGCATCCTCCTTGGGAAGAACACCCCTACGTTTCGTTGTCAAACGAGGCCTATTGAGCTATAATCGGAGCATCGGGGCGTAGCGCAGCCTGGTTAGCGCGCAGCGTTCGGGACGCTGAGGTCGGTGGTTCAAATCCACTCGCCCCGACTTTTTTATTTGTGGGGAGGCGGAGTTGGCTGCAGAAAGATGCAAGATAACTGAGATAGAGTGCAAATCGCTCCTCAATAAGTCAGGGCTTGCCGACTATGCCGTCAATTGTTACGCAGGATGCGAGCACGGTTGCCGCTATTGCTATGCCAGGTTCGTCACCAGGTTCTCACACCCCGGCGAGCCTTGGGGAAGCTTCGTCGACGTCAAGGTAAACGCTCCCAGCGTCCTCGCTCGAGAGGTCAAGCGCAAGAAGATAGGCAGAGTGTTCATAAGCTCGGTATGCGATGGCTGGCAGCCTGTGGAGGCGAATTACCGTTTGACCAGGCAGTGCCTGGAGATATTGCTCAGTCACGGCTTTCCGGTAAGCATTCTTACCAAAAACGCCCTGGCACAACACGACCTCGACCTCCTGAAATCAAAGGACAGCGTGGAACTGGGGGCCACTATTACCACCTTGGATGAAAACCTGTCCAGGCTTTTCGAACCGAGAAGCTCTCTACCAGAGAAGCGCTTCGCCCTATTACAGGAAGCTAAGAGGAGAGGTATCGAGACCTACGTCTTCCTGGGCCCGTTGCTGCCATCCCTGTCGGACAGCGAAGCAAGCATCCTGATGTTGCTCAAAGCGGTCGAAGAGGTTGGCGCCAATTATTTCTACGTGGACCGACTTAACCTGCGCTTCGGAGTTTGGAAGTCACTGCTGAGCCTGCTGCAGGAGCATTTCCCACAACTCACGGAAGACTACCGGCGCATCCTGTTCAATGCATACGCCAGCGATGCGTACTCAGAGAGGCTTGCTTCCTTAGTTAATCGCCTGGCTGCTAAGCAGGGGCTTGACACGAAGCTCAGGCTATGTCTCTAAACAAAGAATGCCCTGCAAGCCCTTGATAAAGGTCGGCATACAATCGGGCGGAGCGAGCCCAGGAAAAGTCGGCAGCCACGGCGTTCTTCATTATCGTTGACCACTCTTTCTTCTGCTGGAGTAAGTTCAGCGCCCGATCCAAAGCTTGCAGGAATGCAGGAACCTCATAGGGGCCAAAGACGAAACCATTCCCCTGCCCTGTTTTCAAGTCAAACTCGCTGATAGTGTCTCTCAGACCGCCCGTAGCTCTCACAATAGGGATAGTACCGTATCTCAGACCGTACATTTGAGTAAGGCCACTCGGCTCGTAGCGGGAAGGCATGAGCAGCAGGTCGCACCCCGCTATGACCTTATGAGACAGGGATTCGTCGAAGGCAATCCGTACCCCGGCTTTTCCAGGGTATCGCTCAGGCATCTCGCTAAAAATTTGCTCGTAGCGCCTATCTCCCGTACCTAGGATAACGAACTGAATATCCCGGGAAAGCAGAGCTTCCATGGCCTTTTCCAGAAGGTCGAAGCCCTTCTGCGTTGTCAGGCGCGAGACCATCCCCACGAGAGGAATATCGGGATCGCTGTTAAGGCGGAAAATCCTTTGCAGTTCGGACTTGCAAAACCTTTTCCCCAAAAGGTTATCGAGGCCATACGTGTGGGAGATTAAGGGATCGGTTTCAGGATTCCAGATTTCATAGTCGGCCCCGTTGAGAATACCTACTAAGTCCTTCGCCCGTTCCCGGAATACCCCACCTAGCCCAAAGCCCTGCTCGGCAGTCTTAATCTCCTCGGCATAAGTGGGGCTCACGGTAGTAATTTTATCAGCGAAAATGAGGCCCCCTTTGAGAAAGTTGATTTTCCCGTAGTACTCGAGATATCGAGGAGTGAAAAAATGCCCTTCAAGGTTTAGCAGATGCCATTCCGGATAACCAAAAAGGCCCTGGTATCCCAAATTGTGTACTGTGAAGACGGTTTTCACAGAGGAAAGCTCCGGGTAGAGATGAGGTTGAGACTTGAGGAAAACGATGGCGAGAGCCGACTGCCAATCGTGAACTTGGAGAATCGCAGGCGGCTCCAGCTTCAAGACTTCAAGGATAGCCCGAGAGAAAAAGACGAACCTCTCGGCGTTGTCAGCGTAGTCCCCTTCTGGCGTACCGTAAAGGCCATCACGGTCGAAGTACTGGTGAGCACGGATGAGATAGATGGATATCGCGCTTCCTGTCTTCGTCTTCAGCAGCCTTCCTTCCTCCCTGCGGTGGGATA
>Ga0315281_10008488_pt1 | contig 14366 bp, 16 predicted proteins | sample YL17G07_0_MG_FD_204540 | JGI IMG/M metagenome (GOLD analysis project Ga0315281, IMG submission 204540) | Sediment microbial communities from Yellowstone Lake, YNP, Wyoming, USA - YL17G07_0 | ecosystem: Environmental > Aquatic > Freshwater > Lake > Sediment | place: USA: Wyoming | collected...
CATCGACCGGCTCGGCCACCTCCCGCAGCACCCGGGCGAGAAGGTGGAGATTGCGATAGGCGATGGGGTGACGCTTGTAGTCATGCAGATGCACGGGCGCAGGATCGTGAAAGTGAAGATCGTGGTCCATCCCGGGACCGTGGATACCTATCGTAAAGAGTGATTCCGCTGCACACATTCCCTGCACGAGGAAGATGATGAAGAAACGTATCGCTGTGGTTGCGTCGGGAAGGGGTTCAAATTTCCAGGCGGTCATCGATGCCATCAGGAACGGTAAGGTGCCCGCTGCATGCGTAGCCCTGATCACGGATAATCCGAAAGCCTATGCCATTGAACGGGCACAGAAAGCGGGTATACCGTGCAGGATCATCGATTATGCCACATTTCCCTCGCGCGAAGTATACGAGCGCGCACTTCTCTTAGCCATGCAGGAGGCAGATGCCGATCTCTTTGTACTGGCGGGTTACATGCGCATCCTCGGCTCATCGATCGTCAGGGCGTTTCCGGGAATGATGATCAATATCCACCCGGCGCTCCTGCCCAGCTTTACCGGTCTCCATGCCCAGCGGCAGGCTGTGCAGCACGGGGTAAAGGTGGCGGGCTGTACCGTGCATTTCGTTGACGAGAGCCTTGACGGGGGCCCTGTTATCCTCCAGCGCTGCGTGCCGGTGCTGGACTCCGATGATGAAGACTCGCTGGCAGAGCGGATTTTGGCGCACGAGCACCAATGCCTGCCGGAAGCGATCCGGCTCTTCTGTGAAGAGCGGCTGGTGATTGAAGGGCGTAAGGTTCGGATCCTTTGAGGATTTGCCGTAAAGGATCCCCGCCAACTTTTTTTTGGATTACTATGTTCACCGCGACTTTTTTTATCTGGCACGCTGATAGTATGCACAACCGGGAGCCGGTGACGGGGCAATGAAGGAGCGATCAAAAAATCCTGCGACAAAGCAGATCGCACAGGAGCGCATTGAAGTGCTGTTTGAACAGGCGAGGCTTGCATTTGCAGAGTTTCCTGATTTGAGCAATCGTTATGTAGCCCTCGCGCGCAAAATTGCCATGCGCCAGCGGATCCGGATCCCGCGGGAATTGCGCCGCCAGTACTGCCATCACTGCTATACTTACCTCGTACCGGGAAGCAATATGCGGGTGCGGGTGCACCGGGGCAATGTCGTGGTCACCTGTCGCTCCTGTAATAAGCATACACGCTATCGTGTGGTGAAACCTCATGTCGGATGACGCACATAACCTGATGCAGGATTTGAAGCCTACCGTATGGATTGGCAAACAGGGCTGTACCGAAACCATGATCGAAGAGATCGTCTCCCAGCTCAGGAACAGAAAGATGATCAAGGTAAAATGGCTTCAGTCCGTGGAAGTCGATCCGGCAGCCATAGCCCTGCAGGCGCGTGCGAAACTGGTGGAAACACGCGGACGGACTATGGTGCTTGCAGATAAAAAACACACAATAAAGAAATAAATCCGCTTTTTCTTCGATCAAAACGGTATCCCGCCTCTTCGGAAATATATAAAAACTTTCTTCACAAATAAGTAAAGACTGTTATTGAAAAATTCAGCAGTGAGGTCTCTAGATGACAACAGTATACGATGTCCCCGCCGACCATATTATTCGCAGGGTCGCTGAGGAGCTCAAGAAGCGGAAAGAGATCGTTCCGCCGGCATGGGCTGCCTTTGCAAAGACCGGGGTACACAAAGAGATGCCGCCTGAGGATCCCGACTGGTGGTTCATTCGGGCAGCAGCAGTGTTGAGACGCGTCTATGTCGACGGCCCCCTGGGTGTCGAGAGGATGCGAAGCTTTTACGGTGGTAAGAAGAACCGTGGATCCAGGCCCAATGCGTTCCGCAAGGGCAGTGGATCAATCCTGAGAAAAGCTTTCCAGCAGCTGGAGGCAGCAGGCTTGATCATCCACGACAAGACCGGCCGTAAAGTGTCGCCCGCAGGGATGTCTTTTCTTGACAACCTGTCGCAGGAAGTAAAGATTACTCCGCCGGCACCGGTACCAAAACGTGTCCTGCCCGTAGTCGCACCCGAACCCAAGAAGGCTGATGCCAAGAAGGGTGAGAAGAAGGCAAAGGGCGCCGAAGGTGCTGATAGTGCCAAGGCTGAGAAGAAGCCCTCGCCAAAGAAAGGCGAAGGCAAGAATGCAGAGAAATCTGAAGCCCCCCAGTGAGGTGTAGCTATGGGAGACGACGAACTGAGTGAACTTCGCAAACGGCGAATGGCGCAAATGCAGCAGCAGGCTGGCGATCAGCAGGCAATGGCAGAAGATCTCGAACGCCAGCAGCGGGCAAAGTCTCAGATACAGATGCTCCTCATGCAGGTTCTCGAGCCGGATGCCCGGGAACGATTAAACACTATCAAGCTGACCAAGCCGGAGTTTGCTGCTTCGGTCGAACAGCAGCTGGTATCTCTCGCCCAGAGCGGGCGACTCAAGAACAAGATCACGGACGCGCAGCTCAAAGAACTGCTCAGGCAGCTAGCGCCTGCGAGACGTGACTACTCGATCACACGAAGATGAAAGCCGGCGTGCTCTACAGCGGCGGAAAGGACAGTTCCCTTGCAGCAATAATGCTGGGTACGTATTATGAGGTCGAACTCAATACGTTCGTGCTCGACCCGACCCGCCAGATCCCATCGCTGGAGGCTGCGGCACAGGCACTGGGGTTTCCCCTGATAAAACGTGTGTTTCGTGAAGGATTGAAAGACGAGATGGTGGATCTGGTGAAATCATGCGGGTATCCGAATGACGCGATCAACCGGATCCATCATATCGCGGTCGAAACCCTCAGCAGGGAGTATACAGTTGTCGGCGACGGCACACGGTTCAATGACCGTGTTCCGATGCTGACCCGTGCTGAGGTACAAAGCCTTGGAAACCGGACCGGGTGTTCGTATGTACGACCCCTGTTAGGCTATGTCAAGGCGGAAGTCGATCGTCTGGTGGAACGGTTTCTCATCGTTGAATACGGGGAGACCGGGAAAATCCGGAACGGTGATTACGAAGCCGAGATCAGGGAGGCGTTCCGCACCCGCGGACTCAACCCCGCCCCCCTCTTTCCGGCACACCATGACCAGTCGCTGGTCATCGGGAGAAAGGCATAATATCAGGTGAGTGAAATGAGCAAAATAAGCAAAGGCAGGAAGATCCGGCTGGCCAAGGCATGCGACCAGAACCGCCGTGTGCCCCAGTGGGTAATGGTAAGGACCAAGCGCTCCGTTGTTGCGCACCCGAAAAGAAGAAACTGGCGCAAGAGCCAGCTGAAGGTGTGAGCTATGGCAGAAGTGATGAAGGAACACGTCTATATCATCCCGCTGCGCGATGCAAAGCGGATGCCCCGCTGGAAGCGGTGCAACGGCGCTATCAAGGATATCAAGAAGTATCTCGCCAAGCACATGAAGAGCGAGGATGTCAAGATCGATCAGGGCATCAACGAGAAGGTGTGGAGCCGGGGCGCAGAGAAGCCACCGTCAAAGATCCGTATCCGCGCCATGAAGATGGAGGACGGGCAGGTTCAGGCAGAACTTGCACCGGAATCATAGATGGAAAGGACGATCACGTTTGCAGGCGATCCGAACATCGGGGTTTTTGCCCGGGTGGTAGGAAATATCGCAATAATCCCGCCGGAATCCACACCGGAATTCAGGCATGCAGTACAAGAGGCGCTCAAAGTTGAGGTCATCGAGACCACGATCCAGGGAAGCACGATCATCGGCTCTTTAGTTGCCGGTAACAGCCGGGGCGTTGTCGTCTCGGGTCTGGCAACAGAAGAAGAGATCAAGAAGCTGGAAAAACACCGCGAGGTGTTCCTGCTCAATGATACCATGAATGCCGCGGGCAACGTGATCATGGCAAACGATACCTTTGCTGCAGTTCACCCGGACATGCCCGAAGGCGTGTCAAAAGCGATCGGCGAGTTCCTTGGTGTAGAAGTGATCACTCTTGTTCTTGGCGGGGTAAAGACCGTCGGTATGGCGGGCGTTGCCACGAACAAGGGCGTCATTGTGCACCCGAGGGCTACCGATGCCCAGATCAAAAAGATCGAAGAGGTTGCAAAGGTTCCGGTAGGTACCGGGTCGATCAATATGGGCTGCGGGCTTGTCGGTACCGGTCTCATGGTCAACGAGAGTGGCTACCTTGCCGGCAATGCGACGAGCGGGTTTGAGCTTGGCAGGATTGAAGACGTATTTGGATTTCTGGAGTGATGTTCATGGAAAATCAGAAGTTTGAGGTTAAAGGAACCTTTTTAATGGGCGAAGAGTGGGCGCCGTACACGAAAGTGATCGCGGCACCCAATGCAAAGCAGGCACAGGAACGCACCTTTGCGGTGATCGGCAGCAAGCACAACCTGAAACGCAGGTACATCAAGATTGATGCGATCAAGGCCGTTAAGGCCGAGTAATTTTTTTACTTTCTTTTCTCGCTCTTGTTTTGAATTTTCTCGGGTACGAGATTCGTTGATCTTCCTTAAACGAAAAAGGATGTATCCTTCTGCTGTTAAGGGTACGTGGATGAAATTCACGGCTGTGCTTTATCCCGAAGATGCTGGTGGTTTCTCGGTCAGATGCCTGGAGATCCCCGGGGCGATCAGTCAGGGTGAGACCCGGGAAGAAGCACTTGCCAATATCAAAGAGGCGATCGGACTTATTCTGGAAGATCGGCGTGAGGAATTGCGTGCGGAGACTTCCCGTAATGAGATACACTATGTCAATGTAGATGATGTCACATGACCTCACGAACATTTACTGGGATGTTGTAGAAAAGCGAAGAAATATAATTCCCTGTGCAACAATAGTAAATCAGCATACTATGGATGGAGAGATATTACAGCGGGTTGAAACCAAACTGGATCTCATTATCGAGCTCCTGCATGACAAGACCCTGACTCCGGAAGAGATTGCGCTTCTCAAAGAGACGGACGAATGCGTCAGGAGCGGGCGGCTCGATACGTTCGCCAGATTATGACGTACGAGGTTTATCTCCATAAAAAAGCCCAGAAGAATCTTGAGAAATTTTCTGATCGTGAACATATCCGTTCCCATTTGCGAGCTCTCGAACGTTTTCCTGATTCCGGAGATCTCGTCCGCATCGAGGACGGTATTTACCGGATGCGTATCGGGGAGTACCGTGCCCTTTTCAAAGTATACGAGGATGAGAAGATTATCGTCGTAATCAATGTAAATGTGCGGGGAAAGGTCTACAAGTCATTGTGATTTAACCGGTACTTTTCAGCGCACCTTAGCGGTGATCGGCAGCAAGCACAACTTAAAACGCAGGTACATCAAGATCGATGCTATCAAGGCCTTAACGGCCGAGTAATTTTTTCTTTTCTTTGGGTTTTTACGTAGATTTTTGTTAATTACCCTTGTTTCCGTTCATCGATTTTTTGGAAGTGGGCTCTCATGCCCAACGATCCGCCACGCCCCTTTCGGCACCGTCATCTCGAACCGTGCACCTTTGCCCGGCTCACCCGTCTCCCGGATGGTGATGCCGGTGATATCGAGGATCTCCCGCGAAAGTGCTAACCCAAGACCGGTGTTCTTCCCAAAACCCTTATCGAAGATCTTCTCTTTCTCCCCGGCAACGATACCATCGCCATCATCTTCGCACACGATACGATGATCATCGCCGGCTTCCTCAACAGAGAACCGGATCGTTGTGATCTTCCCGCCGTATCGCACTGCATTATCCATCAGGTTATAGAAAACCTTGACAATCAGAGGGTCGGCAAACACTTCTGAACCAGCAGGCAGATCGTTCTTTACCATGATCTTCCCGAGCGGGGCTTCCTTTGCCGCAGTGTCTGTGAGAGTGCGGCAATCCTGCCAGATGGGGGCATTGACCCCGATCTTCTCGTATTCCCTGGTGAACTGGATCATTGAGGAGATTCGCTGCGCTGCGGTTGAAACTTTTTGGAAATACTCGGTGAGTGCAGGATCGGGCTGCTTCTTTTTGAGAATGGTGAGGTAGCCCTGCAGCACCGTCATCTGGTTGTTGATGTCGTGCCGGGTGATGCCGGAGAGAAGGGCGAGTTTTTTACTGGCAAGCGCAAGCGCCTCTTCTGCCACTTTCTGTTTGGTGATATCCCGGCCAACCGATTGATATTCAACAACCCTGCCGTTTTGATCAAAGATTGCCCGGTCGCTCCACCGCTGCCAGCGGGTGCTGCCGTCTGGCATCATGATCCGCTGGTCAATATCTATCACGGGATGCTCTGGGGTTATTGAGGCAATATGTTGCGCAACATTTTCCCGATCATCCGGATGAAGTCTGGGTCTGAACCGGTGCCCGATGAGCTCCTCTCGTTTCTTGTTGAAATACCGGCAATAGGCATCGTTGACGAAGACATGGGTGCCGTCCGGAAGGAACCGGCAGATGAATTCGGTCTGGTCCTCGACAACATTACGGTACCGCTCCTCGCTCTCCTTCAGTGCCGCCTCCGCCCGCTTACGTTCGGTGATGTCGATGAAGGATTCTATCAGTACATCCTTTCCACCCAACGTTATCCTGATAACACTCTTGAGGATGGGTATCTTTTCTCCTCGCATGGTGAGAAGGACACGTTCAGAGGAATCGATGTTCTGGCCGAGATCGGTGACCGGACATTTACCCAATTCAGCAGGACAGATAAACCGGTGACATACCGAACCTGCAACCGATTCACTGGTACCTCCGATCATTTCGAGCGCTTTGTCATTCGCTTCGAGGATCGTATGGGTTTGTGCATCGATGATGACTATGCCAAACTGCATCGAGAGAATGATGGTGCGGAGGCGTTCCTCGCTCTCCCGCAGCGCCTCTTCCGCCCGCTTGCGCTCGGTCAGATCAATAAAAGTCGCCAGAAAATCGTCGCCAAGGGTGATACCGGAGATTTCAATGATACGCTCTTCCCCGCTTTTACAGGTCACCGTGTATTCGACAGGCTTGATATCAATGCCATCCTCGGTCGCACGTTTTACTGCTGCATCCCATGTTGTGGTCACCCACTGCCGGTAGTGCGCATCGGGATACGCCTGCTGCCACCACTCGACAAGGGTGGGGACGTCATCTGCAGTGTATCCAAAAATCTGAACAAAACGCTCGTTCCTTAAGGTGATCACCCCGTTCACGTTCACATAGCACAAGGGCAAGGGGGCCATTTCCAGAATCTTCCGGAAGCGTGCTTCACTCTCCCGCAGTATCTCCTCATCCCGCTTGCGCTCGGTGATGTCCCGGGCCGTGGCGATGATAATGGTTTTTCCCTGCAGTTCAAACGTACTTGCCGTAAGTTCTACCGGAAAGATGCTGCCATCCTTGCGGTGATGATACCGTAAGGGAATATTCGATACCGGTCTTTCGATGGCTATGACTGTTTGTTCAGGTTCGGCAGATACATCCACAGCATTCATAAGGACAAACTCGTCGTGGCTAAACCCATATTGCCGGCTCGCTGCCGGGTTTACATCGAGGATGTTACCGCTCTTCTGGTCAATTAAAAATACCGAGTCAGCAATGGCTTCAAATAAGGCCCGGTGTTTTGTTTCACTCCCCCGCAGCGCCTCCTCTGCCACTTTGTGCTCGGTGATGTCGTAAATGAAAGCCAATACGGAGTCGGTCCCACTCGTTATCATGCGAGCTTCAAAAAAGTGTTTCTGGTCTTTTAAGGTGAGCGAATACTCAAATGTTTGCAGATGTCCGCTATCGAGAGTTTCCCTTATCTTTCTCTCAGTCAGGTGTGCAAGGTCTGGCGGCAGGATTTCTGCTACCTGTTTGCCAATCATCTGGTCCGGTGGGAGCAGCAATAGATCCCCTTTGTTAAACTGACAGTCAATGAAGCGTCCATCAGCCGAAAATTGGAAGATGATACCGGGTAACGCCTCTACAATGGACCGATTGCGCTCCTCACTACCCTTGAGTTTCCGGTCGAGGCCATGCTTGTACAGCGCCATCTCGATCGTAGCATGAAGTTCACGGCTGTGAGCGGGTTTTACAATAAAGCCGTACGGCTCCGTGAGCTGTGCCTGTTTGAGGCGCAGGTCATCGGTATAAGCGGTGAGATACACAATGGGAATATCGGCGATTGCCCGGATCTTTTCTGCGGCTTCTATGCCGTTCATCTTCCCGATCAGCTGGATGTCCATGAGCACAAGATCGGGTTGGTCGGTTTTTACCGCATGGATCGCATCCTCCCCTTTGGCAACCGGTTTGTGAACCGTATACTCCAGCGAGGTGAGGGTCTGGACAAGGTTTGCTGCAATGAGGGCCTCATCTTCAACTACGAGAATGCTACATTTTTTCATAGGTGTTTCGCTCCTTGACTTCCGGCTCCGGGAACCGGATGGTATACGCAGTTCCTCCAGCGGTGCTGATCGCAAGACTCCCCCTCAGCTGGTGCTCTACGATAAACCGGATCAGGAACAGCCCGAGCGAGTGCGACATTGTGGCATCAGTCCTTTCCGGCATCCCTATGCCGTTATCAGCAACGATAAGGATATAATCGCTGCCCTCGCGCTGCAGGGTGAGTGAAATCATGCAGGGCTCCCCACGGATCTCTTTGCAGGAGAATGTTTTGGGGAATGCATATTTTAACGAGTTGGTGATGATCTCGTTCATGACCAGCCCGCAGGGAGTGGCGGTTTCTATGGGCAGGGTGATATCTCCCATCTCGATCCTGCACCGGACTTCGTTCGCCGTCCCGTACCCCGAGAGCAGGTGGCGGGTCAGGTTTTCCGTGTAGATGCCGACGTTGATCCGTGCGAGATCTTGTGTCCGGGAGAGCGAGTCATGGACCAGCGCCATGCTCCGTATCCGGGTTTCCAGTTCCTTAAACGGGGCGATCTGAACCGGATCGGAGAGGGAACTGATCTGGAGTTCGATTAACGATAAGATCCCGGCAAGGTTGTTCTTTACCCGGTGGTGAATCTCCCGGAGCAGGACTTCTTTCTCTGCAAGGGCGTGTTGTATCGTTTGTTCCGACTGTTTGCGTTCGGAGATGTCGCGACTGCCCATTATTGATCCGATGACCTGACCATCCGCATTCAGCAGGTTTCTGCCGGTAGACTCTATCCAGCGATAACTGCCATCCTTGTGGAGGTAACGAAACTGGGTTGCACCCGCGCCCAACCTCAACATCGCATCAATGGCCGGGATAATCTCATCCCTTTCATCTGGATGAATAAAATCAACAGCCGATTTGCCAACGAGATCCTCGGCACGATAGCCCAGGATTTTTTCATAAGAAGGCGATACATATTGAAAAAAGGCTTGTGCGTCAAATTGGGCAATCAAATCCACCATATTTTCGGTGATCAGACGCAGACGCTCATTGCTCTCGCGCAGCCTCTCCCCCGCCTGCTTGCTGTCAGTGATGTCCCGGCTGATGGAACCAAATAAAATACGGTCCCGAAAAACAATCGGGAAGGTGGATATCTGGACTGTTTTTAAAAGACCGTCCCCTCTCTGCACATCAAAATCATGGAGCGAGTTCATCCAGACGGTATCGGGTGAAGCGCGGTGTTTGAGCATGCTCCTTTTTATTTTTTCGAGGAACCCGGGCGATTTTTGTTCTTTGGGCAGAGTAGCAAACTGGAATTCCCACAGGGGTTTTCCGAGCATCTCATCTCGTGTATTGCCGTAAATTGTGGTCTGGGCAGCGTTCCATTCGATGATGTTAAAATCTCCGTCCGTGATCAGGATGCCGTCAGTCGATTGTCCGATGGTTGTCCGGAACTTCTCCTCGCTCTCTTTCAGTGCTTCCTCCGCCCTCCTGCGTTCGGTGATATCACGCACTACACTGACCACATACTGGATCCGACCGTCCGGATCATGGATTGGCCGGACGAAGTGTTCGGTAGGAAACACGCACCCATCCTTCCTACGCATCTCGAACTCCCGTCTGTAGTATCCGGGATCGTCGTAGGTGGCATTAACCTCCCGGCTAAACTGCTCCAGATGCGCCTGGTCTACGTGCAGGAAACCGGTCCCTCTGCCAACCAGTTCCTCGTACGAATAACCAAAAATTCTGGTAGCGGCGGCGTTGCACTCACTGATCAAGCGGGTCACGGGATCGACTAAGAAGACAGCATCATCGAGCGAAGCGATGGTCGCCTCGAACCGGTCGTGTGATTCCCGCAGCGCTTCCTCCGCCTGCTTGCGTTCGGTGATGTCTTCAAAGATCGCCGCAAAGCGCCCGCGCTGTGGACAAAAGGCCCGGGTGCGCAAATACCGGCCAAACGTTTTTGAAAAATACTCAATTACCAATGGCTCGCCCATCAGCGCAACCTTGCCATAGTTTTCGATCTGGCGCGGATCGGCCTGCGGCAGGATTTCGCGCATGGTTTTTCCTATTATCGCCCCGGGTTTCAAGCCGGTGTGGCGCTCGTAGGCGGCATTCGCGTCGAGAAAGCGGAAATCAACTGCATTGCCGGTTTCGTCGGTAATGATCTCGTGCAGTGCAAATCCCTCCTGTATGTTTTCAAACATCAGGCGATACTTCTCCTCGCTCTCCCGCAGCGCTTCCTCAGCCCGCTTGCGCTCGGTGATATCGATGTTTACCCCGATGATACCTCGGATTTCATCACCAACCCGAATAGGAGCAATGATCTCATCATAGATCCGCATTCCGCCTTCAGAAGACACTGACAATTCTCCTCTCACTGATGTGCCCATGAGCACCTTCCGGTTGTTGTCCTGCCAGTGTTCGATAAGGTATGCCGGGACATGAATCCTGGGAATTGTTTTTCCAATAAAGTCCCCCCACAGTGAAATCGAAACCTGGTTCTGCAGGATATACTTGCCTGAATAGTCCATCGCCCATGTATCAAACGGAAGGTTGTCGATGAGTGCCCGGATTAGGGAATTCCGTTCCCTCAGCGCTTCTTCTGCCAGTTTGCGCTCAGTGATGTCCTGGAGCGTAATGAATACCTTAACCTGATTCCCCTCACCCCGATGTATCACTCCCACGGTATGAACAAAAAGAATCTTACCATCTTTCCGGATAATCCGGTATTCATTGGGGGTGATTTCATCACTGCCGGAAGCAATGCAATCATTCAGCCACTTAGTGACTCGTTCCAGATCATCAGGGTGATGAATTTCTGCGTTTACTCTGCTAAAGTCAATTTTTTCTGATTTATCATATTGCATCAGATCATAGAGCGCATCGGACCATGCAACCTCGCCCGTTTCCACATTCCAGGTAATATCCCCAAGTTTTGCAATGTGTTGTGCGGCAATCAATCTCTGTTCGTTCTCTTTCAGCGCTTCCTCAGCCCGTTTGCGCTCGGTATTGTCAATGATGATGCCACGAAGCCCGGTGATCCTGCCCTGCACGATAATCGCTGATGAGTAGATGGAGATGGGAAATGTACTCCCATCTTTTTTCAGCGCCTGGTACTCGTTCGAACCCCCCCTCCTTTCCGTCCCCTCAAAAATGGCGCGGAAAGCCGCACCAGCCCGTTCCCGGTCATGGGGGGCTATCATCTGCAGGACATTAAGCCCCTTTTTGAATTCATCTTCTGTATGCCCGAACCGTTCGAATCCGATGCGGTTCGCGTACGTCAGGATTCCATTCACATCTGCTTCATACACGGTCTGGGGTAACAGGTCCGAGAGCTCGCGGAACCGTCTCTCACTCTCAATGAGTGCCTCTTCTGCCCGACTGCTCTCGGGGATATCAATAATCGCGATGCGTACCGTGTTCGTCCCATCGCTGCCGGTAATCAGGACAGATTCCAGCCGGGCAGGGAACAGTGGCCCGCCTGCCCGTTTGAGCAGGAGCGTGCAGGTCCGTTTCTCCTTCTGGTTCAGCACATTCATGAAATACCATTGCCACTCATCGGTATCTTTCTCTGCAACGAATTTCCTGAACTGTGCATTGACGAGCCTGCTCCGCTCAACGCCAAGGAGCTTCGCACCGGTGAGATTTGCCCCGGTGATCAGCGCCTTGTCACTGAGCGTGAAATACCCGAGCGGGGCAAAATCGTACAGGTCAAGATACGTGTCCCGCGACTCTTCGAGTGCGAGCTTCAATTTCCGGAGTTCTTCTGCCTGTGCCTCAAGTTCGATCTGGTGGACCTGAAGTTCATGTATGAGTGCTTCCGGAGTCTGCCCCGTTGAGGCGGGAGAAGGTTTTAAGGAGCGGGCGAGTTGCTCCTCGGCATCGTCCCGCAGCGAATGCCCGGTGCCTGATATGTCCGCTTTCTTCTTCTCCGGTTTTTTCTTTCCCGCAGCCATGTCAGTCATCCTTCCCGGTCAGACGCCCATTTCCTTTTTTTACCGTCCCTGCTTTTCCCGCCACCCGTGCAGCGAGCCGCTCCCGAGCAATCGCGACTGCGCTTTTGAGTTTCTGCTCCCGGTCAATGACAAACGTGGCGTCCGGCAGGAACTCGATAATATCAGCAAGTTCCTGCTTTGATTCCTCCAGTTCCTGCTCCTGCCGGGTCAGGGCATCCAGATTGGCACGGAGTTCCTCCTGGGTTGCAGCAATCTCTTCATATGATGCGTGGAGTTCTTCGTTCTTTTTGAGCAGTTCTTCTTCAGCCTGCTTCCGGTCAGTGATGTCCTGGAATGTTCCATAAAGACGAATGGTTTTCCCGTCAACAACCTTCGGCTGGCAGACGGTACGGGTCCAGAGATGTTTTCCTGTTGCGGTGATGAACCGCAGTTCCATATCATACCCTTCACCGGTTGTAAGGGCATGCGTGATCGCCTCGGAAAGTTTCGCCTGATCAGACGGATGGAAGAAATGTATCGCTCCTTCTAGCGGCGGTATCTGGCCCAGGGGCACTTCATGGATATGGTACGTCTCCTCAGTCCATATGACTGCAAGGGTCTCTGCATCCATCTCCCAGCCCCCGACCCGGGCGATTTCCCCGGTTCTTTTCAGAAGAGCTTCGTTCTGTCTCATCGCTTCTTCAGCGTTTTTGAGCCGGGTGATATCCCGCGAAACACCCAGTACCGACCGGACTGTTCCATCGTCAGAGAATTCCGGGGTCAGCATCCAGTCAAGGACAACACGACCCCCGGGACTGTCCCATGTAAACTGGGTCTGGAAAGGTTTGCCCTTCTCAAAAACGTTGGTTATCTTCTCTTCCCAGAACCGGCTCTGGACTTCGTCAAACCCTGCCTCGCGGTGGGTTTTTCCGATTATCTGCGGTTCGGTAAGTCCTGAAACCCGGAGTGCCGCCGGGTTCATGTAGGTATGACGACACTGCCGGTCATACCGCATGATATAGTCCGGGCTGCTCTCGGCAAGGGAGCGGAACTTCTCCTCGCTGTCCCTCAGGGTTTCCTCCGCATTCCTGATGTCAGAAATATCCGTAAACGCGATACGGACGGTGTTTGTCCCATCGCTCCCGGTGATCCGGATCCCTTCCAGACGGGCAGGGAACGCAGAGCCGCCCCTCCGTGTGAGCATCAGGGTGCAGCTCCTTTTTTCCTCCTGATTCAGCACGTTTAAGAAATACCAGTGCCACGGGTCGGCATCGTTCTCTGCAACGAATTTACTGAACGGTGCCTTGAGCAGTCTGCTCCGCTCAATACCAAGGAGCTTTGCGCCGGTCAGGTTCACATCCGTGATACGCGCCTTGTCACTGAGCGTGAGGTAGCCAAGCGGGGCAAAGTCATAAAGGTCAAGGAACTTGTCCCGCGACTCTTCGACTGCGAGTTTCGCCTCCTTGAGTTCTGCTGCCTGCGCCTCAAGCTCGGTCTTGTGAATCATAAGATTTGCTTCCGATCGAATGAGCCGGTCCCGGGATGCCCGTTCTGCTTCTTCTGCCCGCAGGTTTTCCACTGCTTTTTTGATCTTGTGCGAGAGTTCGGCAAACTGTGCGCCCGGCTCACCGCCTTTCTGGAGATAGAAGTCAGCTCCGCTGTTGATTGCCTGGATGACCACCTCTTCCCTGCCCCTGCCGGTGAACAGGATGAACGGAACCTGCCCAAAGCGGGTCCGCACTTCAACAAGGAACTGGATGCCATCCATGCCGGGCATCTGGTAATCGGAGATGATGGCATCGAATTTTTCCTGTTCGAGCAACGGGATTGCATTGGTTGCGCTCAGTGCGGTCGTTACGGTGAAATTTCCGGATTCCTCTAAGAACAGCTTGCCGATATCGAGCAGGTCGGATTCGTCATCAACATAGAGGACCCGGATTGCTGTTGTCATCAGTCTCCCTTCCCGGCTATCCGCCACACCCCTTTCGGAACAACCATCTCAAACCGTGCTCCTTTATCCGGTTCCCCCGTCTCCCGGATGGTGATGCCCGTGATGGCGAGGATCTCGCGGGAGAGGTACAGCCCAAGCCCGGTGTTCTTCCCGAATCCCCGCTCAAAGATCCGCTCCTTCTCTTCGGCGGGGATCCCATCACCATA
>Ga0315281_10008489_pt1 | contig 14364 bp, 14 predicted proteins | sample YL17G07_0_MG_FD_204540 | JGI IMG/M metagenome (GOLD analysis project Ga0315281, IMG submission 204540) | Sediment microbial communities from Yellowstone Lake, YNP, Wyoming, USA - YL17G07_0 | ecosystem: Environmental > Aquatic > Freshwater > Lake > Sediment | place: USA: Wyoming | collected...
TGCCCGAAGTGCGGCAAGAAGCTGACCATCGGCGTCCTTCACCGAGTCGAGGAGCTGGCCGACCGCGGCGAGGACGACGAGGCGCCGGCCGGGATCCCCTACCGGAACCTCATCCCCCTCAACGAGATCATCGCCGAGGCGACGGGGAAAACGGCGGAATGCCAGAGCGTCTGGGACATCTACTTCCGTTTCATCCGCGAATTCGGCGACGAACATACGGTCCTGACCGATGTGTCCATCGCAGACCTGACCCGGGTTTCTTCAGAGAGAATCGGGGAGGGCGTGGACCGCATGCGGAGGGGCAAGGTCCATATCGTCCCCGGTCACGACGGCGAGTACGGCGTTATCCGCCTCTTCGACGGCGAGGCGGATAAAGAGGAGGCGAACGCCGGCCAGCTGTCTTTGTTCTAACGATTTACGGTTCTCTTACGTTTGGTGTGGGCTGGGTCCGCTCAGTCCATCCCGTCCAAGCCCCCCAACCCACACCAAACGTAAGAGAGCCATAAATCTTTGAAAAGGGAAGCATTTCTTTTCGTGGGATTAGGGCAATGGCGCAGGGGCGATGCCCGGAGGAGGTCGTTGGAGGGCGGAGCAGGCATGGGTTCTCTTACGTTTGATTTGGGTTGTTGAACAGGAAAATGGGCTGGGGCCGAATGGACCTTCCTTGACAAGGGGCGGGAGCGCCCCTATATTAGATAAGGACACAGGAAGACACCATGGAAATCGAAATGAAGATCAAGGGGCTGGTGGTTGACCCGATCTCCAAGATGCCCATCGTGGTTCTGGAGGATCCCCACTCGGAGCAGATCCTGCCGATCTGGATCGGCGTTTTCGAAGCCAACGCGATCGCCCTGACCATCGAAAACGTCCCCACGCCCAGGCCGATGACCCATGACCTCCTCAAGAATTTCCTGGAGAAGCTCGACATCTCCATCGAGAAGATCGTCGTCAACGACGTCCGGAACAACACCTTCTACGCCCTGATCCACTGCCTCCACGACACAACCCGGATCGTCATCGATTCCCGGCCCTCGGACGCCATCGCCCTCGCCCTCCGCATGAGCTCGCCGATCTTCGTCGAGGACGAGGTCGTCCGGAAGGCCCACGGCCTGAAGTTCGACGAGAATTTGGAAGGTTCCGAAAAGCTCAGGAAGTGGCTCGAAGGCCTCACCCCCGAGGAATTCGGGAAATACAAAATGTAGGGTCTATCGGCAGGTCCTAAAGGATTTTTTATCGGGCTTGATGATCTGACAGTCTGCCGGTTTGGTAACTTGCCGACCATTTATGTTCTCAGCCGGAACAACAGATACACCCCGATCAGCCCGAAAATGAGGTTCGGGGTCCACGCGGCCAGGAATGGCCCGAGGAAGTTGACGTAGCCCAGACTGCGAAACACACCGATCGCCCCCCAAAAGACCATGGCGATGACGATGCTCAGCCCGATCCCGACCAGGGTCCCCCGCTTCCCCATGGAGAAGGCAAAGGGAACGCCGAGGAGGGTCATGATCAGACAGACGAACGGGAAGGAGATCTTGGTGTTCAGGTCCACCTTGAACCGGGAGGCTTCGAAGCCCATCTCCTCGACCTCGGCCGTATACTTCCTGAGCTCGGAGTACGTCATCTGCGACGGTTCCTTCCACTCCTTCAAGAAATAGCTCTTCGCCTCGACCCCCGCGAGATTCCTCTCCGGCTGGACCTCAAAGCCCGCCGGCAGCGTCCCTGAAAAGGTCCTCTTCCAGCTCTCGACCAGGCGGAGCCTGTCCTCCTTGAGATAGGCCTTCTCGGCATAGGTCCTACCGGAGAGCGCCCAGGAGGCGAGGTCGATATCGAAAATGGAGAGGTGGCTGAAGACGGAAGGTCCGGGGTCGAAGAAGTCATAGTGATAGATGCGGTTCTTCTCACGGCTCAGGACCCAATGGCGGTTGATGTAGCTATAGCTTCGCGGCGGGGTGTCGTTGATCTTGTTCCAGGTCTCTTCGGCTTTGTTATTGGCCCTTGGGAGGATCCGCTCCTGGAGGGTGAAGGAGAACAGGCTGACGACCAGGGCCATGAAGAGGACGGGAAAGATCAGGCGGTAGACGCTGATGCCGCAGGCCTTCATGGCCGTGACCTCGTTGAACTTGGTCAGGATGCCCAGGGCCAGAAGGGCCGTGGTCAGCGCCGTGACCGGCAGGATGTAGGAGACGAATTCGGGGACCCGGTACCAGATATACTGGAGGAAGAGCGAGAGGGGTTTGTCGTGCGCATAAACGTTGTCGATCCGCTCGAAGAAGGTGACGATGATGGAAACAGAGACCAGCCCGGCGAAGATGATCGCGAAGATGGCCAGGTACTTCCGGATCACGTACCGGTCCAGGATGTTGGGAAACCGGAGGTGGATTCGCGGCATCTTCCGGCGCGACCGCCCCATCCCGGCCTCCTCCGGGGCCTTCTTCCACTTTCGGAGGAACCCGGCCAACCCTGAGAAAAGGGCAGTCTCCCTGAGGGATTTCAGGAACAGGTAGGCCCCGGCCAGAAGGAGGAGGATATTGGGCCCCCACATCCCCAGAAACGGGGAGACCTTGCCGTCCATGGCCAGCTTTTCTCCCGCCGTGATCAAGATGTAATAGAGGAGGATGATGGCGATGCTGATGGTGAAGCCGCTCGTCCGGCCGCCCTTCCGGGTCGTCACCCCGAGGGGAAGGCCGACGAGGACGAAGATGAAGCAGACGAAAGGGAGGGCGAACTTCTTATGGATCTCGACCCAGTGGGACCGTAAGTCCCTCGTCTTCTCCCTGAGGGCCTGGGGCGGGGCCGCGGGCTCGGCAGGGACGCCCTTCGGCAAAACTTGTTTTACGGCCGCCGCCTTTCCCGTTTTCAGTTCGGCCAGGTCCTTCTCGATCACCTTCACTCCTGACAAGAGCTCCAGGATGTCCTTCTCCCGAACACGCTTCTCGCTGCTCAAGGAGGCGAAAAGGCTCTCCACATCGACCCCTTCCTCGAGCCTCTTGAAGGAAGTGAAGCTGTACTTTTCGGGTTCATTCAGGGGATAGGAATGGACGGTCCCGTCCACGAGTTCCAAGGTCGCCTTTTTCGCCTCCGGGTAGAGGTTCAGCTTCCCCTCCCGGGCCAAGATCAACCGGGGCTCGGCGGGATCCTTGGTCATATAGACGAAGATATTCTCCCATTTCTTCTCCCGGCTGATGTCCTGAATGTAGATAACCATCTTGGGGATGGACTCGTTGAATTCCCGGGGGTTGAACTTCACCTGGACCTTGGCCAGGACCGAGCTGGTGATGGTCTGGACCCATTTGTAGTTGGCATGGGGGGCGAGGAACAGGGTCAGGTAGGAGGTCACGAGCCAGCCTGTGAAGGCGAAGATGAAGATCGGCCAGGCGAGCCGCTTGGAGCTGATCCCGAGCGTCTTGAAGGCGACGATCTCGGAGTCCGTGGACAGGCGGCCGAGCCCGGCCAGGACCCCCATCAAGACGGCCATGGGAACAGCGAAGGCCAGGAGCGAGGGGATGAGGTCAATGAGGATCTCAACGGCCAGCCGGAACGAGACACCCTTGGTGATGAAGAGCTCGACCAGGACGAGGATCTGGTTCATCAGGAGGACGAACGTAAAAAGGAGGAGACCGATACCGAACGGCGGGGCGATCTCCCTCAGGATGTAGCGGTCGAAGAACTTGAACATGCGCCCAATTTATACCATAAAACGGCGGTTCTTGACACCGGCGGCGCGCCAAAAAAATGGGGAGCGGCCCCACGGCCGCTCCCCGGTTCTTCTTGAATCTTGCCTAGAAGGACCTCAGTACATATCTCCGCCGGAAGGCATGGGATACTTGGGGCTCTTCTCTTCCTCGGGAAGCTCGCTGACGAGACCTTCCGTGGTCAGGAGCAGACCCGCGATGCTCGCGGCGTTCTGGAGGGCGATGCGGACAACCTTGGTGGGATCCAGGATCCCGGCCTTGATCATGTCCTCGTACTCTTCCTTCAGGGCGTTGAAGCCAAAGTCCTGCTTGAGTTCCCTCACCTTCTCGACGATGACCGAACCTTCGTGGCCTGCGTTGTAGGCGATTTGGCGAAGGGGCTCTTCCAGGGCCCTGCGGACGATGTTCACGCCGATCTGGAGGTCGCCCTCGACCTGGAGTTTGTCCAGGACCTTCTGGGCTCTGAGCAGGGCCACACCGCCGCCGGGAACGATGCCTTCCTCGACGGCCGCCTTGGTGGCATGCATGGCGTCTTCGACCCGGGCCTTCTTCTCCTTGAGCTCGGTCTCCGTGGCCGCACCGACCTTGATCAGGGCGACGCCGCCGACCATCTTGGCCAGCCGCTCTTGGAGCTTCTCCCGGTCGTAATCGGACGTCGTTTCCTCGATCTGGGTCCGGATCTGCTTGATGCGGGCCTGGACGTCGCTCTGTTTGCCCTTGCCCTCGACGATCGTGGTGTTGTCCTTGTCGATGACGACCTTGGAGCATTGACCCAGCCAGTCGATCCCGACATTCTCAAGCTTGACGCCGATGTCCTCGGTGATCACCCGCCCGCCCGTCAAGGTGGCGATGTCATCGAGCATGGCTTTGCGCCGGTCGCCGAAGCCGGGGGCCTTGACGGCCGCGCACAGGAACGTGCCCTTCAGCTTGTTGACGACCAGGGTGGCCAGCGCCTCGCCCTCGACCTCTTCGGCCACGACGAGGAGCGGCCGACCCATCTTAGCCACGTTCTCGAGCAGGGGCAGGAGCTCCCGCAGGTTGCTGATCTTCTTCTCGTGGAGCAGGATCAGCGGGTTCTCCAAGACGCATTCCATGCGGTCCGGGTCCGTGATGAAGTAAGGGGAGAGATAGCCGCGGTCGAACTGCATGCCTTCCACGATGTCGAGCACCGTTTCCAGGCCCTTGGCCTCTTCAACCGTGATCACGCCGTCCTTCCCGACCTTGTCCATGGCCTCAGCGATGATCTTGCCGATGGACTCGTCGTTGTTGGCGGAGATGGAGCCGACCTGGACGATCATCTCGCCGCTGACTTCGCGGCTCAGCTTCTTGATGTCCTTGACGACCTCTTCAACGGCCCTGTCGATCCCCTTCTTGATGAGGATGGGGTTCCGGCCGGCGGTCACGTGCTTGATACCCTCGCGATAAATAGCTTGGGCCAGGACCGTGGCCGTGGTCGTGCCGTCGCCCGCCACGTCCGAGGTCTTGGAAGCGACTTCCTTGACCAGCTGGGCGCCCATGTTCTCCCAGGGGTCCTTGAGCTCGACTTCCTTGGCCACCGTGACACCGTCCTTGGTGCTCGTGGGGGAGCCGAACTTCTTGTCAAGGACGACGTTCTTGCCGCGGGGGCCGAGGGTCGCCTTGACCAGGTTGCTTAGAGTGTTCACGCCTCTGAGGAGGCCCTGTCTAGCGTCATCGCCAAGTATGATTTGTTTTGCCATGTTTCCTCCTATCTCGGACTATTTCGAAATGATCGCCAGGATCTCTTCTTCCCGGACGATAATGTGCTCAGCCCCGTCGAGCTTCACTTCCGTGCCGCTGTACTTGCCGATGAGGACCTTGTCCCCCTTCTTGAGCTCGAGCGGGATGACCTTGCCCTCGTCCGTCGTGCGGCCCTTGCCGACCGCGATGACCTCGGCCTCCTGCGGCTTCTCCTTGGCCGTGTCGGGGATGATGATGCCTCCCCTTTTGACTTCCTGTTCTTCTAATCTTTTAAGAAGAACTCTGTCATGCAACGGTTGAACCTTCATATAAACCTCCTTTTAAAATAAAAACAAATTGTAGCAAGCTTAAGTCGAGAGTGCTAATGTTGATATTAAGCGAAAATGGCTTCGTTGTCAAGGGGAAAATCGAAATAATTAGCAGTCGGGTATGGGGAGTGCTAATTCCGTTTTTTCGGCCTCAGGGCCTTGATCCTGTTGTGGAGGGTATTGCGATGGATCCCCAAAGACTTGGCCATCTTCGTCTGGTTGCCATTGAATTTCTTGGCGGCGGTCTCAAAGTAGATCTTTTCGAACTCTTTCACGACGTCCTTGAGGTTCAGTTCCTTGTCCACCATCTCCCGGATGGTTAGTTCCAGCTTCTGGTGGATATTGAGGTCGCTAAATTTTTTGTCCATGGCTCCCTCCCCTCCCCCGCATTTCTTCGTAGGACGTTTTGAACTTCGCCTTAAGATCCCGGGGAATGAGATTGACGATGACCCGGGTCACCTGGAAACAGAACGGCGCCAGCCGGGAGCCGGCCAGGGCGTCCTTCCGGACCTCGAAAACCAGCAGGGCGAACACCAGGACCCCGCAGATCAGGACCCCCTTGACGAGGCCGATGACCCCTCCCAGGACGTGGTTGATGAAGGCCAGGGGACCTTTCATCAGCTTCGAGAACAGAAGCCCGAGGAGCCAACCGGCCAGGAGGACCGCCCCGAAGATGAGAAGAAAACCGAGAAAGTTCGAAACGAGGACCGAAGATATGAACCGCTGGAAGAGGGAAGAGATCCGCGGATAATAGTTGGCCGCGAGGATGAGGCCGGCGACGACCGCAACGATGCCGATAATCTGCCGGACAAGTCCCTTGATCAGGCCCAGGACCAACGTCACGAGGAGGATGACGATGAGGATGATATCGAGAGCATTCAGGGTCATTGGGGCCTCCTTTTGCGCAGTTCTTCTACCATCCAGTAGCGGCCGTCGGTCAGGGCGCCGAACGCGACATGGGGCTTGATCTTGCCATGAAAATCCGACCCGGCCGTAGGAACGAGGCCGAGCTCATCGGCCATCCGGCGGTACGAGGCGATCTGCTCGGGCGTGTGATAGAACGTATACACCTCGACCCCCGCAAGCCCGTGCCTCTTGAGGTCCTCGAGGTCTTCCATGGTCGTCATCTGAAAGCTGGCGCCCGGGTGGGACAGAACGGGCACGCCGCCGGTCCTGGGGGCCACGGCCAGGACGTCCAGGAGAGGGATGTGCCTTTTCGGCACGTAGGCAGGTTTCCCCTCCCTGAAGTAGTCCTGATAGAACATGTAAGGTCCGTAGGCCCTGCTCTCTCCTTCCAGGTATTTGTCCAGGGCCGGGTCCCTGCCGCTCTCGGGTTTATCGAGGAGGATCTGGGCGATCTTGACGCCGAGCGGCGGACAGGCCCGGCTTTTCTCCCAGACCTCTTCCCAGGTCAGTTCGATGCCCCCCTCCCGGAGCTTGGCTACCCGCTCCTGAGCTTCGACAAGCCTGGATTCGGTCATGCGCCGGATGATGGCCCCGAGACTTTCCGACCTCCAATCGATGAAAGGGAGGAGGAGGTGAAACTCGCGTTCGTCGTACAGTGTCGTCACCTCGATGCCCGGGATGATCTCCACTCCGGCCTTCTTCCCGTCCTCCAGGACGTCGGGATAGGCCGCGACCGTGTCGTGGTCGGCGATGGAAATGGCCCGGAACCCCTTGTCCTTGGCAAAGAGGACGAGCTCGCGCGGGGAGAAATCCCCGTCACAGCTCCTGTTGGAGTGGATGTGGAAATCGACGAGGTCATTCATGCGAGGTCATCCTTCCCGGTGAGGATCCTGTAGATCTCCCGGTATTTCCTGGACGTCTTTTCGATGATCCCAGGCGGCAGGACGGGCGGTGCGGACTGCTTGTCCCAGCCGGTCGTCTCCAGGTAGTCCCGGAGGAACTGCTTGTCCAGGCTCGGCTGGGACTTGCCGCGGGCGTAGGTCTGGAGCGGCCAGAAGCGCGCCGAATCGGGCGTGAAAATCTCGTCAACGAGGACGAGCTCGTCGCCGGCCAGGCCGAACTCGAACTTGGTGTCCGCGATGATGATCCCCTTGGACAGGGCGTGCAGAGACGCCCTCTGGTAAAGCTCCAGGGACACCTTCTTGATCTTGCGGGCGAGGTCGCCGCCGACGAGCTTCTGCATCTCCTTGAACGAGATGTTGAGGTCATGGCCTTCCTCGGCCTTGGTCGAGGGCGTGAAGATCGGCTCCTCCAGGCGGTCCGACTCCTCGAGCCCTTCAGGGATCTTGATGCCGCAGATCTTTCCGGTGGTCCTGTATTCCTTCCAGCCCGAGCCGGCGAGATAGCCGCGGACGACGCATTCGATAGGCACAACCTGCGTCTTTCTGACGAGCATGGACCGCTTTTCCAGGATCTCCGCGAAGGACCGGAGGGCGGCCGGGAAGTCCGCGATTTCGGTGGCGATGAGGTGGTTGGGGCAGATGAGCGCCGCGAAGTCGAACCAGAACCTGGACAGCTGGGTGAGGACCTTCCCTTTGTAGGGAATGAGCGAGGGTAGGATGAAATCGAAGGCGGAGATCCTGTCCGTGGCCACGACGAGCAGCCTGTCGCCGAGGTCGAAAACATTCCGCACCTTCCCTTTTTTGAAAAGGGCGAACCCTTGGAGTTCAACGTCACCGATTGCCTTTTCCATGATGATAAAGGATAAAGAAAAACGGGACAAAAAGCAACTCAGCCAACTCAGCCCTTCATGCCGATGAAGGCGAACATCCTTTTTTTCTTGATTTTGTCCCGCCGGTAGGACAGCAGGTCGGAGCGGCAGTGCGTGCAGGCGTCGAATGAGAAGACATTCTTCCGTTTCACTCCGGCCCGGTCGAGCTGTCCGCGATTGGCCTCGCGGAGGTCGAAGAGGTATTTACCGGGCGTCGAGGTCCGTTCACGAAGAACACCGGGAGGAAAGCCCGTCTCCTCAAACGCTGCCTTGACCTCCGGGCCAACCTCGTAGCAGTCCGGACCGATGCACGGTCCCAGGGCGACGAGGAGCTTGGAAGGGTCGGAACCGTCGCGCTCGCGAAGGTCCCTGACCACGCGTTCCAGGATCCGCTTCAACGTCCCACGCCAACCGCAGTGGGCCGCGGCGATGATGCGGCGGTCCTCGTCCACGACGAGCGCCGGGAGGCAGTCGGCGGTCTTAATGGTGAGGAAGAGACCCGGCAGACGGGTGATGAGCGCATCGCCCCGAAGCTTCCGCTCCGGCCGCCTTTCGAGACGGTGGACCGTGTCGGAATGGACCTGATCCAAAATGACGAGGCGGAAGTCCCCCCACTCCTCATTCTTCGCAAAGTCCTCCTCCGACCATTCTCCCGTCCCGAAGCCATGGATGAGCCACGGGATCCGCCCGAAGCCAGGGATCGTCAGAACGCGGCCGTCTGTGGTCTCCATCATTGTTTTCTTCATTATACCCGGAATTCCGACTCGTGTCCCATCGGCAATTTCAGTTGTCTAGCCTGTCCTGCGCTTTTTGATTATAATGGTCCCGAATCGATAGCGGGCCTCGAGGAAAACATCATGAAAACATTTCTGTTCGTGTCGCTCATGCTTTTCGTCCGGGCGGATAACCGCGAAGGATGACATGCCGATGAGAAAGAACGCTCGGGTGAAGACGAAAGGTCTGCGTCGGGCGGCATGCGGCGCAAGGCACAAAACGATCGGCATTCTCGGCGGAATGGGCCCCGAGGCCACAGCTTATTTCTTCGACCTCATCATCCGGAATACCGCGGCAGGCAGGGACCGGGAGCACGTGCCGGTCATCATCCGGAGCGACCCGCGTGTCCCCGACCGAACCAACGCCGTCCTCCATGGCGGCAAAAGCCCGGTCCCCATGCTCCGCGCAGGCGTGAAGGCCTTGCGGCGGGCTGGGGCGGACATCGTGGTCATGCCTTGCGTCACGGCCCACTATTTCCTCAAAGACGTCGTCGCCCGGCAAAACGTCGCGTTCATAAACCTCCTCGACGAGGCCCGCAAGCACGTCAGGGCCGCCATCCCAGGGGTCCGGAGGATCGGTCTCATCGCCACCTCCGGAACGGTCAGCACCGGGATCGTCCGGGACGCCTTCGCCAAGGCGGGCATCGAGGTCATCGTTCCCGGCGAGGCCGAACAAGAAAAGGTCATGGAGGCCATCTACGGGAAGCGGGGGGTCAAGGCCGGCTTCACGACGGGACGAGCGAGGCGGCTCATCCTGGACATCGCCCGTGACCTCGTCCGGAGGGGCGCGGAAGCGGTCATGGCCGGATGCACCGAGGTCCCGTTGGTTCTCCGCCAGGAGGACCTGGCCGTGCCCTTCATCGAACCCATGAGGATCGGCGCCCTGGCATGTATTAAGAGAGCAGGGTATCAAATAAAGAAGAGCTGACCATTAAAGAGGCCCGGGCCGACGTCGCCGGGGTGGACAACGTTTCGTTCTTCCTTGACAATTGCCGGTGAATCGGGTATAAAATCAAGTACTTTCCGAAAGAATGGAGGTGAATTTTTTTGGCATTCGTTGTACTCGATGAAGGTGAGAGTTTAGAATCCGCACTTCGCCGGTTCAAGAGGAAAGTTCAGCAGGAAGCGATCATCAAGGAGATCAAGAAACACTCCATTTATTTCAAACCCGGCGAAAAACGCCGCATGAAGGAAGCCCAGGCCCGGAAGCGGATGAGACGCCGGATCAAGAGAGATCGTGATCTGGAATATTGACAGATCCTCCTTTTTTCGGAATTATTAACAATCGAAAAAGAACCTTGTGAACACGACCGCTCGAATTCCAGGACCACCCGAGGGGAGGGGAACGCCCGGAAGAGACAAGAAGCCCGTTTGGCTCAAGGTCAAATTGCCGGCGGACCCGAACTTCTTCCGCGTTTCCGAGGTCCTGAAGGCGCACCGGCTCCACACGATCTGCCAGAGCGCCCGCTGCCCGAACATCGGAGAGTGTTGGTCCAACCGGACGGCCACGTTCCTCATCCTGGGGGACACGTGCACGCGGACCTGTAGTTTTTGCGCCGTCTCCAAGGAGAGTCCCTCGGCCCCGGACGAGGCCGAGCCCGGGCACGTCGCGGATGTCATCCGCTCGCTGGGCCTGAAGTACGCAGTCATCACCTCCGTGACGAGGGACGACCTCGCCGACGGAGGGGCTTCGATCTTCGCCCGGACCATCCGGGCCGTCCGGGAGGGATCGCCCCAGACGAAGATCGAGGTCCTGGTCCCGGATTTCGACGGCAGCATGGAGGCCCTGGACGTTGTGCTTGAGGCGGGACCGGACATCCTGAACCACAACTTGGAAACCACGGAATCCCTTTACCCGCTCATCCGCAGGCCGGTCCGCAACTACCGGAGGTCCCTGGAAGTCCTGGCGGCCGCCAAGAGGAGGAAGACCCTCACCAAGTCCGGCTTGATGATCGGCCTGGGCGAAAGGCAGAAGGACGTCCTCCAAACGCTTTCCGACCTGCGGCAGGCCGGTTGCGACCTCCTGACCATCGGCCAGTACCTCCGGCCTTCTCAGACCAACGCCCCGGTCGAGAAGTATTATTCCCCCAGGGAGTTCGACGAGCTCCGGGACATCGCGCTGGATTTCGGCTTCGCCGACGTCGCGGCCGGGCCGCTCGTCCGGAGCTCATTCCACGCCGACAAGCTATATGCTTCGGCCAAGGGGAGGACCTAAAGACGATGCGCTACCTCGTGTTCACGGACATCCACGGCAACATGGAGGCCTTCCACGCGGTCCTTAAGTTCGTCCAGAAGAAGAGGATCGACCATTACCTCTTCCTGGGCGACCTCGTCGGCTACGGGGCCTCCCCCAACGATGTTATCCAGAAGCTCATGATGCTCAAACCGCTTTCCCTCGTCCGGGGCAACCACGACAAGGCCGTCAGCGGCCTGGACTCCGTCCAGACGTTCAACCCCATCGCCGTCTCCGCCATCACCTGGACGAAGAGCCACATCACGAAGAAGAACTTCGACTTCCTTTACAGGCTCAAGAAGAGCCCGGAGATCGTCCACGAGACGATCACGATCTGCCACGGCGCGCCCTTCGACGAGGACTACTACATTTTCGGAGAGTTCGACGCCGCCGAGGCCTTCGACTACTTCCAAACGCCGATCTGCTTTTTCGGCCACACCCACTTTCCCTTTGTCTACTCCGAGAAGGACCAGGCCGTCGAAGGGACGTTCCTCGAGGGCAGCTCCAACGAGGTCAAGCTGGAGAAAGGCGCGCGCTACCTCATTAACCCCGGGTCGGTAGGCCAGCCCCGGGACCGCAATGCCCGGGCCGCCTGCGCCGTCTACGACTCCGACGCCCGGACCATGAAGTTCTACCGGGTCGAATACGACATCGCGGAGGCCCAGAGGAAGATCCGCGACGCGAAGCTTCCCACAGCGCTCGCCGAACGGTTATCTCTCGGGATCTGATCCCGCAAAATTACCGACGAGGAAAGATCGAACCATGCCGGTGCTTCGGGCGAAGAGACTGACAAAGAGCTACAATAACCGGGTCGTCGTCAGGGATTTATCCCTCGAGGTCCGGGCGGGGGAGATCGTCGGTCTCCTCGGCCGGAACGGGGCCGGCAAGACAACCACCTTCCAGATGATGATGGGGCTCGTCCGGCCGGACAGCGGCGGCATCTCCCTCGATGGGGCTGACATCTCCCGCATGACCACGTGCAACCGGGCCAAGCACGGCATTACCTACCTCCCCCAGGAGGGATCGGCCTTCCTTAAGACCTCCGTGGAAAACAACCTCAAGCTCATCCTTGAATTCCTTCCCCGCACGAGGCGGGAGCGGAAAGAGATCGGCCGCGGACTCCTCGGCGAGATGGGCCTCCTCGACCTGTCCCGCCAGTCGGCCGACAGCCTGTCCGGCGGCGAGCGGCGAAAGCTCGAGATCGCCCGCGCCCTTGTCCTCAATCCCAAGTTCCTCCTCCTTGACGAGCCGTTCACGGGCATCGACCCGCTGACTATCGTCGATCTCCAGAAAATCATGCTCCGTCTCCGGGACAAAGGGATCGGGATCGTCCTGACCGACCACAACGTCCGGGACACCTTCAAGGTCGTCAACCGCGCCTGCATCATCGACGAAGGTGAGGTCCTGATCGAAGACGCCCCCTCAAAGATCGCCGCGGACGAACGGGCAAAGGAAAGGTTCCTGGGAAAGAATTTCGAACTGGGCGAAGAGGTTCAGGCCTAGTCCTCGTCCCGGAAAAGTCTGTCCCCGAGCGTTTCGCCGAGGAAAAAATAGAACGGGAAGAAATAGAGGACGAGAAGAGCCCCCAGGAAGACGAATAGACCGGTCGGGACGACGCCGAACATCTGGAAGATCGTCACGTCCATTGAACGGGCGGCGAGCCAAAGGGACACGAGCCAGAAGACCGTCACGAAGAGGACATCGAAGGATTTGGCCTTGAGAAAAGCGGAGAGCTTGAACGGCGGGCGCTCCCTCGCGGCTTCTTCCTCTTCCGCCTCCTCTTCGTAGGGCCTTTCCTCCCGGGAAGGAGCGGCCTTCCCCTCGGCGGGGATTTCCTCCTTCGGGATCGCTTTTTCGAAAGGCAGCGTCGCCTGGGTCACTTTTTCCGGAAGCCCGATCCCCGAATCCTTGATCCGGCGGGCGGGTCGCTCGTCTTTCTCTTCGACGGCCTCGTCCTCGCTTTCCGGCAACGGCTCGCCGGCTTCCAGGTCCTCCCGTTCTTCCCCTTCCTCCCGGCTCATGGCCTCGTCCGCTCCCCCGAATCCGGAGGCCGAGGTCTGTTCCTTCATCCCGCTCGCCCAAGGGGGGAGATTGTCTTCGGGCTCCGGGGACTTGATACTCCGGGCTTTGCTTTCCTCTTCCCTTTCCTTCAGGACCTCCAGGAATTTCTCGATCTGCTCCTTGCCCAACTCGGCTGTCCTGCCGATCCTGTCCAACTCCCGCGTGTCGAAGGTCAGGGGTTTCTTCCCGGCCGGGACTTGCTCTTCCGTCCCCGGTTCGTCTTCGAGTTTCTCCACTTTTCCCTCTTCGGTCTCCCTTTGGCCCCCGTCACTCTCGACCGCAACTATGACGGGAAGTCCTTCCGTCGGAATCTCTGCGGCGGGCTCCGCGGAAGGAGCCGGGAGGGCCTCCCCCCCGGCAGGCATGCCGGCGGACGTCTCCTCCGGGGCTTTTCCCTCCGGGATCAGCTCGGCCGAACTTTTTTCGCCCCCCTCTTCGCGCTTGTCCTCGTCGACCAGGATCACCTCTTCTTCCGGTTCGGCCTCAGCTTCCTTGAGCTCTTCCTCCTCGGTGACCGCCCCGGTTCCGGACGCCGCGTCCCCGGGTTCGGGGATCTCGTAGTCCTTCTCCCCGACGTCAGCATCGACGATCTTTTCCCCTTTGATCTCTTCTTCGACGGCGGCATCCTCGGGAAAGAGGAGCTGGGTGCCGCAGTTGTTGCAGTACTGATCTTTTTCGTCGATGATCGCCCGGCAGTAGGGACACCGTTTGATGGCCATTAATTTATTTATATTAAGAAAATGGCCTCTTGTCAATCAAAGTTTCTCCCGGCCGTCGAGGGCTAAATTGACTTTGCCGGCGAATGACATAAAATATGACCGCTGTGGGCGATTAACTCAGAGGTAGAGTGCTACCTTCACACGGTAGAAGTCAGAGGTTCAATTCCTCTATCGCCCACCAC
>Ga0315281_10008490_pt1 | contig 14364 bp, 13 predicted proteins | sample YL17G07_0_MG_FD_204540 | JGI IMG/M metagenome (GOLD analysis project Ga0315281, IMG submission 204540) | Sediment microbial communities from Yellowstone Lake, YNP, Wyoming, USA - YL17G07_0 | ecosystem: Environmental > Aquatic > Freshwater > Lake > Sediment | place: USA: Wyoming | collected...
GTCACTACCAGCCGCCTTGAAAATGCTACAAGGCGACCCCTAAATATGGCATTACCGTAAACTTTACCCCTATATCTGGGGGGTAAAAGAATTTATGATTTCAAATTTTTTTCAGCGAATGGTAAGTTACAACGACCAAAATCAATATAGCGCTTGGTCGCTGACGCGCACGTTCCGCACAAAACTGGCGACGCCGGTTTTGAACTTGCCCGTAAACATCTCAACGTTGAACAACAAACGCCCAACCTTTGAATGGGATTCTGTCAGCGGCGCGACGTCGTACACCGTTCAAATTTTTAAACTCGGCGTCCTTGTTGTCACCGGCGCGACCTATGCCCCCGCCTATACTTACACTCCCGCAGTTGATTTGCTTCCAAGCACAACCTACATATGGAGGGTGAGAGCGAATGGATTGAACACGGGCGATTTTTCCGCGCCGTTTACTTTCAAAACCAGCCTCAATCCGCCCACGACGCCCGTTCTTTATTCCCCCGCTAACGGCGCACTTTTGGCGGCTAATGGGTCGCAAATCCTTCGTTGGTATCCGAGCCTGAACAATCCGCTGAGTTACGAGGTGGAGTACGCCAACAACAGTACATTCACCGGCGCCACTTTTGTTTCCACCACTGTGACGCCGCCAACCACGCAGATAACCCTCGCCACGCTTCCTGGGCGAACTTATTACTGGCGCGTACGCGCATGGTCTACGGCGTCTCCGGTAGATCCGAACGGGCTTCACAGCGCCTGGCTGACGAGTTCAATTAAAGTTAAATACGTCGCGCCGACGTTGACATCGCCCGCTAACGCCGCGACAAATGTTGGAGTCGGCAATGGCAATCGCCCCACTTTCACCTGGAGTTCGGTCAACAACGGCGTTTGGACGAGTTACACGTTGCAAGTCGCCAACGCCGCCGCGTTCACCGTTGGCTTGAGAACTTTCACGATTGGCGCTCCCGCCACGACTTACACGATTCCAAATTCTTTGACCGCCCTAACGGCAGGTAAAAAGTATTGGCGCGTGAGAATCAACGGGCTCTACTTGCCCATCTTCTCGGCGACGCGAACGTTCACGCCGTAAGCGCAAAGAGTAATTTGTAAACAAAAAGCGCCCCTGAGAAATCAGGGGCGCTTTCGCGTTTTGCAGATTGTTGCGCAAGACGCCGTTTTAGCCGAGTCTCCAGCATTGACAAACAGCGGGAACAAGATAAAATACTTCCATTGTGGGAATATCCCAAATCGGAAAGGTTTTTATGTCCACAGAAAAAACAGCGGAGCAATTTATTAATCTCATCCAGAGATATATCTGCCTACGCCCCAAATTGATTCGACCCGAGCATATCGTTCAGTTCAATAAAAAAATGGAAGGCTTCAAAGACGGCGGCAACAGCGCGGAAGATTATTCGTTCCTCTTCCGCATTTTGATTCTGCTGGCGCGCAACGAAAATCCATTGACCATGAGCGAACTCAGCGCGGAACTCAACGTACCGACCAGCACCGCCACCCGCATTGTCGAGTGGCTCGTGCGCGGCGACATGGTGGAGCGCGTCAACGACCCGAATGATCGGCGCGTGGTGCGCGTGGGGATGAGCGCCAGCGGGCGCAAATTGTATGAAACGGGGATGAATTACAACAAGGGGCGCGTTTCAACTCTTCTAAAAGATTTCACGAACGACGAGCAAACGCAGTTGTTATATTTGATGAATAAATTATTCGATTCGTTGTTGAGCGAAAATAACATGAAGTGACAGTCACGTTAAACGTGACTGTCACTTGTTACCACAAGGAGCGTTTTTCATGCGACGTTTTAGAGCGTTAATCAAAAAGGAAATGATTCACATGCTGCGCGACCCGCGCGCTTTGGTGTTTATCTTCCTCATGCCCATTATGCAATTGGTCTTGCTGGGATACGCCAACAGCACGGAAATCAGAAACGTGCCGACGGCGGTTTTCAATCAAGACAACAGCCAAGCCAGCCGCGAGTTGTTGGATGCGCTGAAGGCGACGGATTACTTTTCGTTTGATTATTCCGTTTACAGTCAAGCGGAAGTCAACCGATTAATTGACGGCGGCAAAGTTAAAGTGGGAATCGTTATTCCGCCCGACTACAATCATAAATTAGTCACGCGCCAATCCGCAAGCGTGTTGATTTTGCTCGACGGCGCCGACCCGACGATTGCCAGCGCAGTGTTATCCGCCGCGGCGCAAGCGGGACAGGCGCATGGGACAAACGTCCGCGCGCAACAGACGACGCTTCAAGGACTAACCAGTAGCAACGGCGCGCCGGTGGACGTGCGCACGCGCGTTTTATACAATCCCGATTTGCTCGGTAGCTACAACATCGTGCCTGGTTTGATTGCGATGATTCTCTTTCAAACCGCGACGAGTCTGACCGCGCTTGCCATCGTCAAAGAACGCGAGCGCGGCACCATCGAGCAATTAATCGTTACGCCGATTCGCAGCTGGGAGTTGGTGGTGGCGAAGATTATCCCGTATATTTTGGTGTCGTTTGCAAACACGATTCTCATCATGGCGTTGGGGGTGTTTTTATTTGAAGTGCCTCTGCGCGGAAGCATCCTACTGTTGTTCGCGCTCGTCGGTTTATATCTCCTGCCCACGCTGGGACTCGGCTTATTAATTTCCACAGCGGCGAAGACGCAACAACAAGCGCAATTAATGACCATGCCGATTATGTTGCCTTCGATGATGTTGTCGGGAGTCTTCTTTCCCATCTCGTCGTTGCCGCCGTTTTTGCAAGTAGTCAGCAATCTTTTGCCGCTGACTTATTTCATTTACATTATGCGTAGCATTCTCATCAAAGGCGTTGGGATTGAATTAATCATCCCGCAAATTCTCGCGTTGTCGGCTTTCGCGATTGTTTTGCTCGGACTCGCGGCGATGCGTTTCAAAAAGTCGTTGGACTAAAAAAAATTTAAACACGAAGGGCGCAAAGTACGCGAAGATTTAATTGCTTGCTTGCAAAAGTCAAAAACTTTACCGCTGAGATACGGAGACACTGAGAAAAACAAAAAAACTCCGCGCCTCTGCGTCTCAGCGGTTCAAAAGATTTTCCTTCGTGTCCTTTGTGTTTAATTTTCCAAAAATATTCAGGAGTATTTCTATGTTGCAAAAGTTACAAAATTTTTCCCGCGTGCAGATTGTGCTGATTGTCGTGTTTGCCGCCGCGATTCTGTATTTCGCTTTCCGCGTCATCATCAACCGCGACGATGGAAAACTGCGCGCGTCGGGCGCAATTGAGACGGTTGAGATTAACGTCGCGCCTGAGACGGCTGGCAAGGTCAAAGAAGTTTTAGCGGAAGAGGGTCAAGCCGTGAAAAAGGGCGCTCCGCTTTTGCGCCTCGACGATAGTTTGATGGTCGCGCAACGCGCCGTCGCCGCCGCGCAAGCGCTCTCCGCGCAAAACGCGCTGACCGCCGCTAAAGCCCAATATCAAATCGCGCTAGAGACGGCGTTGAAGCAAGACAAAAAGACGCGCTTGCAAGATTGGTTCACCAAAGACCCAGGACAATTCGATCAGCCGGGTTGGTACTTTACTCGCGTCGAGCAGATTCAATCCGCGCAAAAGAAAGTGGACGCGTATCAAAAAGAAGTGGAAGACGCGCAATCTAACTTAACCAAAATCACGCAGTCCGTCGGCAAGTCGGATTTTATTACGGCGGAACAGCGTTTGCTGGACGCCCGTTTGGCGTATTTGATTTCCCGCGACGTAAACAATCGGACGCAAAACGCAACCACTTCCGACGCGCCAGTCGGGGCTTATAACAGCGCTCACTGTGGCTCCAATCAAGGATACAGGGTTAGCCCAAGATGGCTGACAAACGTTATCTATGGCTGCGCGGGCGACGCTAACCTTTCCAGCGCGGGCAAAGAGATGTATGACGCCGCGCAAAAAGAATTAGCCGATGCGCAAAAAGTCTACAACGATTTGCTCTCGACCCAAGCCGCCAGCGACGTTTTGCAAGCCCGCGCGAACGTCTCGGTGGCGCAAGAGCGTTATTACGCCGCGCTGGATTTTTTGCATAACTTGCAAACGGGCGACCAATCGGAAAGCGTAAATGCCGCGCGTGGAACGATGGAACAAGCGCAATCGGCGGCGCAACAGGCGCAATCCAATTTGGATTTGCTCGACGCGCAAATTGTGAAGTTGACGATTTACGCGCCGATGGACGGCGTAGTGTTAGCGCGGAACGTGGACGCGGGCGAATTCGTCCAACCTGGCGGCGCGGCGATGACGCTGGCGAATATCAACGATTTGACGATAACCGTTTATGTGACTGAAGACCGCTACGGCGAGATTCATCTTGGGCAAACCGCCAACGTCAGCGTTGACTCTTTTCCTGCGGAAACTTTTACCGCAACCGTCTCGTACATTTCCAACCGCGCCGAATTCACGCCGCGCAACGTGCAAACCGTTCAAGGGCGTAGCGCGACGGTGTACGCGGTCAAGTTGAAAGTCAGCGACCCTGCGGACAAACTTAAGCCGGGCATGCCTTCGGATGTGGTGTTTGTGAAGTAGCGAATTTTCCCTCATCCCCAACCCTTCCCCCGAAGGGAAAGGGAGTCTCCTCTCCCTGCGGGAGAGGGTTGGGTGAGGGCGCGTCGCAAGGAAAACGCATGACCGCTGAAATATTGTTAGAAATTGAAAACTTAGTCAAAACCTTCGGCGATTTTCGCGCGGTGGATGGGTTGAGCTTGCAAGTCCGCGCGGGGGAGATGGTGGGGCTGGTGGGTCCCGACGGGGCGGGCAAGACCACCGCTATTCGAATCATGTGCGGCGCGTTGCACGCGGATAGCGGCACGGTGCGCGTCGCGGGCTACGACGTTCCCGCGCAGGTGGAGCAGGCGCGGGAGCAACTGGGCTACCTCGCGCAACGCTTCGGCTTGTACGGTGATTTGAGCATTCAAGAAAATATCGAATTTTTCGGCGAGGTTTTTGACGTCCCTAAAGCGGAACTCAAACAACGCGCCGCCGAGTTGCTCAACTTCGCGGGGCTGGGCGATTTTGTCAACCGTCCCGCCGCCGCGCTTTCGGGCGGAATGCAAAAAAAACTCGGGCTGGCTTCCGCATTGATTCATCGCCCCAAAGTTCTCTTGCTGGATGAACCCACTGGCGGCGTTGACCCTGTGGCGCGTCAGGAGTTTTGGCATTTGCTGATCACGTTGTTGCGCGGTGGCTCGGCGGTGTTGGTCAGCACGCCGTACATGGATGAAGCCATGCGCTTCAATCGCGTGATTTTTATGAATCACGGACGCGCTCTCGCGCAAGGCGAGCCGCGCGAGTTGATGAAAAAACTCGAAGGGCGCATCCTTGAACTGGATACGGACGACCAACTCGCGGCGCGTCGAATCGCGGCGGACGACCCCGAAGTGGAGGACGTTCACACGTTCGGGAATCATCTCCACCTGCGCGTCAAATCCGCGCCAGGCGTCATCGAAAGAATCCCCACGCGGCTTCAATCCGCCAACATCCCCATGACGCATCTGATCCCCGTGCCTGCCACGTTGGAAGACGTCTTCATTCATTTAATCGAAACGGAAGGAAAAGAATATGAACAACCCGCTTCCGCTTGACGTGCGCGGCTTGACCAAAAAATTCGGCGACTTCACCGCCGTTGATAACGTCTCGTTTACGGTGCAACCCGGCGAGGTGTTCGGCTACTTGGGACCGAACGGCAGCGGCAAGACGACGACGATTCGGATGCTCTGCGGGTTGCTGACTCCCAGCGCTGGTAGCGCTCACATCTTGGGGGTAGACGTCGGCAAAGACCCCGAAGCGGTCAAGCCGCTGATTGGATACATGTCGCAAAAGTTTTCGCTCTACGACGACTTGACCGTGTTGGAGAATCTTCAATTTTACGCGGGCGTCTACGACGTGCCGGAAGCGGACGAGAAGAAACGCACGGATGAAATTCTTCATCTGGCGGGTTTGGAGAAGCGCGCGAATTCGCCCACCGAAGAGTTGTCGGGCGGATGGCGGCAACGTCTTGCGTTGGGCTGCGCAATGCTTCATCGTCCCAAGTTGATGTTCCTCGACGAGCCGACCAGCGGCGTCGACCCCGTTGCGCGGCGCGAGTTTTGGGATTTGATTTACGAGATGGCTTCGCAAGGCACGACGATTTTTATCACCACGCATTACATGGACGAAGCCGAGCATTGCAATCGCGCGGCGTTTATGTATCGCAGCAAGTTGATGGCGCTGGATACGCCCGCCGCGCTCAAGTCGGAATATTTGCACGGCGCGGCATGGGACTTGGCGGCGACGCCGCTTTTGGAAACCGTCGAAGAACTCAGCCGCGCCGACGGAGTCGCGCAAGCCAGCCTGCACGGCGACCGCGCTCACGTTATCCTCGACTCGACGAAGTGGTCAACGCAGAGTTTGACGAATTACCTCGCGGGCAAGGGCATTACGGTGACTTCGATTGAAACGGTGCAGTCTACGCTGGAGGACGTGTTTACGCTGTTGGCGCATCGGGGGAAGGCTGTAAGCGGATATTGAAGCGGATAGCGGATGGAAACGGACTTCTTAAACTAACTTTGCCCGCAGGGGGCTGTGCCAAGCGGACAAGCGGATGGGAACGGACGTCTTAAACTAACTTTGCCCGCAGGGGGCTGTGCCAAGCGGATAAGCGGATGGAAGCGGATGCAAAGACCTCCGAGTTCTTGAAGAACTCGGAGGTCTTTTTTGCCTAGATTCGTTTATAATCGGCGAAACGGGTGTGATTTTTTAGAAATTCAAGCGGGTAGTTTAATTTCTCATCACAAAGGATAACATCATGGACAATCAGGAACTTGTCGAATTTAGTCTTGAAATTTCCGTAGACGACGCGGCGGAAGACGACGTTGATTATATGACGCGTCAACTGCTCAATGAAATAAACGGCATGGACGTTGAATCGGCGGAGTTGACAAAAAGCGCCGACGCCGCGCCCGACGGGACAAAGGCGATTGACCCCGTAATGATGGGGCAAATTGCGGTTGCCGTTTTGCCCGTCGCAATAACCAAGACCATCGAAGCGATTCAGGCTTGGGCTTCGCGCGGCGAGAATCGCACCGTGAAATTCAAATACAAGGGCTTGGAATTTGAAGGACACGCGGATGATTTGCAAAAACTTCTCGCAACAATAGACGCGCAAGCGGAAACGCCCGCGCAACCTGAAACCCGCAACGATACGCCGCGACCTGAAAGCGCCCAAAGCGATTCTCCGTATGAACGCGCGATTTTTGTTTCGTACGCGTGGGGCGGCGAGAGCGAACGCACAATGGACGAGTTGGAACGCGCTTTCGTCGAGCGTGGAATCCGCATTGTGCGCGATAAAAAAGACTTGGGCTACAAAGGCGTGATTAGTGAATTCATGGAACGCATTGGGCGCGGCGTTTGCGTGATTGTCGTCATCAGCGATAAATATCTGCGTTCGCCCAACTGCATGTTTGAACTCGCGGAAATCGCCGAAGGCAAACAATTCCATGACCGCGTTTTTCCCATTGTGTTGAGCGACGCGAATATTTACGACCCTGTCAAACGCATTGAATATATCAAACACTGGGAAAGCAAACGCGCCGAACTTGCCGACGCGATGCGGACGCTCGACCCGGCAAATTTACAAGGCGTCCGCGAAGACATAGATTTATACGACCGCATTCGCGATGAAATCTCCGGGTTGACCAGCGTTTTGAAAGACATGAATACGCTCACGCCTGAAATGCACGAGAGAAACGGCTTTGCCGTTTTAATCAACGCGGTGGAACGCGCAATGAGTCAAAAATAATTCTCCAAAGCGAGTAACCATGCCCAATAAATACGCCCTCATCATCGGCAACACCGAATACACGGACTCTGGTCTCGCGCAGTTGAACGCGCCCGGCAAGGACGCAGAAGATTTTGCGCGAGTGTTGCGCGATAAAGAAATCGGCGCGTTTGACGAGGTTGACATTCTGCTGAACCAGCCGGAACACGTCGTCCGCGAAGCGATTGACGATTTTTGCAGTCAGAAGAAACCCGACGACTTGTTGGTTTTATATTTCTCCGGTCACGGCGTGCGCGACGAACTGGGCGCGTTGTATCTGGCGGTGAAAAACACCAACCGCGCCAAGTTGAAATCCACCGCGATTAAATCGGATTACGTCCGCGAGGCGCTGGAGCAATGCCGTTCCAAGCGGCAAGTGCTGATTTTAGATTGTTGCCATAGCGGCGCCTTCGCGCACGGGACGAAAGGCGCGACGGGCGTCAGCATCGGCACAGCCTCCGCGTTTGAAAGCGGCTACGGGCGCGTCATCCTCACCGCCAGCGACGCGACGCAATTCGCGTGGGAAGGCGATAAAGTCATCGGCGATACGCAGAACTCGTTGTTTACGCATTTTCTCGTCAAGGGCTTGGAAGGCGCCGCCGACCACGACAGCGACGGGCGCATCACTGTTGACGATTTGTACGATTACGCCTACGAACAGATTCGACTCGCTACGCCCAAACAAACGCCGTCGAAGTTTTCCACCAAACAGCAAGGCGAAGTGGTGTTGCGCGAACGCACGCGCGTCGAGAACATCAAGCCGATTCCCTTGCCCGAAGATTTAATCAACGAAATTGAAGACCCGCGCGCCTATGTGCGCGAAGCGGCGGTGCAACGATTAGAAAAAATGCTCAAGGGCAAAAATATCGGTTTGGCGCATTCCGCCCGCGCCGCGCTAGTGAAAATCGCCGCCGAAGACGACAGCCGTCGCGTGGCGCAACTTGCGACGCAAGCGTTGAAAAATAATTCAGAAGGCGCGCAAAGCGTGCGGAATGCAGAATCCGTAGCCCCCGCCCCGCCAGAATCATCCACGAGTAAAACGGGGGAAATGCGCCGCGAACATCAAGAAGAAGTGCGCCGCATCATTGCCGAGCGCGATACGATTGCGCGAGAGAAAGCAGAACTAGCAGAACGGTTGAAGGCGGAAGAAGAAGCAAAGCGTGATGCGGAAGATGTAAAAAGGAAAGAAGAAAGAATCGCGCAAGCGAAGATGGAAGCCGAGCGCAAAGCCAAAGCGGAAGACGAACGTATTACCCGCGAGAAAGCCGATGCGGAACGCAAGGCAAAAGAAGAGCAGGAAAAAGCAAACATCCAGAGCTACGCCGCGCAAAAAGCGGAAGAGGAACGCCTTGCCAAGATTGAAGCCGACCGCATTGCCGCAGAACGCGAATCGGTAAGTCGGGATTCAATCCCGACCGACGCGCCCGCGCCGCAAACTGTCGGTCGGAATAAAATCCCGACTTACGCTGGCGCGGGGATTGGCGTATTGGTTGTGATTGGCTTGTGCATTGTTGGCGCGGTGATGTTTTTCAATTCTCTAAAGCCAACGGCTACGCCTGCGCCGCCGATGCAGACTTCCGAAGTCTCCAAGACTTCGGAAGTCTTACCCACTGAATCCTCCGCGCTTAGCATAGGCTCGACCACGACAGGCAAAGACGGCATGACTTTGCTTTACGTCCCTGCTGGCGAATTTACAATGGGCAACGACGTAAATGCAGACGAACAGCCCATTCACAAAGTAACGCTGGACGCTTTTTGGATAGACCAAACCGAAGTGACCAACAAACAATATGCCGCTTGCGTTTCTGCGGGCAAATGCGTCGCGCCGTCGAATACCAATTCCGCCACACATTCCAGTTATTATGGCGACTCGCAATTTGACAATTATCCCGTCATCTATGTAGATTGGAACAAAGCGAAAACCTATTGCGAATGGGCGGGACGCAGATTACCCACTGAAGCCGAATGGGAAAAAGCTGCAAGAGGAACAGATGGGCGCACTTATCCTTGGGGCAACGACTCGCCAAGTAACAGTTTATTGAATTACAATAACGCGGTTGGCGATACGACCGCCGTTGGAAAATACCCAAGCGGAAAAAGTATTTACGGCGCGTTGGATATGGCTGGCAATGTTTGGGAATGGGTGAACGATTGGTACGGTGAAACTTATTATCAAAGTTCGCCATCTTCGAATCCTTTAGGTCCCGATACAGGACAATATCGCGTGCTGCGGGGCGGCGCGTGGAACCTCAATGAGGTCAACGTTCGTTCTGCGGATCGCGGCAACGTCACTCCCGACGTCATCGGCGGCGACGTCGTCGGTTTCCGTTGCTCCCGCTCGCAATGACTCTGTTTTCTGTTTTCTGGTTTTCTGATCTTCTGACTCGCGCTGATTTTTGAAAAAATAAGAGAGTAGAGAACGGAGAGAAGAAAAAAGAGACGCCCGCGAAGCGGGCCCGAATTTTTTAGAAAAAAAACATAATGGGCAAAACCTACGCAAATTTCTACCCGCTGGTTTACGATGACGAATGTCTTCAACGGACTTTGAAACGGACAAGCGGATGGAAACGGATGTATCGAATGGAAGGCGGGCATTCGTTGAGAAAAAACTTCGGAAGTCGCTGTTAGGCTTTATCGTCTTAAGCCAAGCGGGTTTCCGAAGTTTGTTGTTTGCGTCCGCCGTCCGCGCATGGGCAAAACCGTCCGCGAATTTTTCGCGATGACGAATGGGCGGTCTTTTTTTATCTTTCGTTTTCTGTTGCGTTACGCAACCGCATAGCGCTATAATTTTTACAGAAAGGAGCAACCATGAATACCCTCCATGTTCGCAGCGTGCCTGACGATTTATACAAGCGGCTTCAACAATTAGCCCATGCGCGCAATCGCTCGTTGAGCGCGCAAGTGATAACCATGCTCGTTCAAGCGGTGGAAGATGAAGAACGGCGCAAGAAGCAGGCGAGAATTTTGAATTCGATTCAACGGCGGCGCTTCACGCCCCCCAAAAACGCGCTTTCGTCTTTGGCTTTACTGCGCGAGGACAGGGCAAGATGAGCGCGATTGCGCTTCGATGCGTATTGGACGCCAGCGTCGGCATTAAATTATTTATCGAGGAAGAATTCTCCGACAAGGTTCAAAGGTTATTTTCCAAATTGGCGGAGGACCCGCAAGTAGAAATTCATGTCCCCGACTTGTTTTATATCGAATGCGCCAACATCCTGCTCAAATACACTCGCCGCTACAAACGCCCTTTGGAAGATTCTTTGGCGGATATTAAAGATTTAAACAAACTGGCGCTTAAATCCACCTCGACGGCGGCGTTAATTGAGGAAGCCCTTTGGCTTGCCAGCGAGAAAAAACTAACTGCGTATGACGCCTGTTACGCCGTTCTCGCCCGAAGACTATCTCTTCCGCTAATAACGGCGGACGCGCCTTTGGCAAAAGCCGTAGATTGGGCGATTTGGATTGGCGATTTTGAAGCGTAAATCTGAACAAACTTCGGAAGTCGCCGTTAGGCTTTATCGTCTTAAGCCAAGCGGACTTCCGAAGTTTATTGTTTGCGTCCACCGTCCAAACCGTCCACGAATAAAACCACGAATAATCGAATGGAGAGCGGGCGTTCGTCATCGTGCAGGTTCGTGGATGGTTGTTTTTTTGAAAAAACTTCGGAAGTCGCCGTTAGGCTTTATCGTCTTAAGCCAAGCGGGTTTCCGAAGTTTGTTGTTTGCGTCCGCCGTCCGCGCATGGGCAAAACCGTCCGCGAATTTTTCACGAATAATCGAATCAAAAATGCTATAATTTGAGTCGAGGCAAACTATGATAACCGTTCAATTTGAAACAAAGGTCAAAAATGGCGTCATTCAAGTTCCCAAGAAATATCAAGGGAAATTCAGCGCTCATGTCCGCGTGATTCTCAAAGTTGAATCGAAAAAGACTGTCGCCAAAAACTACCTTGATTATTTAATAGCAAACCCCGTTAAAGTAAAGGATTTTAAACGGCTCACGCGGGAACAGATTTATGCCAGATAAATCCGCCGTCTTCATTGACACCAATATCTGGCTGTACGCTTTTCTCGATACGGATGAAGAAGAAAAATCTCAACGGGCAAAAGAGTTGCTCCAACAAGTCGATCCAATGTTGAGCGTACAAGTTGTAAATGAAATATGCGTCAACCTAATCAAGAAAGCCGATTTTCCTGAAGAACAAATCGCCCGATTGATTCAGTCATTTTATGAGAAGTATCCCGTTGTGGAAATGGATGAGAGCATACTGCTTACTGCGTCCGAATTGCGGCAGGAATACTCTTTTTCTTTTTGGGACAGCATGGTTGTCGCCTGCGCGCTGGCTGCAAATGCTGAAATCCTTTATTCGGAAGATATGCAGAATGGGTTGTCTGTTCGCGGGGCTTTGAAAATTATCAACCCATTTGTTTAGGACAACTACTCAACCAGCCAAATGTCCAGCCAGCCTTTATCACCCCCTTGTGGGGCGGCGGTCAGCTGGCGGTATAAGTCACGGACGGTGGGTTGTCCTATTTGGCGTGGCAGAGGAAGACGCGGAGCCTGCGGCGGTCAACGGTGGTGGGCATGGGGAGTGTTTTATCGTGAAATTACCGCCATCGAATAAGACCTACTACGATTTCACACGAAATTTCAGGGGTTTTTTTAATTGGACATTTGAATTAGCGCCACATGCCGCCGCCCATCGTCAACCAACCGAATCGCGTCCACCGCCGCGCCGTCCAAAAGAATCTCCGCCACGCCGCGATTAACCCCGTGCGGATTTGTCACTTCACTTCACTTCAATTAGATAACGCGCCTAAGATTTTCAAAATCTCAAGAGGCTTGTTTACGTTTATAATCAGCCAAAATTTACAAAGCGAGTAACTATGCCCAATAAATACGCACTCATCATTGGCAATACCGAATATACCGACTCTGGTCTCGCGCAACTAAACGCACCCGGCAAGGACGCGGATGATTTTGCGCGCGTGCTTAACTCCGCCGACGGCGCCGCGTTTGATAGCGTTATCACGCTAATCAACGAGAACTCGCAACACTTGAAAGAAGCGATTGACGATTTCTTTACGGGCAAAAAGCCCGACGACATGCTGGTATTTTATTTTTCGGGGCATGGCGTGCGCGACGAAGCAGGCTCGCTTTATTTGGCGGTCAAGAACACCAACCGCGCAAGGTTGCGCTCCACCGCTGTTGAAGCGGATTTTGTCAGCCGCTTGATGGATCAAAGCCGTTCCAAGCGGCAGGTGATTATTCTCGACTGTTGCAACAGCGGCGCTTTCGCGCAGGGGACAAAAGCCGAAACGGGCGGCGCGATGGGAATCGCAAAGACCTTTAAAGGCACGGGCTACGGGCGCGTGATATTAACCGCCACCGACGCGACTCAATTTGCGTGGGAAGGCGACAAAATTATCGGCGACGAAACAACCAACTCGTTGTTCACGCATTTTCTCGTCAAAGGGTTGGAAGGCGCAGCGGACAGCGACGGCGACGGCAAAATTAACGTGGACGAATTGTACGATTACGTTTACGAGCAAATCGTATTAGCCACGCCGAAGCAAACGCCCGGCAAATGGTCTTTCAAACAACAAGGCGAACTGACCTTGCGCGATAATTTGAAACCGCGCGAGGCAAAGCCCGCGCCCCTGCCCACCGATTTGCTGGATTTGCTGGCGCATCCCAACGCGGGGGTGCGCAGAACGGGCATTCAAGATTTGACGATTTTATTGGACGGAAAACACTTGGGCTTGAAACGCGCCGCCGAAGATAAACTGCGCGAAATCGCAACCGACGACGACAGCCTAAATTTGCGTAAAACCGCCAGCGATATTTTGAATGCGGAAGGCACGCGAAGCGTGAGGAATGCAGAATCCGTAGCCCCGCAAGAATCGTCCACGAGTAAAACGGGGGAAATGCGCCGCGAACACCAAGAAGAAGTGCGCCGCATCATTGCCGAGCGCGATACGATAGCGCGAGAAAAAGCGGAACTGGCGGAACGGCTGAAGTCGGAAGAAGAAGCAAAGCGTAATGCGGAAGCCGTAAGAATCGCAACGGAAGAAAAAGCCGCAAAAGAGAAAGCGGAACGCGATGCCGCGCAAAAGGTTGAAGGAGAACGGGTTGCAAAACAAAAAGCGGAAGAAGAAAGAATCGCGCAAGCCAAAATTGAAGCCGACCGCAAAGCCAAAGAAGCATATAACCGCATTGCCGCGGAACGCCAACCCGTAAGTTGGGATTCAACCCCGACCCCGACTTTACCCCCTCACCCTTTGGAAGAGGGACGGGGTGAGGGAAAACCAAAAAGTCAGGCTAAAAGCCTGCCCTACGCGGGCGCAGGGATTGGGGCGCTTGTTGTGCTTGGCTTGTGCATTGTGGGCGCGGTGATATTTTACAATTCGAATCTTGCCCCCGCGCTTAGCATAGGCTCGACCACGACAGGCAAAGACGGCATGACTTTGCTTTACGTCCCCGCAGGCGAATTTACAATGGGCAACGACGTAAATGCAGACGAACAGCCCATTCACAAAGTAACGCTGGACGCTTTTTGGAT
>Ga0315281_10008491_pt1 | contig 14362 bp, 7 predicted proteins | sample YL17G07_0_MG_FD_204540 | JGI IMG/M metagenome (GOLD analysis project Ga0315281, IMG submission 204540) | Sediment microbial communities from Yellowstone Lake, YNP, Wyoming, USA - YL17G07_0 | ecosystem: Environmental > Aquatic > Freshwater > Lake > Sediment | place: USA: Wyoming | collected...
GCCTTCGCCGGCGCCCGCGGTGGCCGCGGCCACCTCTGGGTGGCCCCGTACCTGGCCTTCCCGCCGGCTCCGCCGGTCCCGGCTCCGGTCGTCACGTCGTTCACGCCGACCAGCGGCGCGCCCGGCCTCACGGTGACCATCACCGGTGCCAACTTCCTGTCGGCAACTGGCGTGACGTTCAACGGCCCACCCGCCATAGCCGCCACGAACTTCACCGTCGTCAGTGACACCAGCATCACGGCCGTCATACCGGCCGGTGCGACGACGGGCACGATCAGCGTGACGTCGCCGACCGGGACGGGCACCAGCGCGGGCGCGTTCACGGTGATCACCGCGATCAACTGCAACGTCACGGTAAGTGTGCCGGGGCTGGCAGGCGGCATGACCTACTGGGTCCAGTTCACCGCCCACAACACCGGCACGCTGTCGGCCACGTGGACCACCTTCGTGCCGCAGTCCACGCAGCTCATCATGTACGCGGGCAACCCGTTCGCCGGTAACACTGACCCGGTAGCCAAGGGCCCGACGGGCGGAGCGATCGCGAGTCTGAACACGAAGACCACGACGAACCTGAGCATCAACGCGGGTTCGCGGCCGGCCGGCACGTACACCGTCCAGTTCTTCAACGGCGCCAACTCGATGCCGAAGACGACTGGGACCATCAGCTACGTCAATACGTCCGGGTTCCCGTGCCCGGCTCCGGTCCCCCCCGCGACAGGGGTGACGCTGAACATCTGGCCGTAGACGGAGTGTCCCGGGTCTGTCCCCCTCGCAAGGGGGGCAGACCCGGGCGGTCCGCCATCGCGCCTGAGCATTGGTTCGGGCGCGGCGGCGGCGGGGCGAATCCTCGAAGGGGGACCGCACCGAAGCCAGGAAGCAGGAGCTGCGCCACCAGGGCGCAGGCACGAAACAGGCGGGCATCAGGGATGAATGGAGGCTCGCACCGGGAGGCCAGGCAATTCGAGACCATGGGGAAATGTAAATTTGCTGGCCGTACCTTCGCACGTGGGGACGCGATATCAGGCTCAGAGGGTCTAGGCAGGAGTGGCCGCGACACTCGGGAGGACACATGAACATCAATAAGAAGCTCTGGCTATCAATTGGGACAGCGGTGACCGGCGTCGTGCTGGCGGCCGTGCTCCTGTCCGGAGCATTCCGGTCGATCCACCGGACCCTCTCGGCAACGGCCACGGGATCGCTCGTCTCGGTCAATGTCACCCAACCCGGCGGCGCGGTCTGGATCGGCCACCACCTCTGGGTCTCCGACCAGGCGCAAGGATTCTGCCGCATCGACACGCCGGCGAACGCGCAGCCCGGCGCGACCGTATACGACCCGGGTAGCCCCGATTACTGCTACAACGGCAACGCCATCCCCGGCCTCGTGGTAGGCACGGGCGGCGAGGGTACCGGTGGCGGTTTCGGCCTCGTCTTCGGCCAGGCGGCGTACGAACCGAGCGCGACCTACAACTACATCTACCTCCCGGACCGCGGCGCCCAGAGCCTCGGCGTCTGGCGCGCGGAGTACGACACAACGACCGAGACGGTCATCGCCGGCAGCGGGCACGTGCTCGCGTCGGGGACCAATCTCGCCGGGCTCCGCACCAGTTCGGTCGCGGTCGGCCCTGACGGCAACCTGTACGTCGGGTCCCTCACCACCGGCACGATCATGCGCGTGCCGGACCCGTCGGGCCCGATCGAGCTGCAGATCCCGGAGGCCATCGGCCTGTCGCTGAGCAAGCGCGTCTACGGCATGACCTTCTTCGGGGGCGACCTCATCCTGGCGACAAAGGACGGCGTCGAGCGGATCCGCAACGCCACCGCCTGCACCGGTACGTGCACGACCGAGGCCGTGCCCGGCTTCCCGGCGCTGGAGACGACCGCCATCGCCACCGACGGCGTGAACTGGCTCTACGCCACCCAGCCGCCGAGTACGGTGTACGAGCGGAACATGGGCACGGGCGTCGTCGCCGCGCTGGTGGACACCGGTCTGTTGCCGTTCGGCATGACGTTCCCGATCAGCGTCGACCCGACCATGGGCTGTATCGACCTGACCTGCCCGTTCAGCTTCCCCGGCGGCGCGAACAGCGGGCTTGCCGTCGCCCCTGGTGGCCATCTGTACGTCGCCGACGACCCGGGCGTTACGGTGACGGGCACCTTCTCGTTCCGCGGCCGCGGCTGGGAAGTGAACCCGAACCAGCCGACGCCGACGCCGGTGCCGCCGACCGACACGCCGACCAACACGCCGGTGCCGACCGACACGCCGACGCCGACGGCGACGACCGCCGCCGTGATCGCGCCGGCCGCCGCGCCGCCGACGGCTGTGCCGACGGACACGCCGCTGCCGACGGACACCCCGATTCCGCCAACCGCCACCCCGATCCCGCCGACCGACACGCCGACCCCGGTCCCGACTGCGGCACCGCCGGTCGTGGGCGGATTCTCACCAACGACGGGCCTGCCAGGCACCGTGGTGACGATTACCGGCACGGGCTTCGCGAACGCCGCAGGCGTCAGCATCAACGGGTCGCCGGCCGCCTTCGCCATCCTCGACGACGCGACGATCACGGCCGTCGTGCCCGCTGGCGCGAGCAGTGGCGTCGTCGCCGTCAGCAGTGCGGCGGGCACGGGTGGCAGCGCCGCCGTATTCACCGCGCTGCAGACGTGCAACACGACGATCAGCATCCCCGCGCTGCCCAGCGGCAGGACCTGGTGGGTGCAGTTCACCGCGCACTCGACGGGCACGGTCAAGGTGACCTGGCACATCCCGGTGCTCCAGTCGGTGCAGCTGCTGCTGTACGCCGGCAACCCGTTCTTCGGCCTGGCCGACCCGATCGCGCAGGGGCCGACCGGCAAGCCGCTGGTCGTCCAGAACACGAACAAGGCGCTCGATCTGAATATCGCCATGAGCCCGCTGTCCGCGGGGACGTACACAGCGCAGTTCTTCAACGCCAGCAACTCGTTCGGCGCGACGACCGGCACCATCAGCTACCTGAACACGGCGGAGTCGCCGTGCGCCGCCAGCCCGACGACGAAGAACGTCATCCTCTAACATCCGCCGCGCCTGCCCGCTCGCAAGAGCGGGCAGGCGCGGCCCCCTATTGGTCGCTGGTTTCTGGTCGCTCGTCGCTGGTCCTCCGCCCTATAGCTTCTGCTCTCTGCTCTCTGCTTTCCCCTGTAACCCCTGACCTCCCCTTTTGCTGTTTGCTGTTTGCTGTCGTCCATCCTCCCGCCCTGTCCTCTGCTCTCCGACTTCCGACTTCCGACTTCCCCTGTCCCCCATCCCCTGTCCCCTGTAACCTCCAAGCATGGACGACTCCGACCTGATCGCCTCGCTGCTTGGCCGCCCGCTCGACCGGCGCACGCTGCTGCGGGGCGCCGTCGCCGCGACTGCCGGCGGCACCGCGCTGTACACGCTGGGCTGCGGCTCTTCGCCGTCAGCGACGAAGACACCGGCGCCCTCGGGCACTGCGGCGGCCACAGGAGAGTTCACGCCGTCGCTGCTGACGGCGGAGTTCGTCGCGCGGCAGGACAACCGCTTCGCCGTCGGGCTGGTGAACAAGCAGAAGAAGCTGGTGAAGAACGCCGTCGTCCACCTGAAGTTCTTCAAGATCGGCGCCGACGGCTCCGGCACGCTGCGCGGCGAGGGCGACGCCGACTTCGTCGAGCTGGACGTCGCCGGGGCGCGCCCTCCGGGCGCCACCCCGACCGCGGGCGCGCCCGACGACAGCGTGGCGTTCTACATCGCCAGCACGCCGTTCGATGTGTCCGGCGACTGGGGCGTCGAGATCGCTGTGACGCCCAGGGACGGGAGCGCGCCGGCGAAGATCCAGGCGCCGTTCAAGGTGCTCGACCAGTCCGTGACGCCGCCCATCGGCACCCTGCCGCCGGCCAGCAAGAACGAGATCGCGGCCACGCCGGCCGACGCCGCGCGCCTCTGCTCGCGCGTGCCCGCGTGCCCGCTGCACGACAAGGTGATCGGCGATCTGCTGGGCAAGGGGCGGCCGCTGGTCGTGCAGTTCAGCACGCCGGCGTTCTGCCAGACGCGGTTCTGCGGCCCCGTGCTGGAAGTGCTGCTGGGGCAGGTGCCGGCGTACCAGGACCGCGTCGATTTCGTGCACATCGAGGTGTGGCAGGACTTCCAGCTCCAGCAGATCCGCTCGACGGTGAAGGAGTGGAACCTCCCCGGCGAGCCCTACACCTTCTTCATGGGCCGGGACGGCTCGGTCCGTGCGAAGCTCGAAGCGATCTTCAGCAACGACGAGCTGACCGCCGCGCTGAAACTGCTGGTGTAACCGCCGCGCAGCGCCCGCCGGGCATCGCCCGAAACGCGCGTCGCAATGCCAGTCCTACGACTACCGCTGACCTGTCACCTGACCCCTTTTCCGCATGCTCGATCGGCCTCGACGCGGCGAGATCGGCGCGCGTCGCCGGCGACGCGCGCGCTCATTGCCGCGATCGCAGATGCGCGCGCGCGCCGCATCCCGCTCGGACCTCGCCAGCGGCCGCATGCCTGGCGGCCTCGCGGGCGTGGCGAAGACTTGCCGCGACGCGTTCGCGCCGCGCACCGCGGGCGCTGAATCGGTGGTTGACGTCCTAGGTCTACGTTCGTATTGAACATGCGACCGCGAGACATCCAAATTGCCCTATCTGGCGTAGGCGATCGCACTGCTTGCTGCGTGTTTTGTACGAAGACACGCAGCGGCGACAGGCGGGTCGGTCGCGTTGGCCGGTGGCGCGGGCGCGATCGCACCGATGACAGGCGGAGGCCGGCAGACGACAAGGGCCGGCAGGCAACCAGGAGGGCGGAACATGACACCGAACACTGCCTCAGACGGCGCCCGGCGCATGCCGGGAATTCTACAGCACGTCAGGGCCCGGCTCGCGGCCCGCCTGAACCTCCGGGTAATGGCAATTGTCGCCGCAGCCGCACTCATCGGCATCACGACCTTCGCCTGGGGCACCACGCGCACGAACGCCGCCAACGGCAGACAGTACGTCGCCGCGGTGACGTTCCCGTTCAACGGCGTCTGGCTCGACTCGCTTGACGCGCCCGGCGGCCACTACTGGGACGAGGTCGGCACAGGGTTCTGCCGCATCGACGCGGACCCCGCCAGCGCGACGGGCTTCTCGGTGAACGTCCAGAGCTGCGTGCTCGCCTCAAAGAAGGCGACGCAGTCCGTCGTCGGGCCGGTGAACGCTGACGGCCAAACCTACTACGTGTACCAGTCCGACATGACGGCCACCACCGGTCCCGTCCGGATCACCTACGACAAGAACCTCGACGGTGACCATCACCGGCGCCAACTTCCAGACGGCGTCAGGTGTGGCCTTCAACGGCACGCTGGCGACGACCTTCACCGTGGTCAGCACCACGAGCATCACCGCCACCGTCCCCGCCGGCGCCACCAGCGGCCCGATCAGCGTCATCTCGCCGTTCGGGACGGGCACCAGCGCGGCGTCATTCACGGTGATCCAGCTCAACAACTGCAGCGTTACGGTGAACGTGCCGGCGCTGTTGAGCGGTCAGACCTACTGGGTCACGTTCACATCGCACAGCGTTGGCACGCTGACCGCCGGATGGATCATTTCCCCGGCGCAGTCGGTGGAGCTCGACATGTACGGTGGCAACCCGTTCGCGGGCCTGGCTGACCCGATCAACAAGGGGCCGCAGGGCGGGATCATCGCATCGCAGAAGTCGTCGACGTTGACGAACCTGAACATCAACGCGGGCTCGAGGGCTGCCGGCAGCTACACCGTCGGGTTCTTCAACGGCAGCAACTCGATGCTGAAGACGAGCGGCACCATCAGCTACGTGAACACATCTGCGTTCCCCTGTCCGGCGACGCCCTCGTCGCTGAACACCTGGCCATAGGCCGGATCGGTCCGGGCCTGTCCCTCTCGCGAGGGGCAGGCCCGGGCGGTCCGCCACCCTACTACCAGCATCACCGGCGCCGCGATCGAATTCGTGTATGCTGCTGGGCGAGAACGGCGATGAAAGGAGGTGCCTCGTGAGTTGGAAAGCAAGGCTCACCATCGATCCGAGTCGCGAGCGCACCCCGGGCCGCCGTTAGCTGACATCTTCTTCTGACGAGCCTCACGTCCCGGTTGCGTTGGAGCACCGGGATTCTTGTTATCCCGACTCTATCCGCGCCTCCGGTCGATCATCGGCACGTCGCCGCGACTCATCGCGGCATTCAAGGAGGACGGTTATGGACTTGACGCTTGGAGTCGCCATCGCCTGCGCGCCGGAGGGCTGCCGCGTGCGGCTGCTCGACGGCGGGCCGACGATCGATGCGGTGTACGCCGCGCAGGTGCGGGACACCATCAAGATCCGGCCGCGGCAGCTCGTGGCAGTGGACCGGAGCGCATCGCCGCTGGAAATCGTGTACCGCTGGTTCATCGGCGAGGTGGTACGCGTGGACGGTGGGCGGATTGGCGTCGTGCGGCGCGACGCGTCGGGGGCGGTGCTGACGGCGCCGTCGGGCGATGGCGTCGTCGAGCTGGCTCCTGTGAGCGGGCTCGAGCGGGACGTGCGAGTTGGGGACGACGTGTTCTTCACCACGGAGCCGGCGGCCTTGCACGACATCGCGGCGGGCCGCTTGCCGGCGCATCCGGAGCGGCTGCGGCGGCAGGTGTTCCCGCGCATCGCGGAGTACTACGCGGGGCACGCGGGGTAATGGCCGCAATCAGCAGGCCGGGCGTCGAAGGGCGCCCCGCCTGCGCAACCCGTAGGGGCACGGCTTGCCCTGTCCGCCCCGGCATCTCGCGTCACTCCCAGGCCAGCGGCCCGCTCGAAGTGCACCCGGTCGTCGCGGAAACCGATCAGTGATTGGTCGCTTGGCGACTAGTGTAATTCGCGGCCCTACGAACGAGTGCGGTAGAATCGGCTCGCGATGACAAACGAGGGGCGAGTACCGGCAACAGGCGCGTTCCTCTCGCGGACGCCGTTCGTCGGGCGCGAGAACGAGAGCGCGCGCATGCGCGCGCGGCTCGAGGAGGCGCGCGCGGGCCGGGGCGGCTTGGTGATGCTCGTCGGCGAACCGGGTATCGGGAAGACGCGGACGGCGGAGGAGTTCGCGGAGTACGCGCGCGGGGAAGGCGCGACGGTGCTCTGGGGCCGCTGCTACGACGGTGAGTGGTCGCCGCCCTACGGACCGTTCGCGGAAGCGATCGCCGAGTACGTCCGCGCCGCCCCCGCGGACGCCCTGCGCGCAGACCTTGGCTTCGGCGCACCTCCGATCGCGAGGCTCGTGCCGGCATTGCGGGAGGCCCTGCCCGGCATCGAAGACCCGGTCGCACTCCAGCCGGACGAGGAGCGCTTCCGGATGCTCGACGCCGTCTCGCAGTTCCTGATCGCCGTTTCGCAGCGCGCGCCGGTCGTGCTCGTACTGGACGACCTGCACTGGGCGGACAAGGGCACGATCGCGATGCTGCGTCACATCGCCCGCTTCGCCAGCCAGAACAAGATCCTGATCGCCGGCGCGTACCGCGACGTTGAGTTGGACGAGTCGAAGCCGCTTGCGGGCGCGCTCGACGCCCTGCGCGCGGAGACTGCCCTTGAGACCGTCGAGATAGGGGGCCTCGGGCAGAACGAGGTTGACCGTCTCGTCTCGGCAATCACTGAGGAGGCGCTTCCAAAGGCGTTCGTTTCCGCAATTGGCAAGGAGACCGATGGCAACCCGTTCTTCATCCGCGAGGTGCTGCTTCATCTGGTGCACTCCGGCGCGCTGTATGAGACGGACGGTAAGTGGGAGGGCGATGTTTCGCTCATTTCGGAGATCGGTCTCCCGGCGGGAATCCGCCAGGCGATCGAACGGAGACTCACGAGCCTCTCGGAGAACGCGCGCCGGTTGCTGACTGCTGCCGCCGCATTCGAGGGCGTTTTCCCGTTCGCCATTGCCGCCGCCGCGGTGGGCATGGAGGAGGAGCGTGGGCTCAGCGCGTTGGACGAAGCACTGCGTGCGCAGATAGTTCGGCCAGGCGGCGGGCAGGACACGTGCGAATTCGTGCACGCCCTTATTCGCCACACGCTCTACGCTGCGCTTAGCCCGCCGCGACAGGTGCGGCTGCACCGCGAGATCGCGAAAGCGATGGAGGCGGTGTACGGCCAGAGCGCGCCAGAACACGCGGCGGAGATTGCGTCACACTATCACCGAAGTGCGACGCTGCCCGGGTCTGAGGGCGGCGTCGCGTATGCGCTCGCGGCGGCTGATCGCGCGGAAGCAGCCGCCGCACACGAGGACACCGCGAGCTTCCTCCGGATCGCGTTGGACCTGCTCCCAGATGGCGACGGACGGCGGCCGCGGATCATGGCGCGGCTGGCACTGACGCTCCCCTTCGCGCTGCAGATCGCCGAGGCGCTCGCACGCGCCCGAGAAGCGGCCTCGCTCATTGCCGCGAGCGAGGGAGACGAAGCCGCCGCCGCGTTCCTGGCGCGCGTCCTTCGCGCTCTCCATTCGGGCGGCTGGCTGCGTGCCGCGCTCGATCTGGTCCCGGAGGCCGTGGTCTATACCGGCGATCGGCGTGACGCCGCCTGGGCCGCCATCAAGGTGTACGAGCTGATGCGGCGCGAGGACCAAGACCCGGACAGCGTGGGGATCCAGACCGACACGCCCGAACGCAGGGAACTCATCGAAGTGGTGAAGAGATTGCCAGCGTCTGAGCGGGAGCGGCTGGTCGAAACCCAGCTCTTCTTCATGTCAGAAGAGGTCCTCGTCACAGCGGAAGACGCGGCGGTTGGGCTGCTGGAACGTGGGCCCAGCTTCAAGAAGGCGCTTCGCCGGTCCAGGGAGCGGGCGGCGCTCGCTGAGGAGCGCGGGCAACTCCGAGAGGCTGCCGCGGCATGGGTCATGACGGCGCGCAATTGTGTCGCACTGGGAGATCTGACGGAAGCGGACGCGGCGTTTCGTCGCGGCGTCGCGATCGGTGCGCGTCTCCCAGGTCCAACTAGTTCGGTGGTCGCCTTTGACATCGCAGCGGCTAGATATGATCGTCAATTCGCGCGCGGCGAGGGTCTGGGCGCAATGTCCGGCGCTGCCGATGACCTCCTCCGCAGTATCGTCTTGACCACTGGCAGCGGAACCGCACCGATTCGAGCCCTCGCAGCGCATATCTACGCTGAGGCCGGCAGGGCGAACGACGCGATACAACTCGTCGGTGGCCTTCGCGAAGCGATCGAGATGGGAGCCGGCGGGGTCCCAGACTACGCGGCCATGATCTACGGGTGCATCGAAGCGCTGTGGATCCTGCAGCGGACGGACCACATCGAGGTCATCGCGCGCGGCATTCGGGAGAAAGTAGTCGTACCCGACTTTCCCTTCACGATGATGGATTCCCGTCGCTCGCTGGCGCTCCTCTGCGCGCTGCAGCGGCGCTACGACGAGGCGAGCAACTGGTTCGCGAAGGCGCGAGCCGTGCTCGACGAGGAGGGCTCGCGGACGCTACGGGCGCTGGTGGATTACGACGAGGCGCTGATGTACGTCCGGCGTGGGCGGCGCGGCGACCGCAATCGTGCCGCGCCGCTGGTGGCGGCGGCGCTCTCGCAGTTCCGGGAGATCGGCATGACCGGCTGGATCACACGCGGCGAGGAACTCCAGCGTCGGATCGCGGAGAGGCTGGCGGGGCAGGCGGTGTATCCAGATGGGTTGACGCCGCGCGAAGTCGATGTGCTGCGCCTGATCACTCGCGGGGGCACGAACGCCGGGATCGCGTCGGAGCTGACGCTGAGCGTGCGGACGGTCGGGCGACACGTCACCAACCTCTACACCAAGATCCACGCACACAACCGTGCCGAAGCCGTCGACTACGCCCACCGGCACGACCTGACATAGCGGGTCGCTGGCTGTGCCGGGGCGGGGGCGACACGCGACCTCTCCTAACCTACGTCCCCTGTTTCCTAACCTACGTCCTTTGCTCGATGCGAGACAGTTCGTCCTCGCGCGATGATTGCCGCGTCGGGGATCGTCGGACGTGAACTGTGAGCAGCCAGCGCCTGGCAGCCCCCGGCGCTCACGCGCCCGCAACGAGAGAAAGCAGGAGGAGGAACTGATGGCTCACTGTGAGCCCAGGCCCGAACCAACTCGGACTAATACGAAAGGGAGGGGCACTCCATGACAGACAACACGGTCAGAAAGCAGCAAGGCAAACCAAAGGAGGAGTTCAGGTGAAACGGTTGATTCTCATCGTCGTGCCGCTGGTGGCGTGGGCGCTCCTGGCCATGACGGCCAGCGCCTCCGACCACATCGACTCGCCCTCGGTGACGGGCGACCGCGCAGCGGACCTCTCGGACGTCTACGTGTTCCGCAGCCCGGAGCACAGCGACAACCTCGTCGTTGCTCTCGACGTCAACGGCCTGACGGTAGCCGCGGAGCTGCGCAATTTTGCCACCGGCGTGGAATACAAGATCAACGTCGACACCAACGCCGATCTCGTCGCCGACGCGACGGTAAAGGTCACGTTCTCCGGTGACCTGCGCACGTTCAAGGTCGAGGGGCTGGGCGCCCCGATCACCGGCGAGGTGACGCCGCCCGGCTCGACGGAAGCGAGGGTGACCGACGCGAACGGGATCAAGGTCTTCGCCGGCCCGCGCAACGATCCGTTCTTCCAGGACGCGGCCGGGGTCTTCGGCTTTCTCTCGGCACCGTACGTGCCGGCGATCGGGCTCCGGCGGGCTGGTGAGGCACCCGCCACGCTACGCGACTTCGCGGGGTTCGGACCCATCTCGTCCATCGTCATCGAGCTGCCCATTACCGCGTTGACAAAAGCGGCAAGCTCCAACACCGGAACGATCAAGGCCTGGTTCAGCACCTCGCGTGGCGGCTCGCAGGTCGACCGCATGGCGATCCCGGACAATATGAACTTCCTGATGCCCCCCGAGCAGAAGGACGCGTTCAACCGGGGCGAACCGGCGAACGATGCGGCGAACTTCAGGGCCATCGCTCGGACGCGTATCGAGCACTGGCGCGCCGGCGTCGATGCCGTCCTTGGCCCGCAGCACGGCGGCCCCCGGGGCGATCTGACGCCGGAGCAGGCGGCCGCGGCGCTCGTCCCGGACGTCCTGACCATCGATTTCTCGAAGCCGGTCCAGTTCCCCAACGGCCGGCGTCTCCAGGATGACGAGTCCGACATCGAGCTCGGCGTACTGCTCAATCGCGGCGGCGCGGCCGGCATGTCGGACGCCGTCGATGGCCCTGACAAGCCGTTTCTGACGTCGTTCCCGTACCTGGCGCCGCCCGATACGTCGCCCAGCGTTTCCGGCGCCCCCAACACGGGTACCGGCGGCCCAACGCACGGCGACAGCAACGGCGCGCTCGCGCTCGTGCTCGCCGGATCGCTCGCAGGTATCGGCCTGCTGGGCAGTGGATTCGTCCTCCGAAGGACGAGCAACTAACACGGTGCTAAGAATTTCGCGATCAACGCGTAGGGACAGGTCTTTAGACCTGTCCGCCCCGCACTTCGCGCAGATGACAGGGCATCAGTCTTGGCCAGACGTATTCTTCAGCACTCCATTGAGGAACCAGGTGCGCAGGGGCGGATATCCCTTGGGCACCGCCCGGATCGATAGCCGATGAGCAGAACACAAGCCGCAACGGCGATGATGGCACTGGGCGCGATGCTCGCGCTCGGCACAGGAGCGCTCGCGCTCTACATCGTCCGTCGCGATAGCGCCGCATCGAGCGTCGCTCAGCCGGCCGCAGCCGCGCGCGATCCGCACGAAGTCACGGACCAGGTCATCGCCTTCTTCCAGGCGCGTGTCGAACGCGACCCCATCGACTTCGTCAGCTACTCGAAGCTGGGCGAGGCATACATTCGCCAGGCGCGTGAAACGGGCGACATCACCGCCTATCAGCGAGCGCAGACCGCGTTCGACAAGGCGCTCGCGCTCTTTCCGGACGATCGCTCCGCGCAGGCGGGGCGCGCATCCGTGCACTTCTCCCTGCACGACTTCGCCGGTGCGCTCGCCCTCGCCCGCGACGTGTCCGCCGCCGACCCCGGCGCAACGTCCGCGCTCGCCACGATCGGCGACGCCGATGTCGCCATCGGAAACTACGAAGAAGCGCGAACGGTTTACGGCAAGCTCGCTGATGCGGCTCCCGGCGCGTCCGTGCTCAGCCGCCAATCTCACCTCGACGAGCTGGGCGGCAACATCGACCGCGCCGTCGAGCTGATGAAGCAGGCCGAAGCGCTGTCCGCGGCGAATCCAACCTCGACCGAAGCGCTCGCGTTCTACCGGCTGCGGCTCGGGAACCTGTACTTCAACAGCGGCCGCTACGACGATGCCGAGCACTGGCTTGGCAGAGCGCTCGATGGCTTTCCAGACTACTACCCGGCGCTGGCTGGCCTCGGCTATGTGAGCGCGGCTCGCGGCGACTACCAGCAGGCCATCGGCTACTACGAACGCTCGGTGGCTATCGTGCCGCAACCCGTCGTCCTCGCCGCGCTGGGCGACACGTACGCGCGCATCGGCGATGACAGGGCGGCGCAGAATCAGTTCGCCACCGTCGAGTTCATCGGCAAGCTCGCCGAGATCAACAAGGTCCTCTATAATCGCGAACTCGCGCTCTTCTACGCCGATCACAAGATCAAGACATCCACCGCGGTCGAGCTGGCTACGGCAGAGCTGGACCGGCGCAAAGACGTCTACGGCTACGACACGCTCGCCTGGGCGCTCTATCGCGATGGCCGCCCGGGGGACGCCGCGCCCTACGCGCGCCAGGCGCTCGCCCTCGGGACGCGCGACGCGAAGATGCTCTTCCACGCAGGCCTGATCGATCAGGCGAACGGCGATGGCGCTCGCGCGAAGGACGAGCTAACGCAGGCGCTGGATCTCAATCCGCACTTCTCTGTCTTGCTGGAGCAGGAAGCCCGCAATGTGCTGGCGCAAACCGATAGCGATGCGAGCGTCGAGGGAGGGCGTTAGCGATGCGAACCCTTCGCAGATCGAAACGGATGCTCGCTGCGCTGCTGCTGGCCGCGACGGCGATTGTTGCCCTGCCGATCCTGACAAGCGCGCCGAAAGCAGCTGCACACCCGCTTGGCAACTTCACGATCAATCGTTACAGCCGCATCGAGCTCGCGCCGCAGGGCGTCTCCCTGCGCTACGTCCTCGACTTGGCCGAGATACCGGCCTTCCAGGAGCGCCAGGAGATCGACGCGAATGGCGACGGTGAGCTGAGCGCGGCGGAACAGGACGCCTACGCGCGCGCGAGGGCCGGCGCTCTCGCCGGGAACCTCGACTTCCAGATCGGAGGTAAAACAGTGGCGCTCAGCGTCGCGGCGGCGGCTCTCTCGTTCCCGGCCGGCGTCGGCGGCCTCAATATCCTGCGCTTCGTCGTCGATTACACCGCGCCGATGCCCGCGGGCTGGGAGCGTGAGGCGCAGCAGGTCGAGTACGTCGATCACAACTACGAAGGCCGCGCCGGCTGGCGCGAGGTCGTCGTCCGCTCGCGCGACGGCGTCGCGATCGCCGGTTCGACCGCTCCGGCCCAGGACGCTTCGGACGAGTTGCGCTCCTACCCCGCGAGTGGCCTCGCCAACCCGCTCGCGATCTCTCACGCCTTCTTCTCGTTCGCGCCCGGCGCCGGCACAGCGATAGCGGCAGCATCCGCATCGACGGCCAGATCCGGTCCTGCGGAGCGTGCCAACAACCGCTTCACGTCGCTCGTCACGAGTGAGGAGCTGAGCGCCCCGTTCATCCTCGGCGCCATGGCAGTCGCCTTCGCGTTCGGGGCGCTGCACGCGCTTGGGCCCGGCCACGGCAAGACGATCGTCGGCGCCTACCTCGTCGGCGAGCGCGGCACCGCGCGGCACGCCGTCCTGCTCGGCCTGCTCGTCACCGCGACGCATACGTCGGCCGTCTTCGCCCTCGCGTTCGTCACGCTGTACGCCTCGCAATTCATCGTGCCGGAGCGCCTCTATCCGTGGTTAAGCCTGACCTCCGGGCTGCTCGTCGCTGGGCTGGGCGCGCTCCTACTCGTCTCCCGCGCCCGAGGCATCCTGCACAAGCGGGCGCGCGAACGCGCTCACGCGGGCGCCCAGGCGCACGATCACGATCACGGTCATACTCACGAAGTCCCGCAGGAGGTCTCCTGGAAGGCGCTCGCCGCGCTTGGGATCTCAGGCGGCATCCTGCCTTGCCCGTCGGCGCTGGTCGTCCTGCTCGGCGCGATCTCGCTGCACCGGGTCGGGCTGGGGCTGCTGCTCGTCCTCGGCTTCAGCGCGGGCCTGGCGATGGCCCTCATGGCGATCGGCCTCGCGTTGGTCTGGGCGGGCCGGCTGCTCTCGCGCTCGCAGTCGATGGCTTCACGGCGGCATGTGCCGAGCCTGGCGTTTGTCGGGAAGCTCGCTCCTGTGCTGCCCGCAC
>Ga0315281_10008492_pt1 | contig 14361 bp, 9 predicted proteins | sample YL17G07_0_MG_FD_204540 | JGI IMG/M metagenome (GOLD analysis project Ga0315281, IMG submission 204540) | Sediment microbial communities from Yellowstone Lake, YNP, Wyoming, USA - YL17G07_0 | ecosystem: Environmental > Aquatic > Freshwater > Lake > Sediment | place: USA: Wyoming | collected...
GGCATGAATATCGTTGATCTGACCCTGCCGATCGAGTCCGACATGGCGGGCATACCCAAAATCCTTTTCTACGAGAAGTACCCGGTCAAGGTCGAAGCGGTGACTGTCGTGGACGAGGCTCAGCGGACGATGCTGCAGGGCGAGGGCACCGGCCTGATGTCCGGCGCACCGGCTATCAACAGCATGAACACCGTGTTCACCATGAACAGCCACGTCGGCACCCACATCGACGCGCCGCGCCATTTCTACGCCGAGGGTACCTCCATCGACCGCCTGCAACTCGACCGCATCGTGATGCGCGAGGCGCTGGTGATCGACGTCAGCGGCAAGGCAGCCGGCGAGGGCGTGACCGCAGCTGATCTGGAGCGCAGCGGGGTGCGGCCGCGCCCCGGACAGATTGCCGTCATCAAGACACGCTGGACCGACCGCGCCTGGAAAAAGCCGGAGTTCTGGGAGAACACCATTTATCTCGACCCGAGTGTCGGCGAATGGATCGAGCGCCACCAGGTCGCAGCGGTGGCGATGGACTGTTTCCCCGAGAAGCCGTTCTGGCGCATGACCCTGGAACCGCACGAGCGCGGCGCCAATCACAAGCGCTGGCTGAAAGCCGGCATCCCGATGATCCAGATGCTCACCAATCTCGATCGGGTGGGCAAGAACTTCACCCTGATCGCGCTGCCGCTCAGCCTCAAAGGCATGGACGGCTCGCCGGCGCGCGTCGTCGGCATCGTCAACTGAACATCGTCAGGCAGACTGAGAAACGACATGGAAGAAATTTCGACGAACGAAATGGCGAGGGCACACGGCATCGGCAAAGACACCGACGCGGATAGCAGGCGGCCACCGCGCGACGTGCGCGATTGGTTGAAGCGTGTCGAAGCAATCGGGGAACTGAAGCGCATCGACGCCCCGGTCGACCTCGACCAGGAATTGTCGGCCGTCGCCTGCATGGCAGCGCAGCGCGAAGACGCGCCGGCGCTGTTGTTCTCGAATTTCACCGAGAAGGCCGAGGGGCAGGTCCTCATCAACATGCTTGGCTCGAGTTCTAGCCGCTATGCGATTTCAGTCGGACTCGATCCGAAGCTCTCGACCACGGCGCTGATCATCGAGAGCCGCCGCATCATGGGCCGAAAAATCGCTCCGATGCACATCGCCCCGGAAAATGCGCCGGTAAACGAGATCGTGCTGACCGGCGACGACATCGATCTCACCAGTTTGCCGGTGCCGAAATTCTGGCCTGGCGACGGCGGGCGCTACATCGGCACGGGCGACATCAGCTTCACGCGCGACCCGGACACCGGGCGCATTAATGTCGGTGTGTACCGGCAGATGCTGCACGGGCCCAGAAAGGTCGGATTCTACACATCGCCCGGCAAGCACGGTGGGCTGGATCGCGACGCCTGGTGGGCGAACAAGCAATCGTGTCCGGTGGTGGTCGCCTATGGCATCGATCCGATCCTGTTCATGGTGGGGGCACAAGTATTCGGCTCCCAGGAATCGGAATTGGAAGTCGCGGGCGGCCTGCTTGGTGAAGGCGTGCAACTCACGAAGGGCGTGGAAGTGGACCTGCCGATTCCGGCGCACGCCGAGATCGTGGTCGAGGGTTACCTCCATCCCGGAGAGCGCGAGATCGAAGGACCGCTGGGCGAGTTCACCGGCTATTACGGCAACGAGCGCGGGTCCCAGCCGGTAATGGAGGTGAAGGCGCTGCACATGCGGCGCAATCCCATTCTCACCGCTTCGCTGATGGCCCGTTATCCCGCCTGCGAAATCGGCGCCTACTACGCGATCATGCGCTCCGCGCGCATCTGGGACAGCCTGGACCTGCTGGGTGTGCCGGGCATCCGCGGCGTCTACGCCCATCCGGCCGCGGCTTCAGGATGGGGCATGGTCGTGGTATCGCTGAAACAGCAGTTCGCCGGCCACGTCTCGCAGGTGCTGTCGCTCGCGGCCCAGTGCCCGGCAGCGGCGTACTACACCAAGTGGATCATCGCGGTCGACGACGACGTTGATCCGACCGATTTCAACCAGGTGCTGTGGGCGCTCTCCACCCGCTGCAATCCGGTGGAGAACATCGACATTCTGCGCAATACCTGGTCGACCGGCCTGGATCCCAGCCAGGTGCCGCGCGAGCTGCGCCCCTATGGCTCGAAGGCCCTGATCGATGCGTGCAAGCCGCACCGGTATCTGAAGGATTTCCCGAAGGCGACCATGCTCAGTCGCAGTGTCTACGAGCGCGTGGCGAGTCGCTGGCAGGAGTTTGGCCTGGATGGCACACCGCCCGCGATGAGCGCATTCGATGACGGGGAGCCACCTGGCAAGGCGTGAAGCACCGCTTGGGAAATGCAGCATGAACACCTGGAACATCGGCCCCGTGACAGTGACCCGCATTGAAGAGCAACTGGGCTTCGCCGGGCTGCCGCCGGAGAAGTATTTCATCGGCTTCGAGCGCGAGGTTCTGGAGCGCCATATCGGCTGGCTCGCGCCGAACCACTATTCCCACGAGCACGATCGCCTGATCACGAGCGTTCACTCCTGGCTGATCCGCACCGCAAGGCACACCATCCTGCTCGACTGCTGCGGCGGCAACCACAAGGAGCGATCCTGGCTGCCCCGCTTCCACATGCTGGACACGCCGTTCCTCGAACGTCTGCGGGCGGCCGGCGCGGCCCCCGAGGAGGTGGACATGGTGCTGTGCACGCATCTACACGAAGACCACGTCGGCTGGAACACTCAACTGAAGGACGGACGCTGGGTGCCGACTTTTCCGAATGCGAAATACCTGTTCTCGAAAAAGGAGAACGACTACTGGGATCCGCGGCAGAACCCTCTGACGAGTGAGCATCCGGTGCGCAGCATCGTCTATCAGGACAGCGTGCTGCCGGTGATTGAATCCGGCCAAGCCCTGATGCTCGAAGGCAGCCACGCGATCGATGATCACATGCTGGTGGAGCCGGCGCCGGGACATACGCCGGGGCACGTGATCCTGAAGCTTGCCGGCGGAGGAAAACGCGCGCTATTCAGCGGCGACGTGATGCATCATGTGCTTCAGGTGTACGCGCCGCACTGGAATTCAAGTTTCTGCGAAATGCCCGACGAGGCGAGAGTCACCCGGCGGCGCGTCCTGGAACATTGCGCGGAGCACGGCGCGCTGCTGTTTCCCGTGCACTTCGGCGCGCCATTCGTCGCGGCGATCAGCGCTTCGACACGGGGGTTCGCGGCGCGATTCGTCGAGGCGGATTGAATGATCGCGCGTGCATCCCCGTAACGGTGCACGCAATTATCCCCCGGCCTCCCCCCGTTTCTGGTAAATTCACCCGCAGTGTCGCTCCACAAGACAAGAGGTGACTCATGAACAATCGCCGTTCCGTACTCGCGTTGGCCGCCGCCGTCATAGGTTTCGTCCTCGCCGGCCCGTTGGCCAATCCCGCCACGGCCCAGGAAAAGCTCAAAGTCATCCTGCTGCCTTTCTCCGAATCGCTCGGCGCGGTAATCGCCGACAAGAAGGGTTACTTCAAGGAAGAGGGGCTGGAGATCGAAGTCAGCAAGATGGCCGGCTCCGCTCTGATGATCCCGGTGCTGCAGTCGGGCAAAGTGGACATCATCCTGAGCAACACGGTCTCCACCCTGCAGGCCATCGACCAGGGACTGGACGCCACCCTCCTCGCCCCGTCCGCGGTAGTGCGAAGCGCGCCGCCCGATTCGACCACGGCGCTGATAGTGCTCAAGGGCGCCTACAAGAGCCCGAAGGAGCTGGAGGGCAAGCGGATCGCGGTGAACGTGATCAACAGCACCGCGTGGCTGTACATGGTGGCGCTGTTGGACAAGCACGGTGTTGACCGCAACAAGGTGCGCTTCGTCGAGGTGCCCTTCCCGCAAATGAACGACCCGCTGCTCAACAAGCAGATCGACGCCGTCGGCCAGGTCGAGCCCTTCCGTACCATACTGCTGAACAGCGGCAAGGTCGATGCAATCGGCTACAGCTACGTCGAGGTACAGCCCAACGCCGACATCACCCAGTACCTCGCGCTGACATCGTGGGTGAAAAAGAACCCGCAGACTGCCGCCAAGTTCGCCCGCGCTGTCATCAAGGGCTCGCAGTTCGCCAACGCCAACCCGGCGGAGACGCGCCAGATCAATGTGGAATACACCGGCCTCAATGCAGCGCTCAAGGACGCGGTGATGCTTCCCCGCTTCGGCGAGAAGGTGAACGCCGCCGAGGTGGCCAGGACGTCCGAGCTGATGGTCAAGTACGGGATGCTGAAAAAGCCCGTCGACCTCTCTGGCCGCATCATGGCTCAGTAGTCGAAAAATCCTGAATGCCTGCTCCGCGCCCTCCGCTTTCGCGCAGGCCAGAGCTCCCTGGGCGATGCCTGCGTTGGCCGGCGAAACGATTGCTGGCGCCCGACTCTTTCGCACGGTCAAAGCCGGACTTCGTCGTAAAGCGGCGGATCCGCCGCCAGCGTCACTTCGGTGTCGAGCAGGGTGGCGCAGCCCGGGCAATGGAACTGGCGCAGCACCATGTCCTTTTGCGTTTCGCGAAGCGGACCGGCAGCGCTGGTGGGCGTTTCCCGGCGCGCTGCGCGATCCTTCCAGCGCTCGCCCGCAACGGCAAGCCGCTCGCCGCACCAGGTGCACTCGACCGATCGGTTGTTGTACTGCAGGTATTCGCCGAGCGGGCGGCCCGAGCGCGGTATGTCGCGGCGGGTGCAGCGATCGGCAGGAACATCACGCCCGATTCTTTCACAGCGAAGCTCGCGCCGAAGCCGCGACGTGGCATCGGCGTCGACGGCGAGATCCGGCGAGCCTCGCAGAACCACGCCGCAGACGCCCTCGGCTGCGACTGTGCTCACCAGGCCCTGGATGACGTCTTTGAGCACCAGATCGGGGTCGCGCTCGATCGGATCCCCGTAGCCGCCGCTGCCGCCGAAGCGGATTCGCTGCACGGCGCCTTCCGCGAGTTCGAAGGTGCCCCACTGGTCACTCACCGTGGTGCCGTCGAGTCCGGTCAGGGTGGTCGAGACGGTGCACCCGGGCAATCCGCCGAAAATACCCAGGCTCATCGGCACGGCAAGACCCTTGGCACGCATGACGATGTTGATCGCGCCGGTGCCGGTGCCGTGCGCGGTGATGGCGTATTCGTGGCTCACGCCGCCGCGGAATTTGCCCGGGCCGCCGGAGTCGCAAACGACCTTGCGCGCGAGATAGCGGATCGGCGTGTGCAGTTCCTGCGTCTCGGCGTTGGCCCAGCGCGACACCACGTTGGGAATTTCGCCGCCCATGTCAACGCCGTCGCGTGTGGCGCGCGCGCCCCCGGCGCCGGCGAAGCTGTCGGTGAGGTTGGTGACGAAATACTGGCCGTGGCCGTTGACCCCGTTCAAGGTCACGCTGATGTGGCTGCCGTGCCAGACCGCGGTGGCGCGATCGCGGTATTTTTCCGTGGCGCCGAGCATGCGTGACAAGACCAGCACCGACAGGTTGTTCACCACCTGCACCATGCCGGTGGTGGACACCGACACCGGCGCGGGACGACGCGCATTCACCAGCGAGCCCTCGGGCGCAATGATGCGAAACGGCCGCGTCACGCCTTCGTTCCATGCAATGTCCCAGGCGAGCAGCGGAAACACCGGCGCGAACATCGCGCCCCAGCTCGCCCAGTAGGAATTGTTGATGCCGTAGGGCAACTGCGGATCGGTGCCGGTGAAATCGTAAGTCAGGGTGTCGCCTTCCTTGGTCGCCGCCAGTTCGACCCGCGACAGCTTGCCAGGCATGTCGACGTACTGGCGCACCCGCCAGGTACCGTCGGGGAGATCGGCGAGGCGCGCGCGCATGCGTTGCTCCGAGCGCACCAGCAGTTCTGCCTGCACCGCCTTGATGGGCTCCACGCCGTAGTCGGCGTAGAGCGCGCGCATGCGCTCCTTGGCGACGTGATTTGCGGCGAACTGCGAACGCAGGTCGAGCGCGGTCATGTCGGGATCTCGCACATTGCGCAGGAACGTCGCGATGACGTCGCGCCGCATCTTCCCGCCCTCGATCAGTTTCAGCCCCTGCGTGACGAAGCCCTCCTGGAACGAATCGCGTGCGTTGGGTGAGAAGCCGCCCGGGTCGATGGCGCCGATGTCGGTGACGTGCACGAAGTTTGCGGCGAAACCGGTCAGCCTGCCCTCGTAATGGATCGGCGAAATGATGTAAATATCCGGCGCATGCAGCGCTGCCGTATAGGCGTCGTTCAGCATATAGACGTCGTCCTCGCCGATGCCGGGATCATCGGAGAAATTGGCGATGATGTGCTTCACCGCCTGCGCGGCGCTGGTTAGATGGTGGAGGAAGCCGACGCCGCCCACCGCAAGCCCGCCATCCGGGCCGTACAGCGACACCATCATGTCGTGGCCTTCATTGGTCACCGGCGAGCCCGACACATTCTCCAGCGCGATGATCGCTTCCTCGATCGCCTGGTTGAGCCGGTGCCGGATGATCTCAAACGTGACCGCGTCGATCCCGAGGGCCAAAGCGGCACCCGCTGCGGCCGTGTTCATGCGCCACCCCTTGGCTGTTGGTTCGCCGCCTGTTCTTTCGCCACCGCCTGTTCCTTCGCCACCGCCTGTTGGTTAGCTGCGCGAAGGACGATGTTGCGCCAGCCGTCAACCATCGCGGCCTGGCTGGCTTGCACCACCACCGTGGTGATGGGTGTCCAGATGATCGCGGGACCGGGAACCACATTGCCCGGTTGGAGCTTGCGGAAATCGTAGCCGGGCACGCGCTCCAGCCAGCCCGCGTCTTCGATGAACGCGCGCCGCAATTCGATGATGGCCGCCTTCGCCTGCGTGCCGACCAGCCCTGCCGGCGCGAGCGCGGGCTTTCGCACCAGACCCGTTGCCCGAACGCGAAACGTCACCAGTTCGATACCGGCGTCGCCGAACGCGGATTCCGGGCCGTAGCGTTGCTTGTAGAGCGTGCCGAACATCCCGGTCACCGCTTCCAGATCCGCTTCGGTGAGCGGCCGCGGTGCGAGCGACGTTGCGGAGATTTCGCCCGGCGCCTGCGCTGCGTCGTCCTGCCTGACAGGTACCGTGAGTATGTGCACCTGCCGGCTGTAGCGCATGTCGATCGCGCGTGACAGCACGATCTGCCCGGCGGCGAAGTCTTCGCCGCGCAACTGAGCGATGAGCCGCTCCGACATGCGCTGGAAAATCGCATTCACTTCGGCCGCATTCGCGGGCGCGCGCATCGGCTGCGTGACCAGTTCGTCGTGGACCACGTCGGAGCTGGCGATGCCATAGGCGCCGTGCACCGAGGCGGAGTGCGGCACCACAATGGCCCGCACCCCCAGCTTCTGGCCGACCGCGGCCAGATGCATCCCTGCCGTCCCGCCCGTGGAGAACAGCGCGAAACGCCGCGGATCCAGACCGCGCTGCACCGTGGTCTTGTGCAGCAGGTCGTAGAACCGGCTGTTGGCAAAGCGATAGATTGCCGCGGCCGCCGATTCGGTATCCATGCCGAGCGGCTCGGCCACCTTGTGCGTGAACGCTTCCCTGGCGCCATCCACGTCAAGGCTCGCGCCACCGTCGAGGAAGAACGCGCTGTTGAGGTAGCCGAGAATGCCGTCGATGTCGGTGAGGGTCGGCTCAATGCCGCCGTGCTTGTAGCAGATCGGACCCGGGTAGGCGCCTGCGCTCTTCGGACCGAGGCGCGGCTCGCCGGTTGCCGAATCGACGGCGACGATGCTGCCGCCCGCTAGGCCGAGGCTGACCACGTCGAGTTTGGGCAGCGCATAGTGATAGCGCAGCACCATGGATTCGCGCTGGTAATCGAGCAGGCCCTCCTGCACCGTACCGACCTTGAATGTGGTCCCGCCCATGTCGGCGGAAATAATATTGGGTTCACCGATCTGCTCGCCCAGATGCTTGCAGCCGATCAGCCCGCCCACCGGCCCGGATTCGAGCAGGCTCACCGGCCGCGCGGCGGCGATATCCGCGGATGCGAGCCCGCCGTGCGCCTGCATCACCAGCAGCGAACCGCTGCAGCCCGCCTTGCGCAGCCATTCATCAAAGCTCGAGAAGTAGTTCGACACCACCGGGCCGAGCGAAACGTTAAGCGCCACGGTCGAGGTGCGTTCGTATTCACCCAGCATCGGCGCAATTTCGTGCGAGGCGGTGACGAACACACCGGGCCACTGCTGTCGCACGCGCTCCAGCACCGCCTGTTCGTTGGTCGGATTGACGAACGACCACAGCAGGCAGATGCCGATGGCCGATGCGCCTTCGTCGCGCAGTGCCTGCAGCGCCGCGTCGATTTCGGCGGTGTCGATCGCCTGCAACACCTGCCCGCGCGCGTCGGTGCGCTCGTTGATGCCGCGGATGCGGCGGCGATCCACCAGCGGCCGCGGCTTGTCGGTCTGGACCGGATCGCGCTTCTCATCGTCGGTCAGTCCGGACCATCGCCCGTAGCCGCCCCGCGTTGCAAACAGGGTGTCTTCGAAGCCGCGCGTGGTGAGCAGGCCGGCGGCGGCGAGCGCGCCCTCGACCACTGCGTTCTCTGCGACCGTGGTGCCGTGCAGGAACAGGCGCGTGCTCGCGAGCACGTCCTTCGCCGTCGTCCCGAGCGCGGCGGCGGACATGGCGATTGCGCCGGTGATGCCGTCGAAATAATGCGACGGCGTTGTGAACGCCTTGCCCAGTCCGATTCGTCCGTCTGAGTCGATGACGACGCAATCGGTGCAGGTGCCGCCGATGTCGATGCCGACGATGCACTCGCTCACTGGGGAGCTCATCTAGGCGCTCATCTAAACGACGGACCCGTCGTGTCCGGAGAAGCGGCAAGCGAGGCCTTGAGCATGGGACTGTCCGGCGCGGTGATGGCACCGTACGCATCCGGCTGGCGCGACTGGACGAAGGTCCAGCGTTTGCGCTGCTTCGCGAGCAGATCGAGATCGAGGTCGGCCCAGACGAGGTCCTCGTCTGTCGCGCTCGCATGCGCGATCACGTCACCGCGCGGATCGACGATCAGGCTCTCGCCGTAATAGAAAGCGCCGGGCGCGCCGCCGCGGTCTTCGCCAACGCGGCTCGGGGCGGCGACGAACATCACGTTCTCAACCGCCCGGGCGCGAAGCAGCAGTTCCCACCATGGATGAGTGACCGGCACGGTGGTCACCGGGACGAACATGATGTCGGCGCCGTTCAGCGCGACGCAGCGCGCGGGCTCTGGCAGGTTGCGGTCGTAGCAAATGATGAGCCCAAGGCGCACGCCGAACGGCGTGTCCACCACCGGGAAGCCAAGGTCGCCCGGGCGGAAATACCATGCTTCGCTGGCGCCGGGCAGCAAGCGCGAATACGGTATGCTCGCCTTGCGGAACTTGGTCAGCGTTTCACCCTTAGGGCCGAAGACGATGGCGCTGTTGTAATGCCGGCCGTTGTCGTTTTCGAAAAACGGATAGACCATCACCAGGGCGCACTCGCGGGCGATGGCGCGGGCCGCTTCCACCGAGGGCCCGGTGTCCGGTTCGGCCAGATTGAACAGTTCCGGGTCTTCCTTGAACGGCGGGTAGATCGTGCTAGCCAGCTCGTGGAATCCGAGCAGGTTGACGCCCGCTTCGGCCGCGCGCACCGAGAGCCTGCGCACCGCGGCAATGTTTTCTTCCCAGTTGATGCTTCCTGTGAACTGTGCGACTCCGGCTCGTGGCATTGGACACTCCTGGGCTTGAGGCTGGCTTGCTGGGTGCTGAATTGAATCTGAACGGTGCTGCGACAGACCCGGTTCAGCGCAGGATGCTGACCGTACCCTGCTCCCACAGGCCTTCGAGATCGAGCTCCGAGCGCTTGTGGCGAATTCTCCAGCCATCATCACCACGCTTGAGCACGTACAGATATCGGCCAGGGTACTGCGTGAGCTTCCTGTTCTTCACCCGATACACGACAGCCGGCGCGGTGACCCTCGCCGACAGCGATCAGTTCGAGCGGGTCGAGCGCGGGCGGTACACGGCAAGGCGACGGCCGCGAACGACGGGCCTGCCGCCGAAGATCCGGGGACCACCAGTGATCCGAGCAAGTAGGTTCTGCTGATCCATAAAGTTCCCAGTGCAGGCAATGGGCTTGGGCGAGTTTACTCACATGCCGAGCGTGGCGCAATCAAGCGATGCATGGGATGGAGCGAACCATGACCACTTATCACACCAGCGTGGTGAACACCGGCGGCTTTCTCGGGCCGGCGATCTACCAGCCGCTAGTGGGCTGGGTGCTGTATATTTCGAGCCACGGCGCGACGTTCGGGCCTTTACATGCTCGCACATTCACCGTATGTTTCCGGCTTGGCCCAGGAGAGGAGTTTCCCATGAACACAATCGCAGGCCTGCAGCAGCGCAAGTGCGACTCGAACATCGCGCGCGTCAGGCGTTTCGTTTCTCTCGCACTGCTGCTGCCGAGCGGTCTCGCGTTGCACACCGCGTCCGCCGCGGAATTCACACTCATGCCCAGCCCGCAGACCGTGCACATCGGCCATTTCGCCGCCAGCGTCAAGCCGGTGCTGACCATCGAATCGGGCGACTTTGTTACGGTGGAGAGTGCGGCGGCAATGGAGCCGGCAGCGATCGATCAGTCCGGCGTCGTTGCGCCCAGCGCGGTTCCGGAGTACGTGCGCGCGATTTATCGCGACGTGAAGGATCGCGGCCCCGGCCCGCACGTCTTGACCGGGCCGATCGCGATCAAAGGCGCCATGCCGGGCGATGTGCTGGAACTGCGTATCCTCGACGTGAGTCTCGCCGTGGACTATGGCTACAATCGCCAGCGTCCCTATACCGGGGCGCTGCCGGAAGAATTCACGGCGCTGTGGCAGCGGATCATCCCGATCAACCGCGAGGCGAAAACCGCCGAAGTGGCGAAAGGCGTCGTGGTACCGCTGACGCGGCCTTTCTTCGGCACCATGGGCGTTGCGCCCCATGCGTCGATGGGACGCATCAGCAGCGGACCGCCCGGCGTACACAGCGGCAACATGGACAACAAGGATCTTGGCGCCGGCGCCACGCTGTATCTGCCGATCCACACGCCGGGTGCGCTGTTCTCGGTGGGCGACGCGCATGCCGCGCAGGGTCACGGCGAAGTGGATTTGAGCGCCATCGAAACCGGGCTGCGCGGCAAGTTCCAGTTCATCTTGCGCAAGGACATGAAGCTCGTCTGGCCGCGCGCCGAAACTGCAACGCACTGGATCGTGATGGGACTGAATCCGAGTCTGGAAGAGGCGATGAAAATCGCCGTGCGCGAGACCATAGACTTCATCACGCGCCGCTTTCCCCATCTGACGCGCGAGGAAGCGTACATGATCGCCAGCGTCGCCGTCGATTACCACGTCACGCAAGTGGTGGACGGCACCAAGGGCATCCACGGGATGATCCCGAAGGCGATATTTACGGGGCGATGAGGCACCGTCATTGTCGACGGCAGCCTCTATATCGAGGTGGACGCCGATGCGCCTCACACCGATATCCGGATAATCCGGACTTCGCACCGGTGCCGTTTCAGCGAGAGCGATGCAAGGGTCGAGCCCCTGATCATTCGAGCTGAATCTTCGCGGGCCGGAGGACACGGTAACGATCGGGGGAAAGAATGAAGATTGCATGCAGGGCCATTGGCCTGTTCCTTGCGTTCGCGGCTGCCTTTGCGTCCGTCGAATCGACGGCGCAGAGCTACCCGAGCCGGCCGATTAGACTGATAGTCGGATATCCGCCCGGCGGCTCCAACGATGTTCTGCCGCGCATGATCAGCCCGAAGCTCGCCGAGCGCATCGGCCAGCCCGTGGTGGTCGAGAACAAGCCCGGCGCCGATGCAATGATCGCGACGGAATTCGTTGCCCGTGCGGCTCCAGACGGGTATACGCTCCTGGTCGGCGCAAGCGGACAGATGGTCTACACACCCGCGATGACGCCCCGCCTGCCCTACGACACGCTCAAGGATTTCGTCCCGATCACCATGATCGGGTCGGATCCCATCGTGTTCGCGGTTCATCCGTCGGTCAACGCGACCACGATCAGGGAACTTATCGCGCTGGCCAAGGCCAGGCCCGGGCAGCTGTTCTACTCCTCCGGCGCACCGCCCTTCTATGTGGCAACCGAAACGTTCAAGAGAATAGCCGGCGTGGACATCACTCACGTGCCCTACAAGGGCAGCGCCGCGTCGGTCACCGGCGCCGTCGCCGGCGAGGTGCAGCTGCATGCGGGATCGGTCGGTCCGGCGCTGTCGCAAATCCGGGCCGGAAAGCTGCGCCCATTGGCGGTCACCAGCGACAAGAGAGACCCCGTCCTGCCCGATATTCCGACCGTGCGTGAATCGGGGCTCGATTTCGAGGGCGGCATGTGGACCGGGTTGTACGCCCCCGCCGGAACGCCGAGCGCGATCATCGACAGGCTCTATAGCGAGCTATCCGTCATCCTCAAGTCCGATGCCATCAAGAATCAATTTGCCACCATGGGCTACGATACCAACCAGCTCGGAATGTCGCCGGCAGAACTCGGGGCCTACCACAGGGCCCAGCTCGCCAAGTGGTCCAAGGCGATCAAGGATTACGATATTCGTCCGACCAAGTAATTCCAGAGTCGCTCGACATAGGCATCACCCGCGGGACCGCCTGCGCAGCGCGCGTCAATAAGGGCGCGCGCGTAGCTCGCGCGCAGGCGCGTCGATCAACCCGCGGCTGAAACTCCGCGCCACGCGATCGATCGAGGCGCCGGACTCGCAACCCTTACATCACGCCACGGGACGGGGCGGGCTTTTCCGGTAGCGCACGCTTCTTCCCGCCCCGCTTCCCGCCTTGTTTTCCTTCTGGGCTCGCGCCCTGCGCCGCCGGTGCCGATTTCACCCAGCGTAGCTTCGCGCCCCACTTCTTCAGCACCTTCTCCACGATCTCCGGATCATCGACCGTGCGCGGCGGTTTCTCACCCCAGAAACCGTACTCCTCGGTGGGCATGGTGGCATCGATGCCGAACCCGGTCTGCCAGCCCTTCTCGCGCAGCGCCACCGCCGGGTCGAGCCACTGCCCGGCGCGCCGCGGCAGGATGTTGACGTCGCGGTCGGCGCGCACGCGCGTCGACAGCGCCCAGTGCACGCTCTCGTAATTCCAGATGTCTATGTCCTTGTCGACCACGATAACGTGCTTGTAGCGCGCGTAGGTCGCGCCCCACACCGCGTCCATCACCTGCTGCGGATGTCCCGGGAACAGCTTGTCGATTTTGACGATGGCCTCGTAGGTGACGTCGCAGCGCATGTCGAGCACGCCGGGCACCAACTCGCGCAGGGTCTTGAACGCCATCGCCTGCGAGGACTTGCCCACGGAGAGCGCGCTGTCGGAAGGAGCCCACTGTTCACGCGCGCCCAGATACACGGGCTTTTTGCGATGGGTGATGCGCTGCACCTCGAACACCGGATTTGACCGCGCCTCGCCGTAATAGCCGGTGTACTCACCGAATCCGCCCTCGATCTTGCGAACCCCGGGCCGCACCACGCCCTCGAACACCCACTCGCTGGTGGCCGGCACGACGATATCCGACAACTGGCACTTGACCATGTCGAGCGGCTCGCCGCGCAGTGCGCCGGCGATCTGGAATTCGTCCACATTTGGCGGCGTGCGGGTGCTCGCGACTATGAATACGGTCGGGTCGTAGCCGGTAATCACCGCCATCGGCATCGGTTTTCCGAGTTTTTCGTACTTCATGTAGTGCTGGCGGCCGTGCGTATACTCTGGCGCCCCCCAGCCCAGGGTATTGCGGCTGAGCGTGTGCATGCGGTAGATGCCGGCGTTCAGAATGCCCGACTCCGGATCCTTGGTAACCGACACCGACAGGGTTCCGGGGAATTCGCCGCCGTCATGCTGGTGCCACACGGTGTTGCAGATGCGGTGCAGGTCGATGTCCTTGCCTTTGATCACCCGCTCCTGGCAGGGACCGTCCTTCACTACGCGCCAGGGCACCAGCTTTTCGGTGCGACGAATCCATTCGTTGTTGAAATTGCTCCACTTGTCGATGCCCAGCGCCCACAGGTAGCGCTGGTCGGTGCCGAGCAGGTTGGTCACCATCGGGTAATCTGCGCCCTTGATGTTGTGGAATACGATCGCCGGTCCGCCTTCCTGCAGCCCGAGGCGCGTGATGCCATTGATCTCCCAGGCAGGGTCCACCTGCTCGCGGATGTGCATCACGTTCTTTTTCGACTCCAGGAACGCGAGAAATTCGCGCATGTCGTACCAGTTTCGCTTGCCCATGCTGTCTCCCCTTTGGTGAATCTACGATTGAATCAGCCGCTCACAAGGTCGGAATGACCGATGTCGAGCAGTTCCATAAGCGTCCTCACATATTCAGTCATCCGCGGATGCGCGCGTCGCGCG
>Ga0315281_10008493_pt1 | contig 14361 bp, 13 predicted proteins | sample YL17G07_0_MG_FD_204540 | JGI IMG/M metagenome (GOLD analysis project Ga0315281, IMG submission 204540) | Sediment microbial communities from Yellowstone Lake, YNP, Wyoming, USA - YL17G07_0 | ecosystem: Environmental > Aquatic > Freshwater > Lake > Sediment | place: USA: Wyoming | collected...
GTTGGACGCCGCGGCCGTGCCGGTCACACTGCACACCCCGTTCGATCTGGCGTCGCTGACCAAGGTCATCGCGACGACGACGGTCGTGATGGCGCTGGTCGAGAGCGGCCGCGTGCGGCTCGACGAACGACTGGCGGCGATCTTCGGCGAATGGCACGCCGTCGATCGAGCCGAGGTGACTGTGCGGGATCTCCTCGAGCACGCATCGGGTCTGCCCGCCCGCCTCGTGGATCCACCGCCGGCCAGCCGGCGGGAATTCGAGCACGACATCTGCGCCATGCGGCTCGAGTACCCGCCGCGGTCGAAATCGATCTACAGCGATCTCGGTTTCATTCTGCTGGGGTTTCTCGCGGCCGATCGCGGGGGCGCGGCTCTGGCCGCGCAGTTCGACGAGATCTGGGTCCGGCTAAAGCCGGACGCTACCGGGCTACGCATCGACATGACCCGTAGTGTCCGCCTTCAGCCGGACCTGATGACCGGTAGTGCCCGGCTTCAGCCGGACCTGATGACCGGTAGTGTCCGCCTTCAGGCGGACCTGACGTTCGGCCTGCCGCCTGCTGCGCAGCCGGCGCCCACCCAGCCCGAGCCCGGCGATCCCCGCCGCGGACGCACGCTCGTCGGTGAGGTGCACGACGACTACGCGGCGGCGCTTGCCGGCGTGGCGGGCCACGCCGGCCTCTTCGGGTCCGCGCCGGCCGTCGGCGCATTCGCGAGGGTGATGCTGCGCGCCGCGCGCGGCGACGTCAGTGTGCCGCCGCCGTTCGGTCAGGAGATGGTCCGCCTGTTTCTCACCAGGAGCGCCGTGCCAGGCAGTTCACGCGCCCTCGGCTGGGACACGATGCTGCCGACTTCGTCGTGCGGCGCGCGGATGTCGCCGTCGGCGTTCGGGCACGTCGGGTTCACCGGCACGTCGTTGTGGATCGATCCGGAGCGTGACCGGTACTTCGTGCTTCTGGCGAACCGCGTCTGCGGCGGCGGGACGCGCGAGCAGATGCGCCGCGTGAGACGGACGTTTCATGACGCGTTAGGCGATCTGTGAATAACGCCACGCTCGGCCAAGACCTCCGCTAGAGCGTCCTAACCTCAAAACCGCCCGCGTGGGGTCCCGGGCTGCGGCTGACCGGGGCTTCCGGGAGTGCCGAAGCGGCCGCCCGGTCCGTTGGGAGCTCCGGGACCGTTCGGGCCGAAGCCTCTTCCACCCGGGCCGTTCGGATTCTGCGGCCCGCGGCCGCGTTGTCCTCCGATCGGTCCTTGTCCGTTCGGAGGTTGTCCCTGGGGGCCGCGTCCCGTCTGGCCAGGCTGGCCGACACCTGGAGTTCCGGCGCCGGGCTGCTGCACCGCGACAACGTGAACGAACGCCCACTCGTTGTAGTGGCTGCGTCCGTTGTAGAGGCGAATCGATTGATCTGTACTCTTGCTCGTCACGCCGCTGATGCCCGAAACGGCCACGGGGCCGGGGCCGCCCGCTCGTCCCGCGCCCGGGATCTGACCACCGCGGGCTGGCGGAGGCTGCGGCGTGGCGGCCGGGCCCCGTCCGCCCTGGGTCGCTCCACCACCTCGCCCGCCTACGGCGGCGCCGGGTACATTCGCGCCGGCCGGAATGATGTCGAAGTCGGCGTCGGTAATCGGATCCTTGTACTTCTTGCGGAGAAAGCGCTGCTCGACGAGCGCGTCGACGTTGGGCGGATACGCGTTGGCGAACTTTCGCTGATAGAGGCCGATCGCGCGCGCGTATTGGAGGCCCCGGAAGACGAGCTCTTCTTCCTTCTCCCGCTGCGCGGCGTGCTTCCAGACTGGCATTGCAACGGTGAGCATGACCGCGATGAGGCTCATCCCCACGAGCAAGGCGGCCATGGCGTAGCCCTGCTGCCGCCGATCTGCTTGACCCGGTAAGTTCATGGGACTTAAGATGTTTATCGTCTTCATGCTATCACGCTGCCGCCGCCCTTTCCTGCTGCCGGCTCTCCTTGTTTCGTCTCTCTGGATGGCGTCGTGCGAGAAGGTCCCCCTGCTCGCGCCCTCCGGGTCGAGCCTGACGCTGACGGCCTCGGCGACGGCCCTGCCCGTGAACGGCGAGACGCAGCTGATCGCCCAGGTCATCGAGCCGTCCGGGACGCCACCCCACAGCGGCACGCAGGTGTCCTTTACGACGACGCTTGGGTCGATTGAGCCTGCGGAGGCGAACACCGACGCATCGGGCCGGGCGGTGGTGACGTTCAAGGCGGGCACGTCCAACGGCACGGCGACGATTTCCGCGATCTCCGGCGGCGTGAGCGCGAGCGGCAACAACGCGGTCAAGATCGCGATCGGGACGGCGGCCGTCGGCCGCGTCATCGTCGGCGCGAGTCCGACGCTGGTGCCGGCGCTGGGCGGCACGTCGGCGATTTCGGCGACCGTGCTGGACATCAACGGTAACGCGCTCAGTTCGGCGCCGGTGGCCTTCTCCACGACTGCCGGGACGCTGAGCACGCTGCTCGTGACGACCGACGCTCGCGGCGTTGCCGCGACGTCGTTGCAGACCTCAACGCAGGCCGTCGTGACCGCCAGCGTCGGCGCGCAAGGCACGACGACCACCAACCCCGGCACGACGGGCACGACGGGCACGACCGCGGGCCAGGCGTTGGGAACGGTGACGGTCGCCGTGGCCGCTGCGCCGACGCTCACGATCACTCCGCCGACGACGCTGCCGACGGTCAATCTGCCCGCCACGTTCACGTTCGTTGTCACCGTGCCGACGACCAACGGCAGCGCCGTGAAGAGCGTCACGGTGAACTGGGGCGATGGAATCCAGGAGCTCGGCGCCCTCACCGGTACGAACCTCATTTCGCACATCTTCCACACGAGCAACATCTATACGATTACCGCGACGCTGGTCGACGGCTTCGGCAATGTGGTGTCCGTGACGACATCCGTGACGGTGATCCCGGCGGCGCTGACGCTGTCCATCACGCCGCCGACAACGGCACCGAGTGCCGGCTTGCCTGCCGCGTTCACGATTGTTCCGGGCGTCCCGGCGAATACCGGCGACACAGTCAAGAACGTGACGATCGAGTGGGGTGACGGCACCGCCCTGCAGAATCTCGGCGCGATCTCGGCGAGCACGGTCATTACCCACGTGTTTTCGATCGCAGGCAGCTACTCGATCACCGGCGTGGTCTACGACGCTGCGGGAAACAGTCAGACTGTGTTTACCGCCGTCACCGTGCTCCCGGTGCCGAATCCGACGATTATCATTACTCCTAACGTGCCCAGTGTTGCGGGAGCGACCGGCACGACGGTGTCGTTTACAATTCAGGTCACTCCACCCACTGGAGTTAACATCACCTCCGCGTCAGTCGACTTTGGCGATGGTCAGACAACGACGCTTGGTAGCTTGAGCGGGACGACGACGCTAACGCACTTCTACCCGACGGCGAAGAATGGAGCGCGAACCATCACCGTGACGGTCGTGGATACTCTGAGCCGAACGACTACGGGCCAAACAAACATCACGGTGCCCTAGCACTGCGGGCCGCGAGGGCGCCGAGAATAACAAAGGCCGGGCGATGTGCCCGGCCTTTCTCTTTTCACAGCGATTTCGATCAGCGAGGTTCCGCTTGGCGGGGTCTCGAAGCGAGGCTGCCTACCGCTCCGAGTACTTGCCGCCGTCGAGCGACGTGCCGTCCGCGCCGCTCTTGACGTCGAAGACGCCGGACTCGGTGTCTTCAGGGCGCCGTTGCCTACTTTGCGGGACCCCTGCTTTCGTCCTTAAGGAACCCTTCGACGATGTAGGAAGTCCAGCTCGTCGAGGATGTGCCTGAGAAACACCTCATCGGACTTCATGCCAGGCGACCTCGTTCTCGACGAACGGCTTGATCCGCGGATTGAGACTGCGCCGCGTCACCAGCCCGACCTTGCGACGGAAGAGACGCTCCAGCGAAAAGTTCAGGTCGATGAAGTTGTCGTACGTCGGCTTCTCGAGATCGACGAGAAAATCCACGTCGCTGCCTCGCTTCTGGTGGCCGCTGGCATATGAACCGAAGAGGCCGATCCGCTTCACCGAATACTTCTTGAGCAGATCCTCATGCTCGCGTAGAGCCTTCAGGATCCGCGCCCGCGTCAGGCTCGGCTTTTTCCTCATGTGTGCACTCTACCACTCGACGTACTTGCCGGTGCCGTCCATCGCCGTGCCGTCCGATCCGCTCTTGACGTCGAAGACGCCCGCCTCAGCGTCTTCAGGGCCGCCGTTGCCCACTTTGCGGGACCCTTGCCTTCGTGCTGAAGGAATCTTTCGACGATCTCTCTCAGAGGTAGAAGCTTCATTTGGATCACGTCCCACAGAATGCCAGCTATGCGGTTTCATCACGGCAGCCGAGTCGAGCAGACGCGCGAAGTGCTACCGTGTGTGGTAACATCTGAAGAACGTGGGCAGGCACCGGCGTGGAGGCTACGTCTTCATCACCTGGAAGGGAGACCATTCGCCGCGCCATGTCCATGTCTACTGCGACGGCCGGCTCGTCGTGAAGTGGGACTTGGACAACAAGAAGCCGATGAAGGGTGCCGCGACTGCTCGGGTGTTGGTACTGATCGCCGAACTTGAGGCTGAGGGACTCTTGTGAAGATCCGTTCCGTTACGCACAACAGCCGCCGCAAGATGTTCGAGATTCGCACGTCGGCGAAGAACCTCTCGTTTCCGTTTTCCAGGGCCGAGCCACGGCCCAGCGCCGCCGATCCCATCACGGATACCTTCGTGGATGCTGAGGCAGGGCGCGAGGCGTTTTCGTACGTCTTGGCCTCCGGGCGCACGGGAACGGTGCACATTGAACAGGTCCTGGAATACAACCAGGATCCGAGCTATCTGCGAGACCTGCTCTTGTACAAGCTCACGATTGAGGCGCAGCGGCGAATCACGAAGAGTCCATTATCAAAGCGCGAAGTCGTGCGGCGGCTGGGCACATCAGCAGCGCAGCTGTACCGGCTGCTCGATCAGACCAACTACCGAAAATCCGTCGATCAACTCCTCGCGCTTCTTCAAGTGCTGGATTGCGAGATCGATCTCGTCGTCCGGACAAAGACGGCTTGAATTCAGGCCAGGCGACCTCGTGCTCGACCGAGCGTGCTCGGGTACTGGCCCTTGTCGGCGTAGTACTGATCGATGGCGTCGCGCATCGCCGGCCATCGTATCGCAAGCCTCCTGAAGGCGCAGGGTTTCACCCAGGCTGAACGGCCTCGATGGCGATCAATGCCGCGGGAACGAGAGGCAGCAAGTCCTCGAGCGCGTTGCTCACTGCGCACAGCACGAGCACGCCCAATCGCCGGTTCGACAGGTTCTGTTGGTATTCAAGATTCTGGTCGCCGGTCAACAACACCGAGAACCCTGCGGTCTCGGCCTGCGTGAGCAGCGCGCCGTTCTTGAGACCGGCCCACGCCTGCTGCTTGACGGTGCGAACCTCGTGACCGATCAGGTACGGGGCGAGCTGTCGAGGCAGCTGTTCATCGAGCAGAATGCGCACGGGCACTCACCGCGTCGTGAGCGGCCTCCAGTGCGGCCACCGCCTGCTCTCGGGAGACGGTCGGAAACGAGTCGAGGAACTCGTCGAGGCTGTGGTTCCGTTCGAGGTAGTCGATGAGGTTGCGGAATGGAACCCGAGTTCCAACAAACACCGGCGTGCCGCCGAGAATGTCCGGGTCACTGTGAATCGCCGCCGCGGTGCTGGGCATGTCCGCCTCTCCCTTGGTCGATTCTAGCGCAGACCGATTCACCATTCCGAGTACTTGCCGCCGTCGAGCGACGCGCCGTCCGCGCCGCTCTTCACATCGAAGACGCCGGATTCGCTCGTCGGATTGTTGGGATCGGGCTCGGCGGGAACCGTCTGCCAGCTCGTGCTGCTCTTCGTGAACGGATCCTCGGGAATCTTGCGCATGTAGCCGTCGCTGACCAACGCGTCGAGCGTGCTCGGGTACTGACCCTTGTCGGCGTAGTACTGATCGATGGCGTCGCGCATACGGAACAGGTCTTCCTTCAGCACGGACTCGCGCGTGAAGATGATGCTGTGCCGGTACTGCGTGAGGCCCATCGTCGCGAGGAGGACGAGCAGCGTCACCACGACGAGGAGCTCAATCATGGTGAAGCCAGATTGAGAGCGGAGTCGTCGCGTCATCTCAATTCGCCAATTCCTCAATCCATTACCCACTTACCCAACTACCCAACTACCCAATTCACCAGTCTTTGTACTTCGTCTTGTCCAACGCGGTTCCGTCGAACGTTGTGTATACGTCAAAGACGTTTTGTCCGCCCCACCGCGTGGCGTCGGCCTTGTCCTGGACGGATCGCTTGCCCCAGTCCGTGCCGCGCGTCATCGGATCGACCGGGACGCGCCGCAGGAATTTCAGTTTGCGTCCGGTCGCGTCGTTCGCCGCCGTCACGCCTTCCACCAGCGTATCGAGATCGGGCGGATAGTTCTCGGCGCCGACCTTCAGTTCCGTGACGCCAATTTGCCCGAGGTCCGCCGCGTCCTTGTACTTGTCGATCGCGGTACGCATCTCCCGCAGCGCACGGCGCAGCTCGGCCTCGCGCGTGCGCGTCGCGGTCACCTTCGCGAGCGGCATGACGGCGGACGCGAGGATCAGCACGATCGTCGCGACGACCAGCAGCTCGATGAAGGTATAGCCGCGGGCCATCATCTACTGCTGCACCGTGACCGTCACCGGGATGAACTGCAGGCCCATGGCCACGCCGCCCGGTCCCGTCGCGGTCCCGCTGGCCGTGAACGCCGCCGCGCCTGGCGCGATCGCGTCGAAGAGGACCGCGGCGAGCAAGCCCGTCCCCGATGCGCCCGTGGCATCCGCCGCGCGGACCAGCGTGATGTCGACGCGATTGGCGCCGGCCTGCTGCGTGAACGTGACGCTGACGCCGCCCGCCCGCATGAAGCTTCCCTCCTGCACCGTCCGGACGCGCAGTTTGGTGGGGTCGTACACCAGCGTGAGCGTGATGGTCGAGATGCGCGAGGCGTCCGCGATGGACAGCGGCACTGTGTACGGACCTCCGCCGACACGCATCGACTGCGCGGGCGGCGTAATCATGATGCGCGCGGTGCCGATGCCGGACGCGGCGCTTGGCGGCGCCGGGGCGCTCTGGGCCACGGCGGGCGGCGCAGCGGGCGGAGGCGCCTGAGCCGCCGGCGGTGCGACGGGCGCCGGTGTGTCCGGTCCCGTCGACGACACGATGTTCGGCGTTGGCGGCACCACCACCGGCGGCACGAGAACCGTCCCTGGTACCGGCGACGAACCTGGCGGCGCAGCGACGATGGTTCCGCCCGGACCGCGCTGCGGGTTCTGGGGCGGTGCGGCGGCGGGCGCAGGCGGCGCGGCGGCGGCGGGTTCCGCGATCGGCGGCTGCGCGATGAGCGGCGGCGGGCCGCCGACGCCGAGGTTCTGCTGCGAACCGATATAGATGGGCTTGAGATCCTCTTCCGTGATCTCGTGCGTCCGCACGATGTGCGGCGTCAGCAGCATGACGATGTCGGTCTGATCGCTCTGCCGCGAGTTGGAGGAAAACAGATCCTTCAGAATCGGCACGTGGATCGCGCCGGGGAACCCTTTGACGGACTCAAGGTCCTGCTGCTGGAACAACCCGGCGAGCAGATTCGACTCGCCGTCGCGCAGCCGCAGGCGCGTGGTGACCGAGCGCTGTCCGAAGGCCGGGATGTTGATGCCCGCAATCACGACGTCGGTCTTGCGCGACGTGTCCTCGATGTTCAGATCGATCAGGATGTCACCCTCGAGCGTGACGCGCGGCGTGATGTCCACGGTGATGCCGACGTCCTTGTACTGATACGAGCTCAGCGGGTTGACGCCGGCGCCGCCGGTCGCGATCGGCGTATAGCTCGTCGAGATGATCGGAATCGAGTCGCCGAGCTTCAGCGTGAGCTTGCCGCCTTCGGCGCCGCGCAGCTGCGGCTTCGCGATGATCTTGGTATGCGTGTCGCTCTCGAGAAAGTTGGCGATCGCCGTTGGAATCGCCAGGTAGAAGTCCGCCGTGCTGATGCCGCGCGAAATCGTATTCAGGTTGAATGCCGGGGGCGGCTTGAGCGCGTTCGGGCCCGTCGATCCCGTGGCGCTGGTCGTCGTCGTGCCGGGCGTCGTGCCGACCGTGCCCGTCCCTGGCGTCGTGCCCGTTCCCGGCGTGGTCGACGTCGCGGCGCCGTTCGGCGAGACTTCGGGCGAGAACACCGCGCCGAGCGCGTAGTCGGACAGGTTGATGCCGTAGGTCTTCGTGCGCGATCGGTCGACCTCGAGAATCGCGACGTCGACGACGATTTCCGCGCGCGGCTTGTCGTTCTGCTTGATGATCTTTTCGAGAATCTGCACGACCGGCGCCGTCCCGCGCACCGTGATCGTATTCGCCGTCTTGTTGGCGACGATCGCCGGCTGGATCGCGATCCCGGGCAGCCGGACGATCGTGCTGAGGATCTGCGTGAGCTCGGTGGCGTCGGCGTGCGACACGTAGAACACGCGCACAACCTGCTCGTCGTACTGCGCGTGCTTGGTGGCGATGTCCTGGAAGACGAAGATCGACCGCTCGTTGATGACCTTGTACGAGAGCTGGTTCTGCTGCATGAGCTGCGTCAGCGCCTGTTCGAGCGTGACGCCGTCCAGCTGCACCGTGGCCGGGCGGTCGGTCACCTCCCGGTCGTACGTGATGTTGATGCCCGTCACGTCGGCGATCGAGTTCAGGATGTCACGCAGGCTCGCGTTGTTGTAGCGGATCCGCGGCAGGGGCGTCGTGAGGTTGATCAGCGCCGGCGGCGTCGAGGCGATCCGTGCCCGCTCGCGCATGGCCTCGATCGGGGGCCGCGGCCGCGAGGCTTCGATGTGGTCGCGGATCGTCCGTTCGAGCTCCGCCACTTTGGCCACCGCGGTGCGGTTGCTCGGATCGTACTCGCTCGCCTGCTTGTACTCGCCGAGCGCCGCTTCGAGCTGCTCCTGCGTCTCGAACTCGCGCGCCTTCTCGAGGTGGGTGCGCGCCGCCGCCTGCATCGCGCGCTGCAGCGCGATCTGGTACTCGGGCTTGCTCGGCGCGGCCTGAGAGGCCTGCCGATACGCGGCAACGGCTTCGTCCAGCTTGCCGTCGTGCATGGCCTTCTCGCCCCGGCTGAACGCCTTGCCCGCCGCGCAGCCGCTGGCGAGAGCGCCAAGTGCCAGCGCGACGCCGAACCCTCTGAGCCGGTTGGTCATAATTCTCACGATCCCGAGAGCCGAAGCGTCTGCCGCCCTCGGCCGTCCAGATACGACATCTCAATCGACTCCACGCCAATCTTCAGGATACGGTACCGGCCCTCGATCGGCGGTCCGCCCTCCGTGCCATAAAACACGTGTCCCGCCGAGTCGCTCAGGATCGCGATCTTCGGCTTCTCCACTCCGGTCTCGAAGAGGCCGATGAACTTCAGCGAAATCGGCGGCGGCGGCGGCGGACCCGCCGGCGCAGGCGGCCCGACCGGCCCCGCCGGCTGTGCGCGCACCGGTGGTGGTGGCGGCGGCGGCAGCGCCTTCGGTTTGAACCTGAACAAATTGCGTTCCTCGTCGACCGGCTTCACGCGATCGCCCGCCAGTGCGTCGAGGTGCACGTCCGGCGCGGTGGTTGCCGGGGCGCCTGTCGGCGCCGCCGCTTGCACGCGCGGGTTCCGCGCCGCCGGCGGCGTGCTTCCATTAGACGTCGGAGCGGCCGGCACAGACGTCCCCGGCCACGCCTCATAGACCCCCCCCGCCAGCGCGAGCGCCAGCGCCGCGAGAATCCACGGTCGCTGCCGTTCACCGAACATTGGACTCCAGCCGGAAGTAGGTCGAGAGCTCGAGCGACAGCTGCAGCGGCTTTGCCGCGTCGGGCTGCGAGAGCGTGACGGCGTCGATGATGACGAATTCCGGCGCGCCTTCGAGCTGGTAGATGAAGTGGCGCAGGCCCTCGTACTCGCCCTGGAAAACCGCGTGAATCTTGAGGCGCCCGAGTCTCGTGGTGCGCGTCACCGGATCGGCCTCCGTGCGCCGCTCGAGGAACTTCACGTTGGCCGCTTTCGCGAGCGCCGGAAGCGCCGAGAACGTCAGTTGCCTGGCGCTGGGCAGATTGGCCGGCAGCACTTTGTCGTAGAACGTCGCGAGTTCCTCGTCGGCGCGGGCCTTGCCCGCCATGAGCGCGCGCGCGGAGGCCTCGTCTTTTTCGGCGCCCTGCACGGCCTGCGTGGCGGCCAGGGCGCGGTCGGCGGCCCCGGCCGACTTGACGCCGAGCGGGCGCACGACGAGACCGTACGCGGCGACGTTCGCCACAATGCCCACCGCGAGCGGGATGATGAGCGCGCGCTTCTCGGAGAGGATCCGCGTCCAGGGAATCATTGCGCGGCCCCCGGCGCTTTGGGGGCTCCCGGGACGTACTGCGTCTCGAGGATGGATTGCAGCAGGCCCTGGTCGTCGAACCGATCTTCGACCGAGTACATGTGGGCGAAGGCGCCGGTTTTCTCCAGCCGCTCCATGAACTTGCTCACGTCCTCGACCGACCGGGCCGCGACCTTGATCGTGAGCATGATGCCGCCCGAGCGATCGATCTTCGGCTGGACCGCGGCGATGTGCGCGTCGTCGGGCAGCGTGGTCTCGAGGCGGTTGAAGAGCTCCGTCCACGAGAACGTCCGGCGATCGATCAGGTCGTTCGCCTGCCGCGCTTCAGACGAGGCCACGTCCAGCTGCTTCGGATCCACGCTCGCGCGCAGACGCGTCGCCTGGCGCCGCAAGGTGGCGGCCTTCGCCTCGTCCTGCGAGGCCTGCGTGGCCAGGCGCGTGTCGGACCGCGAGTACCGGAGGATGCGCGAGACGTTGAAGCCCGTCGCCGCGACGAGGGCCAGTGCCACCACGGCCAGCCACACGTAGACGGCCTGCTCGTTGTAGAAGGGGCGCGTCGAGAGATTGGTGCGAATCACGGCATCACCATTACACCGTCGCGCCCTGCCGATCGCGGAGCAGAAGCCCCACGAGCGGCGCCAGCGTGTCGAGCAGCGCCGGCGAGGCGGTGATGCGATCGGCGATCGCGACCGACGCGCGCGGGTCGACGGCGTCAACGGGCCGCGTGAGACGCTCTTCGAGCGTGCGGCGGACCTGCTCGATGTCTCCCGCCTGGCGCGCGCCCGCGCTCGAGGCGCCCGCGAGCAGCACGCGCGCGAATCCCGTGCCGCCCAGCCGGTCCTCGTAGTACATCGCGGTCTGGTGCACCAGATCGGCGAGCGTCCCGTCGGCGTCGGCCACGCGATTGCGGAAAAATATCAGGTCCGTCCCGCGCATCAGCGCGATCGACGCGTAGTCGGCGGCCAGATTCACGAGCAGCCAGTCGGCGGCCGGCGGCGGCCCCGACGAGAGCACGGCATTGATGACGTTGAAGGTAGACAGATCGACGAGGCCGGCGTGGGCGCCCGCCTCCGCGCACAGCCCTTCATATTCCTCGACGACCGCGCGCCGCGCGAGCGAGACGATGAACTCCTGCCCGTCGGGCACGCGAATGCCCGGCACGTACGCGAGTTGCCCCTCTTCGATCGGAAACGGCGCGGCCTTGCGGACCTGCCACCGGATGAGCTGATCGAGATCCTGCGCGCGGGGCGGGACCTGCTCGAAGCGCACGAGTGAGATCTTGGCCACGACGTCGGGGACGACGAGGCCCACGCGCTTTGGCCGTCCGATGCGGTCCAGCACGCGCGCGAGCGCGCCGGCGACGGCCGGACGGTCATGCAGGTTGACCGTGGCCAGCGCGGGCGCCAGCGCGCCGTCAGGCAACGGCTCGCTGGCATGGGCCGAGATGACGGCCTGATCGCCGCGCCACTCGAGGGTGGCCCCTGACACGCGTCCGGAGGCGATCTCCACGGCAGCGCCCGGCGCGGGTCCGTTCCAGAGCGCGGACACGATCCTCATTCGACGAACGTCACTTTGTTGATCTCGCGCAGCGTCGTGATGCCATCCATGACGCGCTCGACCGCCGACTCGCGGAGGAACTTCATGCCCTCTTCACGGCACGCCTTCTTGATTTCCGATGTGGGACGCTTCTCGAGAATGAGCTCGCGAATGTGATCGCTCAGATCGAGGAGCTCGCAGATCGCCGTGCGTCCTTTGTACCCGGTGCCGCCGCACTCGATGCACCCGATGCCTTCGTAGAAGGTGTGCGTGTGCTCGAGCGCGGGATCCAGGCCCGACTCCTCGAGCAGCGCGCGGGAGACCTTCGTCGGACGCTTGCAGTGCAGGCAGATATTCCGGACGAGGCGCTGCGCCAGCACGCAGTTGAGCGCCGAGACGAACTGGTAGGCCTCGACGCCCATGTTGAGGAACCGGCCGAGGACGTCGAGCACGTTGTTCGCGTGGACGGTCGTGAACACGAGGTGTCCCGTGAGCGCCGAGTTGATCGCGATTTGCGCCGTCTCGTTGTCGCGGATCTCGCCGACCATGATCTTATCGGGGTCGTGCCGGAGGATCGATCGGAGCCCGCGGGCGAACGTCAGGCCCTTCTTCTCGTTGATCGGGATCTGCGTGATGCCCGTGAGCTGGTATTCGACCGGGTCCTCGATGGTGATGATCTTGTCTTCGACCGACTTGATCTCCGACAGCGCGGCGTAAAGTGTCGTCGTCTTGCCGCTGCCGGTCGGACCGGTGACGAGGACCATCCCGTAGGGCTCGGCGATGTACTTCCGGAACCGTTTCAGCTCGGCTTCGGGGAACCCGAGGATGTCGAGACGCAGCTCGGTGAACTGCTCGCTGATCGATTCCTTGTCGAGAATACGGATGACCGCGTCCTCGCCGTGGACGCTCGGCATGATCGACACGCGGAAGTCGATCGTCTTGCCCGGCATGCGCAGCTTGAAGCGGCCGTCCTGCGGCACGCGCTTCTCGGCGATGTCGAGCTCGGCCATGACCTTGATGCGCGACAGGATCGAGCTGTGGAACTGCTTGGCGATCGGCCGCATCGCGGGCTGGAGCACGCCGTCGATGCGGTACTTCACGTGGACGGCTTCGTCGCCGGTTTCGATGTGGATGTCGCTCGCCCGCCGCTGGATCGCCGTGTAGATGGTCGAATCCACCAGCCGGATGACCGGGCTGATGTCGCTCGTCAGCCGCTCGACGGTCAGGTTCTCGTCGCCGTTGTCTTCGTCCTTGAGCAGTTGCAGCTGGAAGCTCTCGGTCGCCTCCTCGAGCACGCGCGTCGAGCTCTCGCTCTTCTTCAGGATCGATTCGATCGCCGAGCGCGGGCCGACGGCGACCTTGATGCGCGTCGACAGCAGGACGGCGAGCTCGTCGATCATCGGCAGGTCGGTCGGATCCGACACCACGATTTCGAGCGCCGTGCCCACGCGCCGGTACGGCACGAAGCCGTAGCGCAGCATCAGGTCCGCCGGAATCGACCGGAACAGGTCCTGGTCGATGGAGAACGTGTCCATGTCCACGAATTCCAGCCGGTACCGCTCCGCGAGACGGCGCGCCAGGTCGAGCTCGGCGCGGTGCTCTTCGGCGCCCAGCTCGGCGGGATCCGCGTGGAATTCGTTCGGTATCGTTGCCATCTATCTCCTGCCGCCCGCCCTACCCGGCCATGACCGACGTCAGCTGGAGCAGCGGCATGTAGAGCGCGAGCAGCACGCCCGCGAGGACGATGCCGATGATGACCAGCAGCACCGGCTCCACCAGCGTGATGAAGCGCTCCATGTTGGTCGCGATTTCTTCGTCGTAGAAATCGGCCACGGTGTTGAGCATATCCTGCAGCGCGCCGGTGGACTCGCCCACCTCGGCCATCTTGACCGCGACATCAGGAAAGACGCCGCGCGCCTCGAGCCCCGCGGCAAACGACTCGCCCTCCCGGACCCGCGCGCTGACGATGCCGAGCTGCTGGGCGATGAACTGGTTGCCGACCGACTGCGCGGCGATGTCGAGAGCGTTGACGAGCGGCAGGCCGCCGCCGAGCAGCGTGGCCAGCGTGCGCGCCATTTGCGACGTCGCGAACTTCCGCGCGACCTGTCCGACGAGCGGCACGCCGAGCACGAGGTGATCGAAGCGCGCTTTCTGGCCGGGCCGCCGGATCCATCCGAGGACCGTGGCCGCCGTCACGGCGACCGCCGCAATAATCAGGAGGAACTGCGCGCGGAGAAACTCGGAGGCGCCGACGATGACTTTGGTGATGAGCGGCAGATCGGAGCCGAACGAGCTGTAGAAGTCCGAGAACGCCGGGATGACCTTCAGGACGATGATCGACACGAGCACCAGCGCGAGGACAATCAAGATGGCGGGATACGCCATCGCCGACACGATCTTGCGCTTGAGCGTGGAGATGATCTTCGTGTACTCGACGTACCGGCGCAACACGGCGTCGAG
>Ga0315281_10008495_pt1 | contig 14360 bp, 16 predicted proteins | sample YL17G07_0_MG_FD_204540 | JGI IMG/M metagenome (GOLD analysis project Ga0315281, IMG submission 204540) | Sediment microbial communities from Yellowstone Lake, YNP, Wyoming, USA - YL17G07_0 | ecosystem: Environmental > Aquatic > Freshwater > Lake > Sediment | place: USA: Wyoming | collected...
GCGGGCAGCGAGAGCGCCGCGGCGGCTGCAAGCGCGAGCGCCTTCCTCATGGGCGCGCCGAGGCCCGCGCGACGTCGGAGAGGTGCCCGAAGATCGGCGCGATGTCGCGGTCGCAGAAGAGAAGGACGGCGAAGCCGACGAACACGAGCGCGAACGCACCGTTCCAGACCGGCGATCGCGGCCGCAGCGTCTGTCCGACCGGGATGACCGCCGCCCCGATCGCCGTCCAGCCCAGCGTGTGGTGGAGGAAGGCCGAGCGGGAGAAGAGCCACGGGTTCTGCTCGTGGACGAGGAAGGCGAGCCCGGAGACGAGGAGCGCGAGCGAGACGGCGAGCGTCCACCAGCGGCTCCGCAGCTTCCCGCGCACGAGCGCGAGCTGGGTCGCGCCGGCGAGCATCGCCACCTGGGCCCAGGCGCCGTGGGCGAGCATGTGCAGCGTCGAGCTGGCGAAGAAGACCATCACCGGGAAGAGGAAGAGCCCGATCGCGAACGCGAGGGACGGCCAGAGGTAGGCGCGCCAGCGGCGGCGGCGCCACACCTCCGTGCCCACGATCGCCTCCGCGAGCAGGCAGAGGCCGAGCAGCAGGAAGCCCGCCGCGAACAGCCAGTGCACCAGCTCCGAGCGCGGCTGCATCAGCGCTCCCGCCCCGCGGCCTCGACGTCCTCGACGATCCCCGGCGCGATCAGGAACGCGAAGAGGAGGCCGACCGCGATCACGAGCAGCGGCGGCTGCACAGCGAGGTTCCAGAAGCCCTCACCGCGCGGGTGCAGGAGCGTGATCCGGTACGGCTGCGCGACCGCCCAGACGAGCCCGGCGAGCGCGGTCAGGAGTCCGAGCGCCTCGATCGCGAGCCCGCGCCAGGAGCGCTGCTCGGTGCGGCCCCGTGACCGCTCCAGCTCGCCGGCAAGCTCGCTGCTACTCACGCCACTCCTCCCACGTCGTTGCGCCTGAGTGTGCCTCGGCGCGGCGGCGACGTGCAACACCGGACCGCCGGCGCGTGACCGCGCCATCGCGGTCGCGCGCCGGCGGCGGCGAGCCCTAGCTCACTCGACCTTCAGCGTCCCCTTCATGCCCGCGGCCTCGTGGCCCGGCACGGAGCAGAAGAACGTGTAGGTGCCCTTCTTCAGCGTCGCGCTCACGGTCGAGGTGCCGCCCTTGAGGACGATCTTGCCGAGGACGGTCTTGATGCGCTTGCCCTTGATCGCGATGTTGTGCGGGAGCACCGATGGGTTCGCCATCACGAGCGTTACCTTGCCCGCTTCCGCCCTGAGCGCCTTCTTGTCGAACTTGAGGGCCACCTTGTCGGCGCTGAGGCGCAGGGTCGTCCCTGCGGCGAGCGCGACGCCGACGGCGACCGCAGCGGCCGCGAGGGCGAGGAGAAGAACGAGGGTGCTACGACGGGACATGCACTGAGCTCCTTTCGCTTTGGTCAACGTGCCCGGGCGGGTGCAGCGGCGCGCGCCCGATCAGATCGTACGGGCCAGGGGGAAAGCACGAGCGCGGCAAGCGCGACGAGCGACGCCCAGACGGCGCCGCTGCCGGCGACGTGGAGGGCTGCCAGCGGCTCGTGCGCGCGTCCCTCGCCGACGAGCACGAGCGAGATGCCGAAGCTCAGCTGCGCGATCACCGCGACGAGCGGGGCGATGCCCGCGAACAGCGGGCCGGCGCCCCGGATCGCGCGAACCGCGAGCGCGACGGCGAGGGCGGCGACGGTGTACGCGAGCAGGCGGTGGACGACCTGGATCGCGGCATCGCCGCCGCCTGCGACGAAGGAGCCGTTGCAGGCGGGCCACTGCGTGCCGCACGCGCCGTCGGCATGCGCCGAGACTACGGCGGCGCCGGCGGCGACGAGCACGAGCCCCGCGCCTGCGGTCCACACGGCAAGGCGCGTGAAGCCCGGCGTGGCGCCCGCCGGCTCGTCGCGCCAGGCGGCGACGGCGGTGACCACGGCGACTCCGAGCATGAGCGCTCCGACGAGGAAGTGGACACCGACGATCCAGCTCGGCAGCTCGAGCCAGACGACGACCGCGCCGAGCAGGGCCTGGCCGGGCACGAAGGCGACGGCGACGAGAGCGGGCACGACGATGTCCGGCCGGTCGCGGTAGCGGCGCCATGCCCAGACGGCGACGATCGAGAGGAGGATGGTGACGGTCGCCGCGGTCGCGCGGTGGCTGTACTCGAAGATCGCGGTCTTCTCCGAGCGGGGGATGACGCGGCCGCTGCAGAGCGGCCAGTCGGGGCAGCCGAGCCCCGACTCGGTCACCCGCACGAGCCCGCCGACGGCGACGAGCGCCCACGCGCCGAGGGCGGCGAGAGCGGCGAACAAACGGAAACCTGCGCTTGGCCTCGGCATGGCGCCCATTGAACCCGTGACGGACGAGCTACGTCCTAATCAGTGTTGCTCAAGATTCTCCCTCACCGGGAACCGAAACTTGCGCAACCGTTCGAGAGGGCGTCCTGAGTCGGGAGAGCATCCGGTCGCCGTCTAGTCAATCCGTACTTATCCGTGAGCAAAAATCAGCAGATACGCCGATTGAAAGGGGCTCGCCGGAAGCCATCGTCCGTCTCGATGGCGGACCTCTTCCGGTCGGGCGACGCCCTCGTGGCGTTCGACTCGCGCTACGAGATCCTCGCGTGGAACGAGGCTGCGGAGCAGCTCACCGGCGTGCCCGCGGCCGAGGCCCTCGGCCGGCGCTGCTGGGAGGTGCTCGGGGGCCGCGAGGCGAACGGCGGCATCGTCTGCCACGCCGGCTGCTCGGTCGGACGGCTGGCGATGGAGCGCTGGCCCGTTGCGACGCGCGATGTCGATGTGCGCACCCCGGTCGGGCGCCGCCGCGTGGCGATGGCGACGATCGCCGTCTCCGACCCGCCGGTGATCCTGCACCTGCTCCGCAACGCGCCGGACGGAATCCACGAGGCGCCGCTGCGCGAGAGCTGCGAGCCCAGTGTCTCGCTGACACCGCGCCAGCTCGAGGTGCTCCAGCTACTCGGCGACGGCGAGACCGCGCGCGTGATCGCCGACCGGCTCGCCCTCGCCGAAACGACCGTGCGGAACCACATCCGTGCAATCCTGCTCGAGCTGGGCGCTCACTCGCAGCTCGAGGCGGTCGCCAAGGCGCGCCGCCTCGGCCTCGTCGCCTAGCGCCCGCGTCCCGCTCGGGGCTTGAACTGCGGCCGCCGCCGCTCTACGGTCTCCGTCTACTGAGGAGGAGAGGCGGAGCACGTGGACGACCGCACGGCCGACGTCGAGCTGCTCGGCGTGACCAAGCGCTTCGGCGCGCACGTCGCCGTGGCCGCGCTCGACCTCCGGGTCGAGCACGGCGAGTTCCTCTCCCTGCTCGGGCCGTCGGGCTGCGGCAAGACGACGACGCTGCGCCTGATCGCCGGCTTCGAGGCTCCCGACACGGGCGAGATCCGAATCGCCGGCGAGAACGTCGCGCGCCTGCCTCCGTACCGGCGCCCCGTCAACACCGTGTTCCAGTCGTACGCGCTCTTCCCGCACCTGAGCGTGCTCGACAACGTCTCCTACGGGCTGAAGCAGCGTGGGCTCGGGCGGCGCGAGCGCGGCGACCGGGCGCGCGCGATGCTCGAGCTCGTCCGCCTGCCGGGGATCGAGCGGCGCAAGCCGCGCGAGCTCTCGGGCGGCATGCAGCAGCGGGTCGCCCTCGCGCGCGCGCTCGTCCTCGAGCCGAAGGTGCTGCTGCTCGACGAGCCGCTCGGCGCGCTCGACCTGAAGGTGCGCAAGGAGCTCCAGATCGAGCTGAAACGGATCCAGGAGTCCGTGGGGATCACGTTCGTCTACGTCACGCACGACCAGGAGGAGGCGCTGGCGATGTCGGACCGCGTCGCCGTGCTGAGCAAGGGGCGGATCGAGCAGCTCGCCCCGCCGCGGGAGATCTACGACGCCCCGGCAACGCCGTTCGTGGCCGAGTTCATCGGCGACACGAACTTCGTCTCCGTGGACGGGCGCCGCGTGGGGGTCCGCCCTGAGCGCGTGCGCGTCTCCCGCGTCGGGGAGGGCCTGGGAGGGGAGATTCTGGCGACGATGGTGATCGGGCCGGCAGTGCAGTGCGTCGTCAGGCTCGACGACGGCCAGGAGCTCGTGGTCCGGGAGCAGCGATCGCAGGAATCGGATGCCGACGCGCTCGTCGAAGGCGAGCGGGTTGTCGTGAACTGGGCCGATGCTGAGGCCCTTCAGCTCGAAGGAGGAAGCAGGCGATGAGCGACCAGGAATCGTTCTGGCAGCGAGGAGTGGATCGGAAGGGGTTCGTCGCGGCCGCGGGGCTCGCGGCACTGGCCGCGGCGTCCGGCGGCAGGCTCGGCGCCGACGCGTTCGCCGCGGTTGGGCGCGACGAGGCGGGCGGCGAGCTTCTCTACTACAACTGGGCCGACTACGTGAACCCGAAGACGTACCCGGCATTCGAGAAGGCGACCGGGATCAAGGTCAAGAAGGACTTCTACGCCTCCAACGAGGCGCTGCTCGCGAAGCTGAAGGGCGGAGCGCGGGGATACGACCTTGCCGTCCCGACCGGCTACATGGTGCAGATCCTCGCGCAGGAGAAGCTCCTCGAGCCGATCGACTGGAGCAAGCTGCCGACCGTCAAGAAGAACATCAACCAGAAGTTCCGCCGGCTGCCGTTCGATCCGCAGGACCGCTACTCGGTCGCCAAGGACTGGGGCACGACGGGCTTCATCTACCGCACCGATCTCGTGAAGGAGCGGCCCACGTCGTGGCGGGAGTTCTTCACGCTCGCCAAGACGACGTACTCCGGCAAGGTGACCGTGCTGGACGGGATCCCCGAGGTGATCGGCTCGATGGCCGTCATGCTCGGCTACTCGTACAACACCGACTCGAAGAGCCAGCTCGACAAGGTGAAGCAGGAGCTGATCGCGCTCAAGCCGCACCTGCTCGCGATCACGTCCACCGAGTACAAGCAGCTGCTCATCTCGGGCAAGGCCGTGCTGGGGCTGGGCTGGAACGGCGACGGCGCCGCGGTTGCCGCGAAGAAGCCGGCGCAGTACGTGATCGGGAAGGAGGGCGGCGAGTTCTGGGTCGACTCGTACGTCATCCCCGTCGGGGCGAAGAACCCGGATGCAGCGCACGCGTGGATCGACTACGTCTACGGGCCGAAGGCGAACGCGGTCGAGACCGAGTACACGTACTACGGCTCGCCCGTGAAGACGTCGCTGCTGAAGGGGGTGCTGGCGGCGGAGATCCTCGGTAACCCGGCGGTCTTCCCGCCCCCGAACGTGCTCGCCAAGCTGGAGCCGAACAAGGTGTCGGCTCGCGGGACGCAGCTCCGCAACCGGATCTGGACGGAGTTCAAGGCCTCCTAGTGAGGCGCAGGGCATGGAGGGCCGGGGGCCGCCGTCGCGGCGGCGGCCCCCGCTACCCCGGCTGGCTCGCGCTGCCGGCGGCGGGCTGGTACGCGGCGTTCTTCCTCGTGCCGCTCGGCTTCGTCGTCGCCTACAGCTTCGCCGCGCTCGAGGGGTACGCCGGGATCGCGTTCGCCTGGAACCTCGACAACTACCGCTCCCTCTGGGACCCGCTCTACGGTGGGGTCTTCAAGCGAACGCTCGGGCTCTCGCTCTTCGGGACCGCGGCGACGCTCCTCGTCGGCTTCCCGTTCGCGTACTGGCTCGCGCGCTACGCGCAGCGCAAGACGCTGCTCCTTTTGCTCGTCGTCGTCCCCTTCTGGACGAGCTTCCTGATCCGCACCTACGCCTGGCTGATCATCCTCGACCCGGAGTTCCCACTCTTCCGGGCGCTCCACTCCGTCGGGGTCGTCGGCGCCGACCTCAACCTCCTCTACACGCCGAAGGCGATCTACATCGGCGTGGTCTACAACTACCTGCCGCTGATGGTGTTGCCGCTCTACGCGGCGCTCGAGCGGCTGGACTGGTCGCTCGTCGAGGCGGCGCAGGACCTCGGCGACCCGCCGTGGCGCGCCTTCCGGCGGATCACGCTGCCGCTCGCGCTGCCTGGCGTCGTCGCCGGCTCGCTGCTCGTCTTCATCCCCCTCACGGGCGAGTACCTGATCCCCGTCATCCTCGGCGGCGACAAGACGGTCTTCGCCGGGAACCTGATCGCGCAGCAGTTTCTCGAAGCGCACGACTGGCCGTTCGGCTCGGCGATCGCGGTCGTCGTGATCGCGGCGATGACGGTCGTCCTCGTCGCCTTCTCGCGCATCGCCGCCCGGCAGGAGACCCAGGGTGGGTAAGCGCCTGCTCAAGGCGCATGCGCTCGCCGTGTACGTCTTCCTCTATGCGCCGATCGCGGTCATCGTCGTCTACGCCTTCAACTCCGGGCGCCAGGTGCTGAACTGGGACGGCTTCTCGACGAAGTGGTTCGGCGAGGCGCTTCGCGACAACACGATCACCGACGCCTTCCGCAACTCGCTCCTGATCGGAGCCGGCAACGCGCTCGTCGCGTGCGTGCTCGGCACGATGCTCGCGCTCGCGCTGCCGCGCCTGCCCCGCCTGCTGCGGCTGCCGCTCGATGCGCTCGTGATGATGACGCTCGTGACGCCCGAGATCGTGTTCGGGATCGCGGCGCTCGTCTTCTTCGTCGAGACGGGGATCCCGCTCGGGCTGAAGACGATCCTGATCGCGCACGTCGTCTTCAACGCCTCGGTGGTCGCGCTCGTCGTCCGCGCCCGCTTCACCGGCATGGGCGAGGAGCTCGAGGAGGCCTCCTACGACCTCGGCGCGGGCCCGATCGCCACGTTCCGTCAGGTGACGCTGCCCCGACTCGCCCCCGCCGTCCTCGCCGGCGGCCTGCTCGCGTTCACGTTCTCGTTCGACGACTTCATCACGTCGTTCTTCGTCTCGGGCGCGGGCACGACGACCCTGCCACTGCGGATCTTCTCCGCCCTTCGCTTCGGGATCTCGCCCGTGATCAACGCGACCGCTGTGATGATTCTCGCCCTCACCCTGGGCTCGGTCGTCCTCGCATACGTCGTCCTCCGCCGCAGTAGCGGTGGGCGCGAGGGCGTCTCTGCCGTACCCGGACTATGACCTGAGAGGAGCTTCGATGGCTACGACCACACGCGTCCTGCAGAACTTCATCGGCGGCGAGTGGGCCGAGTCCACCGGCGAGACGGTGCGCGAGATCGTCTCCCCGGTGACCGGAGAGACACTCGCGGCCGTGCCCGACGCGAGCGCCGAAGACGTCGAGCGCGCGACACGGGCCGCCCGTGCGGCCCAGCCGCGCTGGGCTGCACTCTCCGCCTGGGAGCGCGCCGACGTCTGCCACGCGATCGCGGACCTGATCGAGGAGCGCAAGGAGGAGTTCGCCCGCGAGCTCTCGCTCGAGCAGGGCAAGCCGTGGCGCGGCGAGGCGATCCCGGACATCGAGGAGACGGCCGAGAACTTCCGCATCGCCGCCGAGGACGTGAAGCGGCTGGAGACGGCGATCATCCCCTCGCGGGACGTGAACAAGAAGATCCTCACGCTGCGCGTGGCGAACGGCGTGTACGCCGCGATCACGCCGTGGAACTTCCCCACCTTGATCCCCGTCGAGCTGATCGCGCCCGGGATCGCGGCCGGCAACACGATCGTGATCAAGCCGTCCGAGTGGACGCCGATCGCGATGGCGAACTTCATGCAGATCATGGCCGACGCCGGCCTGCCGGACGGCGTCGTCAACGTGATCTACGGCGCCGGCGAGGTCGGCGAGCGGCTCGTCACGCACCCGAACGTGGACTGCATCGGCTTCGTCGGCTCGCACGGAACGGCGGAGAAGATCGTCCGCGCCGCGGGGCTGAAGCGGTCGCTGATCGAGGCGAGCGGCAACGGGCCGGTGATCGTGTGCGAGGACGCGGATCTCGCGCGGGCGGCTCAGGGAGCGGTCTTCGGCGGCTTCTTCTGCGCAGGCCAGGTCTGTTGCGCGACCGAGCGCGTGCTCGTCGACCGTCGGGTCCACGACGACTTCCTCGAGGAGGTCGTCAAGGCAGCCGCCGCGTGGAAGCTCGGCGACCCGTTCGAGGACGGCACGATGGTCGGCCCGATGAACAACGAGCCGACCGCGCGCAAGATGGACGCCCACGTCGAGGATGCCGTGGCCAAGGGCGCAGAGGTCGTGCTCGGCGGCGCGCGGGACAGCGGGAGGCCGACCGGGCTCTACTGGCAGCCGACCGTGCTCGACAACGTCGGGCTCGACACGCTCGTCAACCGCGAGGAGACCTTCGGGCCGATCGTGCCGCTGATCACCGTCGCCGGCGACGACGACGCGATCTCCGTCGCCAACGACTCCCACCTCGGCCTGCAGGCGGCGGTCTACACGCGAAGCCTCAACCGCGCCTTCCGCTTCGCCGAGGCACTGCGCGTCGGCAACGTCGTCGTCAACGACTCGACCGACTACTGGGAGGCGCACGAGCCGTTCGGCGGGGCGCCGGGGACGCGGAGCGGCTGGGGCCGGATCGGCGGCCGCTACACGATGCTCGACATGACCGACCTGAAGACGGTGGTGGTCGACACCGGCGGTCTCGACTAGCGGCTTGGCGTACCTGATTCTCCTCGCGCTGGGCGCGCTGGACGCGGCCGGCTACAGCGTGATCGCGCCCGTCGGGCCGGCGATCGCCGAGCGGACGGGCGCCGGCCCGGGCACGATCGGCGCGCTCACCGGCTCGTTCGCCGTCGGCATGGCGGTCGGCTTCTGGCTTGGCGGCGCGGGCCTGCGGCGGCGCGGCGCGACGACCGTGCTCGCCTGCGCTCTCGTGGCGGTCGCCGCCGGCTGCGTCGGCTTCGTCGGCTTCGAGGGGCTCGCCGTGTGGTTCCCGGCGCGCGTCCTGATGGGGCTCGGCTCGGGCGGGCTCTGGATCGGGATCGTGTTCGCAACGATGGAGCGCTTCCCCGGGGAGGAGTACCGGCGCCTGACCGGGGTGCTCGGCGCCTACGCGGTGGGCACGATCGCCGGGCCGGCGTTCGGCGCCTTCGGCGGCGTGCAGGCGCCGTTTGCCGCCTTCCTCGGAGCGACACTGGTTGTGCTGATCGCCGTGTTCGCGCTGCCCGCCCCGCGCAGCCGCCCCCAGTTCGGCTCGGACCGCGCCGCCCTCCGCAGCCCAGGCTTTCTGCTCGCCTCGGTGAGCGTGTTCGCCGTGTCCGCCGGGGTCGGCGTCGTCGACGGACCGCTGCCGCTCCACTTCGCCGAGCGGCTCGCGCAGGCGCAGATCGCCGCGCTCTACGTCGGCGCCGCGCTCGTGCTCGCAGGCGCGACGGTTCTCGCCGGGCGGCTGCGCCCGCGCCCGCTCGTGCCGCTCTCGGCGCTCCTCCTGCTGGCGGGGATCGGCACAGCGGGCGCAACGGGGAGCGTCTGGGCGTGGGTGCCCGCGCTCGCCGTGACCGCCGTCGGACTCGGGCTCGGCGAAGCGGGAGCCCTCGGCGTCCTGCTCGAATCGGTCGGGGCCGAACGGATCGTGCTCGCGATGGTCGTCTGGTCGCAGATGTGGTCGCTCGGCTACCTCGCCGGCCCGGCCGCCGGCGGCGGCCTCGCCGCGGGCCTCGGCTTTGGGGCGCTCGCGATCGTTCCGGCCGCAGGCGCGCTCGCCGTCCTCGCTGCCGGGCATCGCCTTTCCAGGCCCTCTCGCTGACCTGCCTCAGCGGGACACGCCCGCTCGGGCCACGTCCGAGGGACTGTCCCTGGGACGGGTGCCACGGGGGACCGGTCCGCGCGGGACGGGAGAGGCGCCCGCCTAGGCGGCGACGAGCCCGGCCTCGCGGCCGACCTTCTCGAACGCGACGAGCGCGCGCTCGAGGTGCTCCTGCTCGAGCGCGGCGGACATCTGCACGCGCACCCGCGCCGTGCCTTCCGGCACCACGGGGAAGCCGAAGCCGGTGACGAAGACGCCCTCGTCGAGCAGCCGCTCGGAGAGCTTGATCGCGTCGGCGGTCGCGCCGACGATGATCGGGATGATCGCACCCTCGCCCTCGAGCGGCCGGAAGCCGGCCTCGACCAGCATCGCCCGGAAGCGGGCGGTGTTCTCGCGGAGCTTCGCCACGAGCGACGGGCTCTCGCGCAGCAGCTGCACGGCGCGTAATGCCGAGCAGGCGACGGTCGGCGGCAGCGCGTTCGAGAAGAGCTGCGGCCGCGAGCGCTGCGCGAGGAAGTCGCACAGCTCGGCGCTCGAGGCGACGTAGCCGCCCGCCGCGCCGCCGAGCGCCTTGCCGAGCGTGCCAGTGATGACGTCGACCTCGCCGAGCAGGCCGAAGTGCTCGGCGACGCCGCGGCCGGTCTCCCCCACCACGCCGGTGCCGTGTGAGTCGTCCACGACCACCACGGCATCGTGAGCGCGTGCCAGCTCGACGATCTCCGGCAGGCGGCAGAGGTCACCCTCCATCGAGAAGACGCCGTCGGTGATCACGAGCTTGCGCTGCCCGGGCTCGCAGCTCTCGAGGCCCGCCCGCAGCGCGTCGAGGTCGGAGTGCGGGTAGAGGACCTTGCGCGCCGGCTTCGAGAGCCGGATCGCGTCGATGATCGAGGCGTGGTTCAACGCATCGGAGAGGATCACCGTCGTCTCGTCCGTGAGCGACGGGATCGCGGCCTCGTTCGCGTTCCAGCACGAGACGTACGTGAGCGCCGCCTGGGTCCCGGAGAGCTCGGCGAGCGCCGCCTCGAGCTCGTGGTGCGGCTCGAACGTGCCGCAGATGAAGCGCACGGAGGCGGTGCCGGCGCCGTAGCGCTCGAGGCCCTCGATCCCCGCGGCGACGACCTCCGGGTGGTTCGCGAGGCCGAGGTAGTTGTTCGAGGAGAGGACGACCACCTCGCCGCGGCCGGCCATCTCGACGACGGGCCCCTGCGGCGAGAGGAGCGTGTTGAAGCGCTTGTAGGTGCCGGCCGCGCGCAGCGAGTCGAGCTCGCCGGCGAGCTGCTCGCGCAGGCGCTCGTTCATGGGTGCGCCCACCGCCCCGCCTTGGCGAGACTCTCGCTCTCGCGCGCCTCGCCGGCCGGCATCGCGGTCACGGCCTCGGCTGTCGCACCCGGCCGCAGCACGACTTTGCAGGCCTCGCCGCGCTCGAGCGCGGCGAACGCGCGCTCGAACTCCGCGAGCGGCAGGTCGTCCGTGATCAGCGGCCGGAGATCGACGACGCCGTGCTCGAGCAGCCAGCGGGTCCGGAACCACGTCGCCCAGACGGCGCGGCCGTTGACCGCCGTCACCGTCAGGTTCTTGAAGATGAGCGACTCGGCGACGTCGATCTCGACGGGCCGCGGCGGGATCCCGAAGAGGACGACGTGGCCGCCGTTGCGGACGATGCGGAAGGCGTCGTCGATCGCCCGCGGCGCCCCCGACATCTCGAAGACGACGTCGAGCCCCTCGCCGTCGTTCCGCTCGCGGAACCACGCCGGCACGTCGCCGACGTCCCCCACGTTCACAGCGTCGCTCGCGCCCATCCGCTCCGCCAGCTCGAGCCGGAACGCCGTGGCGTCCGAGGCGAGCACCCGGCCGGCGCCGGTCGCCCGAGCGATCGCGATCGAGAAGAGCCCGATCGGGCCGCAGCCGAGGATCGCCACGGTGCGACCGCCGAGGTCCTGCGTCGAGGTCGCGAAGACGGCGTTGCCGAACGGCTCCTGCAGCGTCGCGATCTCGGGCGGCAGCTTCGCGCGGTCGTTCTGCCAGATCACCGACTCGGGCACGGCGACGTACTCGGCGAAGGCTCCGTCGCGATCGACCCCAAGGATCTGCGTGCGCTCGCACATGTGCGCCTGGCCCGTGCGGCAGTGGAAGCAATCGCCGCAGGTGACGTGGCTCTCGGCCGAGACGTAGTCGCCGCTCGCCACGTGGCGGACGTTGCGGCCCACCTCGACGACGGTGCCCGCGAACTCGTGCCCGAGCGTCAGCGGCGGCGAGATCCGGTTCTGCGCCCACTCGTCCCAATGGAAGATGTGCAGGTCGGTGCCGCAGACCGAGGCCGCCTCGACCCGGACGAGCACCTCGTCCTCGCCGGGAACGGGAACGGGCACCTCCTCGAGCGCGAGGCCCGGGGCGCGTGACGGCTTGCGGATGGCCCACATGGACGTCATCGGCGGGGGACATTCTGCACGCTGGCCGAACGCGGGGCCGCGAGGGATAGCCAACGCTGTCCTCTTCATACCTCTTTGAGTAGGCTCAAGTCACCGACGAAGGAGACCGGAATGAACCCGCAGGCCGCCACGCTCCGACTCGCCGTCTTCCCCCGAGTCGGCGTCTCAGCCGACGCGCTGCTCGTCCTCGCAGGCACGGCGCTCGTCTCGGTCGCCGCGCAGGTCTCGATCCCGCTGCCGTTCACGCCGGTCCCGGTGACGGGTCAGACCTTCGCCGTCGTCCTCGTCGGCTCCGCACTCGGCGCGGTCCGCGGCGTCTCCAGCCTCGTGCTCTACCTCGCCGCCGGCGCCCTCGGCGCGCCGATCTACGCCGACGGCGCGCACGGCTGGTCGGTGCTCAACTCTCCGAGCGGCGGCTACATCGTCGGCTTCGTCGCGGCGGCTGCGCTCACCGGCTTCCTCGCCGAGCGGCGCTGGGACCGCCGCTTCAGCTCTGCGGTCACGGCAATGCTGAGCGGCAACGTCGTCATCTACCTCTTCGGCCTGCCGTGGCTCGCGCACGTTCTCGGCACCAACCTCGAAAAGACGCTGGAGCTCGGCCTCTACCCGTTCGTCGCCGGCGACCTGCTCAAGCTCTACCTCGCGGGCGCCCTCCTTCCCGGAGCCTGGCGGCTCGTCGGGCGCCTGCGCGGCTGAGCCGGCTCTACGCCTGCGCCCGGCTGCCGCGTAGGTAGACGAACCAGTAGACGAGGCCGACCATCACGCCGCCGCCGACGATGTTCCCGAGGGTCACCGGCACGAGGTTGTCGACGAGGAAGCGCCCCCAGGTCAGGTTGGACAGGTCGGGCGCCTTGTCGAGGCCGGCCACGAACGAGTCGTCGGTCTTGATGAAGAGGCCGATCGGGATGAAGTACATGTTGGCCACCGAGTGCTCGAAGCCGGCGGCGACGAAGGCGGCGATCGGCCCGATGATCGCGAGGATCTTGTCCGTGGTCGTGCGCGCGCCGTAGGTCAGCCAGACCGCGAGGCAGACGAGCGCGTTGCAGAAGACGCCGAGCACGAACGCCTGGAGCCAGCCGAGGCTCGTCTTCGCGGCGGCGATCGTGAGCGCCGTCGTGCCGACTGCGCCCTTGCCGAAGGTGTACTGCTCGCCCGCGTACATGAGGCCCGCCGTCGCGATCGCGCCGACCAGGTTGCCGGTCCAGACGAGCGCCCAGTTGCCGAGCAGCCGCGCCGTCGAGACCCGGCGGCTGGCCCACGCCATCACGATCAGGTTGTTGCCCGTGAAGAGCTCGGCGCCGGCGACGACGACGAGGATCAGGCCGAGCGTGAACGTCAGGCCGCCGAGCAGGCGCACGACGCCGTAGGGCAGGTCGCCGCCGCCGGCCATCGCCGTCGTCGCGAAGATCGCCCCGAGCGCGATGAAGGCGCCGGCGAGGACGGAGAGGGCGAAGATGTTGGCCGGCGACATGGCCGCCTTGGCGACGCCGATCGTCTCGGCCTTGCGGGCCATCTCAACGGGCGGCAGCGCGTCGAGCCCGGCCGGAGTAAAGCTCTGCGCATCCATCGAGCGGAATCCTGAACGGCGGGCCGGACGAACCGGCGGCGGCTCTACGCGCCCGCTGCGCGCTGCCGCTCGCGGAAGCGGCGCACCTTGATCAGGTTGCCGCAGTCGGCGGCGCTGCACCAGCGGCGGCTGCGGTTCTTGCTCTCGTCGTAGAAGGCCCAGCCGCAGTCGCCGTTGTCGCAGACCTTCAGCCGGCGCGGGTCGCCCTCGGCGAGTAGCCGGGAGAGCGAGAGCGCGATCTCCCCCAGCACCCAGGGCCAGTCGGTCTTCTCGGGCACGGCCTCGAGACGGAACGCGCCGCCCTCGTGAACGAGCCGCGACGCGGCGGGCCGGGCCGACGCGAAGGCGTTCAGCTCGTCCAGCTCGGCGGCCTTCGGCGCCTTCCCGGCGGCGAGCGCCATGATCAGGTCGCGCAGCAGCGCCCGCAGGCGGAAGAGCCGCGCCCGCGCGGCCGGCGTCGGCTGCCCGGCGGCGGCGAGGCCGTGGTGGGCGAGGAACCGGTCGAGCCAGGCAGGGTCCTCGAGCCGGTCCCTGAGCGGCCCGAGCCCGTACCACTCCTCGCTGTTGACGAGATCGAGCGCCGGCACGTCGGCGCCGGCATGGCGCGGGTCGGTCTTCGTAACCAACGAAGCCATTCTCGCACATTACTCGGCGCCGGGCGATACGGTCTTGCGGCATGGGCACGAAGACCGAGGAGATGATCCGCCTCCAGCCCGACTGGCTTGCGCGCGTCCCCACGGACCGGCGACTTCCGGCCGGCCGCGTGCTCTTCA
>Ga0315281_10008496_pt1 | contig 14360 bp, 15 predicted proteins | sample YL17G07_0_MG_FD_204540 | JGI IMG/M metagenome (GOLD analysis project Ga0315281, IMG submission 204540) | Sediment microbial communities from Yellowstone Lake, YNP, Wyoming, USA - YL17G07_0 | ecosystem: Environmental > Aquatic > Freshwater > Lake > Sediment | place: USA: Wyoming | collected...
GCTTATCCCGGTAATCAGCGGGGCTTCCTGCAAGGCCTCAAAAAGTGATTTGGTTTTCTTGTGGCTATATTGGGTGATGGCAGCAATATCTTCATCTGATATTTCCAAAAACGGCAAATTCAAAATCCTATAAACCGCAGCGCCTTCGTGGTAGTTATCCAGCAATTTAAAGTAAGAGATAATATCTAAAATAACTGGTTTTGAATAAAGCCCTCTTGAGGCTAAAAATTGGTAAGGCATACCTGCCCTTTCCAAAGCCCTAATAAACGGGATTGCCGTGTCGTTCGCTCTTACTAAAATAGCAAAGTCGCTGTAGCTTGAATCCTTGTCGCGCTTTAAAATTTCTCAAATCTTTTTTATTGTTTTTCTCACTTCTTCGTCTAAGCTTTTGGCATTAATATGTTTTATTGTCCCCTCCCCCTTATTTTCAGCAATCAATTTTTTATCAATCTTATTTATATATTCCAACCTGTCAGGATTGTTTGCTTTAATAAAGCCATGCGCAATATCTAAAATATTTTGTGTGGACCTGTAATTTTTAACCAAAGATACTTGCTTTGCATTAGGAAAATCATTTTTAAACTGCACAATATTATTAAATGAAGCCCCTCTCCATCTGTATATGGCTTGGTCGTCGTCGGCGCACACGGTTAAATTGCATTGCCTCGCCGAAGCATTGGCGGAGGCGGGTTCGTAGCCGGCCAATATTTTTATTAATTCGTACTGCGCGTAGTTTGTATCTTGAAACTCGTCAACTAAAATATATCTAAACTTTTCCCTATACTTTTTTAAAATCAACGGCCGGTTTTTAAATAACAGCAAACAATAGTTTATTAAATCCCCGAAATCCAATGCGCCGTTATCTAAAAGCATTTTTTGGTAAATATGGTAGGCGTTGGCGACTTCTTTTATTCTTTCTGTCTCTTGGGCTTCTGGCAAGTCGTTTAAACTTGTTTTTAAGCTATCTGCATATCTTAAATATTCTTCGGGATAAACCCCTTGATCCTTGCAGTGGGAAAAATGATAAATCAGGGATTGTATAAACTTTGAAGGATTTCCCAATGCCTTGTAATAATCTAATTCAAACTTATCTAAGTTTTGGCGGACCAATAGCCACCCAGCGGTTCCGTCTAATATTTTAAAATCCGGAGGTAACCCAATATCTAAAGCATTTTCCCTTAAAACCCTTTCGCAAAAAGCGTGAAATGTAGAAATCCACAAATCCACATAGCCAAAATCCAAAAGCTGGTCTACTCTTTCCTCCATTTCCCCTGCCGCCTTTTCAGTAAACGTAACTGCTAAAATTTCCTCTGGCTTTGCCAAGCCCTTTTCAATTAAATTAACTATTCGCTGGGTGATAACCGTGGTTTTGCCGGTTCCTGCCCCAGCCACAATTAAAAGAGGCCCCTTTTTATGGACCACCGCTTCCTTTTGCTCTTTATTTAATTTTTCTAAATCTAACGCCATAATTTTATATCCTTTATTCTACTGCGTCCGTCCGACTGTGTCCATCCGTAGCTTTAGCGAAGGAGGAAGCCCGCTGGGGGTGAAAACAGTTGCTTTAGATTGAAGTATATAGTACTATTATATAAGACCCTTTACTTTTTGCCAAAGGTGAGGGGCAAGAGATAATATTAATAATTAATCTTTTGACATGGCCCAAGGTTAATACCAAGGCCGAGTCAATATAAGAATTATGCCAAAAAAAGCAAACTCGGCTTTTATGAAGCCATTAAAGCTCACCGCTGATTTGGAAGCAGTAGTGGGAAAGGGCCCAATGCCTAGGTCCCAAGTCGTAAAAAAACTCTGGGCGTATATTAAAAAAAATAATCTGCAGGACCCTAAAAATAGAAGGAATATCAACGCCGACGACAAACTAAAAGCAGTTTTCGGCGGGAAGGGTACAGTAAATATGTTTGAGATGACAAAACTGGTCTCAAAGCATCTGTCCTAGTAAACCATATTCAAAACAAAAAAACACGATTAAACTCGTGTTTTTTTGTTTATTGCGGAGCATCGCGCCCCCCTGCCGCCCGCCCACCCCGCGGCTCAATATAGTTTTACTTGCCGATTACTTGAGTACAATGCATACAGCGTTTAGCATCTACTGGGACTTCGCCCATACATTCAGGACACTTTTTTGTAGTAGGGTCTGCGGGTGCTTCCTTTCGGGATTTTGCAATTAGCATATTCATTGGCTTTACTACAAAGAAAAAAATCGCAGCGGCAACTAAGATAAAGGAAATTATTGCATTAACGAAGTGCCCATATTTGAATTGACTTCCATTAAGGGTGAAAAAAAGTCCGCTGAAATCTGGGACTTTAGCGATGGCGGCGATAAGCGGAGTTAACAAATCTGAAACCAGGGCTGTTATAACAGAACCGAATACAACTCCAATTACTATTCCAACCGCCATATCTACCACATTTCCGCGAAGTAAAAATTGCTTAAAATCTTTTAATAAATTTGTCATTTATTTATACGTTTGCAAAGCGCAGATTAATTATTATACCACAAACCAAAAAAAACCCGCCTACCGGCAAGAATAATATTAGAACCCATTTAGTAGATTATTTTTTACAGATATAAAAAACTGACGGATGCTTTCTTATATCTTTTTTAGATATTTGTAAATTACCGTTAATCTCAATAATCTCAAAGCCAGATAATCTTATCTGTTCTTTAACTTCTTTTATTGATGCGATATGAATATACTGCCTTGTTTTATAAGTTTTATTACCATCGCTGGTTTCTCTGATAAAAAACCTATCACCAAAATCTATTTCATCAATATTAAATCTTAATGGTTTCAAAATAAAAAATCTTACCCATTGCCAAACCCAAAATAAAAAATATTTACTAAACCAAACTCTCGGATGGGTAGTAAAAATACAAATACCGCCCTCTTTCAAAACCCTATGCATTTCTTTGAGCGCTTTTAGCCTTTCTTCTTTGTCCGGGATCTGCGTCCATCCCTGGTTGGAAAATAATAAATAGTCAAAATAGTTGTCGTCAAAATCAAGTTTCGTAGCGTCGCCGACCCTATAATCTATTTTCAAGTTTTTTTCTTCAGCTATCCTTTTTGCACCATTAATCATTTCGGGAACAATATCTACGGCTATAACATTGTAGCCTCTTTCAACAAGCGGAATTGTAGTTCTGCCAGTGCCACAGCCCAAATCTAAAACTCTGCCCTTGTTCGTAAAGTATTCTGAAATAAAATATTCTTCGCTGTCCCAAAGACCACTTTCTGCTAATTCAGAATATCTTTTTAATGCGTTTTCGCCACCAAATTCTTCTATGACAAGTTTTTTTAATTCTTCTTTTTGCATTAAGTCATTCTACCAAAAAATCGCCCTTACGGCGACTTTTTGCTTTGAAAAATTTTACGGTGCGCGGAGTCGTAAAACCGCCATACAGCGGAATCGGGGGCATATTTACGTCCCAGACCTATTCTCTGTTTGAACTTTCTTTTTACGCCAGCCAACAATTAAAGGAAGAATAAAAGTTAAAAGATAATACAAATATACGTCCAGCTTGTAATATCCATCTGCGGGCTTAAATGCTTTAACGAGGAAAAAATAATCAAACATAACCGCAATTAATGTCCAAGCAACTGCTAACAACAAATAATACTGGAACGACTCACTTTTTATTTTTTTGAACAAAACCCAAAGTGTGATTAATATCCCTATTGGCATAATAATCCAGCCAATTATGGAGGGCGACACAATTGAGAAAAGAATTATGCCAAGAGCATAGCCAATAAGCCAGAGAATAAATCCCCAACCAAAAGCGTCTTTATAAAATTGCTTGTTCATATTTTTTGTAATTTAATTCTTTTATTTATTATACCACCTTAATAAGTGTAAATAGAAAAACCGCCTGCCGAGAGACAAGGACAACGTTAGGAATTTTTCAAAGCTTTTTTCGCATAAAATCTTACGGCGGGACTAATATCAAACTCGGGCTTACTCAAGTCTTCTCCACCAAACCATCTTATGTCTTTATGCTCTTCTTTATTGAATACGAATTTGTCTGATTTAGATTTTGCAAAATACACGAGCTCTACGTGTTTGTGAGTTTCTGAAATTTTATGAATATCTAAAAATGACGGGGTGTATAAGAATTTTGTTCCTTCGGATTTAATATTTGGCTTACAAGCCAAAACTTCTATTTCTAATCCGCACTCTTCTTTAACTTCTCTGAACAAAGCTTCTTCCGGGTCTTCGTTTAATTCAATATGCCCGCCTATAGGCAACCACCTGTTAAGCTGTCTGTGATGTACCAAAAGCACCTTATTTTTATTAACAATAAATATGCTTACTACAAAATCTATTAAGTCGTGTATGTGCGGCATATACTTTATTCTATCAAAAAACCCACCTCAATTAAAAGGTGGATGGCTTAATTAAAATAATTTTCTAAAAGCTTTTTAATGCTTCTTCTACCCCATCCACTTTTCAAATACTCTTCTCGTTTTTTGGCATCTATTCTATTGGTAAATGCTTCGTAAAAAATAAGCTTGTATGGTCTGAATGGTCTAGTGGAAGAACTTTTCCCAGCATTATGTTCGTCAAATCTCTTTTTTAAGTTAGATGAATATCCCACATACAAACTATTATTTTTTAAGCTTTGTAGGATATAAATATAATACATGCTCATTGCGAGACGTAATAATTTCTATAAGAAATTAAATCGCGTAAACCGCGTTGTCGCGGTAACGCGACTTTCGCGGCGTCTCAGCAACGTTTAAATTTTTCCTTAGAAAAATTTATTACGTTGCGCGAGTGGCTGGACGATTTCCGAACTTATGAATGGGAGAGGGCATTCCCCGCCCCCGAGCTCGCTATCAGGGAAATAAATCAATTATTAGCTTTGATTTAATCTACCCCACCTTACGGCTCACGATCGTTTTATAAAATCCAATTAAACAAATATCCTGTAAAAATAATACCTAATCCCACAACTGCGGCAAAAATAAGAATAAGCTTGGTTTTCATAACTTTTTTTAAAATCATAAACTCTGGCAAAGAAAGGGCTGTAACCGACATCATAAAGGCAAGAGTTGTTCCCATCGCAACCCCCTTCTCGGTTAAGGCACTCACAAGAGGAATAATTCCAGCGGCATTAGAATACAAAGGAATACCAATAATAACAGCCAAAGGAACAGCATACCACTTACCTGCTCCGGCATATTGGGCAAGAAAATCAGCAGGAATATATCCGTGTATCCACGCCCCAACGCCAATTCCAACAAGTACGTATGGCCAGACTTTTTTAAGAATATCTAAAGTGTAATTTTTAGCATAAGTAATTCTCTCTTTCCGAGACATGCTCGGCAAATCAATGTTGCCACTTACACTGTTTTGATATACAAACGGCTCTACCAAATTTTCTACTTTCATTTTTCCGATAAGCATACCCGAGAGAATTGCTACGACAAGACCACTTACGATATAAATAACAGCAATTTTCCAACCAAAAAGACCGAGAAGCATGATAAGAGCTACCTCATTAATCATTGGAGAAGCCACTAGAAAAGAAAATGTGACGCCGAGCGGAACTCCAGCCTGCACAAATCCCAGGAATAAAGGTATAGCCGAACAGGAACAAAATGGCGTAATAATTCCCAAAAGTGAGGCGATAATATTGCCAGTGTATTTATTCTTGTGAGATAAAACCGCTCGTATTTTTTCTGGAGGCAGATATGACCTGATTATTGAAACGGCAAAGATAATTGCTGTTAAAAGAATAAAAATCTTTGCTGTATCAAAGATAAAAAAATTTATAGCGCTAGCCAATAACGTTTTTTGCGTAATGCCAAAAACCGTATAGGTTATCCAATCAGCTAATAATTGTAAAGGATAAAATATATCCATATTACTTTGTTTTTTCTTTTATGGTTTCTTTGATTTTTTGAACATCCGGCAAATATCCGGCTATTACAGCTTTTCCGTTTATTACTAAAACAGGGCTGGACATTACACCCATTTTTACAATCTCCTGAATATCTGTGATATATTCAACCTCTGTTTTTAAACCAAGCTCGGCTACAGCTTGCTTTGTTGACTCAAACAACTTTCTGCAGGTTGGACATCCAGATCCCAATACTTTAATTTTTGTACTATTGCTCATATGTTTATATAAATTTATTTAATAATTTTATGTTTTTTTTAACAACGCTTTGATTTAGTTTATAGAATATTTTTAGCCCATCCCTTCTTGATGAAATTAACCCAAAATCTTTTAAAACCTTTAAGTGATGGGAAGTAAGATTCTGCGGTAATTTCAAATATTCCCAAATTTCACATACGCACATCTCCTGCTTTTTGAGAATACATAAAATCTTCAGACGGTTTTTTTCTGATATAGCCTTCAAAAAATCTGCAGACCCCTTTAAGTCCCTCTGCATCTTCTTATTTTCGCAACGTTTTATTTTCATAAATTAAAACAACATCAATGTATATTGATATTGTATCAATTAGATAATGAGCTGTCAAGTGACAAAAAACCGCCACAATTAAAAGGTGACTTCTTACGACCTGAACTTAGATATATACTAAAGTTACCCTAACCTGGATGATTTTTGCTCTTATGATTCGGCGCTCTCAACAAACCCCTTAATTGTTTCTAAAACGGCTTGAATTTCTTGGTGAGATTTACCCTCGGCATTGCCTCCTTGAAAATAAGCTGCAATTAATTCTTTTGTAGTGTCATCAATCATGGTTTTTATTTTTTTATATTATTAAACGACCTTTACCCCGTTAGAAATCACTTCACTATAAAATTAATAAGTATATATCCGCTGGCTAACGCCAGTAAAAAGAAAAAAATAAAAGCAAATATCGCCGCTTCAAAGGCTATTTTCATCGGCTCTTTTTTGGTTTGGTAGTGGTGCTGGTATTCATTATACATAATAAGATATGCAATCAGTCCGGCTAAAAGACCGAAAATAACGCCTATTGCCAAAAATAATAACCACAACGGATTAGACATAAGTTCATTGCGCAAGAATTGAGCTTCCTATTCTTTGCATTAGTTCGTTAATTTTTTTCAAATTCGCCAGTCTGTTATTGAGTTTTTCTTCTTGAACTGCTATTTCGTCTGAAGTCTTTTGTTTTGACGCAAGCCCTGTTTCCAACGCTTTCAGCATATCGCTTTTTACAGATTCAACTGTGTCGCCCACCGTCAACTTGTAATCTCTCACAAGTTTTTCCATTCTCTGACTAAAGTCATACCGAGATTTACCGCAATGGCGGTCAATAAGCATTTCTATTTTTTCTCTGGCTTCTTTTATAATTAACTTGTGAGCCAATGTTTTGGGCAAAGATTTTTTAGCAAAACCTATTGTCATCCCAAGCAGGTCGTCGCCATCGTTTGTCTGGAATCTAAACTCTATTTCTGCTGGAAGCGTCTCTTGAATACTAAACTCTTTTTTTGAAATTCCAAAAATTTCTGTTGACGAAGAAACGATTTGCTCAATGATTGTATTTATCTTTTTTACAAATCGCCCAAGTATATTTTTAATATGATTTTTTAGAATATTTTCTTCTTGAACTCGCCAATTTTCAAATATATCTTTGACGTTAGTGCTAATAAATTCATCCACAAGTTCAGCAAACTTTCTATTGCCATCCTTATTATGATTTTTAGCAAATTCTTCCAACGCTTTTTGGAGCCATTGGGTTTTTTCTTGTTTTAATTTTTCAATGTCTTCGTCAAGAACATCTATTCCAAGTACACGGATTTCTTCCTGTAAAAGTCTTTCTGAGTCCAGCTTCTCCTGACTTATGTCTGAAATAAAAGACTTAAACTTCTCAATTTTATTTTCTAAATCCTTGATTGGAAGGTTCAAAGATTTTTTTTCCAGCTCGGCTAAAAATGTTTCTTCTGATAAAATGCTCTCTGTCTTTCCGTGAGCAGAACGGAGCAATACATTTCCCTTTTCATTGATTAGAAATTGCTCAAGGGATTTTTCAAAATCAGACACCCCACTTTTAGTTTTTGCTGAAAGTGGATAAATTGAAACATCTTTAAAACCAGCTTGCTCTTCAATAATCTTTTTTGTGAAAGCCAGTGATTCTTCTTGCTCAACATCGCTGGCAATATCAGTTTTATTTAAAACAAAAAATACTTTAGCAACATTATTTTTAATGTCCCTTAAAAAGTTGAGTTCGGCTTGTGTTATTGGAGGATCAACGCTGACCAAAAATATGGCTGCGTCAGCTTTTGGTAAATATTCGTAAGTGGTTTTTGTATTATGTTCGTGGACCGAAGCCACACCGGGCGTATCAATAACTTGGACTCCGTTTTTTAAATAATCCGAAGGATAAAAGATTTCAACCCTATCAACCCCTTTTTCGTTCTTGGGATTATGCTTTTCTGTAACATAAAGTTGCAATTCATCAACGCTAATATCTTTCTGGCTGTTATTTCCAAAGAAAACCGTTATTTTGAGCTTCTCTCCATATTTAAGTATTGTGATAATGGAAGTAAGGGGAATAATTGCCGTAGGCAGAAAATCTTTTCCAAGCAAGGCATTGATAAAAGTGGTTTTGCCGCGTTTAAACTGTCCAACAACCACAAGCGAAAAAATATCTGCTTTCAATTTATCGTAAATCAATTGTGCCTTAATTTTTGAATTTTCACTTACCGCAATATCGCCCAACTCCTTTAGTGTGTGCTCTAAATCAGCTCTTGTTTTTGAATAGTAATTAAGCATGTAAAATATTTTTAGGTAAATGTATAAGAAAAAGGATTATTGCCGCAGAAACTGCCAAAACAGCGCCGAATAAAAATCCTGCGCCCGGTGAAATATATGTCCAAAGAGTTCCAACTACAATACTGGAAAGAAAATAACCCACGCCTTTTGTTGTGCTGAGCATTCCGTATCCAGTCCCATGTTGGTTTTCTAATAGCAAGGTTGAGGTTAGGGCTGGCTCTGTCGATTCAATAACAGCGGTATAAATTCCATTCAAAGCAAAGAGTATGACCAAAAACCAAAAATTGCCATCGGCGACTATAAAGCCCAAACAAAGTAAGGCAAATAGCGCATAGCCGATGCCGAGAATCATTTTTTTGTTATACCTGTCCGCTAACACCCCAATTGGATAGCCGACTATAGCATAAATAACATTGCTAAAAGTATATAGTCCTACCGCAAATGTTCCAGCCAAAATTACTCCAAGCATCGGAGCCAATAGGCCCTCCGCACGAAGTATCAACAAAGTGACGGCGAAATTTGAAATGCCAAAAATGCCGACAGGAATCAAGAATTTTTTAAAGTTTGCCGACAAATCTCTTATACTCTGCCAGGTGTTGCGTGTATCTGGTGTTTTTGGCTTTTCCTTGACTAAAAGCAGTATCGAGACAAAAGCGCACAGGCCAGGGATTAGGGATATAAGGAAAATTGTTCGGATCGGAACTCTGGTAATTAATAGCGTGGCGGTAAGAGGGCCAGCGATTGCGCCGAGTGTATCCATCGTCCTATGAAATGCAAAAGCCCGGCCCACTGTTTCTGGTTTGGTTGACTCGGCTAATAAGGCATCTCTTACGGGCGATCTTATTGACCAGCCAATCCAGCCAGCGGTTCGGCCAATAAGCACCTGCCACCAATTAGTTGCCAATGCAAAACTTGCCTTACTGAATGCAGTTATGAAATAACCGATTGCTGCAAGGCCCTTACGTTTGCCGATTTTATCTGAATACCAGCCTGACCAAACCTCAAAAATAGTTGATACGCCGTCAGCTACACCCTCGATAACGCCCAAAGAAAAAGCCGGAGCATGTAATACAGACGAAAGAAAAATTGGTAAAACGGCCGAAGCCATTTCATGATTCCAGTCAGAAAACATGCTTGCCAGTCCCATTCCCAATATATTTTTATTAAGCCACGATGAATTCTTTTTTATTTTTTCCATGATAAATTAAATAAAATAGCCCCTACTTTAATCAGTAGAGGTCATTAGCTCGTTGAGCGTTTACGGCGAACCCCATCGCCTATTTAATATTATATCAAAAAACCGCCTATTTTAAAAGGCGGCTTTCTGCGGTCTCAGCATCACTAGATACTAAAACTGATGGCGCGGGTGACGGGATTTGAACCCGTGATCTCTCCCGTGACAGGGGAGCATTCTAAACCAGGCTGAACTACACCCGCAGGTTCCAGGATGCCGGCGACAGGGATTGAACCTGTGACCTTGCGCTTATGAAACGCATGCTACTACCACTGAGCTACGCCGGCTGAAACATTTGCGCTGCCTGGAATTGCACCAGGGCCTTCAGCTTATGAGACTGACGAGGTACTACTCCTCCACAGCGCTGGATATACTATATCAAAAAATAAAAAATTAATCAATTTCCGTATAAAAGTAGGCCCCCGAACTCCGAAGAATTCAGGGGCCTGCCGGTTGGACTTCTTTCCAGATGGCCTAAGCGGCCACCTTCCTCATCTCCCGCCAGAAAGGCGGGCAGTTTTTCGGCCTGCGCCGAATAAGAACTCTCCAGAGGGCAGGAGTGGAAGGATCCTCGACCATCTCCACGACCCTTCCCACCAGCATCGTCCCGGTGCCTGTTGTGTAGAGAACCTTCTTGAGGCCGCCGTTGCGGTCCCTCTTATGCGGGATCACCTTGCGATCCCTCTTGGACTCCACCGAAGCAGGGAGGAAGACGGGAAGGTCCGGCTGCACGGAGTTGGAGTTCGACGTCCCCTTGTGAACCATGGGGGCGTACAAAATATTCTTCATACGCCGATAGCCGAATAGGGCAATGAGCAACAGCCTACAGAGCTTCCACAGCTTCTTCATGGCGTTTCCCCTAAACTTGGCACACTATGGTGCCATTTCCTACTGAACTGAAGTCCAACCAACCTGCCTAAATAATAGCATATTATCGCTTTTTTGTCAACCCTTCACTAATCTTTACCCTTCACCTTGTAATAAAGGTGAAGGGTTTACAACAAAAATTGGATACTGATAATGACAGTCGAAGGTGCTTCGTATAATTACACACTGCTCCGACAATCCTCTGTCGGGATTGGTGAAGGGTCAATAGTTTTGCCCCTTGAATATCTCCAAAAAGGCTTGATGAGACACTTCAACCTTGCCTTTTTCTTTCAATAATTTTTTCCCTTTTTTTTGTTTTTCCAAAAGTTTCCTTTTCCGAGTAACATCGCCTCCGTATAAGTATCCTGTAACGTCTTTTCTTCTGGATCTGATGGTCTCCCGAGCAATAACCTTGCCTTGCACTACTGCCTGCAAAGCAACCGAAAATTGTTCCGAAGGCAAAACTTCTTTTAATTTCTCAACTAAAAACTTGCCTTCGCGATAAGCTTCATCTTCGGCAACTATTTTTGAAAATGCTTCTTCCGAACGGCCGGCTATCCAAATTTCAAGTTTTACCAGATTACCGGGTTTAAATCCCAAAACCTTATAATTCATTGAGGCATATCCCTGGCTGGCGCTTTTTATCTTGTCATAAAGATTATTAATAATTCCCCGCAAGGGCACTTCATAACTTACTATTGCTCTATCAATACCGATATATTGAGTATCAATATATTTTCCTCCAACTGACTTTAATATCTCCATTAAACGGCTAGAATAAACAGACGGAGTTACCAGCTCAAAAGAAACCCAGGGTTCTTTGGCTTCCTTAATTTGGTTTACTTGAGGCCAATCGCTGGCTGAATAAATAAATCCCTCTCTGCCTTTTTGGTCCATTATTTTATAAACTACCGAAGGAGTTGAAATCACCAAATTCAAACCGAATTCCCGGCGTAATCTTTCAGAAACAATTTCAACGTGCAGAGTTCCCAAAAATCCGCACCTGTATCCCCTGCCTAAGGCCTCTTTGGTTTCCGGGTCATAAATAAAAGCCGGGTCGCTTAATTTTAATTTTCCTAAAGCGTCTTTTAATAAATCGAAATCATTGGAGTCCTGAGGATAAAAACTGGCAAAAACCATTGGTCGCGGCTCTTCGTACCCGTGCAACGGTTGAATTTCGAATTTCGAATTTCTAATTTCTAATTTAGTTATTGTATCTCCCACCCTAACTTTACCCGGTTCTTTAATCCCTGTGGCAATATATCCTATTTCACCTGCTGAAATTTTTTTCTGCAAAACTTGTTCTGGCATAAAATAGCCAATTTCCTTTGTTTCAGCTTCGGTATTGGTGGCAAGCAGTTTTATTTTATCCCCGGCGTTTATTTCGCCGTCAATAACCCTGATAAAAGCGATAACGCCTTTATAAGCATCATAGTCGGAATCAAAAATCAGGGCCCGAAAAGGTTTTTCTGCGTCTATTTTGGGCGCCGGAACCAATTCAATTACTTTGCCTAAAAGATCTTTAACATTGGCGCCGGTTTTACCTGAAATCCTTAAAATCTTTTCTTGGCTGATATTTAAAAGATCGGCAAGCTCCTTGGCGCTTTCCTCTATTCTTGCCTCGGGAGAATCAATTTTATTTACGGCCGGAATAATCACCAGATTCTGTTTCTTTGCCAGATCTAAGTTCGCCAATGTCTGGGCTTGGATGCCCTGAGTGGCATCAACCAGTAAAATCGCTCCTTCTACTGCCGCCAAAGCCCTTGAAACCTCGTAGGAAAAATCAACGTGCCCCGGAGTATCAACCAAGTTCAGAATATAATCACCGTAACTCATCCTTACTGGTTTTAATTTTATTGTTATTCCCTTTTCCCTCTCCAAATCCATTCTATCCAAAAATTGGGGCTTCATTTTTTTTGGATCTATAGTTCCGGTCATTTCTAAGAACCTATCAGCCAAAGTTGATTTTCCATGATCAATATGTGAAATAATTACAAAATTTCTGATGTTTTCCATTTTATTTATTATTCTTAACGTTCAAAAATCCAACCTGGCTATATATAAAATTTTTCAGGGATTTTACTTCAGAAGATTTAAAAATAAAAGCCATTAGCAGATAGAACGAAAGACCGAGCCCCGCAGTAAATCCAGCCTGCAGAAATACCAGCCAAAAAGTTTTCGCGCCCGTAAATCCGCCGATAACCTGCCGGGCAAGATAGGTAAAAATAATTGTTAATAAGGTTGCCGCTAGAACTTTTTTTAGAGAAGATAAAATTTCCTTTATATGGAAATTGCCGACCTTCTTTTTGAAAAAAATAAGCAGTAATGATAATTGCAAGACAGCGTCAAGCGAAACGGCCAAGGGCAGGCCGACAACGGCTAAATTTTGCATTCCTTCTATTTTCAAAATTTTGCTTAAAAAAATAGAAAAAAAGTTCGGGAAGTTAAGAGTCCAGATAAAGAAATAACTGAACAAAGCAGTGCTCGCTATGCTGACAATACTAACCAGGGCCGGTATTTTTGTGTTGTGCATTGAATAAAAGGTCTTGGCAAGAAGATAAATCAGCCCTTGAGCAAACAGCCCAAACATAAATACTCCGAAACAAGCGGCGGTTAGTTTGGTGGCCGACCAATTAAAGAGTCCGGCTCCAAAGGCAATCCTTACAAGATAGGCCCTTAAGATAAAGGCAATAGCGCTTATGGGAATTATTAAAAACAGGATCTGCCGGAAAACCGAAGAAAACTTTTGGAGCAAATCCCCCTTTTGTCCCTTTGAAAAAGCCATTGATAAGGCCGGAAAAACAGCGGTAGCAAAAGGAATGGCTATCAACCCGATTATTGGCAAAGACAAATCGTTAGCCAAACTAAAAACACCGATACTGCCCGGAATCAGCGTTGAGCCGATTATGGTAATCACAACCAAGTTTATCTGAGTGGCAGCCAATCCAATAGCCCGAGGTATGGTTAGTTTTAAGGTTAATAAAAAATCCTTATCCAAAAAATTAAAAATGTTTTTTATTTTGAAACCAACTTTAAAAATAGCCGGAACCTGAATAATAAAATGTAAAAAAGCGCCCAAAACAATTCCCCAGGCAAGGCCCGATATCCCAATTCTTGGGACAAAGAAAACAATGCCGACTATACTGCCAAGATTATAAAAAATCGGAGATAAGGCGGTTATCAAAAATCTTTGAAAAACTCTCAAGATGGCTGAAATTATATTGCTGATTCCCAATAAAATCGGGCTTAAAAACATTATTCTAGTCAAAAGGGAGGTAATTTCTTTCTTTTCCGGAGAAAAGCCCGGGGCAATCAAAGATATCAAGCCCGGCGTAAAAATAAACAGAACCGCGCAAATCAGGATTAAGCCGACTAAAGATAAGTTTAAAAGATTGGAAAGATAATAAAAAGCCCCTTCCCTGCTTTTTACCAGGTTCTTGGTGAAAATAGGAATAACTGCCACGCCAATGGCGCCGGTCATCAAAACTATTGCAATAAAATCAGGGATGCGAAAAGCGGTGTAATAAGAATCA
>Ga0315281_10008497_pt1 | contig 14360 bp, 12 predicted proteins | sample YL17G07_0_MG_FD_204540 | JGI IMG/M metagenome (GOLD analysis project Ga0315281, IMG submission 204540) | Sediment microbial communities from Yellowstone Lake, YNP, Wyoming, USA - YL17G07_0 | ecosystem: Environmental > Aquatic > Freshwater > Lake > Sediment | place: USA: Wyoming | collected...
CGCGACGGCCAGACGCTGGCGCGCGCGCCGCTCGACTACTACCGGATGTTCTATTGCGACACGGCGATCCAGGGCAACACACCGGCGCTGATGTGCGCGTACGAGTTTTTCGGCGCCGATCACATGGTGTTCGCCACCGACATGCCGTACGACAACGAGCTCGGCGAGCGGTTGTATCGCGAAACGATTCCCGCCGTGCAGGCGATGCCGATCGACGAGGCGAGCCGCCGCAAGATCTTCGACGGCAACGCCCGCCGGCTGTTCCGGCTGGGGGCGGGCTAGAGTTGCTTGCTCGCGATGAATGTGGTCATCGAGTCATCTGGTTATCTGGTCATTGATTGGTGGTGATCTGGTCATGTGATTGCGCATTGACGTGCTGACGGCGGGAACGACATTCGGGTTTCCGGCGCGCGCGTCGGTCAGGCAGGGTGCCATTTACTCTTATAATGGAAGCATGAAGACCACAATTGATATTCCAGATGATGAGCTGCGGGAAGTCGTCCGGAACACCGGCGCGGCCACCAAGCGCGAGGCTGTCGTGACGGCGATCGAGGACTACAACCGCCGGAAGCGTCTGGCCAAGGTCGCCCGAAACTTCGGCACGATGAAGGGCTTCATGACGCGGGACGAACTCCAGCGCCTGCGACGCGATCGGTGACGACATGAGGCGCCTGATCGACACCTCCGCCTGGATCGAAGCGTTACGTCCGGATGGCGATCCAGATACGCGACACGCGGTCGACGAGGCGACCCGCGATGGCGACGCCCTGCTCTGCGACATGGTCCTTGTCGAGCTCTGGATCGGCGCCAGGGGAAAACGCGAGCAGGACGTCATCGCCGGTCTCGAAGCCGACCTCGAGGTGCTGCCGATCGCGCCCGAGGTCTGGCGCGCCGCCCGCGCGCTCGCGCGAACCTGCCGTGCGGCGGGGGTCACGGTGCCGGCCACGGACCTGGTGATTGCGGCGTGCGCGGACCATCATCGCGTGGGCCTCATCGAGCGCGACCAGCACTTCGCGCAGATCGCCGCGGCGAGACCTCGGCGAAAAGGGTAAGCTCCGTGACGTGCTGACGGCGGGAACGAAACTCGGGCCGTATGAAATCGTCGCGCCGCTTGGCGCCGGCGGCATGGGTGAGGTCTATCGCGCGCGCGACACGCACCTGAAGCGCGAGGTCGCGCTCAAGGTCTTGCCCGAGGGATTGGCACAGGATCCCGATCGGCTCGCACGCTTTCAGCGCGAAGCGGAACTGCTCGCGACGCTCAATCATCCCAACATTGCGGCGGTGTACGGCCTGGAAAAGACCGCGAGCCTCACCGCCATCGTCCTCGAACTGATCGAGGGCGAGACGCTGCAGGAGCATCTGGTCCGGCTGAAGCCGGACACTACCGGAGCGGGTGCCGTGGGGTCGGCCGCGGGTGTCGTGCGATCGGTAGTCGTGCGATCGGTAGTCGTGCGATCGGTAGTCGTGCGATCGGTAGTCGTGCGATCGGTAGTCGTGCGATCGGTAGTGTCCGGCTTCAGCCGGACCGGGATGCCGCTCGATGAGGCGCTGCCCATCGCCAGGCAGATCGCCGACGCCCTCGAAGCCGCGCACGAGAAGGGCGTCATCCATCGCGACCTCAAACCCGCGAACATCAAGGTGCGGCCGGACGGCACGGTGAAGGTGTTGGACTTCGGTCTGGCGAAGCTGGTGGACGTCGGCTCGCTTGAGGGCTCGCCTTACAAAGCGTCTCTGTCGCCGACGCTGAGCGTCCACGGGACGTTCGCCGGTACGATCCTCGGCACCGCGGCGTACATGAGCCCCGAACAGGCGCGCGGCAAGCCGGTGGATCGGCGCACCGACATCTGGGCCTTCGGGTGCGTCCTCTACGAGATGCTCACCGGGCGCCAGGCGTTCGACACCGGCGACACGATCTCGGATGCGATCGCGGCGATTCTGAAGACCGACGTGGACTGGACCGCGCTGCCGGCCGAGGTGCCCGATCAGATTCGGCTGCTGCTCAAACGCTGCCTCGAGCGGACATCTTCTGTACGTGCACGGCGGGACGCTGTTTGCCGCACCGTTCGATCTCAATCGCCTGGAACTGGCCGGACCGGCAGTGCCCATCGTCGAAGGTCTCGCATCGGGCCAGGCCGGTGGCGCACAGTTTGACGTCTCTGCGAATGGCACGCTCGTGTACGAGCCGGGACAAACCATCCATCTTGAAGCCTCCATCGAGTGGATGGACCATGACGGGCGGACGACGACGCTGCGATCCGCTCCCGCGGACTGGAGCAACATCATGTTCGCTCCGGATGGGCGGCGCCTTGCGGTCGATATCCGCGAGGGCACGCAGGCGGACATCTGGGTGTACGAGTGGGCGCGCGACACGCTCTCGCGCCTCACGCTGGACCCGGCGAACGACTACAAGCCCGTGTGGACGCCCGACGGCCGCCGCATTGCTTTTTCGTCTCAGCGAAACGGCGGCATCAACAATCTCTATTGGCAGCGCGCCGACGGTACCGGCGACGTGCAACGGCTGACCACGAGCACGAACGTTCAGTTTCCCGCGTCGTGGCATCCGTCCGGCAAGTTGCTGGCGTTCTATGAACTGCGTCCGCAGACTGGTCACGACTTGATGATTCTGCCGATTGAAGGCGACGAAGCCTCCGGCTGGAAGCCGGGCGAGCCCCGCATATGGCTCAGCACTGGGTTCAATGAGGGCGAACCGATGTTCTCACCTGACGGACGCTGGCTGGCGTACGTCTCGAACAAGACCGGTCGCCAGGAAGTGTACGTACGGCCGTTTCCGGGCCCTGGAGGCGAGTGGCAGATCTCGACCGATGGCGGGGAGATGCCGACGTGGTCTCGCAGCCAACGCGAGTTGTTCTACTCCGCGCCTGCCCGACTGATCATGGTGAGCGCCTATACGGTCGACGGAGACGCGTTCCGTGCCGACAAATCGCGTGCCTGGTCGGACGTGCCAGTCCGCCCGCGAACGCGCCCGGCGCCATTCTTTCGCAGCTTCGATCTGCACCCAGATGGTCAGCGATTCGCGCTCGCACGAGCGGCGGCGCAGTCGGGGGCCGAGTCAAAGACGGACAAGGTCGTCCTCGTCTTCAATTTCTTCGACGAGCTACGTCGCCTTGCACCAACGGGGCGACGATGAATTTGGTTATCGAGTCATCTGGTTATCTGGTCATTCCACGGGCAAGATGAGATTTCAGATTGCAGAGTTCAGATTGCAGATTGGATTTACAGACCGGGAGAAGTTCATGAACCTTCTGCTGCGAAGCGTACGTTCGGTCGCGCGCGTCATGGTTGTGATCGTGCTGGCAGCCGCCGGCGTGCACGCCGAGGAGATCAAAGTCATGACCTCCGGCGCGATGTCCGCGGCGTTGAAAGAACTGACCCCGGCGTTCGAGCGGGCGTCGGGCTCGACGATGGTCATCGTGTCGGGCGGGTCGGTGGCGGGCGCGCCCGACTCCATTCCCGATCGCCTTCAGCGCGGCGAGCGCGCGGACGTCGTGATCATGGCGGCCGGTGGCATCGACGACCTCATGAAGGCCGGTCGAGTCGTGACGGGCAGCCGCGTCGATCTGGCGCGCTCCAGCATCGGCATCGCCGTGCGGGCGGGAGCGCCGAAACCTGACATCAGCTCGGTTGACGCACTGAAGCGCGCGCTGCTTCAGGCGAAATCGATCGCGTATTCCGGGAGCGTCAGCGGTGTGTATGTGTCGACCGAGCTCTTTCAGCGCCTCGGCATCGCCGACCAGGTGCGGTCGAAAGGGCGGAGGGTGGACGGCGAGCCGGTCGCCGCGGTCGTCGCCCGCGGAGAGGCGGAGATGGGATTCCAGCAGATCAGCGAGCTGCGGCCCGATCCGGGCGTCGAGGTCGTCGGCCCCCTACCGACCGAGGTGCAGCGCGTGACGGTGTTCTCCGCCGCAGCGGCTGTCGGATCCACCAACCCGAGCGGAGGCCGCGCGCTGATCGCGTTTCTTTCGTCGCCGGCCGCGTCCGCCGCGATCGCGCAGAGCGGCATGGATCCGGTGACGCCTCTGAAACCTAATCCCTAATCCCTAATCCCTAATCCCTAATCCCTTTCTTGATATGATCGGTTTCTTATGGAGACCGTGACGCTCACGATCGACGGCCGGCAGGTGACCGTCGACAAGGGCAAGACCGTCCTGCAGGCCGCCATCGAAAGCGGGATTTCGGTCCCCTACTACTGTTATCACCCGGGCATCGGCGTCGACGGCTCTTGCCGCGTCTGCATCGTCAAGATCGAGAAGATGCCGAAGCTGCAGACGTCGTGTTCGACCACGTGCACCGAGGGCATGGTGGTCTCGACCAGGACGCAGGAGGTGGTCGACGCGCGCGCCGGCGTCTTCGAGTTCCTGCTCATCAACCACCCGCTCGACTGCCCGGTCTGCGACAAGGGCGGCGAGTGCCCCCTGCAGGATTTTTCGGGCGCGTTCGGCCGGGATCAGAGCCGGATGGATTTTCCGCGCCGCGAGTTCGACGGCAACGGCGTGAAAGCCGACGTCGATTTCGGGCCAACGCTGATGCTCAACCGCAACCGCTGCATTCTGTGCACCAGGTGCGTGCGGTTCATGCGCGATATCGACAGCGACGCGCAAATCAACATCATCGATCGCGGCAACGGCAGCCATGTCGCGACCTTCCAGGAAGAGGGCGTGCACTCGCTCATCTCGGGCAACCTGATGGACGTATGCCCCGTCGGCGCGATCACGACGCGCGACTACCGGTTCAAGTCGCGGCCGTGGGACAACCCGCTGGCAGCCGACACGATCTGCACGCAGTGCGCGAAGGGCTGCAACGTCACCGCCTGGATCAAGGCGAAGCCGGAGTGGGCGAAGGGGTCGCGGCTCATCCGGTTCACGCCGCGCTTCAACCCCGACGTCAACGGCTACTGGATGTGCGACATCGGCCGCTTTGAGTACCACTGGATCGAAGGCGACGATCGCGTCGTGAAGCCGCTCGAACGGGTCGCCGGCCACGGGCAGCAGCCAATCTCGTGGCACGACGCGACCGCGAGGCTGTGCGATCGCCTCGCCGCGGCGGCGCGGGGTCAGACCTCGCAGGCTCAGACCTCTGGTTCGGGTCTGACCCCGGTACAATTCCTACTGTCGGCCCACGCCTCGCACGAGGAGCTGTTCCTCTTCAAATACCTCGCGCAGGAACTGGTGGGCGATGCCGGCCCGAAGGCGATCAGCGTGACCTGGCGGTACCGTGAGAAGCCGCAGCCGGAGGGAACGAAGTTCAAGGTGCCGGCGGTCGATGCGCCGAACGTCAACGGCGCGCGAATGCTGGGTCTGGCTCCCGGCACGCCAGGCGCCGAGACGGGCGAATCGGACATCTCCGCGCTGCGCCAGGCGGTGGAGGCCGGACGCGTCAGCGCGCTGTATGTCTTCGATCCGGGCCCCGAGGGTTCGATCGGCGATACGAAGTGGATCGTGGACGCGCGTACCAGCGGCGCGCTGCCGCTGCTCGTCGTCCAGGGCGTGCTGATGACGGACCTGGCCCGCGCCGCCGATTTCGTCCTGCCGGGCGCATCGTACGTGGAGAAGGAAGCGTCCTATACGAATCAGCAGGGGCGGCTGCAGGGCACGTCGCGCGCGATTCCGCTGCCGGGTGACGCGCAAGAGGACTGGCAGATTCTGGTGAACGTCGGAATCGCCCTCGGCGTGCCGTTCACCTACAAGACCGCCGCCGACGTCCGCCACGACATCATCGGGCACTTCTCAACGGTGACGGAGCTGCAGGGATTGACGAAGCTCGCCTTCAACACGCCGCTCGAAGCCCGGCACTGGCTGCAGGCATCGAATCCTTCCGAGCGATGGAAGTGGGATTTCATGTATCAGGATCTGCCGCCGGTCAAAGGCAACGTCGATCCGACCGCGCTCCCGTTGCCTCCCGGCGCTATCCCGCTTAAACAGGTTCAATGACGCCGGTGCCAAGGACACAAAGGGGAACAGAGGTCACAAAGGGACGTACGGTCATGTTGTCGCGTCTGCCTTTCCTTTGTGTCCTTTGTTCCCTCTGTGTCCTCTGTGTCCTCTGTGCCGGCGCGGCCAGTGGGCAGGTACGCCGGCCACGCGCCGATGTGACACCGGTGGCCGAGCACCAAGGCTTTCACGCCGGCGAGACAGCCCGCGTCGCGCTGCGCGTGTCGCTGCCGGAAGGCCTGCACACGCAGTCCAACAAGCCGCGCGACCCGCTGCTGATTCCGACCGAGTTGACGATTGACGCGCCGGCCGGTGTCACGGTGACGGAAGTGGTGTTTCCGCCGTCGACCGACCTCAAACAGGCCGGCCAGGATCAACCGCTCGCCGTGTTCGAGCAGACGTTCGGGATCGGCGTGCGGTTGGCGATCGCGCCCCTCGTCCCTGCCGGCAAGGTCGTCGTGCCGTTTCATCTACGCTATCAGGCGTGCGACGCCAACCTCTGCTACGCCCCGTCCACGGCCGAGGGGGAGTGGACGCTCGAGGTCACTCAGGCGGGTGAGATCGCCGACGGCAAGCGCGATCCGATCTTCGAGACGATCGCGTTCGGCAAAGGCGAAGCGCCCGGGGCCCTTGCGGCCGCGCCGCGTGCGGCGGAGAGCAAGGCGGCGGCTGCCGGATCCGCCGCGGCCGGCGACGGCATCGCCAAGCTCGATGGCTTCACCGTCCTCGGGATGAACGGCGGCTACCTCAACGCCGACGAGTTTCTGCGGTTCGTGCACAACGCGGAGAACGGCGTGAAGGAACGCGGGATGTTCGAGGGCCGCGGACCGCTGATGATCCTCTTCATCGTCCTCGTTGGCGGCCTCGCGCTGAACCTCACACCGTGCGTCCTGCCGATGATTCCGATCAACCTCGCGATTATCGGCGCGGGCGCGCAGGTCGGACGAGGCGAAGGGTTCCCGTCGCGCAACCGCGGCTTCCTGCTCGGCGCGGCGTATGGTAGCGCGATGGCGCTCGTGTACGGTGTGCTCGGCCTCGTCGTCATCCTCACCGCGGGCACCTTCGGCACCATCAATTCGTCGCCGTGGTTCAACTTGGCGATTGCGACGCTGTTCGTCGTGCTGGCGCTGGCCATGTTCGACGTGCTCATCATCGATTTCTCGAGCCTGTCGACGAGGTTCACGCCCAGCGCACGCAGCGGCACGTTTCTGATGGCGTTCAGCATGGGCGGCGTCGCCGCCCTCCTCGCGGGCGCCTGCGTCGCGCCCGTCGTCATCCAGGTCGTGCTGTTCTCGAGCAACCTCTACGCGACCGGGACCACGCTCGCGCTCGCGCTGCCGTTCTGCCTCGGCATCGGCATGGCGATCCCCTGGCCGATCGTCGGCGCCGGCCTGGCCGCGCTGCCGAAACCCGGGATGTGGATGGTCCGCGTCAAACAGGTGTTCGGCGTCTTCATCATGGCGACGGCGATCTACTACGGCTACGAGGCGTACTCGATCTTCGCCAATCGCTGGGTCGACCCGGCCGCGGTCGCCTCGAGCGTGCAGGATCAGCTGAAGGCCGGCTGGCATGCCTCGCTCGCCGACGGGCTCGACCTCGCCCAGCGCGAGCAGAAACCGGTCCTCATCGACATGTGGGCCACCTGGTGCAAGAACTGCCTGACGATGGATAAGACGACGCTGGAGAATGCGGACGTCCAGAAGGCATTGTCCGGCTACGTGAGGATCAAGTTCCAGGCGGAAGACCCCGACCAGCCGCCGGCGAAAACCGTGATGCAGCGGTTCAACGCCGCCGGACTCCCGACCTACGTCATACTTCGTCCAACGAAGTAGCGCGGCCCTTTCAGGGCCGCGTCCGCGGGGCTGAAAGGCGGGCCTCGAAATCCTCGAAATCCTCGCCAGCGGCGATCCGTCGGCACACCTGCGCGAGGGCGCGTGGACGCACGCTGGCGGCCTCACCATCGAACGCTATCGATCGATGGAGGATCTGCTCGCGTTCTGGAACTCGCCTGGATATCAGGAAGCCAAGAAGCTGCGCGCCGGCCACGTCGAGATGAACTTCATCGTCGCCATCGAAGGGCGATAGCGGCACAGCGGTTGCCACCGGCTCAGCCGCGCGGAGAAGGAAGCCGTCCGAACAACGCCTCGAACGCGAGGCCTGAACTGAGCAGGTTCCTATCTGTGCCTGCTGGCGCATCGAGCTCCAGTCCCACCGGCAGCCCCGTTGCGGTTAGCCCGACCGGAAGGCTCAGTCCCGGAATGCCCGCAGTTGCCATCGGCCGAGTGTTGTGCAATGAAGGCGTTGAGGGCGCCGTGTTTTCGGCACTGTTCCAGCAGCGCCGTAGCGTACCTCTCCGCGGACAGATCGCGCGACGCAGGAAGGCGCGGCGGGTCGCTCGAATGCGCATCTCCGTCTCATTCAGTGGAGTCCGGTTCATTCGTGCCTCACCGCCCCGGCATCGATCACGTCCGCAGGGTCACTGTACATTTCATCTTCCCGATCGGTTTCGAGAGCCGCTGGCTGGACGGGTGCTCGTGTATACTGTCATACAGCCCATGGCTCGCCCGAAGTCCGACTCCACGGTACTCACGATTCGCGTGCCGGCCGCGCTGGAAAGGCGCCTCGCACGCGAGGCGCGTCGCCGTCGCGTCACGCGCAGCGAGGTCGCCCGGGTGGCGCTCGAGGCCGGCCTCGGGGACAGGGACAGCGCATCGGACTTCGCCGCCGAGGCACGACGACAGTCCCTTCTGGTGAGCAAGCTTCCGTCGGAGCGCGAAGTGCTCCGCTTCATCATGGAAATCGCCGACACGACCGGCTGGAAATGACCAAAGGTGCCATCGTCGTGATGGCCGCACGGGGCGCGTACACCAGCAAGCCGAGGCCCGCCGTCGTCGTCCAGGCAAACCAGTTCAATCTCACGCACTCCAGCGTCACCGTGTGTCCGATCACATCAGAGTGCGAAGATGCGCCACTTTTCCGCATCACCTTGTTGCCGGGAGTCCGCACGGGCCTGAGCGCCGTGTCTCAGGTCATGGTCGACAAGGTCGTGAGCATCCCTCGGGCGGCGATCGCACGTCAGATCGGAATCTGCGATCCTGTCTATCTCGAGGCCATCGACGACGCCCTGCGTGGCTGGCTCGCCCTCTGACGCGCTGCGGCGCGAGCTCGAGCAGCGCATCGAGGGCGAGGTCCGGTTCGATCGAGTCTCGCGTGCCTTGTACTCCACCGACGCGAGCGTCTACCAGATTGAGCCGCTCGGCGTCATCGTTCCCCGCACGCGGGATGATGTCGTCCGCGCGGTCGAGATCGCGGGACGGCATCACGTCTCGATCACCGCGCGCGGCGGCGGCACGTCTCAGGCCGGGCAGGCGATCGGCGCCGGTCTTCAGCTCGACACATCGAAGTACCTCAACCGCATTCTCGACGTGAACGTCGCGGAGCGCTGGGCCTGGATTGAACCGGGCGTGGTGCTCGACGAGCTGAATGCGCAGCTGAAAGCGCACGGCCTTCGCTTCGCGCCCGACATTTCCACCGCCAGCCGCGCAACGGTCGGCGGGATGATGGCGAACAACTCGAGCGGCGCGCGCTCCGTGCTGTACGGCAAGACCATCGATCACGTCCTCGAGCAGCACGTCGTGTTGTCGGATGGATTCGTTGCGCACTTCCGGCCGCTCGACCCGACGGGCCTCGATGCGGCGTGCGCCGGGGCCACGCTCGAAGCGGCGTGCTACCGCACCGTCCGCGAGCTTGCGGCCACGCGCAAAGACGAGATCGACCGCCGTTTCCCGAAGGTGCTGCGGCGCGTCGGCGGCTACAACCTCGACGAGTTCGTCGATGCCTCCAAGCCGTTCAACCTCGCGAAGCTGATCGTCGGCTCCGAAGGCACGCTCGGCCTCGTGGTCGCGGCGAAGATCAACCTGGTGCCGCTGCCGGCCGCGAAGGCCGTGCTGACGATCGAATTCGAGGATCTTCTCGACGCGCTGGCCGCCACGCCGCTCGTGCTGCGGCATGGTCCGTCGGCCGTCGAGGTGATGGACCGTTTCGTCCTCGACCACGCAAAAGAGAGCGCCGCGCTGGACGCGCTGCGGCGCAGCATCCTGCAGACCGATCCGGGCGCCTTGCTGTGCGTCGAGTTCTACGGCGACCGCGCCGAGGATCTGCCGCCGAGGCTCGAGACGCTGGAGCGCGACCTCGCCGCGTCCGGCTACCGTTGCCAGTGGCGTCGCGCGATCGCGCCGGTGGACCAGGCGCGCATCTGGAGCTTCCGCGAGGCATCGCTCGGGCTGTCGATGGCCATGAAGGGCGACGGCAAATCGCTGTCGTTCGTCGAGGACACGGCCGTCGCGCCCGAGAAGCTGCGCGACTACATCGAGCGGTTTCTTCAGATCGTCCACCGACACGGCACGGTCGCAGGCGTGTACGCGCACGCGTCGGTCGGCTGCCTGCACGTACGGCCGGTCGTCGACCTCAAGACCGCGGATGGCGTCCGCACGTTCGAATCGATTGCGAACGACGTCGCGGACCTCGTGCTCGAGTTCGGCGGCGCGCTTTCAGGCGAGCACGGCGACGGCCTCGTGCGCGGGGCGTTCACCGAAAAGATGTTCGGCCCGGTGCTGTACGACGCGTTCCGCACGGTGAAGCGGACGTTCGATCCCGAGGGTCTCTTCAACCCCGGAAAGATCGTGGATACGCCGCCGATGACGTCGAACCTCCGCTACGGCGCCGGCTACGAAACAGCGGAGCCGGCCACCTTCTTCGACTACGCCGACCACGGCGGCTTGGGGCGCGCGGTTGAAATGTGCAGCGGCCTCGGCGTCTGCCGGAAGACGCTGGAAGGAACCATGTGCCCGTCGTATATGGCGACGAGGGAGGAGAAGCACTCGACGCGCGGGCGCGCGAACACGTTGCGGCTGGCGATGGCCGGGCGGCTCGGCGAGTCGGAACTCGGCGATCACGATGTCCACGACGTGCTCGACCTGTGTCTCGAGTGCCGCGCGTGCAAGGCCGAGTGCCCCGTCGGCGTCGACGTCGCGCGGTTCAAGAGCGAGTTTCTCGCCGGCTACTGGCAGCGGCACGGGATGCCACTGCGCACGCGCGTCATCGGCCACGTGCACGCGCTCTCGAGATGGGGCAGCCGCCTCGCCCCCATCGCGAACGCCGCCGCCCGAAGCGGCGTCGGGCGCTGGATCAACGAGCAGATCCTCGGTATCGATCGCCGCCGCACGCCGCCGGTCTTTGCGCGCAGGACGTTCCGGCAACAGTTTGCAAGCCGCTCCAATCCGCAATCCGAATCCGCAATCCGCAATCCACAATCCGCAATACTGTTCGCCGACACGTTCACGAACCACAACCATCCGGACGTCGGTCTCGCAGCCGTCGACGTCCTCGAGGCGGCGGGAGTCGGTGTCCGTCTCGCTGCCCACGGCTGCTGCGGACGTCCGCTGATCTCGCAGGGGTTGCTCGAGGAAGCGCGGTCTGCGGCGCAGGTGAACGCCGACGCGCTCTACGAAGCGGCCTCGCGCGGCGAGCGCATCGTCTTTCTGGAGCCGAGCTGCCTGTCAGCCGTCCGCGAGGATGCGCCGGCGCTGCTGCGCGGCGAGGCCCAGCGCAAGGCGCGAATCGTCGGCGAAGCGTGCATGCTGTTCGAGGACTACGTCGAACAGGAATGGAAGGCCGGGCGCATTCATCTCGATCTGAAGGCCGGGCCGAACACCGTGCTGCTGCACGGCCACTGTCATCAGAAGGCGATGGGGCTGGTGCCGTCCACACGCGCGCTGCTCGCGCGCATCCCCGGATCGACCGTCGTCGATCTCGACGCCGGCTGCTGCGGCATGGCTGGCTCGTTCGGGTACGGGAAGGAGCACTACGACGTGTCGCAACAGATCGGCGAGCGGAAGCTGCTGCCGGCTGCGCGCGCGATGGCGCCAGGTGCGGTGCTCGTCGCGCCAGGCACGTCGTGCCGCGAGCAGGTCGCGCATTTCACCGCCGTCAAAGCGCAGCACCCGGCGCAGTTGCTGCGGTCGCTGCTGACGCAGGGCGGTGGGAATTAGGGATTAGGAATCGTGAAGTTGGAATGCGTGAACGAATTCCATATTCCGGCTTCGTAATTCCACATTCAGTACCTTCGCTCGCCCGGACGACGGTCCGATCCGAGCGCGTCCATCCACGCGGGGTACTCGGGCACGAGCGCGCTGACCTCGTCGAGCGCTTTCAGGTCCGCCGCCGTCAACGTCACGTCCACCGCTTTCAGGTTGTCGTCGAGTTGCGCCAGCTTTCGCGCACCGATGATCACGCTGGTCACCGCGTCGTTGGCCAGAATCCAGGCGAGCGCGATCTGCGGTACCGTCACCCCGTGCGCCGCGGCGATCGGCATGAGCGCGTCGAGGATCGCAAACCCCTTCTCCTTGTTCACCGGCGGGAAATCGAACTTCGCCCGGCGCGCGGCTTCGTCGCCGCCAGTGCGCGTGAACTTCCCCGACAGAAATCCGCCGGCGAGCGGGCTCCACACCAGCAGCCCGAGTCCCTGATCCTTCAGCAGCGGCATCGTCTCCCGCTCGAGATCGCGCCCGGCGAGCGAGTAGTACGACTGCGTGCACTTGAAGCGCTCGAGCCGCTGCTCGCGCGAGACCGCCAGCGACTTCATCAGGTGCCACGCCGGTAGGTTCGAGCAGCCGATGTAGCGAACCTTGCCCGCGCGCACGAGATCGTCGAGCGCGCGCAGCGTGTCCTCGATGTTGGTCAGCGGATCGAAGCGGTGAATCTGATACAGATCGATGTAGTCGGTGTTCAGGCGCTTGAGGCTCGCCTCGACGCCTTCGATGATGTGCAGGCGCGACAGGCCGACCTGGTTGGGACCGGGACCCATGCGGCCGCGCACTTTCGTCGCCAGCACGAGGTCCTGCCGCCGTCCGGCGATCGCCTTCCCGACCATCGTCTCAGACTCCCCGACGGAGTACACGTCGGCGGTGTCGACGAAGTTGATGCCGGCGTCGAGCGCGCGGTGCACGATACCGTCGACGGCAGCCTGATCGAGGCCGCCGATCATTTCCCAGATCGGCCCGGTGCCGCCGAAGGTCATCGTGCCCAGGCACAGCTCGGAGACGAAGACACCGGTGTCGGCCAGTGGTCTGAATTTCATTGATGTAGTCTATAGCGGCTCGGATGCCCCCGTTCAAGCGACCAAAGCCCACCACCGTCGTCCTCGGCCTGCTGTGCGCGATGTACCTGATCACGTACGTCGACCGCGTGAACATTTCGACGGCCGCCGACTCGATCAAGCGGGAGCTCTCGCTCTCGAACATTCAGCTCGGCTTCCTGCAGTCGGCGTTCGGCTATCCGTATCTGGTGTTCCAGATTTTCGGCGGCTGGGTCGGCGACCGCTTCGGCCCGCGGCGCACGCTGTTTCTGTGCGGGCTGATCTGGGCCGCCGCCACGATCCTGACCGGGTTTGCCGGCGGCCTCACGACGTTGTTTGTCTGCCGTTTGCTGGTGGGAATTGGGGAAGGTGCAACGTTTCCGGTGGCCACGCGCGCGATGCAGAGCTGGACGCCGATCGGCCGGCGCGGCTTCGCGCAGGGCCTCACGCACGCATTCGCCCGGCTCGGCAACGCGGTCACGCCGCCCATCGTCGCCTGGCTCATCGTCGCGATGTCGTGGCGCGGGTCGTTCATCGTGCTCGGCTGCTGCAGCCTCGTATGGGTGATGATCTGGTTCTGGTATTTCCGCGATACGCCGACCGACCACCCGTCGATCACCCGCGCGGAGCTCGAGCGGCTGCCCCATCATGGCGCGCCGGCCACGATCGTGCGGCCGCGGGTTCCGTGGGGGCCGCTGACAAGGCGCATGGCGCCGGTGACGATCGTTTACTTCTGCTACGGGTGGACGCTCTGGCTCTACCTGACGTGGCTGCCGTCGTACTTCCTGCACGAGTACAAATTCGACCTGAAGAGCTCTGCGCTCTTCACGTCCGCGGTCTTCTTCTCTGGCGTTGTCGGCGACTATCTCGGTGGCGTCATCAGCGATCGCATCCTGCATAGCACGGGGGATTTGCAGAAGGCGCGCCGCAACGTGGTGATGATCGGCTTCCTGGGATCGTTCGTCTGCCTCGTGCCGGTCTTCCTCACGCACGACCTCGTCGCGATCATCGTGTCGCTCGGGGCGGCGTTCTTCTTCGCCGAGATCGTCATCGGGCCGATGTGGTCGATCCCGATGGACATTGCCGGAAAGTTCTCGGGCACCGCGGCGGGGATGATGAACACCGGCTCCGCGCTCGCGGCGATCCTCTCGCCGATCGCGTTCGGGTTCATCATCGACAAGACCGGCAACTGGCAGCTGCCGTTCGCCGGCTCACTCGGCTTCCTGCTGCTCGGCGCGCTCCTCGCCCCGACGATGCACCCGGAGCGGGCGTTCGAA
>Ga0315281_10008498_pt1 | contig 14360 bp, 17 predicted proteins | sample YL17G07_0_MG_FD_204540 | JGI IMG/M metagenome (GOLD analysis project Ga0315281, IMG submission 204540) | Sediment microbial communities from Yellowstone Lake, YNP, Wyoming, USA - YL17G07_0 | ecosystem: Environmental > Aquatic > Freshwater > Lake > Sediment | place: USA: Wyoming | collected...
TGGCGCGGCTCAGGTTGGCGTCGCGCAGGTCGGCGCCGCTCAGGCGGGCGCCGCGCAGGTTGGCGCAGCTCAGGTTGGCGCCGCTCAGGCGGGCGCCGCTCAGGTTGGCGCCGCTCAGGTCGGCGCCGCTCAGGTTGGCGCAGCTCAGGTTGGCGTCGCGCAGGTCGGCGCCGCTCAGGCGGGCGCCGCTCAGGTCGGCGCCCACGGCCCAGACGATCCGGCCCCCGAGCAGCTCCAAGATCCTGCCGGTTGGTAGGATGATCATGGTGCCGCCGGCAACAGTCCCGCGTTCGTCGCGCACGAATTCGCGCTCCACGATCGCCGTGAGGTGTTCACGCGCCCGGGCGAGCACATCGTCCGTCGCCCATTCTGGTCGCGAGGGCTCATCGAGAGCGAACGTCCACGCGGCGAGGTCCGCGATCTGGGACGGATCAGCGGGCCATGTCAGCTCGACGCGGATCGCCCGTAGATCGCGGTGAGCGTCGATGTCGCGGATCTTGTGGACCCGGGCGATAGCGTCATGCGCGTCGGTCTGCGGGCAGTGCAGCAGATCGCCGGCGGGCGTGAGCCACGCGCTCTTGTGGCGGCACATCAGCGGGACTCCGAGTGCGAGGGGGCGGGGGCGTTGTGCGAGGTCATGCCCCACATATAGCGATATCAATGTGCGAGTGCAAGAAAAAGAGCAACCCCAAATTCCAGCCCAAGAACGCCCGTTTACCGGGGACGCCGCGGCCTGATCGCCCGGGACATCGCGATCCTGGATGCGACGTAGGAAGGCTTGGGCGGCTGCCGCTCGGGCGGCGCTGAGGCTCTTGGTGGCTGCCCTTCCATGAGTTTCCACCGGGGATCTCGCGCCGACAAGGGTGTCGGACGGTTGTTCTTGCCCCGGGATACTGATATCGCTATATGTCGGGCATGGCGAAGCGAGCGAACGGGAAGAGCGGGCCTGAGCTGCTGATGTCGTGGCGGCATCGACGCGACGTGACGCAAGAGACGCTGGCGCGTCGTGTGGGTGTGGCCCAGGGCACGCTCTGTAGCTGGGAGCGCGGAAGCCGACGCCCCCGGATCCAGCTCGCGCTCAAACTCGAGGAGATCACCGGCATCCCGGTCCGAGCCTGGGCGGCGTAGCCCATGCGTCGCACCGCGGGGCTGTCGGCGCGCGTGGCGTCCGTCTCTTCGACGGATGGCGTCCCTCTACATGAGGGGCGGCGGGTCCCCGCCCGATCGACGGGGACCCCTGAAAGGAAGCGAAGTGTGCATGCCGTCCAGGTTGTCCGATGACCCTCGCTGAGGCCAAGAAGCGATGCGGAATGGACACGAGCGGGAGATGGAACCGACCGCACATTGTCAATCAGTCCGGTCGGCTCGTGATGCAGCCCGCGGGCGAACAGACGTGTGGCACCGATCGTCCACCCTCCTCGATCGGATCGGAAGCGTTGCGCGGGGTTTCGCAGCCACGGAAAGCCCCGTCTCTTCCCAGCGCGCCCGTGGTGCTGCGCTGCGTGTGCGGGCTGATGCGGTGCTGCCCGCCGGGCATGGACCCCGAGACGGTGCTGCAGCATGGCTCGCCGATCGCGATCACGGAGGCCCAGTGGTGGCGGTACGTCGAGCATGGGAAGTCCCAAGGTACTCGCCCCTGGCCACGGATTTAACAGCGAGAGAAGTCAACGCGCAGAGAACGGAGGCCGCCCATGATTTTCATTGAGGTTCGTTGCATGCTTATCCGGTTGATACAGAACGGTACTACTGGTGGTGGTTGGTCATGGATCTCAAGAAATGGGGTGCTGCCGTGATCGCGGCGGCCGGGCTGGCGGTGGCAACTGTTCCTGCTTGGCAGGCTCTGTCCCCGACACAGGGCGCTGCGTTGATTGGAGGAGGTCTGGTTTTCCTAGCCGGCGTCGCATGGCGATTGTGGCTGGACTCGCGTGACCTGCGAGAAGCAAAAGACCTGTTGGCAACCGCTACGAAGGACGCCGTGGAGCGGTTCTCTGGCATCACAAGGGATGCGCACCATGTGCTCACCGCCATGGGTGTCGAGTTGATGCGAGGTGAGATCGCGTGGGGGATGGGCTCTGGTAGGCAGAGCAGTCCTGACCAGGCAACCATGCAGGCGCTACGTCGTATCACCGTTTCCATCCGTCAGGTGATGGGAGATGAGGCTGCTAAGGAAATACATACGAATGCCGATCCGAATGCAGCGGATGGTATCTTCGCTGTGCCTAAATCCGGAGATGGGCACGATGGGTAGACCCGAACCCAACGGGAGCGCCATGACCACTACTGGTGGTGGTGCTGAAGTTGAAGTGGTTATCCTTGTCGAGCCCTGCGAACAGCGGGAGCTCCTGCATGGCGGACGCCTTCTTGCGGCGTCCGCCGCTCTTGGCTTTCGTGCCCTCGCCGTTGGCGCTCGCGCCGGCCTTGGCCTCTTCGACGATTTGCACGGCGGGCAGCTCCTCGACGTTGAGGCTGTAGTCGTCCCGACCCCACTCGCAGCGGCTGAGCACCGCCTGCGGGATCTTCTTGACGGTCAGGTTCGGGAAACAGAATTCAGGGTTGCGATTGTAGGGTCACGGCGTGCCTCCTGTTCTCCAGTAGCAACTCATTACTACCCCGTCCGGCGCAGTCTGTCAATCAGGGCGTCGGTCCCCTCAACCAGCTCGACGGCCGCCTCGCCGTCGTCGAGCAAGCCCGCGATGAGCTCCTGCTTCGCCTCGTTCAGCTCCGCGATGTACTCGTCGATCGTACCGGCGGCGTCCAGGTAGGTCGCGATCACGGGCTGCATCTGCCCGATGCGGTGCAGCCGATCCTCTGCCTGCGTCAGCCGCGTGGGCTCCCAGAGCCGCTCGACGAACAGCACGTCGGACGCGCGCTCCTGCAGGTTGATGCCGAGCCCGCCGCACCCGATCGGCGCGATGAACACATCCGCATTGCCGTGGTTGAAGGCGTCGATCGCGGCCTGCCGGCGGGCGAGCGTGTCGCCGCTGCCGATGATCGCCACGCGGGTGCCGAGCAGCCGGGTGCACTCGTGGTAGAGGCTGAGCACGACGTCGCGGTGGTAGGCGTAAATGACCAGCGGCTCGACCACCTCCCGGTCGAACCACTGCTCGAGGTAGTCGGGCACCGCCCGGCGCATCTTGCCGTGGGCTGCCAGGTGCCGCAAGAGGGTGAAGCGCACGATCGCCTCCGCGCGCGTCGCGGCGCGCACACGCTGGTCGCCGAAGTTCTGCGCGCGCAGCCAGGCAATGATGTCGCTCTCGGCCTGCTGGTAGGTGGCCATGTCCAGCTCGTCCAGCTCGACGAAGAGGCGGCGGCGCGATTTGGGTGGCAGATCGGGCAGCACCTGCGTCTTGAGCCGGCGCAGGAGGATCGGATCGGCCCGTGCGTGCAGCTCGTCGAGGTTCGCGACCTGGCCGTAGCCGGTGACGACGCGCCGCTGGCGCCTGGCCCAGTAGTCGGTCGTGTCCGGCTGCTGCCGGCAGTAGCGCAGGTCGAACAGCGTGAAACCTGGCCACTCCCGCTCGTCCGCGATGTGCAGGAGGCGCCACAGATCCCGTGGCCGGTTAAACACCGGCGTGCCGGTGAGTTGGACGCTGCGCCCGATCGAATGCGCCAGCGCGGTCGCAACGGCGGCACGGTGGGTGCGCTCCGGTCGGGGGTGCTTGAAGGCCTGCGCCTCATCCAGCACGATGACGCGGGGGTGGATGTTGCCGAGCTGCTCGCCGCGTGCCTGCAGCACATCGTGGTTCAGAATAATGACGTCGGCACCACTGATCGGGCCTGTGCGGCCACGCACGATCTCGCTCGATGGCGGAGAGCGGGCCCAGGCGAGCTCACGCTGCCAGTTGATCTTGACCGACGCGGGGCAGCTGACGACGGCGGGAAACATGCGCGTGGCGCAGAGCGCCGCGATCGTCTGCACGGTCTTGCCCAGGCCCTGCTCGTCGGCGAGGATGACGGAGCGCCCGGCCGCCAGCTCGGCCGCCATCCACCCGGCTCCCTCTGCCTGGTACCCGTAGAGCGGGCGGCGCACGGCGGCGCCGACGCGGCGCAGCCACTCGCTGGCGACGATCCGGCGCGGGTAGACGGGTGGAACGATGTCAGCGCCCACGCTGCCGAGCGTGGTCACCGTGCCCGCCTGGCCCGCCACGCGCACGGCCTGGCTGGAGAGGACGGTGCCGACGATCGAGGCGTCGGAGCCGAGCTTGGGCGGCTGCCACACGGTGTACCAGTACAGATCGGGCCCGGGGCCGATGAGCACGGCGAAGCTGCCGTCGGGGCGCGGCCGGACCGAGACGACGACGCCCGCGGCGCGAGCGCTCGCCCCCGGCGTCATCGTCTCTACGCGGCGGAAACCCCGCCCTTCAGGGCGGGGAGGAGCCGCGTCCTCCATGCGCAGACTTGCGGATGGCCTTGCGGGCGCGGCGCTGACGGACAGCCCCCGGCATGCGAGCGATCGCGGCCCAGGCACCGCGCCTCCTGATCTCGCTCCAGGATGGAGCCTTCGGCGCCTTCGTGACCGGTTCGTGCGTAGCTCCGGGAAAGAGCATGCAGATGAGCCCAGGCTTCGCCCGTTCCATCTTCACCAGATCGCGCATCCGGGGCTCCTGGCCCGGATGACCGCGCTCCCAGTTGCGGATCGTCGTGTCGCACCGTCCGATCCGCTTCGCGAGCACCTTGCGGGTCAGCCGCTTGCCCGTCCCGCCCCCCTCGCGCCAGGTGCGAATGACCTGCCCAAACTGTCCTGCCGTTACCATGGTTCTCCTTCAGAAAGCTCCGCCCTTTAGCGCGGGGTTGATTACAGGTCGCACTCTGTCACAGGCACGCCGTTACGTCAAGCTTTGCCGTTGGACCGGTGGCACGGGCTTGCTAGAATGTTCTTGACAGGTAACGGCGTACCACCTACCCTCAAGTCCCACAGAGGTCAACATGTCCGATCAGCAACGTCCCGGTACCGAGCTTGCACCCCAACCCGCTTCGTCGATGGCGAGGCCGCCGCCCAGTTCTGGCGGTCCGGCATCGCCGCCAGCTGCGGGCTCAAGTCGGACACCGAAACGCCCATGGAGACCACGCCTCTACTCGGCAGACTCTTTGCCGAGCAAGCGAGGTCGCTGAAGTGGGAACTAACCCGTGTGCACATGTGCGCACAATTTAGAGAGCAGAACTGCTATGCCGAAGATCAAGCCACAACCCTTGTCCGAACATGTGACCGTCACGCTCGATGTGAGCCCGAGCTGGTGGGGCAAGGTGCATCACCGCAAAAAGGGGGCGCTCATCGTCGCCCTGCAACAACTCCAGGACTACCTCGACACCAAGAAGGTCGAGCCACTCGAGATCCACGCCACGATGTCCACGCTGACCGTGACGCTGCGGTTCTACGCGGACGAGCGGATGCACACGTTCGAGGAGCTGGCTACCGGGGCCAGGCAATACCTTGAGGACGAGATCGCGATCGAGGACAGCGATCTGCGAGCCAAGGGGTCCGCCGAGCGGGCGGCTTCCGAGCCTGCCGAGATCGAACCGACTGCCGAGCCGGAGGCTCCGCCACCGCCACCCGTCACGCGCGCCCAGGTCGAGCGGCGCCTGCGCGCGTGCGGCTTCGTGTGCGCCGACGATCAGGAGCACGAGACCCCCCGCCCGGACGACGCGGACATCTGGGTGCTGCCCGAAAACGCCTCGCGCTGCGTGCAGTTCGATGAGCGCACCGGGCCCGACGACACGGGCAAGGCGCTCTGGATGCAGGCGCCGGACGGCGAGAAGCTTCTGCCGTTCTTAACCATCATGGCCCGTCTGGCCGCGTTCGGTGAGGCGCCCGCGAAGGAGCCTAAGACGAACGTGTCCACGTCGGTCGACCTGCCGCCCGACATGGATGGCATCTTCCCGGGCGACGGCCAGGCCCACGGCGGCATCTTCGCCAAGGAGCAACACCGTGGCTAGGCTCGACGCGGAGTACGAGGTCACGCGCGCAGATCTGGAGGACCTGCTACGCGAGGAGGGATTCGTGCAGCAGCCCGATGCGCACATCTGGCTGTCGCAGGACCGGACCAAGTTCGTCTCGTTTCCCGACTCCGATTCGGGCGAGGCGATCTACGGCGACGCGGAGATCGGCGAGCCGGGCCGCATGATTCCCATCCGCAACCTCTCCCATGTCCTCCGAGGCAACCTCCTGCTCGAATCGCCGCTTGGAGTGAGCAGCTACCAGCGCCAGCCCGAGGCAGCACGAATACTCGGGACTCCCGAACCTGCGCGTGCGCTCGAGACGCGCGACGCGCCACGGTTGCCGAGCGCGAATCCAGCGGCCAGCGAGGCGGAGTTCGAAGAGGAACCGGCGGGTGACCCCCATGCGTAGGCGACGGCATCTTACGGCGAAGACGGCACACCCACAGATGCGCGAAGTGGCGACAAGCGGCCCCGGACCACTACAGGCAGTGGCTGTCTGCGCTAAACCGATAAGCATGTTCCCCGACGAGGATCACTGCGCGGCCTACCTAGAAGCCTTGCGCTGGCCTGACGGCTTCGCCTGCCGCTACTGCGGCGTCGTTGGCGAGCCGTACCGCTTCGCCAACCGCCCGGAGGTATTCGTCACTCGAGGGGTCACGCCCACAGCGCCAGCTCAGCGGCGGACAGGCTGAGACGCGTCGAGCCGCTCTCGCCCGCCTACCTGGCAGAGGCCCACAGCGCCAGCTCAGCGGCGGACAGGCTGAGACCTTGCGCCCCCATTACTCCCACACACTCCGGGGCCCCCACAGCGCCAGCTCAGTGGTTGATTACTTTCGGCCCCGTGCTATTATTCTCCTGCCAGCCTCAGCGAGGCTGGTAGACGGGGCCCCGCTGGTTTCGTCCCCAGCGCTGGCCCCGTCTACTCGCACTCGCCCAGCTTTGCAAGGACTTCCTCCATCGATGCCTCGGCCACACCGGCCACCGCCTCGACCGGAGCCTGCGGCTGCGGCTGCTCGTCCGTGTTGCGGAACGTCGGAGACTGGTGCATCTCCGGCGACAGCCCCGTCGTGTCGAAGCCGACGTGCTGCACGAGCGATGGCACGGTCGCCACGAGCACGATCGGGTTGTCCAGGAAGTAGCTGCGGAAGATGAGATCGTCGGCCCCCATTCGCTCCACCACACCATGCTGGTAGAGGTACGCCGTCATGCGCCGCGCCGCCTTGCTGCTGAAGTACAGCGCCTGGTTCGCGTAGAACAGGTGCTTCGGGTACACGGAGTAGCGCGGCCCCGGGTCGAAGTCGTAGCAGGCGTACGCGGCCAGAACGAAGCTCTCGGTGCCGAGATCCGCCCGTACGGCGTCCGCTGCGCGTTCGAGCCGAGTCAACCACTGCGGCGCGAACACTATGTCGTCCTGCAGCAGAATGAACGGCTCGCCCGGCCGCGCGCCCGCCATCGCGCGCCACGTGCTGAGCGCGCAGCGCTCCTGCACGACCATCGGTCGGGTTCGCATCTCGTCGTCGCTCAGCAGCTCCACCGCAACGTGCGGATCCGTCGCCCAGGGCCCGAGGTAGCCCGCATCGTCGCCGTCGACGACCAGCCGGACCCGCCCACACCGCTCGGTCACGCTCGGGTCCCCGTCGAACAGCGACACGAGGGTCTGCTCGACGAAATTTCGCCTTGGACTGCGGTCGACGGTGGTGACGGCGACCAGTGTCAAGGGCCTAGCCGCTCGAGCACGTCCGTGAGCGATGCACCACCGGGCGGCTCAGGCACTCGCTCGGGCTGCCCGTCGGACGGACGCACCTCATCCTCGTCCCGGAAGGTCGGCGACTGGTGCATCGGAACAGATCCTGGGGCCAACCACGTCGAGTCCGCACCAACGTGCTGCACGAGCGATGGTACAGCTGCGAGCAGTGGCACATCACGATTCACAGATGTGTACGGTACAACCTCGTCGCTACCCAGCCGCCCTTCCACTAGCCCAAGTTGTTTCATGTCGCCAAGTACGGTCTGAAGCGCTTCGGCACCGTAGTAGATGGCTTGCGATCCGTAGTACGTCGGCCGGATGCACGCGCAGTAGCCCTCGCGCTCCGCGAACTCGAACTGGACCCTGTCCTCCGACGTGAGCTCGAATGGGGTGTACAGGGCCAGCATGAACCGGGTCGATCCGATGTCGGCGCGGATCCGCTCGATGATGCGCTCCGTGCGCTCCAGCCACCGTGGCGCGAACACGAGGTCGTCCTCGAGCAGCAACAAGCTTCCCCCGTGTGGGACTGCCTGCATGGCACGCACGTTGGCCATCACCACGCGCGGCCTTATACCATCGAACGTGCGAGCATGAGGCTTCTTATCCGTCGTCTCGATGACCAGGCGTCGGTCCGTTTTCCACGGGCCGAGAAAGTTCATATCCTCGCCATCGGTGATGATCCGGATGGGCGCGTAGCGCTCCACGGTCTGGTCTTTGGCTAACATGGAGGCCAGGGTCTGCTCCACGAAGTTGCGCCTCGGGCTGCGATCGACGGTGGTGATGGCGATGTTCATGACCCGAGCCGACCGAGCACATCTGCCATCGAGGCACCACCGGGTGGCTCAGGCCTAGCCTGGTCCGTTCGTGCAGCCGGCCGCTCGTCCTCATCCCTGAACGTAGGCGACTGGTGCATTGTTTCCTTGTCGCATGGCGACCAGGTTGATTCTATGCCCACGTGCTGCACGAGCGATGGTACGGCTGCAAGCAGCGGCACGTCCCTACGTATCGACGTGTCCATCACAATGATGTCATTGTCCAGCCTGCGTTCCACGATGCCGGTTTGCTTCATGTCGGCCATGATGATCGGCAGAGCTTCGGCGCCGTAGTAGATTGCCTGCGAGCCGTAGTAGTTATCACGTATGCACGCACAGTAGCCCTCCCGCTCTGCAAAGTCGAAATGCCGGCCGTCGTCTGGCACAAACCGAAACGTAGTGTACAGGGCCAGCATGAACCGCGTCGACCCAATGTCGGCACGGATCCGCTCGACGATTCGCTCCGTACGTTCGAGCCACCTCGGCGCACACTCGAGGTCATCTTCCAGTAGCAGGAGGCCATCACCTGCTGGCACAGCCTGCATGGCACGCACGTTCGCCGTCAGGACGCGTGGACTTACTCCGCGATGATCCCACGCAAGAGGCTTGGCGTTTGTCGCATCCACCACTACGCGGTTGTCAGCAGCCCATGCACCCAGAAAGTTCATATCCTCGCCATCGGTGATGATCCGGATGGGCGCGTGGCGCTCTACGCTGGCATCCTTTGCGAACATGGAGGCCAGGGTCTGCTCCACGAAGTTGCGCCTCGGGCTGCGATCGACGGTGGTGATGGCGACGATCATTGGCCTACGCTCCTGAGTACATCTGCCATTGAGGCGCCAGCCACATGCTCCGCCGTTACCTCGACCGTGCGCTTAGCCAAACGCTCGTCCTCATCGCGGAATGTAGGCGAGTGGTGCATTGTAGCCTGATCGCATGCAGACCATGTAGACTCCACACCAAGGTGCTGCACGAGCGACGGCACTGCGGCAAGCAGTGGCACGTCTCGTTCCTGTGATACGTGTCGCACCACCATATCATTTGGCATCCGTCGCTCGCCCAGGCCTAGCTGCCTCATGTCGCCAAGTACGGTCTGAAGCGCTTCGGCACCGTAGTAGATGGCTTGCGATCCGTAGTACGTCGGCCGGATGCACGCGCAGTAGCCCTCGCGCTCCGCAAACTCGAACTGGACCCTATCCTCCGACGTGAATGGCCACGGCGTGTACAGCACCAGCATGAACCGCGTCGACCCAATGTCGGCACGGATTCGCTCGACGATTCGCTCCGTACGTTCGAGCCACCTCGGCGCGAACTCGAGGTCATCCTCAAGCAGCAGAATGGCCTGCCCGGCCGGCACGGACTGCATGGCACGCACGTCGGCCATTACCACGCGCGCGTGCAGCGTTGGCGCGTCCTGCATCAACTCGCGCACCGGACGCTGGTCACCGCTCCGCTCGACTAGGAGCCGCGGATCCGTCTGCCAAGGACCCAGAAAGCTCATGTCCTCGCCATCGGTGATGATCCGGATGGGCGCGTAGCGCTCCACCCTCAAGTCTTTGGCGAACATCGAGGCAAGGGTATGCTCCACGAAGTTTTGCTTCGGGCTGCGATCAACGGTCTTGAGCGCGACGATCATTTTGGCCTCATTAACACCATCGAGGTGCGCGAGAAGTGGCCACATGGAGCGTGCTCGAGCCGACGTACAGCGTCCGTTGGCCCTAGCATACATAGCAGGCCTCGTGCTTCAAACGCAGCGATCACGGTCTCGTTCGGCAGGCAGTTCACGTGTCCTTCACCAGGTTGATCCAGTTCTGCCCAGCTCGCGATCAGCTTGCATCCTGGAGCGATGGCTCGCACCGCGTTGTCCAGAACCGTCTCCTGATACTCGGCCGGAATGTGCTCGCCAACCTCCAGAAACAGGACGTGTCCGGGCTCGGCCACGGTGAACGGCTCGGTCAGGTCCTGCGCTCGGATTGGAGCGAACAGCGCCACGGTAGGAACATCGTACTCATAGCCGGTGACGCGGGTGAAGCCTGCGTTGCGCAGCCGTGCCGCGTAGAAGCCGGTGCCGCAGCCCAGGTCGTGTACGGGCACGGAGAGATCGCCGCCGAGGTAGCCCGCGATCCAGTTGCCGAGGGCAATGGACACGCCGTACTCGACGGGTCCGCTCCAGCCTCCTGTCGGGGAGATCTCCACGGGCCTACCCGGTCGGACAGTCGGTGCTGACGGCCCGAGGCTCACTCGGATCCAGATCGGGCAGCAGAAACGCGACAAGCGTGTACCTGCCGCAGCGTGCACGCGGCAGCAGCTTGTCGCTTTGGTGGAACATCGGCGGGTTGCAACGGGTGAACACTGACCCACTCACCGCCACCACCTGCACGTCCACTAGTGCATCCGTATGACCGACAACGCACGGGTCCGCAACTACCTGAATCTTACGGCTCCATGTTACGCTGGCTCGCTCCAGCAGATCCGTCGTGCTGCTCGGCAGAAGGACGCTGTGCTCGGTACGCAGCTGGTCCAGAATGCGGTCCCGCAGCTCGTCCAGATTCCGCTTGGCCGTGCTGCACTCGCTCTCGATTGCTACCTTGATTTGCTCGTAGTTGATTACCGAATCCATCGTTCTCCTCCAGAAAGCTCCGCCCTTTAGGGCGGGGTTGATTACCGCTTAACGCGTTGTCTACACTCAACTCAACGGGGCAGCTTGGGCAACCGGGGCAACACGTACGACTTCGGATCGTCGAACATCTGGCCCATCTCCGCCACCTGCTCGAGGTCCAGGTCTCCGAGCTTACCGTCGACAAGGTCGAGCACCCAGTTGCGCACGTAGCGGTGGGCGTTTATGCCCTGCGCCGCCGCGCGCAGGTGCAGCGCCTTGTGCAGGGCGCGGGTGATCCTGCAATACACATCCGCCGCGGTGGGCGGGAGGACCTCGCTGCGGAACACGAGCTTCTTGCCGCCCCGTGTCAGCCGCCGCGTAGGCTCACGCTTGGTACGCATCGCCGCATGCACGAGGTTGCACAGCAGCGCCCCGCGGGTCGTACCCATCAGCTCCGCCAGATTCTGCATCAGCACGTTCACCCGTGAGGGCAGCCTCTGATGCAGCATCATCAGCTTGCCGTTCTCCGCCCTCGATGGATTGCCGGGGCTGGAGCGGTAGCCGAAGCGGACCAGGGCGGCGGCATCCTCGAGCACGTCGTCCGTCACGCCGAGCTCGGACGCGAGCCACTTGGACGTGTTGCGCTTGGACTCGAGCAGCCCCCAGCGCGTGTCGAACGCGATGGTGTGGACGATCCACCGGCGAAAGTCGATCGGTCCGCGCCTCTTCAAAGGACACCATTTCCATCGTTTCGCTTGCGCACCCTCCAGGACTGTGGATCGAGCTCTGACGGGCCCCACAAGCCAAATGCCTCCATGACCGCGCGTCGCACGCCCTCGTAGTTCGGGAAGTCGTGCCCACTAAGCACGCCAAGCGGCTGAATCTTCTGCCACCACGCCATATCGGCCATCACCGCAGCGTAGCTGTGGTCCGCGTCGATGAAGCAGAACGCTACCGACTCGTTCGCGTAGCGACGCGCCAGCTCGACCGACGCGATCTGCTCGACGCGCACGTACCGATCGCAGAGCAGGCCTAGGTTCTGGCGCACGACATCGAGCGTTGCCACAGGCTGTCCGTCGTATTCCCCAGCCGCGTAGTGCTCGGTACTGAAGATGTCGCACGTAACGAAGTCAATGCGCTTGCCGCTGCGTCGGATCGCGTCCGCCATGTACGCCGCGCTTCGACCGAGGTACGTACCGACCTCTACGAACCTGTCGCCATCGCGCGCCTCGGCCACGGCCGCGTCGTAGATCGGCGCGAACGTCGTCCAGCCGTGGATGCGCTGCCACGGGGGGTCCGCGTCGAGCCTAGCGTGCTCCTCGGCGGTGAGCGGCGCAAGTGTCTGCACGGCGTCCTCAGCCCGTGATGATCCGGTCCTCGCTGATCGCCGTCACCGCGAAGAACGAGTCGGGCCGGAACAGGACCTCCATCTTGACGTTGTTGGGGTCCATGTACTGCACGAACAACAGCTCGTGGCGCATGACCACCTTGCCAATGATGAACGGCGTGTGCACCGGAATCGGCTCGGGGCCGTTGGGACCGGCCTGTGTGCTGACCATGGGCATTGGTTTTCCCTCCCGCGCCGCAGCCATAAGGAAGGGCTGCTCGCGCAGCTGGATGAGAACGTGCCTATTCTCGAACGGGCTCAGGTCCATGCGTCACCTCCAAAACTCCATCGCGCTCAAGCCAGTCGGCGGTCACCCGATCCCAGCTCCACTGCTCGCGCACCGCCTGCGAGCCCAGCACCTGCGCGTTTGCCGCGTAGGTCTTCCACTGATCGTACACCTCACCCAGCGCACACGCCAGATGGTCCACGTCCACCGTTGGCGCCATCGCACCGGGCCCGTCGTCCACCGGCGCATCCGGGCCAGTCGGCACGACCACCGTGCCGGGGTTCTCGGCCGTCACATGCTCGGCGTGGCCGGTGCATGCCGTGGCCATCACCGGTACGCCACAGGCCAGCGCCTCGAGCGGGACTAGGCCGAAGCCCTCGCCCCGCGACGGCTGGCATACCGCGTGGTGCTGCCTGTACAGGTTGGCCATCGCGACTACGGGCAGGTCGATGCGCGAGTGCGACCAGCACAGGGTGTCGAGCAGCTTCTGGTCGCCCCTTGCGGCCTTCTCGGCATACTCCCGCCAGCTGTTCTCGATCAGCACGAGCGTAAGCTGCGGCAGCTCTCCCAGACGCCCCTCCCACACAGCCAGCGCCCAAGCCAGCAACAGCTCTTTCGTCCCCTTGCGCTCCTGCTCGCTGGACGACATGTGTAGCACGCGAAACGTGCCCTTGTCGTACTCTCGCACGAGCTCGGCATGCCGCGCGGTGTCCGGCGCGAACCCTGGGTCGACGCCGTGGCGCCAGAGCGTGGTTCCGAGGTTAAGCATGGTCTGCCGGATGCACTCCTTCTGCACGTACTCGGCCCACGCGCTCGGCGCGATGAGATGCGTCGCGTACTTGTCCGCGTGCAGGAGCAGCTCGAGCGGCATCCAGTTGGAGTTCGGGGGCAAGAGGAGCAGGCGTCTGGCGTGGTTGCCGATCTGCTTGACGATCGACACGCCCGCCGGCTGGCCGATGTAGACGCCGATGGGCGCGTTCCACCCTGGATAGCGCTCCTCGGGGTCGTAGGCGTCGATCGGAACGAACCCGCTGAGCTTGCCCGCGCGCTCGATAGCGCCGCGAATGCCAGCCGTGACCCGAGCGTACGAGCCGTGCCCCTGGACAGTGCCGTAGAGTCGAATCACGTCGCGTTCTCCTCAGATCCCGAATGCCTTTATGTAGTAGCCTGCATGCTTGCTCTGGTACATCGACACAAGCTCGGTGCCGCGCACGTCGTACACGCGCAGCGGGTCGGGGTGCTCCGCAACGCTCGGCGCGAGCCGCACGCGGCCGACATCGAGCAGGCGGTGATCGTGGCCGCAGCAGACCCACAGCCATGGGCAGCTATGCAATAGATCTCGTAACCGAGCTCCGTTTACCAGTCCCATGTACATCCACAGCGGCTCCCACTGCGGCCCATGGTGCATGACGGCGACCACCGCGCGCCCAAGCTCCTGCGCCGCTTCGGTCACGTGTTCGAGCAGGTGGAGCTCGTACTCCCGCAGCTCGCCAAGTTGGCTCAGCGGGTCGGCATTGTAGCGCTGCGTGCTGATGGCCACGAGCAGTACGTCGCCCAGGTCGCGAACCGCCCCCGAGGTGCTGCCCGGCGCGAAGCGCGCCAGCGGCCCCCTCAGCGCCGCGTCCCAGTCGCTCCCCATTCGGTCCGCTGCA
>Ga0315281_10008499_pt1 | contig 14359 bp, 13 predicted proteins | sample YL17G07_0_MG_FD_204540 | JGI IMG/M metagenome (GOLD analysis project Ga0315281, IMG submission 204540) | Sediment microbial communities from Yellowstone Lake, YNP, Wyoming, USA - YL17G07_0 | ecosystem: Environmental > Aquatic > Freshwater > Lake > Sediment | place: USA: Wyoming | collected...
TAAGGTGGCCCTCACCGCCTGTATGCGAAAAATCCTCGTGATCCTTAATGCCATGCTCAAAAATCGTACCTACTGGAACCCACAACTGCCTCTGGCAGCTTGACAAACAAGACAGTCGCTCTCCCCCCAGGGGGAGAGGGAAAAGGATGCGACCTGTTTACTCTCCGATTACTAACCGAAAACTGAAAACGGAAAACCGAAAACTGTCTTTACGGCTGCACGCTGGAGAAGTATTTGAACTTGCCGTCCTTGATCTGGAGGATGACCGCGCTCTTGACGGGGTCATTCATGTTTCTGAACTTCATATTGCCGGTAACCCCCTCAAATTCGTCCACGGTGGCCAGGGCGTCCCGCACTTTTTGGCGGTCCAGGGCCCCGGCCTTGGCGATGGCCGCCAGCAGCAGATTGCCGGCGTCATAGGTGAGGGCGGCCACGTCGTCGGGCTTTTTCCCATATTTGGCTTCGTAGTCCTGAATGAATTTCTGGGCCTTGGGGGTGGCGATGTCCGGGGCGTAATGGGTGCTGAAATAGCTGCCTTCCAGGTCCTGGGCCCCCAGGCGCAGGAGCTCCTGGCTGCCCCAGGAGTCGGAGCCGATGAGGGCGCAGGTGAGGACCAGGCGCCGGGCCTGCTGGGCCTGCAGGGGGACTTCGTTGTAATAGTTGGGCAGGAACAGCACCTGGGGGTTGGCCGCCTTGATGATGGTGAGCTGGGAGGAAAAGTCCTTGTCGTCCTTGGTATAAGAGGAGAAGGCCACCACCTGGCCGCCGTCGGCTTCGAAAAACTTCCGGAAGAACTCGGCGATACCCTTGTTGTATTCCGAGGCCACGTCGTACAGGACCGCGGCGGTCTTGGCCTTGAGGTTCTCCCGGGCGAACTTGGCCATCACCTGGCCCTGGAAATCGTCCAGGAAGCAGGCCCGGAAGGCGAACTTCTTGCCTTCCGTGGTCTTGGGATTGGTGGACCAGGGGCTGATCATGATCACCCCCGCGTCTTCGGTGATGCGGGCCGCGGGGATGGCGTTGCCCGAGGCGTTGGGGCCGATGATGGCCAGGACGTTGTTCTGGCTGATGAGCTTCTGGGCCGCCGCGGCCGCGGACTCGGCTTTGTCTTCGTTGTCTTCGATGTAGAGCTTGACGGGGTACTTCCGGTCCCCCACTTTGAGGCCGCCGCCTTGGTTCACTTGCAGGATCAGGAGTTCCATCGCCTTTTTGCAGGAGTCGCCCACGGTGGGCTTGGAGCCGGTGAGTTCGGCGTTGACCCCGATGCGGATCTCATCCTTGGCGCCAGGACCGCAGCCCCACAGCAAACAGCTCCCTGCCAGCAAAATAACCAAGGCCCGCTTATGCCAAATCATGATCTGCTCCTTTCCCCGGGCGCCCGTAATGGAGAAGCTTCAGCCCCCGGCTGGTGGTTAGCAATCTATCAAAGGCGGCGTTACCCCGTCAACAGCAAAGAAAGAGGGCCGGCCTGGCGGTGCGGTTGGCCAACGGCACCGGCAGTAGCGGCGGTTACGGGGCCGCGCCCCGTGCCGGCTGCCAGTCCCGAAGGCTCAACCTTGGTCTGAGGGGCGAATCTTAACCAGGCACTGGGGGAATTTTTCCAGGCGCCGCCCCACCATTTTCAAATTCGCAGGATTTTCCTTTACTTAGGGCAGGTGGGGGAGTATAAGTGGTTTGGTGCCGGACTTTTTTCCCGCGGCGCGGCCGGGACCGCGCCCCTTTCTGCAGGAAGCGGCAAAAACCAGGGGATAGCCCATGAACGAGAAAGCCGGAGAAGATCCCCTCCAGAGGAAGAAGGCATTACTGAAAAAGATTTACCTGTTTTCCGGGGTGGAGGATGCGGACCTGGAGGCCCTGGCCCACATTGCCCGGAGCAATGCCTTTCCCCGGCAGTCCGTCATCTTTTGGGAGGGCAAAGAGGCCCAGGGTTTCTACATCCTGGTGGGGGGCCAGGCAAAGCTGGTGAAAAGCTCCCCGGAGGGCAAAGAATATATCATCCGGCTGGTGGGTCCGGGGGAGACTTTCGCCGAGGCCGCGGTCTTCGGCGACATCCCCTATCCGGCCACCGCCATCGCCTTGGAGGACTGTCAAACCTTATTTTTTTCCAAGAGCCCGTTTCTTAGACAACTGGCGGCCTCGCCCACCCTGGCCCGCAACATGCTGGCCACCTTGAGCAAGTTGCTGCTTCATTTGACCCGGCAGTTGGAAGACCTGTCGTTGAAAGAAGTGTCGGCCCGTCTGGCCCGCTACATCCTGGAAAGGTGCCAGGAAACCCACGGTAAGATCGAAAAAGGAATGACCTGCGAACTGCCCACGACCAAAATGCATCTGGCCGCTTACCTTGGCACCATCAGTGAAACATTGTCGCGCACGTTATCCCGGTTTAAAAGTATGGGAGTGATAGAAGTCGATAAGGGCAAAATTACCATCATTGACCCCGCCACTTTGCAAAACATGTCCCAAAAGTAAATCTTATTTGGTTTCCCGCGTATCCGCAAAGAATAAAAATGAAAGAACCGGTATAAAAAAAGTTCTTTATACAAAAAATTGCTTGACAAGAGAAATCATAGTTAAATATAAATCTCCATTAGGCTCTTAAAAAAATTGATGCCCTTATAGTAGTTAAAAAATTTAACGCGAGGAAAATTTCTTATGGCGACTGAAGTACTCAAATTAACGGCCCAGATTGTAATTTCACATGCTTCAATGAGTGAGCTCACCCCCAAAGAATTGGTGGAGGAGATTAAAGAAATTTATAGTGTGTTATCCTCCCTGGAAGCTGGCGAAGCAGTTCTGGAAGCTGCCCCGGGCGTTCCGGTGAAGGGCAAAGAGGCGGTAGTTGTTAAGAAACCGTCGGTGCCGCTGGATGAAATCGTTAAAGACAAATACGTGCTGTGCCTGGAGTGCGGCAAGAAGATGCGGACCCTGAAGGCCCATCTGCGCAAAGCGCACCATCTGGCGCCGGCCGATTATTTCCGCCGCTACGGTCTCGACCCCAAGAAATTCCCCCTGGTTTGCAAAGAGTACTCGGAACAGCGCCGCAAGTTGGCCAAAGAAAAAGGCCTGGGAGAACGGGGTTTCCGGCGTAAGGCTTCCACCTGAACGACTGCTGACTTGAGAGACAGAAGGATGCCTGAACAGGGATAGGTCTGTCCAGGGCCAGGGTTTTTGAAAGGGACCGAGCCGGTCCCTTTTCATTTTGGGACGATTGTCTGGCAGGGGTTACCCCGCCCCGGCGGCCATGAGCAGCCGGCACCTGCTGGCAGGTCCAGGCCCCAAAGCAGGAGTGATCTGGGGACGGGGCGCCGGCCGGTTTTGCAACAAAAATTTAGATCCCGGCGGCACCGGCGCCACCTTCGGTGCCCCGCTTTTTAGCCACGGACCTTGAGTTTTGTGGCAAGGGGGGTTACATTAAGCCATTATGCGCTTGAGTCTCAACTGGCTGAAAGAACTGGTAGACCTCACGGTGTCCGCCGCGGAGGTGGCGGAGCGGCTGACCATGGCCGGTCTGGAAGTGGAGGCCCTGGAAGAAGTGACCCCGGACTTTTCCGGGGTGGTGGTGGCCCGGGTGACGGGGGTGGAGCCGCATCCCAACGCCGACCGCTTGCAGATTGCGGCGGTGGACGACGGCGGCCACACCTATGCGGTGGTCTGCGGCGCCCCTAACGTGCGGGCCGGCCGACTCTATCCCTTCGCGCCGCCGGGGGCCGTCCTGGCCGGCGGCCGGCGCCTCGAGCCCGCCAAGCTCAGAGGCGTGGTCTCCCAGGGGATGCTCCTGGCGGAAGACGAGTTGGGGCTATCGCCTGACCATGAGGGCCTCATGGAGCTTCCCCAGGATCTTACGGTGGGGCAGGACCTGGCGGCGGCTCTGCACCTTCAGGATACGGTCCTCACGGTGGCCATCACCGCCAACCGTTCCGACTGCCTGAGTGTCCTGGGCCTGGCCCGGGAGGTGGCGGCGCTGCTCAACCAGCCCCTGCGCCACCCGGAGGTGCAGGTGGCGTCGTCCCGGGGCCCGGAACTTAAAGCCAAGGTGACCATCCTGGACCCGGTGCACTGTCCCCGGTACGCGGCGCGCCTGTTGACGGGGCTGACGGTGCAAGCTTCCCCCTTCTGGCTGCGGCGCCGCCTGCAACTGGCGGGCCTCAGGTCCATCAACAACCTGGTGGACGTCACCAACTACGTCCTGTTAGAGTTCGGCCAACCCCTCCACGCCTTTGACTTTGAGAAGCTGGCGGGCGGGGAAATCGTGGTGCGTCTGCCCCGGCCGGGGGAGCACACCTTTGTCACCCTGGACGGGCAGGAGCGCCAGATGGACCAGGAGACCCTGCTCATCTGCGACGCGGCCCGGCCGGTGGCCCTGGCGGGCATCATGGGCGGCCTGGACTCCGAAGTCACCGCCGCCACCAGCCAGGTACTCATCGAGAGCGCCTATTTCAATCCCCGCACCATCCGGCGCACCGCCAAGCGCCTGGGCCTGAGCACCGAGGCCTCCTACCGCTTCGAGCGGGGAGTGGACCCCGACGCGGTGACCCACGCCCTGGAGCGGGCCACCCAGCTCATGCTGGCAGTGGGCGGGGGCGAGGCCTGCGGCGCCCGGCTGGACGCCTACCCGGCCCCCATCCAGCACCCCCGGTTGAGCCTCCGGGTCTCCCGGGCCAATCAGGTTCTGGGCACCGACTTTTCCCAGGAAAAGATGGTGGAGTTGCTGCGGCGGCTCCACCTGCCGGTGGTGGCCGTGGCGGCGGACAGCCTGGTGGTGCAGGTGCCCTCCTTCCGGGGGGACCTGGAGCGGGAAGTGGACCTCATCGAGGAGATCGCCCGGCTGGCCGGTTATGGGACCATCCCGGTGACCCTGCCCCGGGGAGTGGTGTCCACCCCGCGGCCGGGTCCCGAGGTGGAGCTGCGGACCGCCGCCAAACAGTTGCTGTTGGGCCTGGGGTTCTTTGAGGCCATCACCTACTCCTTCCAGCCGGAGCGCCTGGAGGCCCTGCTGCCGGAGGCGGCCCCGGCCCTTCCGGTGCTGCGCCTGGCCAATCCTCTGAGCGAGGAGCAGGCGGTGATGCGCACCTCGCTGCTCCCGGGGCTGCTGGAGACCCTGCGTCGCAACACCTTGAAACAGGTCCTGGACGTGCGCCTCTTCGAGGTCGCCAAAGTGTTTATCCCGGAGCCCGGCGCCGACCTGCCCCGGGAGGAGCAATGGCTGGCCGGGGCGATGTACGGCGGCCGGGAGGAAGCTGCCTGGAACAGCTCCCGGGAGGCGGTGGATTTCTTCGACCTCAAGGGCGCGGTGGAGACCTTGCTGGAAGGCCTGCAGATCCCGGAGGTGAACTTTCGGGCGGACGGCCTCCCCCTTTTCCTGGGCTACGGGGCCCGGGCCTATTCCGGGGACGTGGAGCTGGGCGTCCTGGGGGAGCTCCTGCCGGAGATTAGCGAGCAATTGGACCTGGAAGGCCGCATTTTCGTGTTCAACCTTGATTTCCAGGCCCTGGTGCGAACCTCGGCGCCGCCCAAGTTCAGCCCCCTGCCGCGCTATCCCGCGGCCTACCGGGACATCGCCCTGGTGGTCCCGGAAGAAGTGCCCGCCGCCCGGGTGGCCCAGGCCCTGTACCAGCACGGGCGCCCCTGGCTGGTGGAAGCCCGCCTCTTTGACGTCTACACCGGTGAACCCATTCCTCCGGGCAAACGCAGCCTGGCCTACCGGCTCTCCTACCGGGACCCGGAGCGGACCCTGACGGATGACCTGGTCAACCCGCACCACCAGGCGCTGGTGGCGGCCTTGACCCGGGAACTGGGAGCGGAACTGCGGTAAGGACAGGGTGGAAGAGGACTTCCCACGCAAACCGTTCTATACCATCGGTGAAGTGAGCCGCCTCACCGGGGTGAAACCCCATGTGCTGCGGTATTGGGAGAGCCAGGGCAAGCTCCTGAAACCCAGCCGCCGCCGTTCCCGGCACCGTCTCTATCGGGCGGCGGACATCCAGCTGATCTTCGAAATCAAGCGCCTGCGGGACGAAGAAAAACTGACCCTGGCGGCCATGCGCCGCCAACTCAATCCCCAGACCCCCCGTCTTCCCTCTCCCCCACCTTTCCTGCCCCGGTCTCCGGAGGGCAGCCTGGCGGCCCTGCTGCGCGACCTCAAAGAAGAGCTCCAGGCCCTGAAAGAACTCCTGGAATAGGATAAGGACAATTTTTCATCCTATCATCCCACTTCCCCAAAACCATTTAAAGTAAAAGAAATGGCTTTATAGATATTTTTAGGCAAATAGTTTACGTAAAAATAATTTATAAGCATTTGGAAGATATTTTTTGTCTATATTGTTATCAATCGATTCCTTTACAATGCGTTTCACTTCATTGTAATAAAATATTATATCATCCAAAAACATTCCTCTCTGAATGTCTGTTGAATCAAATATTAATTCAAGAATAGGATTCCCTTCTATGAATAATTTAGCTTTCCAAATATATCTTGGATAATTATGCATCAACACATTAATTTTTTGTGATGATTCTATATCATTATTAGCATGAAATTCATTTTTCAATTGATTAACATTTGACAGGAAAATATCCCAGGTAAGTTTGTAATTAAAGACTACCTCAAATAATTCATGGAAGTAAGCTACTATACCTACTACATCCTCATATGTAATGCGAATTTTATGATAGACAGGAACAATGATTGTTTTAGGGATTGCATGAAGCTTTTGACCACAACCACAATTGCATGGCCATCCGGTTATCAATTTTTGTGGTTTCACAGGGTTGTCTAAGGTCAACCTGGAAAAAGGTCCAACGTAATCATCATGCACATAATATTTGTCAACCGCATGCGCCACAAGAGGAATAGGCGCATTTCTAATCATCTTAGCATTCCCAACAAGACTGTAGCCAGCTATTGTAACCGCGTGCAATCCCAGAGGAGAGGAGTTGTGCGGATTTTGTAACACTAGACCTAAAATCACAGGTATTCCGTAACTCAGATATCCGTTTATGAACCCGGCAAAATCAGCAATTTTGTCATAGTTCCTGAGTTCAGGCTCAAGGCCCACTTCTTTAATAGCCTGACACAATTGGAACATATTAAGACCATGAGAGGGAAATGCTCGATTACCAAACAAGAAATGACGAGAGGCTGATGCAGTTATTTTTGAGGGGGTTAAAAGTTTTGAGCCAAACAAATCGGTAGTTTTATGCAAAGCAGACCATAGAGCGGTAGTGGCGCATGCAGCTAATACAGTATCTTGTTCTTGAAAAGCTAAACTTCTAATTTTTAATTCGGCTCCCAGAAAACCTACATCATATTCTCTGGTGCAAGGGAAATTTCTTCTACCACCGTCTGAAGGATAGGTTTTTAATGCTGTTCTTCCAATGATTGCATCTGGAAGGGGACGTATAACAGTGAAACCAAGATAACCTTGTTGTAAGATATCTTTATTTAATTTATTGGTATCATTATTTATCAAAAACCCTTTCAATTCATCATCACTAAATTCCTCTGAAAAAAAATGAACTCGCTTACATTTTCTTTCATAATTCTTGAAACACTTTACATAATAAGCTGAATAATCGTCAAGATAATCCCCATCAACATATGGATTCTCAATGACAATTTTTTTACATTCAAGTTCCTGCAAATAATCCTGAAAATAAATTAAATGCGACTTCTCTTTAGATGCCAGGAAAAGGCTTTGATCAATTACCGCAGACTTTAAATTTCCAGGACTGAAATCCACAACCTTCAGATGTAAATTTCTATCACGATCCATTATTCCTTCCTCTGAAAAGAAAAAGGGCCCGAAGGCCCCTTTAATCTTGTGGATATTTTATACACTGAATTCCAATGTCAAAATCTCCTGTGAAACCTTTTGTTGGTCCTGCATCTGTTTCTGGACTCGCTTAGCTCTTTCCAATCTTTGAGAGGCCTCCCTTAAGCACTTCTCAACGTCCAATGGCTCCATCCTTATCATCTTGCCCTCCTTGCCTCCCTTATTGGCAGCCATGAAATCACCCCCTTACGGATAGCGGGTCTTAAAAAAAGAGAAAGTGCTGGCTCAACTATCCAGCACTCAAGAAAAAATTTTGGTTGGAGTATGCTTTCGTATGCCCGCAATTCGCATACCCTTTCCCTTGGTTTTTCTTTTACTATCGGCATCCTGACCAAAATGTCAAGAAAAAAGTATATGTAGGGCATAGAAAAAGCCACTTAAGTGGCCGGAATATTTGGTGGAGATGGGGGGATTTGAACCCCTGACCCCTACCGGGTCCCCTCGGCTCCTTCCTCCTTCCGAAAAAAAACCGCCGGAGGATGATTTTTAGAAATGAATGCCTATCTTTGCATAAACAATTTTGTGAACCCTTGTGAAGGAGGCAGCCTCATACCCTGCAATGCGCCAGTCTCTGAGGGGTTCCGAAAACTACCCCAGCGGCAGAGAATACCCCAACCCGGAAGAATTTCGTCAATTTTTGTCTTAAGTCAAGGCAGAGAGTCTTAGCCGGCAGTAGATTAAGGACAACAATGGCTTTGGCAAGCCAAACCACAAGGTTTTAGAAATACAGAATTCAGGAGGTTAGCAATGTTTTGTTATCAGTGCGAACAAGCGGCCAAAGGTGAAGGGTGCACGGTTCTGGGAGTGTGCGGCAAGAATGCCGACGTGGCAGCCCTTCAGGATTTATTGATCTACAGCCTCCAGGGCCTGTCTCTGGTGGCCGTGGAAGGGCGTAAAGTCGGGGTCAGCGACCGGGGCGTCAACGTCTTTACCTGTGAAGCGACCTTTTCCACTCTGACCAACGTGGACTTCGACCCCGAGCGCCTGGAGAAGCTGATCAAGAAGAGCGTCGAACTCCGGGAGCAGCTCAAAGCCAAAGTCCGCCAGGCCGGGGGGAAAGTAGAGGTCGGCGCCGGCCCGGCCACCTTTGAGGCCGCCGCCACCCTGGACGGGCTGCTCCAACAGGCGGAAGCCGCGGCCATCAAAAACTATCCCGCCGCCGATGCCGATATCCTGTCCCTCAAGCACACCCTGCTGTTCGGCATTAAAGGGGTGTGCGCCTATACGGACCACGCCCAGATTTTGGGCCAGGAAGACGACCAGGTCTATGCCTTCATCCACGAGGGCCTGGCCGCCACCGCTGACCCTAACCTGGGCTTGAACGACCTCTTGGGGCTGGTGCTGAAGTGCGGCGAGATCAACTTCCGGACCATGGAACTGCTGGACGCCGGCAATACCGGCCGCTACGGCCACCCGGTGCCCACCCCGGTCCCCCTGGGCCACAAGAAAGGCAAGGCCATCCTGGTTTCCGGCCACGACCTCCTGGACCTGGAAGAGATCCTGAAGCAGAGCGCCGGCAAAGGCATCTACGTCTACACCCATGGCGAGATGCTCCCCTGCCACGGCTACCCTGGCCTGAAAAAATACCCCCACTTCTACGGGCACTTCGGCACCGCCTGGCAGAACCAGGCCAAGGAGTTCGCGCAGTTCCCCGGGGCCATCGTCATGACCACCAACTGCATCCAGCGGCCCCAGGAGTCCTATGCTCCCAACCTGTTCACCCGGGGCCTGGTGGGCTGGCCTGGCATCACCCATATCCCGGACCTCAACTTCAAGCCGGTGATTGACAAGGCCCTGGCCCTGCCGGGCTTTGCCGAAGACAGTAACGGCCGCGCCGTCATGGTCGGTTTTGCCCGCAACGCCGTCCTGGGCGTGGCCGGCCAGGTTATCGAGGCCGTGAAGAACAAGAACATCCGCCACTTCTTCCTGGTGGGCGGCTGCGACGGGGCCAAGCCCACCCGCAACTACTACACCGAATTCGTGGAGAAGGTGCCCAAAGACTGCGTGGTTCTAACCCTGGCCTGCGGCAAGTTCCGCTTCTTCGACAAGGACCTGGGCGACATCGGCGGCATCCCCCGGCTCCTGGACGTGGGCCAGTGCAACGATGCCTACTCCGCCATCCAGATCGCGGTGGCTCTGGCCAACGCCTTCGGGGTGGGGGTCAACGATCTGCCCCTGTCCCTGATTCTTTCCTGGTACGAACAGAAGGCCGTGGCCATCCTGCTGACCCTCCTTTACCTGGGCCTCAAGAACATCCGCCTGGGGCCCAGCCTGCCGGCCTTCGTCACCCCCAACGTCCTGGACGTGCTGGTGAAAAACTTCGACATCAAACCCATCACCACCCCGGATGCGGACCTGAAGGCCATCCTGGGTTAAGTTCCGGTAAAGTAGGATATTTTGGCAGGGCGCACCGGGGGTGCGCCCTGATTTGTGTGCGGGGCAGGCCCCCGGGCCGCCCCCTGATTTATGGAGAACCACCTGGGCGCCACTACGGACCCAGGGGCCCCCCACCGGAAAACTTGGCGCCGCACCACCCTGAGCTGGCGGCGAATTCCCCGAGTAAGGCCATATTGACTTGGGCCCGGGGGTGCTTAAAAGATATGCATCTCGCGGTTAGAGGTGCGACATGGCAATCTTTTCCCTGCTCCCCGGGTTTCTTTTCTTGCGATCCCCGGCGGCCGCGGCAGGCCCTCCTGACTTACCCCACGCCCGGACCGTGGGCGCCGGCGCGCCGGTGGCCTCCCCCAGCCCCGGGAGCAACCGTCCCCAACCGGAGAAATCGGCGGAGGTTTTGGTTTCGGTGCAAAGCGTGGGGGTGGGGAATCATTTGGAGCCCACCTCGGCGCGGCTGGTGGCAGGATGGCGGCGCTAACCAAGGAGAGCGGCATGAAGCTATCTTTGCAAAACCTGTCCCTGGTATTTGTGGCGGGTGCCCTGGGGGGCCTGATCAACAGCGTTTTGGTGTGGTGGTTCGGGGCCGTGGGTTTTACCGGCGTCCTGGGGGTGAAGCTCGCCCCCCAGTTCACCGCCCCCTGGCTCTATCAACGCCTGGTCTGGGGCGGCATCTGGGGCTGCCTCTTCCTGGTGCCCCTGGGAAGCCGGTCCTTTCCGGTGCGGGGGCTCTGGTACAGCCTGGGGCCCACCCTGGCGACCTACTTCCTGGTGTTCCCGTTGCAGGCCCACAAAGGGGTCCTGGGCTTGCAGCTAGGCTCTCTCACGCCTGTGGTGGTGTTATTTTACAACGCGGTCTGGGGAGTGGTGGCCTGCTGCTGGCTGAGCCTGGTGCAAAATAAGTAACCGGGGATTCTGTCCCCCGGGGCGGCAGCGGGCCAAGATAGCGCCGCCCCCTCCAGGCCCCTCCGCCTGTTGCGAAAATTTTTGCCCTGCCGGGGAAAATAATCTAAAATTTACCAACGGTGCAACCGGCTTAAAATTAATCTCTAGCGCTTGCCCTGGGGTTATGGGTAATTTCTGTAGGAAGCTCAGCGTGATTTTCGCGGCCGGGAGCTTTGGCGGCTTGGTCAAGGCCCTGGTCGCCTGGTGCTTCGGCGCGGCCGGCATCAATGCCCTCCTGGGCTTTAAAATGGCCCCGGCCTTGACCTCGGTCTGGATTTACCAGCACCTGGTCTGGGGCGGCATCTGGGCGCTGTTGTTTTTGCTGCCCCTGGGTGGTTCATACTATTTCCGGGGGGCCATCTATAGCCTGGGGCAGACCCTGGTGCAGCTCCTGGTCATCTTTCCCAAGATGAACCGAGGTTTGCTGGGGCTGGAATTGGGCCCCATGGCGCCGGTGCTGGTCTGCTTCTTTGGCGTCGTCTGGGGCCTCGCCACCGGATTTTGGCTGAAGTATGCCAGAGAGGGGTGACCTGCAGGCCGTCTCGGCATGAGACTGCTCCCTCAAGCCACCCTTCAGTTTTCCTGCTCAAGTTACCGGAACGGGTCCCTACCGATTCCGTCAGGGCGAACTGCTGGAGTCCGAGAAGCTAACGAAACTTCTCTTTATTGGCCCACAGCGACAGGAGAAACCCATGTCGGGAAAATCCAGAGTTGGCAGGTGGTGGCACGTGGCTTGGCTGGGGATGGCGCTGGTGATGTTGGCCGGGGTGGGGGCGGTCCAGGCCGAGCTGGTCCATTTCAAAGAGCTGCTGCCCTTTGTGGAACTGAAAATTCCGGGCTGGCAGTTGGATGGGAAGCCCAGCGGCACCACCTTGAAACAGGGGAAGGTGAGCGTGAGCGAAGCCAGGGCCACCTACCGGGCCGACGATAAGACCCTGGAAATCGTAGTCATGGATTTTTTGGGGAAAAGCATTCCCTTTCTGGCCATGGGGCAGCAGTTGGAGATGGAAACCAACGGCGAGCAGGTTCGCACCACCACGGTGCAGGATTTTAAGGCCCTGGAGACTTACCGGAAACAGGACAAGGCGGGCGAGCTGAACATCAGCGTGGCGGACCGGTTCTGGGTGAAAATCGACGGGGACGGCATCGACAATGCCGAAGTATTAACAAACGTGGCCCAGCAGATGGATCTGAAGAAACTGGCCACCCTGGCCAAGTGAGATTTATCGACCTTTAAGCCATCAGGAGGGCGGGATTCGGCACCTTTAGGGGCGGAGATTGCCCCCGGGTTCGCCTTGCCGCCTCCCGGAAGAAACCGGTGTTGCGCACCATTGAACTTTGGGGTACGGCGGCGGAGCGGGGCAGAAGGCACGGGCAGAACCTGGCCGCCGAAATCCGCCAGATGCGGCGGGAAATATTGCGGTATCTGGCCCGGCTCAGCTTTTACGCCGGCGCCATGCCGGCATTTGGAGTGCTCCAGGTCCTGGCCCGGCGTTTCTGGCCCTTTATTCCTCTTCATCTCCAAGAGGAGATGATTGCCGCGGCCAAGGGGGCCCAAGTGGGCCTGGGGACCCTGCTGCTCATCAACGTGGCCGATGACCTGGCCAACAACACCCCCCGGTGTTCAGCCCTGGCGGTGGGGGAGGGCCTCACCGGCGGCCCTTATCTGATGGGCCGCAACCTGGATTATCCGGTGTTCACCGAACCGCTCTCCCGTCTCCAGACCTTGTTTGTCATGGAAGGAGCCGGGGGCCAGGCCCTGGCCTCCGTGGCCTGGCCGGGGTTTGTGGGGGTGTGCACCGGCATCAACCGCGCCGGCGTGGCCCTGGCCCAGCTTTCGTCTATGAGCCGGGATCGCACCCTGAAGGGGATCCCCGCGGCCATGCGCTTCCGGCAGGCCCTGGAGACGGGCAGGACGGTGCCCGAGGTGGCCGCCCAGGTCATGAATCTCCCGGGCACCATCGGCAACAACCTGATGCTCTGCGGCCCCGGGGAAGCCATGGTGGTGGAGCTGTCGGCCCGGTGGGCGGCGGTGCGCCGCCCCCAGGGGGGACTGCTCACGGCCACCAACCATTATCAAAGTCCGGCCATGCATGCCCTGAAAGGGCGCTTCCCGCCCCGGCCGCCGTTTTCCGTGTTGTCTTCCTACCACTTCACCGAAGCTTACAGCCAGGCCCGGGACCAGCGGCTGCGGCAACTGGCGGCCGGGAAAAAGCTGGGGCCCATGGAGCTCCAGACCATCCTGGCGGATGCCAAGATTGCCAACCTCGGCACCGCGCTGTGCGCCATCTTCTCCCCGTCGGACCGGACCCTGTGGGTGGCCCAGGGACCGGAGCCTCCGGTGAACCGGGGCCCCTTTGCGGAAATAACCTTGTGGCAATGATCCGGTTTTCTCCGGGAGACTAATCCGCCCAGGCAATGGTGATTAAGCCGGGCCCCCTGGGGAAAACTGCGGGTGGTTCGCACCGCTGCCTTCTTCTCTATCCAGAAAGGTCTTTTTGGGGGCCCCGGCTTTTTCAGTGGCAGTTCAAACTTCACGCTTCATTAAAGGAGCCGCAGCGCAGCAGCTCCCTAAACCTTGGGGATGAGGTGGTGATGGGAACTACCGCTGCTGCCCTGCCGGGTGCGCCGGCCGATAGTTTTCACCACCCCGAGCCCGCCGCCGCCTTGACAACGAGCCCGGATTTGATAATATTTTTGGACGCGGGCGATTAGCTCAGGTGGATAGAGCGTTGGTCTCCGGAACCAAAGGTCGGGCGTTCGAGTCGCCCATCGCCCGCCAGTTTACTGTCTTTCTTTATCATTAGTGAATATATAGGTGAATATCATTCTCTTTTTATTACCCAAAAAGGCGAAGTAGCAAAAAATTTTATCACTATCAGCGGCGTTTTAGGGACCTTTTTACAGAGCCACGTGGGGACATAAGCCGTCGAGTGCCTTGTAATTGCCGCCCTCTTCGGTATTCTGCTCGATATCTCTCGAATCTCTCAAGATCGGTTTCCTTGATCTGCCATTCTCCGTCTACTTTTACTCCTCTAAGTCTGCCGCCCCTAAGCCACCTTCTTACCCAAGTTCTACAGTAAACGCCGATTTTTGTAGGTAAGTGGTTGAAAGTATTAGGGGCACTTTGGGTTTTGGGAAAAATGCGGTGCCGACAAAATAGCGCTATTGCGATTTTATCTCTTGACAAT
>Ga0315281_10008500_pt1 | contig 14359 bp, 15 predicted proteins | sample YL17G07_0_MG_FD_204540 | JGI IMG/M metagenome (GOLD analysis project Ga0315281, IMG submission 204540) | Sediment microbial communities from Yellowstone Lake, YNP, Wyoming, USA - YL17G07_0 | ecosystem: Environmental > Aquatic > Freshwater > Lake > Sediment | place: USA: Wyoming | collected...
CCATAATATCCTTCCTACCACCGAAGGCACCAATCGGAAACCCACCGCCTAAAATTTTGCCCAATATCGTCAAGTCAGGTTTAATCCTGAATAACTCCTGCGCCCCGCCTAAGGCAACGCGAAAACCTGTAATTACTTCATCAAAGATCAGTACGATATCATTTCTGCGCGTAATTTCCCTTAACTCCTCTAAAAAACCATCCTGCGGCAGGATAACCCCCATATTCGCAGGAATAGGCTCAACAATCACACAGGCAATATTATTTTTATGGCGTCTTATAACTTCCCTGACTTTATTGATATCGTTGAAAGGCAGAACGATGGTATCCTGCGCGAAACTTTTATTCACCCCTAACGACGAAGGCGCTCCGAAAGTGGCCAAGCCTGAACCGGCTTCAACTAAAAGGCTGTCAGAATGCCCGTGATAACAACCTTGAAACTTTATTATTTTCTCTCTGCCTGTAAACCCGCGCGCAAGGCGCAAGGCAGACATTGCGCTTTCCGTCCCGGAAGAAGTAAACCGCACTTTTTCAACGGAAGGATAAATTTTATTGATTAATTGGGCAAGTTCGGTTTCTTTCTGAGTAGGGGCGCCAAAACTTGTGCCTTTTTCAAGAGCAAGCTTAACCGCTCTTATCACGGTTTTATCAGCGTGGCCTAAAATCATCGGCCCCCAAGAGAGCACGTAATCTACATATTTATTGTTGTCAACGTCGTAAATATAGGCGCCTTTAGCTTTTTTGATGAATAGCGGATCCATCCCGACAGCCTTAAAAGCGCGTACCGGGCTATTGACTCCGCCGGGAATAAACTTCTTGGCCAGATCAAAAGAGGCTTTTGATTTACTGAATGATAAATTTTTCATCCGACCAAACCCCTTCATTTCTTAATGTTCTTTTTCCATGATCATGTCCAGCCCGTGCGCAAGAGTATCTAAAACTGCCTCCAGTGACTCTTTGGCGCCCCGGGAACTTCCCGGAAGATTAATAATTAATGTCTTTTTTCTGAGGCCGGCAATTCCCCGTGAAAGCATCGCTTTTTTAGTGATGGACAAACAAAGCACGCGCATAGCCTCCGGGATCCCCGGAACCTCTCTTTCAATAACCTCTTTGGTGGCCTCAGGGGTAAGATCCCTGGCGGTAAAACCCGTGCCTCCGTCAGTCAAAACTAGATCCACTTTAAGGTTATCGCAATAATCAATTAATTTTTCCTTGATCAACTTCGGTTCATCGGGAATAATCTCATATTTTACTATTTCTGCGGGAAGCTGCTGGATAATCTCCTGCACAATCTTACCGCTCTTATCCTCCCTTTGCCCCAGAGAACATTTGTCGCTGATGGTCAAAACCGCTACTTTATACATCTTTGATTACCTCCAATTGATCACCTACTTTAATCTCTCCCCCTTTTAATACTTTAGCAAAAATACCTTCTTTGGGCATAATACAATCCCCGGTTTGATAATAGATAGCGCATCTTGATAGGCAAACTTTACCGATCTGAGTTATCTCTAAAATTGCGTGCTGGCCTAATCTAATCTTTGTGCTTGGCCTTAAGTTTTTTAAATCAATACCGCTTGTTACGATATTCTCGGCAAAATCCCCGAATTTTAAGGTTAGGCCTTTCTCTTTCATCTTTTCTATCGATTCTTCGGCTAATAAACTTACCTGGCGGGCGGAGCCGGCATGAGCATCTCCTATAATACCAAAATTCTCTTTAAGGACAGCTGTTGGGATATTTTGCTTTTTCTCCCCTTTTGCTTTCGAGGTACAGATCGCTTTAATCTCTGATTTTGCCTTAGCGCCTTTTATAATGCCCACTCTTTCCACCCTTCTTCTCCATTAACTTTATTTCTTCGATTACCGCGCCCCGGTCAATAGACTTGCACATATCATAAACAGTTAAAGCCGCAAGAGAACAGGCGGCCATCGCCTCCATCTCTACTCCTGTTTTAGAGCTGGTTTTACATCTGGCTGAAATAATAATTCCGTCTTTTTCTAATTTAAAAGTTATCTCTGCGTACTCTAAGGGCAGGGGATGGCAAAGGGGGATCAATTCATCCACCTTCTTCGCCGCCAAGATACCGGCGCATTGAGCCAAAGTCAAAATATCACCCTTAGGAATTTTTTTCTGGCGGATCAGTTTCAAGGTATGCGCCTGAAGGCGGATACGCGCCTGAGCTAAAGCCTCCCTTAAAGTAGGAGACTTCTCAGTAATATTTATCATTCTGATCCCGCCGCTATTCATCTCCAGATACCTCCTAAAATTCCTGCTGTAATAATAATTATCGCCGGATTAATTTTGGTAAAAATAAATAAAGAAAATGACAAAACAACGATTAAAATATTTCTCAATAGCATTAAGTTACGCATATCTACAGCCTGAAAGGCTACCGCAATGATCATGGCAAAGACACAAAACCGGATGGCTTCAAAGGCGCTTTTAAACGTAGGGACATCTTTATATTTAGTGTAAAGAGCTGATGCAAAAATCACGAGGAGTACCGGAACTAAAATATTGCCCAGGTTGGCCAGGACTGCCCCCCAAAAACCGCCGATCTTATATCCGGTATAGGTGGCATATTTTATCGAAATAGCTCCCGGGAATACCTGGGTTATGCCCTGCACATCCAAAAATTCCTCCCTGCTGAGCCAGTGGTACTTCTGAACAACTTCTTTTTCAATAAGCGGCAAAAATGAATATGCGCCGCCGATGGCAAACAACCCTACTCTGGAAAAAGCCAAAAATAAGTTAAGCAATAACACGACGATTAACCTCCAATTTGAGACATCAGGTATTGCCTACTGAAAACTCGGCCGAAATTATGTTCTGACGGCTTAGCAAGGATCGTTTCAGTGATCAAAGCCGCCAGCTCTTCTTCTTTATTCTGGCGCAGAGGGACTTTTAAATCAAAACCATCATTACTGGCCAAACAAGGCATAAGCATTCCGGTAGAAGTCAGTCTTATCCGGTTACAGCCTGAACAAAACTTACAGCTTATCGGGCTGATAAAACCCACAACCAGCGAAAGATCCTCTATCTTAAAATACTGTGCCGGGCCATTTCCAAAAGGCCTGGCCGAAACGGATTTTAAACTGCCTAAAGATCGGAGACTGTCCTTAACTTCCTCACAGGACATATAAAAATCTCGGCTTAAAATCCTTTTATCTACCATCGGCATTAATTCAATAAATCTGATGATCAGCTTCTTCTCGCAGGCAAACCTGATAAATTCCATGATTTCGTTGTCATTGATCCCTTTCATTATCACGACATTCAGCTTAACGCAGAAACCGGCTTCGCCTGCCGCATCGATGCCTCCTAAAACATCCGCTAACTCCCCTGAACCTGTAATACGCCTGAACTTTTGCGCATCCAAAGTATCCAAACTTATATTCATTCTCTTGAGGCCGGCATTTTTCAATTCTTTAATATATTTTTTCAGTAATACCCCATTTGTTGTAAGGGATACGTCTTTTATGTTAGGCAGATTGATAAGCGATTGCAAAAGCTCGGGACAACCCTTTCTTGCCAGGGGTTCGCCGCCGGTTATCTTTATTTTACTGACCCCTATGGCAGTAGCTGCCCTTACTATTTTTATTATTTCCTCAAAACTAAGTATTTCCGAAGCTGCCTTGGCCACGACGCCTTCCGGCGGCATGCAATAAATACAACGCAGATTGCATCTGTCGGTTATAGAGATCCTCAGGTAGTCTACAGTACGGCTATATTTGTCTGTCAGCATCTACATTGGCCAGATCTTCTCTGGTGTTTATATTGGTAAATATTTTTTCACCAAGCGCAAATTGCCCAATTTCATTCTCGGTGATTTCTTTAACTTTTATCTTTGAAAAAAGCGCGTTTGTTCTAAACATTTTTTTATCCAGCAATTGCCCGATAAACTTAAGGCAATTTTTGGAGTAAAAAGCATACAAGGGCTCATATCTCTTATTGAGCCTGGGAACAACCGCGTCAAAACCGAGGGATTTTTTATGCATATATTCGATAAGTCCGGTATCGATATACGGCATATCACAGGCCACCACAAAATTATAAGCAGAGGTAGATGCCATAAGGCCGGAATATATTCCGCCTAAAGGCCCCTGATGAGCAACTATATCAGAGATCACTCTTGCGCCCTTTATGCCGCTGTATTTGCCGGGCTGATTGGTAACAATGATTATTTCTTTAAAAAAAAATTTTAGTAACTTTAGTTGTGTACTTATCAGGGGTTTATTATCTATTTTTAGAAAGGCCTTGTCTTGTCCCTTCATCCGGCTTGCCTTGCCCCCCGCAAGAATAATTGCTGTCATTTCAATTTAGGCCGAGCAAAGAATGAAACCCAGATACTCAACTCATAAAGCAACAACATCGGCACTGCCAAAAGTAACATATTAAAAGCATCCGGCGTTGGCGTAATTATCGCAGCAACAACAAATACTCCCACTATAGCGAAGCGGTACTTTCCTCTAAGCAGTCTGGCATTGATCACCCCAAGCTTGGTAAGAATAAAGCTTAATACCGGCATCTGAAATACTGCGCCCGTACCCATGATCAGCCCGGTTATAAATGAGATATATTTGTCCGCGGAAATCAGCGGCACCAAATCCTGGCCGGCAAAACTCAAACAGAATTTGAGGGCCGGAGGAATAATCACGGAATAGGCAAAAACACAGCCCATAATAAAAGCGAGAGAACTAAAAAAAATAAAATAAGCTACGTGCTTTCTTAATTTTTTTTCCATTGCCGGGCGCACAAACAACCAAAGCTGATACAAGATAACCGGCATGGAGATAATCAGCCCTGAAAGGAAAGCAACCCGCATATAGATCATCAGGGCTTCATGAGGGCTAAAAAAAACTAATTTCTCGATAACCCCGGCAGCTGGTTTCTTGAGGAAAGAAAGAAGCGGCGGAACAAAAGACCAGCTAACCGCAGTAGCCAACCCTAAAGAAATCAAAGAAATAACAACTCTACCCCGCAGTTCGGATAGATGTTCGACTAAGGTTTGCTTATAATCCATCAAACTCAAACCTTGTCGTCCTTCTTATCAGCTTCTGAACCGGCTTCTTTCATTGATTTCTTAAATTCTTTGATCGTGTTACCCAGGGCCTTGCCTATTTCAGGAAGCTTGGCCGCCCCGAAAATAATCAAGCAAATCAAAAGAATAACTAATAATTCCTGCATTCCAATACCGAAAATACGCATCACACACCTCCTTACCCCGATGGGGTTACGTAGAATATGTTTCCTTCGCTAATAACGCCTCTTAATTCATGCGTCTGGATTTTTTTCTTTTGCCTCCGGCGAATCTATTTCCTTCATTGATTTCTTAAATTCATTTATAGTCTTGCCCAGGGCCTTACCAATCTCGGGAAGCTTATTTGCCCCAAAGACTAAAAGACAAATCAGGAGTATCACTAATAATTCCTGCATACCTATCCCAAACATTATACGCCTCCGTAATTAACAATTAAATAGACACCTGGAAATCAACGAGAATACCGTCAACGGCAGGAGTTAGATTAAGCAATCTTTACATTCCTGTATTTTGCAACCTGGATTAACCGGTTAAGCCTTATAGATCTTTACGCAGCACTGCTTATGAATAGCCTGGCCGGCAAGAGGATCAGCTTTACAGGGACGAAGCGCGGCATCCGAAGTACCTGCTCCCTTGGCGATTGCGCCAAGCGCCCAATGGCCAAAACCATGCTGTAAACCTACGACCTGCGGATGTATTCCTTGGGTCAGTTTTACTTTGGCCTTGACTTTCCCGTAGATAGACTCAACCCAGACAGAATCTCCGTCGCCAAAACCATTTTTTTCGGCAACAGCTGTATTCATCATCAGGGGATTCTCGGGTTTTAATTCCATCAGATAACTGTTATTCTGCGTCCGGGTATGCGTATGCGTAGATTCTTTCCAGTTGATCGCATAGAACGGGTAATTTGCATCCGGCTGCCAATCTCGCGGCTCATAAACCGGCAAAGGATTTACCGGCTTACCTGTAGCATCATTTTTCTTCGCAAATTTGGCATTGTAAAATTCTATCTTTCCGGAAGGCGTAGCAAAACCTTTAACTGCCGTGCCATCTTCTTTAATAAACCCGATTGCCTTATCTTTTGAGCCATCTGCTTTCTTGGAATAAACCATATTGCCTTCCACAATCGAATCTGCTACTTTTTCCGCAGAAATTACATCTTTATATTTTTCATAGCGGGTACCTTTTTTGCTCACCCAGACTGCGCCGGGGAGCGCTTTAAGTTCCTCTAAGGTAATCTTAGGCTCGCCTTCTTTTAATTCCTTGGAAAGAAACTCTTCATACCACTTGGTCCTGTCTTCTACGCGGCTGCCGGACATTCTACCTACCCAGAATGTATCCGTTCCATCTTCCTCTTTTAGCTCCAACCTGCGGCCTAACTCAATAATAAATTCATATTCAGTAGGCTGGCCAAAAAGAGGCTTGACTACCGGCTGGCGTAATCCCAATGACGGCCAGGTTACCCAATGCCCGCATAACTCATAGCGTTCCAAATAGGTCGTACCCGGCAGGACAATATCGGCCATCAACGCGGTTTCTGATAAGAATATATCATTGACTACCACAAACTCTAAATTTTGCAATGCCTTCTCCACAATTTTTGTCCCGGGAGTAGCCATCATGGGATTCTGAAAAATAATTATCGCCATTTCTGGTTTATAAGGGCCTTTGCCTTCGGCTAAATTAGAAAAAGTCTGACAATAAATACCTGAACCATGGCCAAAAGGATATAATTCTTTTTGGTCAAATCTCTTCTCCTTTAATGTTTTCTTAGCCGATTCATCAGCATGCACATCAATATGTTTATTGCCTTTTTTCTCCGGCTGCATTAATGTTCCCGGCCGGTCATAACCGCCGACGAGCGCTGCCAAAAGCGCGATCGCCCTGCCGCCCTGAACACCGTTAGAATGCTGACCTGGGCCGCTCCAAACATCTAACACCGCAGGTTTAGTTGAGGCAAATTCAATGGCAATCCTTTCAATGGTCTTCGCAGGAACAGAGGTAATCTCCTCTGCCCAACTCGGGCCTTTATCCGAAACATATTCGGCAAACTGCTCAAAACCTACCGTCCAATCTTTCACAAAATCTTTGTCGTAGAGACTCTGAGTTATAATCACATGGGCCATTGCCAAAGCCATTGCCCCGTCTGTCCCTGGCCGGATAGGAATCCATTCCTGCGCCTTGCTTGCCGTGTAAGAAAGATACGGGTCAACCACCACCATCTTGGCGCCATTTTCAATCCCTCGGGTAATGATACGGGGGAGATGCGACCATTTCGTCGCAGACAACGGATTCCAACCGAATAATAAAATATATTTGGATTGCACCGCGTCCATTAACGGCCGCTCATCTCCCATCGCCATTTTAAAGGATGCTTTTCTGGCGGTATCACAAAGATTAGAGTGCATAGAAAAATTTGGCGTACCAAAAAGTTTATAAAAATCATCCTGGATATTAGTAAATGATGCATCCTCGGTAAAACCTAATAGCTTATGGGCTTGACCGTTATCGCGCAGTTTCTTCAATCTGGCGACAATCTCCGTATAAGCCTCTTCCCAAGAGATCTCTTTAAAACCCGGATCAACCCCAATACCCTTATTAGGGTTAGTACGCCTTAGAGGCTTCTGTAAACGATCCTTATCATAAAGCGTGGCTATGCCCGCATTACCTTTAGGACAAATACAAGTTCCTTCTTTTCCCACATTTGCAAAGAAATCTGTCGAAATATTGGAGAAATTGATTGGATTATATGGATTAGGATTTATCTTAACCAATCTATCATTGACCACTCTACACGCAATACCGGATCCTCCACCGCACATATGACATGATGAATAGATAGTCTCACTCTTGACCTGCTCCAGTTCACTTTCCTTAACCGCAGCCTGAGCAGTCGCAGCAAGGCCGCTTACTCCGGAAGCGGCTCCAACCGCAACTCCGGATAACTTCAAAAAATCCTTACGCGTCATCTTTTTCATAAGTTTATCCATCCTTTAAAGTATCTGGTTTTGCTTAATTTTCATGCACCGCAAAATAATATTTCTCAGCTACATTATAAATAAGTACCACAAAAGCAACTGCTCCCGCTACTACACTGATCTCAATTATGCTAGGAGAATATTTAAGGTAATTATCATAATTAAATACCTGCGACGGCACGATCTGCCCAGCCTGCACCATATTTAATTTATTCGCAAACATACCCACTAGCGACAGAACCGCAGCCAAACGGATATTGCCTAACCTTTTGAACAAAGGAACAGTCAATAGTACAAACGGAATAATCAAGCCAATCAAAATCTCAATCCCCCAGAACCTGGCGCTTAAGGAGCCGCCCGTTAAAGCAGCAGTTGCCAGATACTTTGTCCCTGCGCCGCTATAGAGTCCTGTGGTAACTTTCCAAAATGTAAAAAACATATTTATGGCAATAAATACCGCCAACCACTTTCCCATACCCTCAATCAAAGATACTGATTCCGCCTTATGCTCGTTATCCTTAAGGAAAGAAACCAGAGTAATAATCATCATGGCAAACCCCATGATCCAGGCGCACAAAATAAAATCAATCGGCAGATAAGGCCCATGCCAGAAGGGGCGGGCATGCACTACTCCAAATACCGCGCCCACGGTACTATGCGCCACAACCGCGGCCAATAAAGCAAAAATACCCGTTGTCCGCGCAACCTGATAATTCTTTTTAAGCAGAGCAATAAACTCTGCAGTAATAAAAATCAGGTACAAAGTATAATTAACCCCCATCCACCAGATAGGTGAGGTAAGATTCGGGCTTGTAGCATATCTAAAAAACATGCGCAGCGGCTGGCCCAGCTCTACGAAAATTATCGCCATACCCACAAAAACAGAGACAATCGCCAGAAATACCGCTTTTTTCTCAAGAGGTACATATTTCTTGATACCAAAGACACTTCCTAATGAGCCGACAAAACATGCCCCGATACTGCTGACAAAAAAAGCGTAAGCGGCAATCAGCAGTCCCCAGGGAGTTTTATTATTAGCCCCTGTTACATCATGCTGGGAGAAAAACGAAACTCCTGCCATAAGCAGGCTCCAAAGAACAACCACGCCAAGCGAGCCAACCAGGAACTGAAAACTGATCTTTGCCGATCTCGCATCTCTTTTTCCATTCATATTCAGATTCCCCATATTCTCCACCCCTTAAGATATGACTGTAGTCTAATAAACTTTTAGGCTTCTCTTAAATAAACAACCTTCGGCTCGGTACCCTCTTCCTCTAATAGACGAAAGGCTCTGCCGCTGCGGGCTAACTTAGAAACTGTGCTGTCAGGATCATTAAAATCTCCGAAATGCCTGGCGCGGCCCATACAAGTGCTTACGCAAGTACAAACTAAGTGCAGTTCTTCATCTGTCAAAGCCCTGCCCTCTTTTTCGGCTTTCGCCTCTAACCTGTCTAAGCGCTCCACACAAAAGGTACACTTTTCCATAATCCCTTTATATCTTTTCTGAAGCTGCGGGTGCGGATCAGGGTTCAATGCCTCTTCACGCATTTTCCCGCCAAAATCAGGTTTTGTCCAATTAAAATAACGCGCCCCATAAGGGCAGGCGATCATGCAATATTTACATCCAATGCAGCGCTCATAATGCTGCAGGACCAAGCCTCTTTCTTTATCGTGGTAGGTTGCCTCTACAGGACAAACAGCAACACAAGGAGGATTGTCACAATGCATGCACGGCCGGGGATTGTAATGCGTCTTGGCGTAAGGATACTCCCCTTTTTCCTTAAAATAAACTTCCGTCCACTCAATCCGGCGCGACTGATCCTTGGGTGAGGCCACCGGCACATTATGTTCTACCTTACAAGCCACGGTGCAAGATTCACATCCCACGCATCTGGCCAGATCAATGACCATGCCATAACGGTGTTTGATTTTATTTTTGGCAACTCCGGCCCCTGCTATTTTAGGTATATTTGCAACCGCTAAAGCCGTCCCGGCTGCAGCGCCGAATTTCAGAAAATCTTTACGGCTTAATTTCTTTTTCTCTAAAACCTCGATAGATCTTTCCAGTTGATTTTTTTCTTTCATGATTAAGCCTCCTCATTAAAACTGCGCTGTAACCAAAGCAGAAAGCAGATTATCCCTGGCATCGTTAATATTCGAGCCGGAATTCTTATTCCAATCATAGCTTAATTTTACAATAGTGTTTTCGCTCCAACGGTACCCCAGGCCCAATGAATAACGATCATATTTATTCGCGGTAACGCTATTCAGGGTTGCGGTCATACTATCATCCAGATCAACAAAACTATACCTTCCGGCAATATAAATCTTTTTATTTAGGTTATACAACCCATCGACAAAACCGAAATTTCCCGACCTCTCCATTGCGGCGGCAGTGCTTGTCGTATCATGGAAACTACCGTAGGATAAGCGTAAAATAGCTTTGCTGTCGCTATAAGCAGGCGGGTCAAGAGGTTTATTCCCTTGGCCGAAATCATAGCGGCCGTCTACTTCCCATATTCTCCTCTGCCAATTAGTTGCTCCGGCAGGGCGGGCGACTATGCCGGCAATAGTAGATGCTGAATCCGAAAGCTTGAGCGCCCCTGAATCATAATAACTTGCCGACAAATAAAGTGGCTTAATCGGTGAATAATTTAATTTGCCCATAAAAGCCTTGGAAGAACTCGAATCCATACCCACGGTAGAGTTCCCATCGCTTACCGAAAGTGACCAGCCTAATGGATTTAAACCAAACTTCTCTAATTTAATTTTCCCGTTTAATTCCAGGCCTTCGTCAGTTACAGAAACATTGCCTGCGGAATTAGATGGCAAGATTCCCTCTACTGAGTTATTGCTATTATACTCTTCGCCAAAACCCAAAGCAAACCTTCCTAAGCGGCCGTTTAAACTATAAGGCGTATTTTTTAAAAAGGGTAGAAAATTCTTAGACTCTAAATATAAACGATCAATCAACGGGTTTGTTGCTGAAATGGTTGTCGCTACTGCATTACTCAAGTTAAAACGCATAAAAATCGTATTGATATCATCCGGCTGAAAAGTAAACTGAAGTTTTGCTTCAGGTACTTCAAATGAACCAGACTGATAAGCACCGGCCTTATCTGATTTAAGAAATCCTACCGCCGCTCTTCCCTTTATCTTAAGTTTAGAAAGCACATTGCTTAAATCTACCTTGGAAGCCTCCACCTTTTTGCTCAGTTCTTCTTTCTGTGCCACCATCTCATCTTTTTGCTGCGCCTGTTTCTGCTCCAACTGCTCGATACGCTGCATTAATTCTTTAACCTGCGACTTCAAAAGCCCAACCTCATCTGCCGAAGCTGCAGTAGCTTGAGTAGTTTCCGTTGTTTCTGCAAACCCATTTGCCGCAAAAACAAAACTAGTTGCCATGCTTAAAATAAAAACCATTGCCTTACGCATCTCCATCCTCCTTATTAATTTGAAATTAATTCAGAAATCTTACCTTAACTATGCTTCCCTTTTTTATATAAACATCCTTTTCATTAAGAATGATTAAACTGTTGGCTAAACCCATCGACTTCAAAATCCCGGAGCCTTGCGGGCCGGTGGTTTTGGTCAAATATTTACCTTGGTGCCAGCGCGTATTTGCTCTTAAAAGATAACTGAGGCCCGGTTTCTTCTTGATATCTTCTTCAACAGACGCCTCTACTTCTTTTATCCCATCATTATGTTTCTGGCCCAACATTTTTAAAATTGCTGGTTTGACAAACATCTCAAAACTCACCATACTGGAAACCGGATTTCCCGGCAAACCAAATACCAATTTGTCCTTAAGCGTGCCAAAGACCAAAGGTTTTCCCGGCCGCATCGCTATCTTCCAGAATTTTATATCCGTTCCTAGCTTAGCTAAGATAACCTTTACCAAATCGTAGTCTCCCACCGAAACCCCACCTGAAGTGAGAATAAGATCGCAATCAAGGCCGAGTTTTATCTTTTTTTCTAATTCTAGAGGCCTATCTTTAGCTATACCTAAATCCTTAGGGATCCCGCCACTCTTAATTATCTGAGTATATAGGGTATAAGTATTAGAACTCCTAATTTTCCCGGGTTTTAATTTCTCCTTAACATCCACCAGCTCATCACCGGTAGCCAGAATAGCAACTTTAGGTTTTCTGGTGACTTTTACCTTTGCTCTGCCTAAAGCGGCTAATAATCCAATATGCGCGGGTTTAAGCAGTGTGCCGCAAGGAATTACCAATTCACCCTTCCTTACATCTTCACCCGCCCTTCTTATGTTTTCTCCCATCACTGTCTCTTTAAAAATCTTTACTTTATTTTTATCTTGCCTTTGCGTATTCTCAACCATGATTACGCTATCGGCGCCTTTTGGTATCAGCGCACCGGTCATAATCCTGATTGCCTGGTTATTTTCTAATCTTGTACCGGGAATATCCCCTGCTTTAAGCTGATCGATTATTTTTAAAACTTTCGGGTTATTTTTAGATGCCCCTTTTAAATCAATTGATTTTAGCGCATACCCGTCCATTGCCGAATTGTCAGATCCCGGAATATCCGCATCGGAACGAATATCCTCGGACAAAACCATCCCCAAGGCATCTGTAAGCTTGATTATCTCTGAATCAAGGATTTTTATTTCCTTAAGGACCGTTCTTAAGGCTGTCGCAACTTTAATCATATTGTTACTATTAATAACCAAATAGCCTGCTAACTTAAATAAGCTTTACTTGAAATAAAAGTCTTTTTAGCCTGTTTAATTATTTATTTGCTTCTAGAGTGAATCTCTCTGCTATAGGTAGGAAGATTCCTTATTTTGTCTCTAGCATTTCTCTGTTTCTAATAACTTTTTAGTTATACTACTTAGAAATTTACTTGTCAAGTGAAATCTTTCACAATCTTTGATAAAAAATTTTCTTAGTAACCCGTTTCAATTTTTACGGCAACATAATCCGCTAATGCAGATAGGCTGCGACGATATGCTGAATCCTCCAAACTACCCAGAGAATCCTTGGCCTTGCGTATATATAGGAAAGCTTCCTGTTTAGTTTTTCCAAATGCGGATGAGTTAAGGAATTTTTGGCCTAAATTACGGAATGCCCTTTCGTCACCCTGATTCCTAAGCAATTCGATTATATTCTTTTTTTCTTTGGGCTCCTGTAAAATTAAATTTAATACCGGTAAAGTAAGTTCTCCTGTCTTAAAGTCCAGGCCGGGGTTCTTGCCTAATTTTTCCTTACTGCCGGTCAGATCGCGGCAGTCATCGACAATCTGAAAGGCTATCCCTAGATTCGATCCGTAATCTTTAAGCGCATCCTGATTAACCTTTCGGCTCTGCGCAAGTATTGCCCCTACCTGGCAAGAGGCGGCAAAGAGCCCGGCGGTCTTCTTCTTTACGATCAGCAGGTAACGCTCTTTCAGTAAGGAAAGATTATCCCTTTCGCAGACCTGGATAAGCTCTCCTTCGCAAAGGGAGCGGCTGGCGCCGGCGATACAAGATAATATATCGGTATTCTTGCAGGAAGCGATCAAATCAAAAGCAATCGCGTAAAGATAATCGCCGAAAGCAATGGCCACATCCTGCCCAAATTTTACGTTAAAAGTTGGTTTGTGGTGGCGTAAAGCCGAATCATCAATAATATCATCATGGACCAGGGAAGCAACGTGGATTAATTCTACGGCTGAGGCAATCTTGGACAACGCAGAGTTGATTGTTGAAGAAGCATGTCCGCAAGCCTTGGCAGAAATTATCACCAGGGCAGGCCTTATTCTTTTCCCTTTTGATTCCAAGAGATATTTATTTAACTCAAGAATGGATTTGTACCTGGTTCTTTTAAGGTTTTGATCTATAAGGCTATCAACCTTGAATAATTCTCTCTCTATCGGCCTGTAAACTTGTTCTAGATTCATAGTTTAATTAAAACTTTGTCTAATACGTAAGCGCCAGTCAACAACAACCCTAAAATTAAATGTAATCCGATGGTGGCGGCATTTGCCGGCAGTAATTCAGTGATACGCTCAAAATGCTTCTGGGATACCGTAAACGCCTTTAATGCCAGAGGTAAGCTTAGAAATACAATCAGGCAGGATAACGGCATAATTTTAAATATTACCAGTACGGTTATATATAAATACGTTAGCGCCAATGTGAGCTGATACACCACTACAGCTTTTTGCTTGCCTAAGACAACTACCAGCGTATTTTTCCCTACACTCTTATCCCCTGCGTAATCAGGGAATTCGTTGATAAATACAACCAGCGCTATAAGAATACCTATGGGAATTGAAATTAAGAATACGTTAAAAGATAAATTTTGCGCCTGCGCAAAATAAGAGCCCATAACCATTA
>Ga0315281_10008501_pt1 | contig 14359 bp, 18 predicted proteins | sample YL17G07_0_MG_FD_204540 | JGI IMG/M metagenome (GOLD analysis project Ga0315281, IMG submission 204540) | Sediment microbial communities from Yellowstone Lake, YNP, Wyoming, USA - YL17G07_0 | ecosystem: Environmental > Aquatic > Freshwater > Lake > Sediment | place: USA: Wyoming | collected...
TCGCCCTGACCGACGTCGAGGAAATATACGGAGAGTTTGCCATCATTCTCCGCTCGAAGGGAAGATCCATCCAGGCCAAAGCCTGGAATGCCGAGATCGCTTAAGCAGCCACTGACGGCGATATACGACAGCAGGAGAAACAGGATGCTGATAGCTGCAACTGCACGATGCAGGCAGGTTTTTCGCACAGGATTCTTATTCATGTTATGGGGATTGTGAACGGCTGACAAGTTCATGCGCTGCCTTTGCAGCACCGGCAAGGATCATCTCTTCATCCGGGATCTCACGATTCAGCATCAGCACCCTGCCATCGCAGATGGTGGTCTCAACTGCAGCCCCGCTGCAGGAATACACGAGGTTTGATATGGCGTTGTGCAACGGAGTGTTACATGCTGTACGGGCAGAGACGAGCACGATATCTGCCGGTGCTCCCACCGCGAGCGTTCCCGAGCCAAAGCCCATTGCCTTTGCACCGTTTGTCGTTGCCATCGCAAGTGCCATGGGTGCCGGGAGCACGGTAGGATCGTTCCAGAAGAATTTCTGGAGGAGCGCAGCGGTCTTCATCTCCTCGAACATATCGAGGTTGTTGTTGCTGGCACAGCCATCGGTACCAAGGCAGACATTCGCCCCCGCAGCCACGAGCTGGCGGGTGGGCATTGCCCTGTTGGTGGCAAGTTTCATGTTGCTCGCCGGGTTATGGGAGACAGATACACCGCGTCTCCCGAGCAGGGTGCATTCCGCATCATCGAGCCAGCAGCAGTGGGCGGCAATGGTTTTTGACGTGAGGATGCCACACTCATCAAGCAGTGCAGCCGGGCGTTTGCCGTGCTGGGCAACACAGTCACTCACCTCCTTTTCCGTCTCGGACAGGTGGATGTGGATTGCGATCTTCTGAGCTTTGGCAAACTCCGCACACCATTTCAGCCCTTCGGGAGATACCGTGTAGATCGCATGGGGTCCGACAGCAGCCTTGATCCGCGGGTTCTTCATAGAACGGATCTGTGAGGCAAGCTTCTCGGTGGCCTTGCACTCGCTCTCCCGTTTTTCTGCATTGAAGAGATCGATAAAACCATAGGCGAGAACCGCACGGATACCGGATTCATCCACTGCCCGCGCTGCCTCGTCCATCATGAAGTACATGTCGTTGAAAGCGGTGGTGCCGCTCTTTATCATTTCAAGACAGGCCAGCTTCGTCCCCCAGTACACATCGTTGCCGGTCAGGTGAGCTTCAAGCGGCCAGATCTTCTGGCTGAGCCAGTCCTGCAGGATCATGTCGTCCGCATACCCGCGGAGCAGCGACATGGCCGCATGGGTGTGAGTGTTGGCAAGCCCCGGGAGTGCAATCGCGCCATCGCCGTCGATCACCAGATCTGCCTCGCCTTTGTGCGGTCCCTGTAATCCTTCCCCGACTGCAGCGATGATGCCCCCCTCGTTTACAAAGATGTCTGCAATCTTTCCATCGACCATCACATTTGCAATCAGTATCGATTGCTTTTTGTTGAAAATATCGTCCATGTTGCTATCCTGCCAGTCTCAGGCCATATGCCTGATTATCGTGTTTACCAGATCAGCGGTGCGGTGCCGGTATGACCGCGAGATCTCAAGAATCTCGCCAAAGGTCAATATCCCGTTAGCAAGACCGTTTGCGTAGTTGTCTACCGTGCAGAGTGCGGCAAAATCCATGCCCAGTTCGCAGGCAAGGGTGGCCTCATAGGCGATTGTCATGCCGACGAGATCGGCTACCCGGGAAAGAGCCAGTATCTCGGCAACGGTCTCAAAACGGGGGCCTTTCGTCTGTACATACACCCCGCCGTGCCGGGCTTCAGGTATGTGGGATGCGAGCTTTTTTGAAAGATCCTGAGACAATACGGGGAGCACATGTTCGATCGCATGGTCGTGGATCGAGGGGATATCGGTCATGCTCACGTAATCGGTCGGGATGACGAGCGAGCCGGGGGTTATCTCCCGGTTCAGCGACCCTGAAGAGCCGAATGCCACGATCCGGTCCACACCTTCGATAGCGAGCGCGGCCATGTTCGCCCGGTAATTGATCCTGTGTGGCGGGAGCCCCTGCTGGTGGCGCATCAGCATAACGATATTTCCGCAGAGGAGTTCGGCGTTGCCAAACGGCGTGTGCACCTGCCTCTTCCGGAGATCCGGCAGCTCCGAAAACAGGAGGCTTGTGCCCCCGACAATGCCGAGCATCAGCACCTTCCTCCGGTCCGTGTGAACCGTTGACCTGCAAATATGTTCGATACAGACAGCATGCAATACCTACGCTGGAGAATAATTGTCGCGTGAGACACTAATATTTAGCGAATTTTTTTTAGGAACATTCCGCAAGCGTAAATTCCTCGAACGTACCATCATCTGGTATGGGCATGTTCGATACGGTCAGCGATGAGACGATCCGGCGCGGGGAATGCACGGACATCTACTTCGAGCGCACGGAAGAGACGCTCAAGGCAGAAGGGATCAATCCGCACGTTGTCATGGAGGTGACTGCGAATGCACTACCTGATACATGGGCAACCTTCTGCGGGCTTGCCGATGTGATCGCGCTGCTGGAAGGGGTTCCGGTAACCGTTGATGCACTGCCCGAAGGCACCGTCTTTTACAAAAACGAACCGGTGCTGCGAATATCCGGCACGTATCGCGACTTCTGCCGCTACGAAACCGCGATCCTCGGATTTCTCTGCCACGCCTCTGGTATTGCAACTGCTGCCGCCCATGTCAAGCTTGCAGCCCATCACCGACTTGTCTATTCCTTTGGTTCACGCCGGCAGCACCCCTCGATAGCCCGCATGATCGAACGGGCAGCATGGATCGGCGGGGTGGACGGGGTATCCAATACCTGTGCACCGGAGGGGATGCCGGTGGTCGGAACAATGCCACACGCGTTTGTTATGTGTTATGATACACCGGAGGATGCGTGGCGTTCATTTGACAGACATGCTCCCAAAGAGATCCCCCGTATCATGCTCTCTGACACGTACTCCGATGAGAAGGCCGAATCGCTCCGGGCGGCAGCCTGCGGGGCAACTGCAGTCCGGCTTGACACCCCCCGCTCACGCAGGGGCAACATGCGCTCGATCATCGAAGAGGTGCGCTGGGAACTGGATACTCATGGCTACTGTTTTGTGAAAATATTCTTATCGGGCGGGGTTACCCGTGAAGAGGTGATCGAGTACCGCGATATTGTGGATGCATTCGGTATCGGAGGAACGATTGCAAATGCACCCGTGATTGACTTTGCGCTGGATATCGTGGAGATAAAAGGCGAGGCAAAGGCAAAACGGGGCAAAAGGAGCGGGGTGAAACAGGTGTATGAACTGTCATCAGGAAAGCGCACGGTGCTGCCCGTGGCAAGCAAAATGCCGTACGGTGCAATTCCGCTGATTGAACAATTTATAAAAGACGGTGCAATAACAAAGAGATCTGATATGGCGGATGCCCGGGCAAAGGTGCTCACCTGGCTCAAATCCCCAAACGCATCAGAGAAATAATTGTTTTTCCGGGAAATCCCCGTTTTGTCTCCCGCCGTTCCAAAGCCCAATTCTTTTAACCTATGGCATCCTACTAGTTAGGAGGCGGGCTGGTAGATCAGTGGTAGATCGCTCCCTTGGCATGGGAGAGGCCGCGGGTTCAATTCCCGCCTAGTCCATTCGTTTTTCGACCAGAGCCAAAGCAGATCCGGTTTCTTTTCACCAGTTTATAGTCAAAAACCTCACTTTTAATACGGGTTTAATCATTTTGACCGCAATAACACCTGTTTTCCTAGATTCTGCCAATTTTTGCCAATTTAACTATTATGATTCGTATCAAACCAAAGGTTCTTGACTATAATCACACCGTATAGTGTCACGCTGTCCGGCACCTTATCGGTTTTTACACAAAGCAGGGTTTTATACCGATCGCGGAAAAAGAGCTGCCGCCGACCATACGTGAGCGATACATCTAGGCGGGAGGTAACCTTGAAGGAGCAGAGGTTCAGCCGATGTAACGGAAAGCCGGATTATTCTCATATTGAAGTATCCCAGAGTGGCAGATACCCCCATAATTCGTCCTGATCAATAAAAGATGACATTCCGGTCCACAAGAGGTGTCCCACGTTTTTTATACTTGAATACCAGAGGGACTATTCAGACCTCTTATGCGTATCCGTGATCTGATCCTCCCCGAAGACAAGATCTTTTTTACCCTCTTTAATGAGATGGCCGAGATGATTTCGGAAGCTTCTGCCACATTAAATGAGATCACCCATGAACTTCCGAATGGTACAGAAAAGTCTCATAAGGTGCGCCAGTTTGAGCATAAATGTGACGAGATCACCCGCCACGTGTACGAACAGCTGAACGAATCACTGATCACACCGCTCGAGCCGGAAGAGATCTCCCGGCTTGCACCGGTCATGGACGATGTCATGGACCGCATTGACCGGGTCACCCAGCAGATCTGCAACTACGAGCTCGCCGAGAGCAATGAGACCTTAAAGGAATTTTCTTACCTGATAATGCTGTCTTCTAAGGAGATTTTGGAAGCGGTCGCTGCCCTTGAGAACAAAAAAAAGCCTGATGAGGTAAAGAGCCACACCAGCGAGATCAACCGGTTATATAATTTGTCGATAGAATTGCAGGCAAAAGCGGTGCTTGATCTTTTCAAGACAAAGGATCTGCTGCTGATCATCAAGCTCAAAGATATCTACGAGGGTCTGGGACGGGTGATGGAGAAGTGCAACGATGTCGGGCACGCACTCAATGACATCGCAATGAGTCACGCATGATCGGCATGGAACCACTCGTTCTTTTTGGCATCATTCTCGCGCTTGCCCTGAACTTCGTAAACGGTCTCAATGATGCCTCTCACTCGATTGCAACGGTTGTTGCTACAAAAGCGCTCTCCCCCATCAAGGCAGTGTTCTCTACCGCGATCTGCAACATGATCGGGCCGTTTATCTTTTCCACGGCTGTTGCAGCTACGATTGGTACGGCGATTGTCACCAAAGGTGCGCTCACCCCGCTCTCGATTGTCGTCGCAATGGGTGCATCGATCGTTCTTGTCTTTGTCGCTACACGTATGGGAATCCCGATCTCGAGCAGTCACGCGATGGTGGGGGGATTGCTGGGAGCTGGGATAGGGGCGGTTGGTTTTTCTGCGGTTATTCTACCCAGTGCAGACACCGTGTTTCAGGTTTTTTTCTACGTGATTATTGGTGCGATTCTCGGGGCTCTTGTACTTGCCATCATCTGTGCAGCGTTTGAGGGGGATATCCGGTTTGGAGTCCTGCTGGGAGGCGTTTGCGGAGCGGGAATAATCATTCCGATCCTGATGATTGCCGGTGTAATACAGATCCACGGCCTCCTTGCGATCGTGCTCTTCATCTTCATCTCACCGCTCATCGGCATGGCGGGTGCATTCCTCTTTAATGTCCTTGTCTCCCAGCTCATCAAACACTCGCGGCAGAGCAGGGCGAAACATATCTTCCAGCCCCTGCATGTGCTCGCATGCCTCATGCAGGCAACTGCCCACGGTGCGAACGATGGCCAGCACGCAGTGGGTGTGATTACCGCTTTGCTTGTCTCATCGGGAATTCTTCTGACGTTTGAAGTCCCCGGCTGGGTAATCCTTACCTCTGCAATTGCAATAGGGCTCGGTACTTGATTTGGCGGGTGGCAGGTAGTCGATAAAATGGCAAAAGAGATCACCAAGATCCGGCCGTACCAGGGATTCTGTGCTGCAACGGCGAGCAGTGCCATTCTCGTGATGGTCACCCAGCAGGGGATACCCGTTTCCTCCACCCACGCGATCAATGGCGCGATTATCGGGGTGGGGGCAACAAGGGGGAGGAACGCCGTGCAGTGGAAGGTCGTGCGCGAGATGATGACGGCATGGGTGATTACTATCCCGCTCGCACTGGTTGTATCATGGGCCGGTTACCTGATTGTCAGCTTCGCACTGTCGGTAGTATAGAGCCCACAATATTTCGCTATATTTTTTAGGAACCTCAACCGATTACCACTGGGTTTGTTATGGGTCTTCGTGAGTTGTTGATACCGCAGGATAAGATATTTTTCGACCTGTTTGAAAAACAGGCAGGGGTTGTAAAGGAGGCTGCGTGGCTGCTCGTCGCCCTGACAGAGGATTTTACCAATGTCAAAGAGAAGCGCCACGCTATCGAGAAGCTCGAGCACAAGGGAGACCAGATCACCCACGATATCTACGACCAGCTGAACCGCTCGTTCATCACCCCTCTCGATCCTGAAGAGATCTCGCATCTCGCCTCATCCCTTGATGAAGTGCTGGACTATATCGATGGTGCAACTGAGAAGATGTACTATTACGGAATCGAAGGCACTGACTCACATATGATCGAGATGGCAAAACTGATACATATGTCCAGTGTCGAGATCGAGAGTGCAGTCAAAGGCATCCGCTCGATCAAGGATCCCCGGTATATTGAGGAGCGCTGCATTGAGGTGAACCGCCTCGAAAACCTCGCCGATGACGTGCTCGCTCATGCGGTGACCGACCTCTTCAAGACAACAGACGCTATTACGATCATCAAACTCAAGGACATCTACGAACATCTTGAAACTGCTACGGATAATTGTGAGGATGTCGCAAACGTACTCTCGGATATCGCAATCCGGCACTCTTAAGGGTCAGAATCACACGTAAGGAGTCTGCATGATAGAGGCACCGTTCATCCTGATTATTGCCATCATAGGCACTGCGTTATTTTTTGATTTCACCAACGGGTTTCACGATTCGGCAAACTCGATCTCAACGGTTGTCTCCACAAAAGTGCTCTCCCCGAGAAACGCAGTGGTCTTTGCCGCATTTTTTAATTTTATTGCTGCATTCGGGTTTGGTGTGGCAGTCGCGAGCACCATCTCCAAGATCATTCAATTGGAAGTTGTCGAGACGGTTATGGTTCCTTATATCATTCTCGCTGCACTCACCGGTGCAATTGTGTGGAATCTGATCACCTGGTTCTTTGGCCTGCCCACCTCATCATCCCATGCCCTTATCGGGGGAATGGCAGGAGCCGGTATATCAGCAGCGGGGATAGCCGCAATCAAGTGGTCCACCGTTGAACTGGTAGCGGCATTTATGATCCTTTCCCCACTTATTGGTCTTGCATGTGGATTTTTGTTTATGGTACTCGTCCTCAACATCACCAAAAATGCCCATAAATCAACTGCGGAAACCCATTTCAAGCGGCTCCAACTCTGCTCAGCGGCAGCCTATAGTTTCAGTCACGGGACAAACGATGCCCAGAAAACGATGGGTATCATAGTTCCGCTGCTTTTCTCAATCGGATATTTCGGAGCGGGTGTTGACCCCAACCACCTGCCGGTTCCCTTGTGGGTGATCCTTATTGCCCATGCCGCCATCGCACTCGGGACACTCTCCGGAGGGTGGAGGATTGTAAAAACCATGGGCTACAAGATCACAAAACTCCGCCCTGTGCACGGGTTTGCTGCAGAGACTGCGGGTGCGGCAACGATTCTCGGCGCTTCTGTTGTTGGTATTCCGGTGAGTACAACCCATGTGATCTGCTCATCGATCATGGGCGTAGGCACGACGATGGGGGCAAGTACGGTAAAATGGGGAGTAGCCCGTAGCATCATGATAGCATGGGTGCTCACAATCCCGATCAGTGCCCTGATCGGCTATCTTTCGTTTGTGGTGATCCGGCTCATTGTCGGATCATAAAAGCAGTACCAGAAAAAACCGGTAATTTATTTGCCCTTTTTTCCCAGGGTTGAGTAATACCGGCACCGCGAACTGATGGGGCAGAGTTCACACTGCGGTTTTTTTGCGTCACAACATGCCCGCCCGTGAGCGATCAGGACATCGGTGAGATCACCCCATTGCTCCTGCGGGAAGATTGCCATAAGGTTCCGTTCAATAATGGATACATTATCGGTATTGGAAAAACCGATCCGCTGGGCAAGCCGGCGGACATGGGTATCCACGGCGATCCCCTCATTCCTCCCGAGTGTATGGTAAAGCACGATATTGGCAGTCTTCCTGCCCACACCAGGGATCGTGAGCAACTCATCCATCGATTCGGGGACATTCCCCCCAAATGTTGAGAGAAGAGCTTGGGAAGCAGCGATAATATTGCGGGCTTTTGCGTGATAATATCCAAGACTGTGAATGATAATTTCCAGATCTTCCATCTTGGCCTTCGCAAGATCAGATGGTGTCGGGTATGTTGTAAAAAGCGGTCCTCTTACCTTCAGCACCGCACGATCCGTAGTCTGCGCTGACAGGATGGTGAGGATGAGCACTTCAAAAGCAGAGCTTTTCGAGAGGATGGCGGGAGAATCACGGGCATCAGGATAGCGTTTAACAAGGAGAGAATAGATCTGCGCTGCATCCTGTTTTTTCATAGCCAATGGGGTAGGGCGGATTCGAACCGCCGTCAAAGCGTCCCAAACGCTCTAGGATGGACCAGGCTACCCTACTACCCCGCGCCATCATAGATGCGCCGGGATGATAAAAATAGGTAATGGTCTTTAAGGGTCAGACAGGCAGAGGATTTTTATTGAATTCAGACACAATGGTGCCGGTGAATGTGCCTTTGAGGATGGCAGTTCGCAGGTTTTCCGGCTCTGTTCCATCCAGTACAACCAGAGGGATATGGCTGCGCTCGACTATCCGGGCGGCGATGATGTCAAGCACATTATTGGATCCGGCGCCAAGACCAATCTGGCTTACAACCCCCAGCAGCTGCTGGGGAGTGAGAGCCTCAAACCGCTTCGCATCCTTATGCTTTTTCGGGTCTTTGTCATAGATACCATTTACCGAGGTTGCGTTGATAAAAACAGATGCCCTCACGCGTTCAGCGAGCACAGCGGCAACTGCATCGGTGGTCTGGCCCGGCGTGACACCACCCATGACTACAATCTTATTGGATTCTGCAAACTTCTTTGCCTCCGCATGGCTCTCTGCTACTTTTGGGTAGGCTGCATCCCCCAGTGCCGCAATAAGAAGTGTGGCGTTGAGCCGGGTGACAAGGATGCCGATCTCATCGGAGGTCCCCTCGTCAACTCCGAGTTTTCGTGCAGCTTCAATATAATCGCGTGCTGCACCGCCCCCCCCAACGACGACAAAGAGCCGGTGGTGCTCTGCGATCGCCCTGAGTACCGGGACATAGCTGCTGATCCGGTTCTCATTGAGTTTGGAGATCAGGATCGAACCGCCCAGCGAGATGACAATATTCCTCATTGCACTAGTTTTTGTACCTGATGCTCATATAGAGTTGTTTACTATGTTTTACTGCCCGAACTGTAAAAGCCAGGAAATCTTTCCCGTTGCCGGTGGGTGTGTCGGACAGGTATATCTCTGCAAAGACTGCGGATATCGCGGCTCATTTGTGCTCGAGATCGATGGTGCAGATGCATTCCGGGAGATAGAAAAGGAGAATAAGGACCACCCCTAATCACTTTTTCGAAGGCAGGGTATGTACGAGGCACGCCAGTACGCAAAACTTGAGAACAATACGGTGAAGTGCTCGCTGTGCAGTCACCGCTGCACGATCAATGACGGCAAGCACGGCGTCTGCGGCGTGCGGGTGAACGAACATGGTTCGCTTGCGGCGATGACCTACGGGAAGATCAGCGCCGAAGCGGTTGACCCGATCGAGAAAAAACCTCTTTTTCACTACCTGCCCGGCACCCTTTCGTACTCGCTGGGCAGTATCGGGTGCAACTTTCACTGCGAACACTGCCAGAACTGGCATATCTCCCGGGCGGAACTGGATGGTGCAATGCTCCGTTCGCTGGAACCGGCAGAAGGTGTGAAGCGGGCAATTTCGAGCGGGAGTAAGAGCATCTCATGGACATACAACGAACCTACGATCTGGCACGAGTACGCGCTCGATATGGGTACAATCGCGAGGGCAAAAGGACTCGGTACTATTTACGTGACGAACGGGTACATCACGGAAGAAGCTCTCCGCGAGCTCGAACCCATGCTCGGAGCATTCCGGGTGGATCTCAAGGCATTCAATGACAATTTCTACAAAAAGATCTGCGGTGCGAAGCTCCAGCCGGTGCTCGATTCGGCACAGCTCGCCCGCGAGCTCGGTATGCATGTCGAGACCGTTACTCTGGTGATCCCGGGTCTCAATGACAGCATGGAAGAGCTGGAAGGGTTGATCCGCTGGGTGATCGAACACCTCGGCCCGGAGACTCCTATGCACTTCTCCGCGTTCCACCCGGATTATAAGATGCTTGACCGGGGGGCAACTCCCGTCGAAAAACTGGAAAAGATCTACATAAAGGCAAAAGAGCTTGGCCTGCGATTCCCCTATCTCGGCAATGTATACCGTAATCCTTTTGAGAACACCTACTGCCCCAACTGCAATGCGATGTTGATCGAACGGCAGGGATTTTCCAGCCGGTTTGTGGCACTTGAAGGAGATCAATGCACAAACTGTGGTGAAAAGATCGAGATACTTCGCCATGTCACCTGAATACGGTACTCCCGCTCAAAAAATATCAGACACCGAGCCCCGCTTTATCGCTGACCGCATGCTCGGTACACTCACCCGTTACCTGCGGTTTATGGGGTATGATACGACCAGTGCAAACGGTCTTGCAGAAGGAAATGCAAAGGAGGATACCCTCCTGCTGGAACTCGCCTTTCAGGAGCACCGGATCCTGCTCACCCGGGACGCCGAGCTTACCCGGCGCGGAAAGGACCGGGCTTTACTTGTCCGGTCTGAAGATATAATGGATCAGCTGCAGCAGCTCGTTGAACTCGGTCTTATTGAAAGAAGGGTGACCATGAGCCGCTGCTCGCTCTGTAACACGCCAGTACGGGAAGCCTTCCAATGCGAGATTGCAGGTGCTGATTATGCGCCAAAGGACTGGCGGGGATTATCGTTTTTCTGGTGCGAACAGTGCAGGAAACTGTACTGGAACGGCTCGCATGGCCGTATGCTGGAGGAGCGGATTGAGGGGATAAAAGACAGATGATTTCATCCCAAATAAATTCCTTTTTCATTTCCTGTTTTGGGGCATTTAATAAATCCGACATTCAGTCCAAGGAATTTTGGTAACGGGTTTTTAGTAAGTATATAGTAGCGGTAATGAGGTTTTTCCCTACTCGTTTTTCTCAAACGTGAGAAAGATGCTCTTTTCGGGCTAAACCTCACGATACTATCTGGTAACGAGACTCCGCACCGCAAATGTTCGGCAGGAAAATACTCATCCGGCCAACGAGGGGGTTTAAACCCCATCAGATCTCTTTAACAAGAATGTCGAAAAATGTTTCAGAAGCATTGCGCTCAATCCACGGTCGGTGACCACACTTCTTAAGAAGGACAAACTTAAAGTCAGAAAGTTCCCGTGCGAGCGGGACATTTACTCCTTCGGCCGGGTGAGGATCCCAGTCACCATGAATTGCGACCACCGGGCAAGTGATCGATCGCGCCATACGGAGGAGGGTCATATTCCGCCGCTGTTCAGATGCCTCGTCCCAGACACCCTTGAAAACGTCATACTGGCATTGGAAAACCTCATTTTCCAGAGTAATCGGATCGAACGCATCCGCGTACGCAAGGAGGCACCCCAACCTTCCAAGGAGGGCATTCTTGTCAGGGGTTGAAGGATCCTCAATCTGTCCAAGCAGGGCCTGTGCCTCAGCACGTTCCTTAGGTTTGAGCCGGTCAAGCCGGGTCTTTGTGATAGAAACCGCATATCGCTCCTCGAACGGTGCGCTGCTGACAAGGATTAACTTACTGACCAGCGCGGGATACCGTGCAGTAACTATCCATGAGAGAAATGCCCCCCACGAAAATCCAATGAGTGTTACTGGTACCTGGCCATGCTCTGACAGTATCGAGCGAAGCTCCTGGATCTGCCCTTCAAGGGACGTCTCGGTCTGAAAGGGCTCGAGCACACTTTTTACTGCAGAAAGTTCCCTTGCCACGTGTGCCATCTCACCCGGAGCACCCGGGCCCCCGTGAATGACGGCAACCGGATAGGGTCCTGGCCCCCATTTGCGTACCGGTCTCATACGGGTACCCGGTTATTTCTTTGAAGTATAAATTATCCCTGGAATAATTGGGCAGGGATGTGGGATTCTTTCAAGTCACTATTCCTTATCAGCCTTATTCGTCAAAGCATGCCCGCAAAGGATCTTTTTTTGGGGGGTAAACTTCTCATTCTCAGCAGGTTTTCCGATCAGGGACAGGAATTCATCGAAATTTTGACTGGTAACTTTTTCAATAGTCAAAGTCAGGATAATAGAAGGTAAAAAAATCAGGAGTGAAAGGGTATAGGTTCGTTGGTACGGGATTGTCAAGACCGGCAGGCTGCCCGTGAAGCGTGTGCATAAAAACGATATTCCGATACAAGGGCACGGAGGAATTAAATCGCCGGAAAAACCAGGTGCCTGTACCGAATGAACATTTCGAAAGATTCTTTGATCTTCATTGCATGTATTTGTATGCGCATAGGTCTGGAAACAGATATGACATATGCAAGTGTAAGAGGTAAGAAATATGATCGATGAGTTACTTTCAGGGAATGTAAAATTCCAAAATACCCTTTTTAAACAGAACTATGAACGGTATTCCGAATTGACGAAGGGCCAGCAGCCTCCGGTTCTTTGGATCGGGTGTTCTGATTCACGGATACAGACAGGGCATATCACTAATACACGGGCTGGTACCCTGTTCATGCACCGGAATATCGGCAATATGGCGCCGGCAAATGACTGGAGCCTTTCAACTGTTCTCGAATATGGGATCAAGCACCTGAAAGTGCAGCACATAGTTATCTGCGGCCATTCTGACTGCGGGGCGATAAAGGCACTGGACAAGGAACTCGAAGATGCCTATGTCCCCAACTGGCTCAACAATGCGATCGAGGCCAAACAGAGAATCGATGCAAAAATAAAAAAACCGTCAACCCCAAAAGAACACAAAGATCGCTCCCGCATGATTGAGCAGGAGAATGTCCGGCTCCAGATCGAGCATCTCAGGACATACCCGATGGTAAAAAATGCGTTAAAGGAAAAGCGGATCGAGATTCATGGCATGTATTATGATTTAGAAAACGGGGCACTCTCAAAAATTGTATAAAGTTAAAGTTCCCGTTCAATCTCTTTTTTGATCCGGTCAAGCGCAATACGCCCTACACGGGTGAGTTTTCCCTTCACCAGAATGATGGGGAGCGGGGGAAAATCTGTCTCGATCACTTTCTTCACATAATCCGGTACATGATCATCAACCAGCGTGAGTTTGAGATCCACCCGGTCACCGTACTGGGCTTTCAGTGCAGCATTCAGGGCATCATACGCAGCGGTCAGCTTGCCCGTGGGATAGCAGTCGGAAAGTCCGCATGTCCGGTTATCATCACAGGGAAACGGGCAGCATTCGGCATCTTTCAGACCAATAATCTCGATTTTTATGGGGCCTGCCATACCAGTACTATCTGGCTGCGGCATTATATCAGGATTGGGAAAATGACAGCGGGGAAGGATTGGAGTGATGATTAAGTTTTAAAAAAAAAAGATTACATGAACCGTTCAAACCGGTCCTTGGTCACCTTACAAATCGGGCAGATATCCGGCGGTTGATTTCGGGCACAGAGATAGCCACAGACTTTGCAGCGCCAGACAGGAAATGGAAGAGCAGCAACGGGTGATGATGAGAGGGAGATCGTCTGTTTGGCACCTTGATTTCCTCGCTCCGCACGCGGGAGGCGGCGCTCGGGAACAGGTGCGACACCTTTCCTGCCGGACGCGATCTCATCAACGACATACAGGGCACAGTAGCACGCCCCGAAGTCATTGAGATCCGGATCCCGGTAATCACAGGGGCAGATGATATCCTGATCCTGCTCTTTTTTCCCGGATGCAAGCCGGCACGGGCAGGCACGGTACCCGTAGCGCTGCTCATTTTTCATAAGACCGGCAACAAGGTTTTTTGTAAATTCGGCATCCGGGTTTAGACGGTAGCCTCCACCTATCGCCTCTTTTTGCAGGATATGGTATGTTGCTGCCACATCCTCTGGTTTGATCTCAATGAGAGCCATTTAACGGAATACCTCCCTGATTTCCTGCTCTTTGAAACCAACAATACATTTTTTATCATTGATAACAAGGGTGGGAAACGAGCCTGATGGGTTAAACCGTTCGATGTTATCCATTGCCATGTCCTGCTCTTTTCCTTCAAGGAGATCCACATAGGTGAAATCGAACTCAACACCAATCTCACGCAGGAGTTCCTTTGTCCGTTTACACCACCCGCAGGTGCTCAGTGCATAGAGCATGACCGTGCCCTTGTTTTTTCCGCTGACATGTTCAATACCCATAAGAATACTCCATTCCCTAC
>Ga0315281_10008502_pt1 | contig 14358 bp, 11 predicted proteins | sample YL17G07_0_MG_FD_204540 | JGI IMG/M metagenome (GOLD analysis project Ga0315281, IMG submission 204540) | Sediment microbial communities from Yellowstone Lake, YNP, Wyoming, USA - YL17G07_0 | ecosystem: Environmental > Aquatic > Freshwater > Lake > Sediment | place: USA: Wyoming | collected...
CGCCGACCGAATCGGAGACGGGGCTGGACGTGCTGCTGGATTCGGTGGAGAAGCACCTGGCGGAGCAGGGGCCGCAGACCGGGAGCAACACCGCCAAGGACGACCGCGGGTTGGTCATCACGCTGCAAGAGAAAACGACCTTCGAGCCCGGCCAGGCCGACCTCTCCGGCAAGGCCCGGTCACAGTTGCTCGTGCTGGCCAAGATCATCAACAGCGTGGACAATGACATCCGCGTGGAGGGCCACACGGACAACGTTCCGATCCGCTCCAGCCAATACAAATCCAACTGGCAACTCTCCTCGGTGCGCGCCGCCAATATCGTTGATTTTCTGGTCCGCGAGGGCGGAGTCGCCCCGCAGCGGATTTCCGCGGCCGCCTATGCGGAGTTCCACCCCCTGGCGGACAACCGGACGCTCGCCGGACGCAACAAGAATCGCCGGGTCGAGATCATTCTGCTCAACCGCCACAGCGAGCGCGCGCCACGCTAGGGGTATGCGCGAATCCATCGGCGAGGTCTTCCTGCTGGGCTTCCGGGGCAGCCGCGTGCCGGACTGGCTGCGGGATTTCGCGGCCCGCTTTGGCCTGGGCGGCGTGATTCTCTTTGACTATGACGTCAAGGCCCGCGCCTACGACCGGAACGTCCACTCCCTGGAGCAGGTGCGGGCCCTCTGCGCCGACCTGGCGGCGCTGCCCTCGCGGCCCCTGGTGTTCGTTGACCAGGAGGGCGGCAAGGTGCGGCGGCTGAAGGAGCGCCTGGGCTTCGCCCCCCTGCCCAGCGCCCAGGACTTCGCGGCCTTGGACGAGGCCGAGCGCCTGCGGCTGGCCCGCGCATCCTTCCGGGAACTGGCCGCGCTGGGCATCCACTACAACCTGGCGCCCGTGGTGGACCTCAATCTGAATCCCGCCAATCCCGACATCGGGGCGCACGGGCGCTCCTTCTCGGCCGACCCGGCCATCGTGCGCGACAACGCGCGGCTCTTGGACCGCGCGGCGCGGGAGGCGGGCCTGGGCCTGTGCCTGAAGCACTACCCCGGCATGGGCGGCGCCACCACCAACAGCCACGACGAACGGACCGACCTGAGCGCCACCCTGCGCGAGGACCAGCTGGCCCTGTTCCATGAACTGGGCGCGGAGCTTGCGGGTGAGGCGATCCTGGTCAGCCACGGCCACGTGCGGCAGTGGGACGCCCGGCATCCGGTGAGCATGTCCGCCCGGGCGCTGGGGCGGCTGCGGGAGCGCCTGCCGGAGGTGCTGCTGATATCGGACGACTTGCAGATGCAGGGATTGCAGAAGACCCTCACCACGGCGCAGGCCCTGTCGCTGGGCTTGGCCGCCGGGCTGGACCTGCTGCTGATCGGCAACAACCTGCTGGACCAGGAGCCGGATTGCGCTCATTTGGCCGAGGGCCTGGCCGCGGCCTGCCGCGCGGACGACGCCCTGGCCAGGCGGCTGAGCGCCTCCCGCGCCCGGGTGGAGGACCGCAAGGCGCGCTTCGTCCGCCCCCCGTCCTCAACCCGCCCGGACGAACGGCGCGAATAGCCGCCGGTGCTCCGGGTCCACCCGCAGCGGGCGGCCCTGCTCGTCCAGGAACACCGCCACCGCCTCCGCCTCCAGCACCGCCGATCCGCCCGGCAGCGTCTCGATCGCCTGGCCGAAGCTCACCCGCGCTCCGCCGACGAAGCGCACCCACAGCCGCACCCGGAACGCGCCCCGCGACCGCAGCGGGCGCTTGTAGGCGACGTGAATCTCCGACAGGGCCAGCGCGCGCCCGGAGCGCGCCACCGCCGCCGGGTCAATCCCCAGGGACCGCAGGAACTCGTGCCGGCCGTGCTCCAGGTAGCGCAGGTACACCGCGTTGTTGACCACCCCGTACTGGTCCAGCTCGTAGTCGCGCACCTGCAAGTCCAGCGCGAACTCCCGCCGCGGCTCATGCGATGCGGGACGCGGCATGGAGCCTCCTCGTGTTGGGGGGCTGTTCCCGCCACGTACAGCCCGGAGTTGAATAGAGTTTTCTTCGAACTTGGCTTATTGTAACGTAACCGCGGTGGAAGGTTGCAATGGGTTGATCCGGTTGAGTGGAAGGTAACCCGAAGGGCGGGGGTCGCCTGGCAGCCACCCGGGCCCGCGGCGGCCGGGTCCGCTTCCAGCCCACGTCGCCGCCCTGGGCCATCGCAGGGGTCACGCTCGAGCACCATGGACAGATCCTCCGTCGAAAGCAAGGACACCCGCGCCCGCGCGGCCGAGCGGCTGGAGCAGGCGCATCAACATGCCCTGCGCCACGAGGACGATTCCGCCCGGCAAGCCTATCGGGAAGCCGCTGCGCTGTTTGCAGAGGGGAACCACCCCTTGGGTCAGGCCCGCGCCCTGGCCGCCCTGGGCCACCTGGAGCGGCGCCAGCAGCGCATGGCGGAGGCCGCAGCCGCCTATGGGCAGGCCGCCGGCCTCTTCCGCGCGGGGGACGACCTGGCTGGGCAGGCGGCCGTGGCCCGGGGGCAGGCCGAACTCGCCGAGCGGCTGGGCCGGTTCGACGACGCCCGCGCCGCCTACGAGGAGGCGCGCGAGCTTTACCATGGGCACCGCGAGCGGCTGGGCCAGGCCCATGCCGTCTACGGACTGGGCCGCCTGGAAGGCCGCCACCACCGCCGCGCGGAGGCGCGCGCGGCCCTGGAAGAAGCGCGCGGCTTGTACCGCCAGGCCGAGGACCAGCTGGGCGAGGCCAACGTCGCCAAGGCCATGGGCGGTCTGGAACTGCGCGAGAACCAACCGGACCGCGCCCAGGAGCATTACACCACCGCCCAGCATCTCTACCGGCAAGTGGAGACGCAACTGGGCGAGGCCAACGTCTTGCTGTCCCTGGGCAACCTGGAGAACCGGCGCCACCATTTGCACGAGGCGCAACAGCTCTACAGCGATGCCCTGGCGCTCTATCGCCTGATCGGCAACCCGCTGGGCGAGGCCAACGCCCTCACCGCCCTGGGCCTGTTGGATGTGCGCCGCGACCGCTTCGACACGGCCCGCAAGGCCCTGGACGAGGCCCGCGCCCTCTACGCGCGGATCGGGAATCCGCTGGGGCGGGCCAATGCCATCAAGGGGCTGGGCGATGCCGCCGGCAAGCGCGGCCAAGTGGACGAGGCCCGCGCCGGCTATCGCGAGGCCGCCGCGCTCTTCCTCGAGGCCGGAGACCCGCTCGGCGAGGCCAATGCCCATGTCGGCATGGCCGATCTGGAACGCCGCGCCGGAAACGTGGACGCGGCCCACGCCGCCTATGACCGGGCGCATGCGCTCTACACCGCGATCGGCAGCGGGTTGGGTCAGGCCAATGTCCGCAAGGGGCTGGGCCACTTGGCCCGCGCCATGGGAGACGCCGGCGCCGCGGAGGAGGACTACCGCCAGGCCCTGGCGCTCTACCGCGCGGCCGGCAGCGCCGTGGGAGAGGCCAACATCCTCACCGCCCAGGGCGACCTGGAGCGGCGCCGGGGCAACCTGGCCGCCGCCCGCGAGGCCTACCAGGAGGCCGCCGCGCTCTATGAACGCATCGGCAACGAGGCCGGGCAGGCCAACGCCACCCTGGGGTTGGCCCTGCTCGCCGCCGACGACGGCAACGACGATGCGCTGCGCTGGTTCAAGCAGAGCGCCAACCTCTACCAGTCCGCCGGCTACGCCGAGTTGGAGACCCGCGTCCGCGCCCTGGGCCGCCGCTTCCAGGACCGCACCCCGCAGGCCCCCTGAAGCCAATTCTAATTCGAACATGGATGAATCGAAAAACTGCAATGTGGGGGAACAAGTCCCCCCCGCCCCCTTCTAGGTTTTCTTGGCGATACTTCCGCCAAGAAAATTAAACCATTCAATGGGGTGCAGGGGGCGTGCTCCCTGCCGGGGGCTTGGGGGTGGAACCCCCAATTTCGCTGACACAAAAGCCTCTTGCTTCCAACTATTTACCTCTGATTTGTGAATGGAATGGGGCACCCCGCACGGCGCGAGCGCGCCGGTAGGGACCCACGCCCCCCGCCCCGCGCGAGTGCGCCGCCGGGTGGGACCTACACCACGCCCTGCGCCCGCAGCGCCCGCGCTTCGTCCTCCGCCACGCCCAGTTCGCGCAGCACCTCGTCCGTATGCTCGCCCAGGGTGGGCGGGCGCCGGGACACCTCCGGCCCCCCGCCGGAGAGCTTGATGCCGGTCGTGAGAATCTCGAAGGGTCTGCCCACGCCGGGAACGTCCGCGAAGCGCACCAGCAACTCCCGCGCCCGGACGTGGGGGTGGCTGAGGGCCTCGTCGAGCCCCAGCACGCGGCCGGCGGGGATTCCGGCGGCGTTGAGGGCCGTCTCCCAGTCGGCGGAAGCGCGGGTGACCAGGACCCCTTCCAGCGCCGCCTTGAGGGCGCCGCGGTGGGCGATGCGCCCGGGGCGGTCGCCGTAGCGCGGGTCGCGCGGCAGGTCGGGCAGGCCCAGGGCGCCGCAGAGCTCCTCGAACTGTCCTTGCGAATTGGCGGCGATGTTGAGGAAGCCGTCCGCGGTGCGGAAGGCTCCGGAGGGGCTGGCGATGCTGTTGTCGTTGCCCAGGCGCTGCGGGCGCTGCCCGGCCACGGTCCAGTTGGAGGCCACCCAGCCCATCATCACCAGCATCGTGTCCAGCAGGGCCACGTCAATCACCTGCCCCTGGCCGGTGCGCCCGCGTTGGAACAGGGCCGCGGCGATGGCGAAGGCGGCGGCCATGCCCCCGGCGGTATCGCCCACCGGGTAGCCCGCCCGCAGGGGCGGCGTCGTGGCGTCGCCGGTGGTGCTCATGGCGCCGGAGAGGCCCTGGATGATCTGGTCGTAGGCCGGATTGTCCCGGTAGGGGCTCTCCTGGCCAAAGCCGGAGATGGCGCAGTAGATCAGCCCGGGGTGTTCCGCGCGCAGGGTCTCCGCGCCCAGCCCCAGCCGCTCCATCACGCCCGGCCGGAAGTTCTCCACCAGCACGTCGGCGCGGGCGGCCAGGCGGCGGAACAGCGCTCGGCCCCGCTCGGCCTTCAGGTTGAGCGTGAGGGAGCGCTTGCCGGCGTTTTGGGCCAGGAACATGGCGCCCATCCCGGCGCCGTTCAGGCCGTCGTCGGCGCCCAGGCCGCGGGAGAGATCGCCCACCCCCGGCTGCTCGATCTTGATCACGTCGGCGCCCAGCAGCGCCAACTGGTAGGTGCAGAACGGCCCGGAGAGCACGGACGTGAGGTCCACCACCCTGAGCCCGGCGAAAGGAAGCGGCATGACGATCCTGGATAGGTCTTGCCTGGATAGGTCTTGCGGGCGCGCCGGAACCCTTTGCCCATGCGCCGCGTTGCAGCGGGAGAGTGACACCGCCGCGGGCGGCGCAAGCTCCGCGCTTGAAGACGAATGCACCCCGAGCCGTCCGGGCGTCTGGCGGCACGTCGCCATCGGCCGCGGCCAACGGGGTGGCAAGGATGGTCACACAGACGATCTGGCCGTTCAAGCCGGGAGTTTCCAGACCCGCGATCCCGCCCCAAGGGGGCAGGGCGCTGGCGCCGGAATTTACAACCTGACGCGGCCAGGGTACAAGGTGAGGCTTCGTGGGCGGCCGGATCGGGCTGTTCTCTCCCCAACAACCTGCAGGGCGCATGGATTCTCGCATTTCCGCCATTGAGCGCGTGATTGCCCGCGACCCGGCCCGGCGGGGCATCGCCGGACTGGTGCAGTGGGGCTCGCTGGAGCCGGCGGCGGGCGCGCTGCTGGGGGCGCGCTGCGTGGGCATCATCAGCGGCTTCTACCTGCCCGGCCCCAAGGTGGGGGAGACCGACGGCCCGCCGGGGGCCAAGGCCATCGGCCAGGCGCTGGAGGCGCTGGGCAGCACCGTCTGCTACCTGACCGACGAGGCCAACGCCCCCCTGTTCCGCGCCCTGGGGCTGACGCAGGTGCACCTGCACCGCCCCGGGCTGCTGGACGAATTGGCGCTGACGCACCTGGTGGCGACGGAGCGGCCCGGACGCGCCGGTGACGGACGCTACTACACGATGTCCGCGCAGGACATCACGGAGTTCACCGCGCCGCTGGACGACCTGTTCCTGCAAGCCGCCGGACGCCGCCTGTGCACCATCGCCATCGGCGACGGCGGCAACGAGATCGGCATGGGCAATGTGCGGGAGCGCGTGCGCACCGACGTGCGCAACGGGGAGACGATCGGCTGCGTGGTGGAATGCGACTGGCTGATCGTGGCGGGGGTATCCAACTGGGGGGCGCTGGGCCTGGTGGGGGCGCTCGCCGTCCTCAGCGGCAAGGACCTGCTGCCCAGCGCGCGCCAGGCGGAGGAGGACATCCTGCGCCTGGTCGCGGCGGGCTCGGCCGATGGCCAGACGCTGCGCAACGAACCCACCGTGGACGGCCAGTCCATGGCCGCCAACCTGGCCCTGCTGGAGGAGATCCGCGGGATCGTCCAGACAGGCGCCCAGGCCAAGGCCACGCGGCTCGGTTGACAATCCCGCGGCTCTGACGGGAAAATCAGGCGCCGCACCTCTCCACGCGGGACCACCCCGCGCACACTTCCATCAGGAGCCCATCATGAACTGGACGCTTCCCCGCCGGATCTTGCCGCTGTGGATCGGCCTGGCCGCCATCGTGCTGGCCGGCTGCATTACCGTGGGCCACCCGTTCCCCAAGGACGCGGTGGACCTGATCAAGCCGGGCATCACCACCCTGGATGAAATCCGCAAGATCTTCGGCGATCCCGTGCGCACCGGGATGGATGACGGCAAGCTGGCTTGGACGTACATCCGTTACCACGCCAGCATCCTGGGGGACTTCGATGGCGAGGACTTGGTCATCAAGTTCGACCCTCAGAACAAGGTGGCATCGGTGGGCTTCAATTCCACGGACACGGCGCGGCCCATCAAGCGCTGAAGGCGGCGGGCGGCGGCTGCCGGCTGGCCTGGCCGGTTGCGGAAAAACCGCGCAGCGGGGATTTGTGGGGGCTTTGCCCCACACCCCCAGCACGGGCGAGCGCCCCAGAACCCGATATTGGCATATCGGGATTAGACGACCACGATCGGTCCTGCGGTGTGTCAACTGGCTCTAGGAGCCAATCCGCAAGCCATCGGTAAGCTATTTGTGCTTCCTAAGCCCTTATGTTGTCGCGGCGGCTGTATCGCCGCGACAACGAACTCGGGGGGCGCGGGGGGACTGGTTCTCCCGCTTGCAGTTCGTTTTTCCGCGGTCTGTTAATACTCCTTCAGGCGCGCGTAGCGGTCCCGGTGGTAGGTGGAGTCGCCCAGGGTCACCTCGGCCACGCGGGCGCGCTTGAAGAAGAAGCCGATGTCGTGCTCGTCGGTGACCCCGATCCCGCCGTGCATCTGGATGGACTCGTTGGCCACAAGGTGGAAGGCGTCGTTGCAGCGCGCCTTGGCCGTGGAGACCGCCGCCGCCGCCTCCGGCATCTTCTCGTCAATGCACATCGCGGCGTAGTACACCGCGGAGCGCGCCAGTTCCGTCTGGACGTACTCGTCGCTGGCCCGGTGCTTGAGCGCCTGGAACGTCCCGATCGGGACGCCGAACTGCACGCGGGTCTTCAGGTACTCCACGGTCATGCGGAAGGCCTCGTTCATGGCGCCCATCATCTCCGCCGAGAGGGCGAGGGCGGCGCGGTCCAGCGCCGCCTCCAGGGCGCGGTCCGCCGGCGCGCCGCTGAGGCGCTCCGCCTCGTCCACGCGCACCTGGTCCAGCTTCAGCATGTGGCGCTTGCGCCAATCCATGGTGGGCACTTCCCGCAGCGTGACGCCCTTGGCCTTGGGGTTGACGAGGAACAACTCCACCCCGTCCCGGTCCCGCCGGTTGCCCGCGGTGCGCGCGCTGACGACGATCCGCTCGCAGACTTCGGCGTCCGGGACGAACACCTTCTCGCCGCTGAGCACCCAGCCCGATCCCTCGCGCGTGGCCTGGGTGGCGACGTCGAAGGGCTCATAGCGGCTCTGCGGCTCCAGGTAGCCCAGGGAAAGGAAGGTCTTGCCGTCCGCCACCTTGGGCAGCCAGGTTTTCTGTTGCTCCGGGGTGCCGGCGAGCAGCAGGGCCTGGCCCCCCAGCAGCACCGTGGACAGCATGGGCTCCGGCATCAGGCCCCGCCCCAACTCCTCCATCACCACGACTGTCTCCACCATGCCCTGCCCCAATCCGCCGGCCGACTCCGGGAAGGCGATGCCCAGCCAGCCCAATTCCGCCATCTTGCCCCAGAGCGGCTTGGAGAACCCCGTGGGGTCCTCCCGCAGTTGGCGAATCCGCTTCAGCGAGGACTCCCGCTTGACGAATTCCCCGGCCATCTTTTGCAACATCTGCTGCTCGTCTGAAAGCGCGAAATTCATTGCCCCGCTCCTGGTCGGCCGCTCTGTCGCGGCATGGAGGACGCCTTGGCGGCGCCCGTTCGTGTGTAAGCCTAGAAATCATACCCAGTCCATTTTCACAAGGGGCAAGAACCGGGTCGGCGCTTGCGGCCGGGGACGGCGCCCGGGCCAAAAACTCCTTACCTTTGCGCCCGCGCCCGCACTATAATGGCCGCCGTACCCGTCCCGGACGGCAATCCGCGGCGGCAGCGGGCAAGCAGGCCGAGTTTCGATTCCGCGGAGTCGGGGGGCACCTTGGATCAGCGCTATGTGGACACCGTCCGGGCCTTGAAAGTCATTCTGCGCAACCTGGACCACCTGGAAGAGACGATCACGGCGGGCCAGTGGGCGGAGCTGGAGCGCCTGATCCTGAAGGTCCAGGAGCGGCTGGACCTGTTCTTGGAGGCGGATGAGCACGACGAAGGGACGCAAGTTGGCGAGGAATGAAGGAGCGGCCCAGGCGCCCTTTCGCTTTGATGCGGGCGTGCTGACGATCCAGGTGCAGGTGCAGCCCGGGGCCGCGCGGACGGGCTGGGCCGGGCGCCACGGGGAGAGCGCCCTGCGGCTGCGCCTGGCCGCCCCGGCCGTGGACGGCAAGGCCAACGACGCCTGCATCCGGTTCCTGGCGGCCTCCGCCGAGGTTCCCCGCGCCCAGGTGACCATTCTCATGGGCCAACTCGCCCGCCGCAAGGTGGTGCGCATCCAGGGCGTCGCTCCCGCCCGCTTTCAATGGTTGCAGACCCAATGGTCCGTTTGAGGCCGCCGCTTCGGGCCCGCGCGTGGTTTCCGGCGCTGGCGCTGGCGCTGGCGCTGGGCTGCGCGGGCCGCGCCCTGGCCGATGGCCCCGCGCTGCCTTCCCTGGCCGAGGTCAAGGGCATCACGGCCGTGCGCCAGGCCCGTGCGGACGCCCAGGCCGAGCGGACGCGGGCCGCGGCCGCGGCCTATGTGGAGCAGTTCCCCCAGGGCCGCTACCTGGACGAAGCGCTGTTGGCGCTGGCCGAGGCCCAGGCCGCCCTGGGCAAGGCCGGCCCGGCGGCCCAGACCTATGACCGACTGATCGAGACGCAGCCGGACAGCCCCTTGCGTGACCAGGCCATGGTGCAGAGTCTGCCGCTGCTGCGCGAGCTGGGCCGCACGGACCAAGCCTACGCGCGTACGGAGCAGATGGCCGCAGCCTACCCGGGCTCCGTCCATGCGGCACAGGCCCGCCTGTGGAAGGCCCAGACCCTCTACGACGAGGGCAACTACCCCGCCGCCGTGGAGACGCTCACCCGCCCGCCGCCCGGCGACGAACTGACGGAGCGGGAGCGCACCCAACGCTTGCGGCTGTTGGGGTTGTCCTACTGGCGCGCGGGCCGGCCGCAGGACGCCCAGCCGGCTTTCACCCACTATCTTTCCCGCGAGGACTCCGCGGAGAACAAGGCGCCGGTGCTGATGCTGGCGGCGGAAGGCGCGCAATCCGCCGGCCACCCCGACGAGGCGATGGGGTACTACCAGCAGGTGATCGAGCGCTACCCCCTGCCCGCGTTCGTGCCGGAGGCCCAGCTCAAGCGGGCCAGCATCTATGCGGCGACGGCGCTGGGGAACACGGAAGACGAGGCAGGGCAGGGCCGGCTGCGCCAGGCCATCGCCCTCTATTCCGCCTACCTCGACGGCAAGGACGCCCGCTTCCGCGCCGAGGCGCTGCAAGGACGGGCCCGGTTGCTGGCGCTGGCCGGCCGCCCGGAAGAGGCGCTGCGGGACTACGAACAGCTCCAGGCGGTGGCGCCACAATTCGGGAACGATCCGGACCTGCTCAAGACCCGGGTGGGCCTGTTGCGTCAGCTCCGGCGCGACCCGGAGGCCGAGGCCCTGCTGACCAACGCGATCCAGAAGCCCGGATTCCCTCCGCGCGCGCGCCAGGACCTGGTGGTGGAACTGGCCGCGCTGCATTACGAGAAGAAAGACTGCGTGGCGGTGGAAGGGCTGCTGAAGCCCCTGCCGATCTTCCAGGACGCCGCGCAGCGCAACCGGGCCTTCTTCCTGCGCGGCTTTTGCCGCTACCATCGCGGCCAATGGCAGGAGGCCGCCACCGACCTGGAAGGGTTGGTCAACGATCCGGAATACCAGGCGCTGGTCGTGCCGACGCTCCTGGACGCATACGAACGGGCGGGCGAGAATTCCCGCCTGGTCTTGTTGACCGAGGAGTTGCTGGCCTCGGAACGGGTGCAGCCCGATGCGGAGCTTCTGTTGCGGCTGGCCCGCGCATATGAGCGGCTGGGGCAGCCGGAGCGCATGCTCGACGCCTACCGGCGCCTGGCCAAGCTCGACCCCAAGCTGGCCGAGACCGCCGAGGCGAGGGTGCGCATGGGCAGCGCGGAGGAAGCGCTGGGACACGCCGATGCGGCCCGGGCGCACTACGAGGCCGTGCTGGCCGCCCCCGTGCAGGACACGCCCGCGGACCGGGAGGCCTACCTGACGGCCCTGGAGCGGCTCCAGCCGTACTACGTCAAGGCGGGCCGGCAGACGGAGTTGGTGGCGCTCAACGCCAAGGCCGCGGCCGCGCTCAAGGACCCGCAGGCGCAGGCCCGGGTGCGCGCCTTGCAGCGCGACGCCTACCTGGATTGGGGCCAGGCGGCCGCCAGGCAGGGCCAGCCGGAGGACGCCATCGCGCGCTTCGAGCTGGCCCGCGCCCAGACCGCGCCCGAGGACGGCGAGGCCCGGCTGGTCGTCCTGGCCGCGCTGGCCGGCGCCTATTCCCGCCAGAACCGGAGCGACAAGGCGCAGCAAGTCTACCGGGAGGAACTGGCCCGCACCCCGCCCGGCGCCGCCCGGGCCCGGCTCGTCTCCGGGATGCTCACCCAGTACCCGGAGTGGGCCGGAAAGGTGACCGGCGACACGGACCGCGAGACCGCCATCCGGTACTATGAGCATGAGTTGACCCTGCTCCCCAAGGAACGGGCACAGGAGCGCTATGCCCTGGCCATGCAGCTGGACCCGCTCTACAAGGCGCAGCGCAACCACTCCGCGCGGGCGGCGCTCTTCGGCGCGCTGGCCGACGCGCCGGAACTGGCCTCCAGCCGCAACGAGGTGCAGGCCTACCGCATCCAAATCCTGCGGGACTGGGCGGAAGACGACGCGGCCCATGATCGCCCGCGGGAGGCGGAAAGCCACTACCGGCAGGCGTTGGACCTGGTGCCGCCCGGGGAGTGGCGCCGCCGCTACGACCTCACGGTCGCCCTGGGCAAGCTGCAGCTCAAGCGCAAGGATTACACCGGCCTGGTGCTGGCCTACGAGGACGTTCTGCCGCGGGTGAAGGACGAGGCGTTGCAAGCGGGGGTGCTGAACTACCTGGGGCAGGTCTACCTGCTGTGGGGCCGCGACGCCGAGGCCGCCGGCAACCGCAAGTCCGCCCGCATCCGCTACTATCGGGCGCTGGACTACCTGCCGGAGGCGGAGGCGGAGCGCCGGGCCGGCGCCGCGCTGCGCCTGGCGGGCGTGCTGCATGAGGACCACCGGGACACGGAAGCGGCCGCCGTGCTGAAGGACGCCACCGCGAAGATGCCGGCCGGCGCGCCCAGGCAGGAGGCCGCCCTGGGCCTGGCCCGGCTCTACCGGGACAGCCTCAACCAGCCGCAGGCCGCCCAGGAGTGGCTGGCGCAGGCGGACGGCGGGGACAACCGGCCGCTCTCCCTGGAGGCCGGCTACGAATTGGCCGAGCTGGAGCTGAAGGCCGGCGCGAACGGGGCCGGCCGCGCCCGGCTGGAGGCGCTCTCCCAGCGCGCGTTGGAAGGATCGCCGTGGCAGGTGCCCATCCTCTACCGGCTGGCGGTCTTGCAGCATCAGGCGGGCGATCTGGACAAGGCGCTGGACAACTACCGCGTCGTCGCCGGGGTGAAATCCAAGGAGGCCCGGCAACAGTACGCCCAGGCGATTGCACAGTCCCGGCGACAGGCGGACGAACTGGCCAAGTATCTCAAATTGACCGGCGGCAAGGCGGGTGTGAAGATCGCCGTCCCGAAGGTCGGCGGCTCACGCTAGCGTCTCCATCAAACCCCGTGCCCGCGCACCGCGCCGTGTGGCCGCAACCCCAGGATCCACATGATCAATCTTCTGTTCCAGGGCCAGGTCGCCCTGTTCCTGCTGATTATGACCGCGCTGATCATTTCCCTGACCGTGCATGAATTCGGGCACGCCCTGATGGCCAAGCTCTTCGGCGACGATACCGCGCAACGGGCGGGGCGCCTTACGCTCAACCCGCTGGCGCACCTGGACGGAATGGGGCTGCTGATGGTGGTGGTGGTGGGATTCGGCTACGCCAAGCCGGTGCCCACCAATCCGCGCAACTACACCTCGCGCTGGGGGGATCTGGCCGTGTCCGCCGCCGGGCCGGGGATGAACCTGCTGCTGGCCGCGGCCGGGATCAACTTCTACGACGCCGCACTGCGGCTCGGCTACCTGGCCGGCCCCGGGCCCGGCGCCTTCTTCAGCTATCTGACCCTGATCAACCTCGTGCTGATGGTGTTCAACCTGATCCCCCTCGGCGCGCTGGATGGGCATTACATCCTGCCTTACTTTCTCACCCGGCGCTGGGCCTATGCCTACCAGGACCTCAACGCCCGCTACGGCAACATGGCGTTGATGGGCCTGATGCTGCTGAGCGTGGCCGGGTTTCCGGTCTTCAGCTACGTGATGTGGGTCGGGCAGGCGCTCCTGCCGTGGATCACCTTCGTCAGCTGAAGCGCGCGGAACGCCCGGAGGAAGCGGGCGGGCGCTTCCCCAAGCCGGGCGCTCCGGCCGGCGGAACGCGGCGCGGATCGGGCGCCTCCGGGCCCCGGCTCAGAGCTTGGGACGCTTGGCGGCCCAGGGGCGAACCTTCTCGTACGCGGCGGCGGCTTGCAGCACGGTCGTGTCGGCAAAGCGCCGCCCCACGATCTGCAAGCCCACCGGCAGGCCGGCCTTGGAGAACCCCGCCGGCACGGTGCACGCGGGCAGGTGGGTCAAGTTGAAGGGATAGGTGAAGGGGCTCCAGGGAATCCAGTTCTTCTGGTCCTTGACCTTCTCCTCGTCCGGATGCACCAGGCCCACCTTGAACGGCAGCACCGCCACGGTGGGCGTCAGCAGCAGGTCATGGGTCTCGAAGAGCGCGCGCACGCGGTCCCAGTACCCGTGGCGCCAGATCTGCGCCTGGACGTAGTCGGCGGCGCTCAGGGTCAGGCCCTGCTTCACCTGCCCGACCAGGCCGGGGTCAAGCTGGTCCTCCCATTGGGCCATGGAGTCCCGCAGCATGCCGGCGATCCCGGAAGTCCAGAACGTCATGAAGTGCTCGGTGGCGTCGCCGAAGCCCGGGTCCACCTCCTCCACCTTGCAACCCAACTGGGCGAAGGCCCGCGCGGCCCGGGCCGTCACGGCGGCCACCTCCGGGTCCACCTTGGCGAATCCCAGGTTGGGACTCCACGCCACGCGCTTGCCCTTGATGCCGCGCTTGAGCAGGGCGGGGTAGTCCTCCGGGGGCGCCTCCAGCGAGAGCCGGTCGCGGTCGTCCGGCCCGGCCATGACGCGCAGCATCAGGGCGGCGTCGGCCACCGTGCGGGTCATCGGCCCGGTATGGGCGAGATGATAGAAGGGGCTGGGCGGATAGCCCGGCACCCGGCCGAAGGAGGGCTTGTGGCCGACGATGCCGGCGAAGCTGGCCGGGATGCGAATGGAGCCGCCGCCGTCGGTGCCGATGGCCAACGGCCCCAGGCCGGCCGCCACCGCCGCGGAGGCCCCGCCGCTGGAGCCCCCCGGCGTCTTCTCCAGGTTCCACGGGTTGCGGGTGATGCCGGAGAGGGGCGAGTCGGTGACGCCCTTCCAGCCGAACTCCGGCGTGGTCGTCTTGCCCAGCATGATCCCGCCCGCCGCCAGCAGCCGCGTCACCGTCGGATGATCCTCTTGCGGGACGAAGTGCTGGTACATCTTCGATCCGCGCATGGTGCGCACGCCCTTGGTGTAGAGCAGATCCTTCACGGTGAAGGGCACCCCGT
>Ga0315281_10008503_pt1 | contig 14357 bp, 10 predicted proteins | sample YL17G07_0_MG_FD_204540 | JGI IMG/M metagenome (GOLD analysis project Ga0315281, IMG submission 204540) | Sediment microbial communities from Yellowstone Lake, YNP, Wyoming, USA - YL17G07_0 | ecosystem: Environmental > Aquatic > Freshwater > Lake > Sediment | place: USA: Wyoming | collected...
GCGTCGTTGAGGATGGGTATCCACTCGTCGCTGGTCTTCGCCGCGAACGCAGCATTCAACTCGGCGTTGAGCGCGGCACGGTTTCTGGCCCGATTGGCGGCGCCCTCAAAATCAGCGCGCGCAAGCAGGTCCGGACGCGCCAGCACCTGACACAGCCGCCTCCACATGCCCTCGCCGGAGGCGCCGACGTTGATGTAGCCGTCGGCGGTGGTGTAAGCGGAAGTCGGCATGCTGGTCGGATGGTCGTTGCCGACCTGCGGCGGCACGTCGCCATCCATCAGATAGCGCGCCGCCTGAAAATCGAGCAGCGCGATGCCCGACATCAACAGCGACGACTGCACCCACTGGCCCTGACCGGACACCTCGCGCTCCAGCAGCGCGGTCAGGATGCCGAGCGCGGCGTACAGGCCGGCGCTGACATCCGCGATCGCCGCGCCGGTGCGCATCGGGCCCTGGCCCGGATGGCCCGTGACCGACATCAGGCCGCTCATGCCCTGGGCGATCTGATCGAAGCCCGGCCGCTCGCGATAGGGTCCGTCCTGGCCGAAACCGGAGATGCTGGCGAGGATAATGCGCGGATTAATCGCCTTGAGTGACTCGTAATCGACGCCGAGGCGGAACTTGACGTCGGGACGATAGTTCTCGACCACCACGTCCGCCTTCTCGGCCAGACGGGCGAAGACTTCGCGGCCCTCGGGCAGCTTGAGGTTCAAGGTCATCGCGCGCTTGTTGCGGTGCAGGTTCTGAAAGTCCGGGCCGTTGCGCGGCCCGCCCATGCCTTCGTTTGCGTCCACCCCCGGAGGCGATTCGATTTTGATCACGTCCGCGCCAAAATCGGCGAGCTGCTTGACGCAGGTCGGGCCGGCGCGTACGCGCGACAGGTCGAGGACACGAAATCGCGAGAGTGCGGTTGAAGCGGGAATATGGCTCATGTGGGGTCTGGATGAGTTTCAGAAAAAGTCTGTGCGCCCCGGATTATCGCGTTGCCGCCAGCGCACCGCAAGTCTTTCCGCCCGCTATGCGGGAACCGGTTTGCCAATTCCGGCTCCGGCGATCCGCGCGCTGACCGGAGCCCTGGTCTCCTCGAGCGGCTGGCACCGCACATCCACGGGCTCGTCCGCCTCGACCGCCAGCTCGAGCGCCTGGCACAGCTTCTCCGCATCAATCCGCGACCTTGGACCGGGTGAGCTTAACCGCACCACGTTTGGTCTTGCTGTCGAGGCGCTTTTTCTGCGAACTGCGCGTCGGCTTGGTCGGCTTACGCTTCTTCTGGAGCACGGCAACGCTCTGGATGAGCATCTGCAGCCGCCTCAACGCCTCTTCCTTGTTCATTTCCTGGCTTCGATGCTGCTGCGCCTTGATGACGATTACGCCTTCCTTGGTAATACGCTGATCGTTCAGCTTCAACAGGCGTTCTTTGTAGAAACCCGGAATCGATGACGCGCCGATGTCGAAACGCAGGTGTATCGCGCTGGAGACCTTGTTTACATTCTGCCCTCCCGCTCCCTGGGCGCGAATGGCACTAATGTCGATCTCCCTGGCAGGGATTCTTACGTTATCGGAGATGTGCAGCATGGTTGCCGCTGCTCTCAGCACGCATTCATCGGGCCCCGTGCCGCAGGCCGAATTCGCGCTTCTCGCGCGGGGACAAACGCTTGATCCGGTACTCGGCCTTGGAAGCGGCCGATCGGTCTGGATATTCGATGGCCGCGAGCAGGCGCCGCGGCGGGTGTGAACGGGTATAACGCGCCCCCTTGCCGCTCTTGTGCGCGGCATAGCGCGCATCGACGTCGATGGCGATCCCGGTGTAGATGCTCCCGTCCCTGCACTCGATAAGGTAGACAAACCAGGCCATACGCGTCTGTTGAATCCAGGCGTTCAGTTCAGCCCTTTGTAGCTCCCCTCCAGCAACTTGGCCTGCGCCGCCGCGAGGCGCGCGATCGGCACCCGCGGACCGGAACAGGACACATAGTTGATCGCGATACTGTGGCAAAAGTGTATCGACGCCGGATCGCCGCCGTGCTCGCCGCAGATGCCTACCTTGAGCTCCGGCCGGGTCTCGCGGCCGCTCTCGACTGCCATTTTCATCAGCTGCCCGACACCTTTGATGTCCAGCACTTCGAACGGGTTATCCTGCAGAATGCCGGTCTCGAGGTACGCCGGCAGAAACTTGTTTTCCGCATCCTCGCGGCTGAACGAGAACGTGGCCTGGGTCAGGTCGTTGGTGCCAAAAGAAAAGAACTCCGCATCCTGAGCCATGCGCCCGGCACGCAGGCAGCCGCGCACCACCTCCAGCATGGAGCCGAACTTGAACTTCACGCTAATGCCGTGAGTCAGTTCCACCTCCTTGTGGACGCGCTGTACCTTGCTGTGGATGCGCATGAGTTCTTCCACCGTGGCGACTTGCGGCACCATGATCTCGGGATAGATTTCGATGCCCTCCCGCGCGCACAGGGCCGCGGCTTCGAGAATCGCCTTGATCTGCATCGTGTAGATTTCCGGATAGGAGATGCCCAGCCGTACGCCGCGGTGTCCCAGCATCGGATTGACCTCCGCCAGCGCGCGCACCTTTTTCAGGACCACTTCCTTCTTGCTGATTACGTCTTCTTCCAGATGCGATTCCTTGAAGGTGTGCAGACCATCCATGAGCTTGTTCAGGCCGTCGGCATATTGCTGGTACAGCCTGGGATTGAGCAGCTTCAGCGTGTCCGGCAACTCCTCCAGGCCCTTGATCGTGTCGCGCAGATGGTGCAGGTGGGCGATCTCCAGCTCGAGCTGCGCCGCAGTCGGTAGGAATTCGTGCATCGGCGGATCGAGCAGGCGTATCGTCACCGGCAGCCCTTTCATCGCCTTGAAGATTCCGGTGAAATCGGAACGCTGGATTGGCAGCAGCCGGTCGAGCGCCGTCTGGCGTTCCTCCACCGTTTCCGCCAGGATCATTTCCTGCATGATCGGCAGGCGGTCGGTGCTGTTGAACATGCGCTCGGTCCGGACCAGGCCGATACCCATGGCGCCGAACTCCCGCGCGCGGATCGCATCCTCGGGCGTATCGGCGTTGGCCATCACCTTCAGCTGCGCCACTTCATCCGCCCACGCCAGCAGCGTAGCCATTTCCTCCGAAAATTCCGCTTCCACGGTCGGCACTTCGCCGGCGTAGACATGACCGGTTCCGCCGTCGATGGTAATAACATCGCCCTCATGCAGCGTGGTGTCGCCGATGACGGCGGCGCGCGCCTTGTCGTCGATCACGATCTGCTCGCAGCCGGAGACACAGGGCTTGCCCATGCCGCGCGCGACCACTGCGGCATGGGAGGTTTTGCCGCCGCGGCTGGTAAGGATACCCTGCGCCCGGAAAAAACCGTGGATGTCGTCCGGCTTGGTCTCCTCGCGCACCAGGATCACCTTCTCGCCCGCGTTGCCGCGCGCCTCGGCCGTGTTGGCGTCAAACACGATTTTTCCGGAGGCCGCGCCGGGCGAGGCGGGCAGGCCTTGCGCCAGGGACTTGCCGTGGAAATTCGGCGACAGCTGCGGCACCAGCAATTGTTCCAGCATCGGCGGCTCGATGCGCAGCAGCGCGCGCTCCTTGGAAATCAGCCCTTCCTGGAACATCTCCACCGAGCTGCGCACCATGCCGCGCGCATTCATCTTGCCATTGCGCGTCTGCAGGCAGTAAAGCGTGCCGCGTTCGATGGTGAATTCGAAATCCTGGACTTCGTGGTAATGCGACTCGAGCCGGTTGTGCAACTCCACCAATTGGCGGTAGATCTCCGGCATTTCCTGCTCCATCTCGGCGATTGCCTTGGGCGTGCGGATACCCGCCACCACGTCCTCGCCCTGGGCATTGACCAGATATTCGCCGTAGATCACGTTCTCGCCGGTGCCGGGATTGCGGGTGAAGCCGACCCCTGTGCCCGAATCGCTGCCCATGTTGCCGAACACCATGGTGCAGACGCTGACCGCGGTGCCATTGGCCATATCCTTGGTGATCTTGAACTGCTTGCGATAGTCCACCGCACGTTTGCCCATCCAGGAACGAAATACCGCGCCGACCGAGATCTCGAGCTGCTCGTAAGGGTCTTGCGGAAACGGCTTGCCCGTATGGCGCTTGACGATCTCCAGAAATTCACCGGCAAGGTCCTTCAGGTTCTCGGCGGAGAGGTCCAGATCCAGGCGCGCATCGTTTTTGCGCTTGAGTGCAGCCATCCTGGCGTCGAAATGTTCATCATCGATGCCCAGCGCAATCTTGCCGAAAAGCTGGATGAAGCGGCGATAGGCGTCGTAGGCAAAGCGCGGGTTCGCGGTCTGCTTGATCAGCCCCTGCAACGAGATTTCATTGAGGCCGAGGTTGAGTATCGTGTCCATCATCCCCGGCATGGACATCGCCGAGCCGGAGCGCACTGAAATCAGCAACGGATTCTTGCCGCCGCCGAAGCCCTTGCCGGTTTTTTTTTCCAGCGCCGCCATGTGGCCCTTGAGCTCGTCCATCAGGCCGTCCGGCAGATGGTTCGAATCGAGGTAAGCAAGGCACGCCTCGGTGGTTATGGTGAAGCCGGGCGGCACGTTCAGCCCGATCTGCGTCATCTCGCACAGGCCGGCGCCCTTGCCTCCAAGCAGGATCTTGTTCTTGCCGTCACCCTCTTCGAATGCGTAGATATACTTTTGGGTGGTCATAATGACGCCTCCGGAAATTGGCTATCCCTGAATTATCCACGAAAAAGACAGACAAAAGACCGATGCCGGCGTAAAAACTCCGTCTCCGCATTGCCTCCTCGAACAGGCCAATTTTTAGTGCCACGAGGGAACTGCCAAGTCCGGCGAACGTCTTGAGAGCCAGATCGCAGAAACCTCGAATATCCCGCGGCGCCCAGGACCATAGCGCATGCAGAAGCACGTCGCGGGCCGGCCAGGACCGCGGGCAACGCGGCGTGATGGTTCTCGCACCAGCCGTGCCGGGGGCGATAGAGGTCGGTGCGCAATCGCGCGAATTGCGGATCCGCGCCGCCTCTTAGTGCGACATCAGTACCGGCGCCGTCATCGATTCCAGGATGGTGCGGGTAGCGCCGCCCAGCACCCACTCCTTCAGCCGCGAATGGCCGTAACCGCCCATGACAATGAGATCGGCGTCGAGGTCCGCGGCGCGCGACAGCAGTTCGTTGCCTACATCGATCTCGGCGCCGTGGTCCGCCTTGACTTCGACGCGCACGCCGTGGCGCGCGAGATAGAGCCCGATATCGGCGCCGGCCACGGCGCCGTGTTCGCCGGCCTTCGGGTTCACCACCATGACATGCACCGTATCGGCCAACTGCAGGAAAGGAATCGCATCCGTGACCGCGCGCGTGGCCTCGCGGCTAGGATTCCAGGCGACGAGAATTCGTTTGCCCACAGTGGCAAAACTACCGACGCTGGGCAGAATCAGCACCGGCCGGCCGGCGGCGAGCACCAGCCGCTCCGGAAAATCCGCCGGTACGTGCGAGCCGTCAGATGCATCCGTCTGGCCAATCACGACCAGATCGGCGTAACGCGCGTGCAAGGTCATCGCCTCGACCGGATCTTCGACGGCAGTGCGCCACTCCACGTTGCGCAGGCCCGCGGCCGATACCTGCTTGGTGAACTCGGCTTCGGTTCGCGCCATGTCGGTCGCGGCCACCAGCCGCTGAGCCTCGATGATCGCGGGGCCCATCTCCGCCGCTACATAGCCGGGGGGTTCAAACGGCGCCAGCGCATGCAATGCAACCAGATGCGCGTCGTGCTGACGAGCAAGGCGGATGGCGACTTCGAGTCGTACCGAACCGCGTTTCCCCGGGTCAATATGAACAAGGATCGTCTTGTAGCTCATTGGTACCCCCTTCCATTTGCATGGCCGGCGCAAGGAGCGGCTCGTCCGCCAGGTATCCGCCGGTAGTTGCACGTCGCTCGGTTCACCGGTCAGACCAAAAGCCCGCCTGATCATGGCGCTCACCGATCAGTTCCCGCGTCACCGCATCATGGCTATACCATAGCGTGGAATCGCGGCGGAAATGTTGATGAAAATCAACCCCGCGTCCAGTTCGGCGTCACCTGGCAGAGTCGCGGCCGAGAAAGAAAAACGGACACTCGAATTTAGACAATCGAGTGTCCGCAAGAGCCCTTTTGCCCAGAAGGATGGGAGGAAATCAGCAAAAGGGTGATCTAATGTAACGTCAGCTCCGGACCGGCAATTTGATTAAGGTCAAAGACGCTGCCGATTTTCATCAAATAAACTTTCAACTAGGCGATTTGCGGTCTTAGGAAGGCCATTCACGACCTGCTGATCACGATTTCCCGGCATCAGTCTGGTTTCGGGGTCGCACTCGGTCTCGAATGTGTGTGCAACGGCCGGGGTGCATAATGCGAATATCGAACAAGAGAAAGGTCCCCGATGAAAACGCGCATTCTTGCCGCAACCCTGGCAGCGGCCCTCCCGCTGCCAGGGCTCGCACAAACGCAACAGATTAAACCACCGATCGCGATCTACTGGATGAGCGTGGAGACCGCGGGCGGCATGGGCATGGAAATGCCGCCCGGCATGGGCGGTCTCATGCCGCCCGGAATGCGTGGGGGAAAGAGGATGAAGCTGGATCTCGGCTCATCGCAGCAGGCGGGCGGCGAGGCGCGCGCGGTACACGCCATTCCGCCTGGCCTTTCGATGGTGCCGAACCTGCCGCTCCTCACGCCCCGCAGCGAGCGCGCGCCGGTGCGCGAGCGCGACGAAGAGCCGGAGTTCGAACGGCCAAAGGGCAGGATGCTGATCTACTGGGGCTGCGGCGAGACGGTGCGCCCCGGCCAGCCGGTGATTATCGACTTCGCCAGCCTCAATCAGCAGGATGCGGCGCGTGCGTTTCGCAGCCGCTCAATTTCGCGTCCGCGCGGACCGGCTCCGGGCCGCAACCGCACTTACGGCACCTGGCCCAATCAGGAAGACTCGCGCCCGATACCGCCGGCTGGATCGCTGCGGGGCGACCATGCCATCTCCGGCAACTACTCGCCTGAGATTCGGTTCGCGGTCGATGAGCGGCATGATTTCATGGATGCCGTCGCCTTCGACCCGGTACGCAAGACTTCGGGCGGCGCATTCGCGGTGAAGTGGAAAGCGGTGCCTATGGCGACCGGCTATTTCGCCACGGCGATGGGTCAGGGAGATAGCCAGAACGATCTGGTGACCTGGTCCTCGAGCGAAGTACAGGAAATGGGGCAGGTGCTCATGGACTACATCCCGCCCGCCGAAGTCGAGCGCCTGATTCGCGAGAAAGTGGTGATGCCGCCGCAGACCACCGATTGCACCGTCCCCGCCGGCATATTCAAGAGCGACGCCTCGATGTTCAATTTCATCGCCTATGGCAACGAACTGAATCTGGTGCATCCGCCGCGACCGAAGGATCCGAAGCAGACATGGCAACAGGAGTGGGCGGTGAAACTGCGGCTCAAATCCACCGCGATGACCATGCTTGCCGAGGGCGAAGGCGGCGGGCGTCGCGGCAGAAGCTCCTCTCCGCAGCGGGGGTCGGAAGCGGCCGCGCAGCCGTCGCGGCAGGCAGATACGCCGCCCGCACAGCAGGCTCCCTCGCCCGCCGATGCGGTGCAAGAAGGGGTGAAGGCGCTGCGCGGGATCTTTGGCCGCTAATTGCCAATCGGAAAGCGATCGGACATCCCCCGAGGTGGGAGACCGCAGGTCGGGACCACCCGAAGAGGTGGGGACTTTCCCCTCTCCCGTCTCCCCATAAAGGGGACCGAGGAAGCGGGACCGAGGAAGGGGGATCGAGACCTTCGGGGCACCTCCCCTCTTGCTACCTTGAACCAGGGTCAGTTGCCGTAATTCTGAAACTGCTCCTACGAGCGCCGCTCCGGCAGCGTGACCGAGAGGCTCGTCTTGACCTCGATGAAATAGGGGCCGTCTGCGGCCAGGCCGCATGCAATCGCGCCTGCCACCTCTTCCGCACGCACAATACGCTGCGCGTGCATGCCGAAGGCGCGCGCGAGCTGCTCGAAGTCCGGATTGAACAGGTGGGTGCCGACGGTGCGCCCCGGGTAATACAATTCCTGCTGGATGCGAATCGAGGCGTAGCTGGCGTTGTTCGCGAGGATGAACAGGATCGGAAGCTTGCGCTCGACCGCGGCAATCATCTCGTTGCCGGTCATCATGAATCCGCCGTCGCCCACCATGCAGATCACCTGCCGTCCGGGAAAACGCAGTTGCGACGCGATTGCAGCGGGCGTGCCGTAGCCCATGGTGCCGGATAGGGGGGACATGAGCCGCTGCGGCGGCACGAAGCCGAAATGCCGGTAGACCGGAGCCGCGAAAGTTCCTGCGTCGAGGCACACAATGGCGTCCGCGTTCGCCCGCTCGCGCACGGCCCTCACCACCTGCGCGAAATCAATCCCGTCATCGGCCTTGCGTTGCGGCCAGGCGGCGTGGGCTTCGAAGATTTCCTTGAGCCGTCCGATCCAGGCGGCGCGAGCCTGTGGCGCGTCCGGCCTGCCGGCGGGGGTCAGCGCGCGCGCGAGTTCGATCGGATCGCACACCAAACCGAAATCCGGCGAGAAGTGAAGTCCGACCATGTGATCGTCGGCGTAGGCATGCACGAACGTCTGCGCCGGCCGTGGCAGGTCGGGAAAGCTGTACCCTTGGCTGGTGATGTCGCCAAAGCGGGTGCCCAGCGCGAGTATCAGGTCGCTTTGGCGGAAAGCGTCGATCTGGACTTGCGGATTCGCCAGCCCGAGTTCGCCCGCATAGAGCGGATGCCGGTTGGAGAACAGGTCGTGGCGCCGGAACGACAATGCGACCGGGATATGCCACGCCTCGGCCAGGGCGCACAGCGCCTCGCGTCCTCCCGGTTTTTCGAAACTTCCGCCGGCGACGATCAGGGGGCGCTCCGCCGCCTCCAATCGACGCAGCAATCCGCTCAGGGTCGCGTCGTCGGGTTTGGTGCTCGCATGTTCGCGCGCCAACCACCGCGGCTGCGCCACTTGTTGCTGCTGCAAGTCTTCCGGAATCACCAGCACCACGGGGCCCGGAGTGCCCGAAGTGGCAACGCGGATCGCCTTGAAAGCCGCCTCGGCGATCTGGCCCGGGTCAGTGACTTCAAACACCCATTTTGCGATCGTGCCATACATGCGCTGGTAGTCGATCTCCTGGAACGCCTCGCGGCGCAGATCCGCTCGCGGCACCTGCCCCACGATCAGGATCATGGGAATCGCATCCTGTTGCGCGGTGTGTACTGCGATCGACGCATTGGTCGCCCCCGGGCCCCGGCTCACCAGCGCAACCCCGGGCCTCCCTGTGAGCCTGCCGTCGGCCACCGCCATGAATCCCGCTCCGGACTCGTGGCGGCAGGTGACCGCGTCGATGCCGGGGAAGTCGAAGAGCGCATCCAGAACTCCGAGGTAGCTCTCGCCCGGGACCAGGAACACCCGGTCGATTCCATGGGTCTGAAAAACGGATAGCAGCGCGTGGGAAGAATTTGGCATTTTTATTGGATCAAACGAAAGGTGCGAATCGGCGCGGCAATCAGACAAAGGAGCGTGCCGTTCATGAGTATTAATGTACCAGCTATCGCGGTAGCGCGAGAACAGAACTGCCGCCTACTCGCTGCGCAGCGCCTCGAGCGGGTCCAGATGCGCGGCTCGCCGCGCCGGCAGCACGCCGGCGGCTAATCCTACGGCCAGCGCGACCAGTTCCGCCAGCACCGCGTAGCTCCATGGCGTATGCACCGGCAGCGCCGGCAGCACCACGTGCAGCGCGAGCGCGGCGCCCCAGCCCAGCAACAGTCCGGCCGTGCCGCCCAGCAGCGCCAGCAGCGCCGCCTCACCCAGAAACAGCAGCAGGATGCCGCGCCGCGTAGCCCCGACGGCGCGCAAGAGGCCGATCTCGGATGTGCGCTCTGCCACGGCGATCGTGAGAATGGTGAGTATGCCGACGCCGCCGACCACCAGGGAGATGCCGCCGATCGCAGCGACGGCGAAGGTGATCGCGTCGAGCACGGTCCCGAACACCTCCAGCATCTTCTGTTGCGGGGTGACGGTAAAATCCTCCGCGCCGTGGCGCGCGATCAGGATGCGCTTGATGCCGGCCTCGACTTCCGCCAGCGGCGCGGTCGGCTCGTAGACCACGTGGATCTCCTGCAGACTCTCGCGATTGAACATATCGAGCGCCCGCCCAACCGGTATGTAGACGGTATCGTCGAGATCGAAGCCGAGCACCTGCCCTTTCGCCTGCATCACACCGATGACGCGATAGCGCTCGCCGCCGGCACGGATGCGGCTGCCCAGGGGATTGTCGCCGCCGAACAGCTCGCGCGCCACTTTGGCGCCGAGCACTACAAACGCGCGCGCGCCGTGCGGATCGTCCGGCGGCAGAAACTCGCCGCTTCCCACACGCATCTGCAGCGAGCGCGCAAAGTCGGGCCCCACGCCGTAGAGCGTGACGCGGCGGCTCTTGCCGCCGTGCACGACTTCGGCGTTGCCCTGCACTACAGGGTCCGACAACTGCACATAGGGCGCGCGGCGCAACGCCAAGGCATCGTCGATGCTTAGCGGCCGCACCGTATTCACCGCACCGAGCGACGCGCCGTGGGTCTGGACGCGTCCCGGGCTGACGGCAATGATATTGGTGCCGAACTGGGTGAATTCCGCGATGACGAAGCGGTGCAGGCCCTCGCCGATGGATGTGAGCAGGATGACCGCGGCGATGCCGACGGCAATGCCGAGCGCGGTCAGCACCGAGCGCAATCGCTGCGCCCTGAGCGAAATGTAGGTGAAACTGACGAAATCGGCGTAACGCATGCTCACCTCCGCGACAACGCCTGCACCGGATCGAGCCTCGCGGCGCGCCGCGCCGGCGCCACCGTAAACAGCACCGCCGTGATCAGCGCAGTCGCCGGCGCCGCCGCGAGCGCCCACCACGGCGCCTGGAACGGAATCGCCGGGTACATCTGTGCGACGATGCTGCGTCCCAGTTCACCCACTGCAAGGCCGGCCGCGGCGCCGCCTGAGGCGAGCAGCATCGCCTCGGTGAAAAACGCCAGCCGAATCTGCTGCCCCGTGGCACCGAGAGCCTTGAGCAGGCCGATTTCGCGCCGCCGCTGCGTCACCGCGATCAGCATCACGTTCATAATCAGGATACCGGCCACCGCCAGGCTGATGGCGGCGATGCTCGCCACGGTCAGCGTCAGCGCGTTCAGGATGCGGTCGAAGGTGGCGAGCACAGCATCCTGGGTGATCACCGTGACATCGCGTTCCCCCTCATGGCGCAGGCGGATGATCTCCTCGACATCGGCCTTGGCATCCGGGATCTGCTCGCGGCTCTTGGCCTCAACCAGGATCCGAAACAGCGCCTCGGTGTTGAACAGGGCCTGGGCAGCGGCCAGCGGCACGATGACCAGTTCGTCGGTGTTGGATCCGAGCGACTCGCCTTGCTTCGCCATGATGCCGATCACGCGAAAACGGCGATCGCCGATGCGCACCCATTCCCCCAGCGCCGGGCGGGAGCCGAACAACTCGCTCGCCACCTTGGCACCGATGACGCAAACGGGCTGGTTGTGGCGCGGATCGCCTTCAGGCAGGAACCGCCCCTGCGCCATTTCCATGTGCCGAATGTCGATCAGTTCCGCCGTGGATCCGAGCACCGGGATGTCGCGGCTGCGCGCGCCCGAGCGCACGCCGCCCGCGCCAATAATCAGCGGGGCGAAACGCCGAACGGCATGGCTGCGCTTGAGCGCGAGCGCGTCCTCGATCGTCAAATCGCGCGGTGTCTTGCCGATCAGCACGCCGGGCATGGCTCCGGCGGTTTCGCTGCGGCCCGGCAAAACGATGATAAGGTTGCTGCCGAGCGAGCCGAACTGGTTCGCCACATACAGCCGCGCCCCCTCTCCCAGCGCCGTCACTATCACCACGGCGGCAACGCCGATGCCCATCGCAAGCAGGATCAGGAGGGTGCGGGGAAGCGAGCCGCGCAGGACCTGCCAGGCGAAATTGAGCAGATCGGCAAGGCGCATGATCAGTTCTTTTCGTCGGAGACGATGGCCCCGTCGAGCATGCGCAGCCGCCGGTGCGAGCGCGCGCCGATTTCGGGATCATGGGTCACGATGACCACGGTTCCGCCGTTATGATGCACGCGCTCCAGTACGCTCAGCACATCCTGGCCGGTATGACGGTCGAGGTTGCCGGTAGGCTCGTCGGCGAGGATCACGGTCGGTCCCATCGACATCGCACGCGCAATAGCCACCCGCTGGCACTGGCCGCCGGAGAGCTGATCGGGACGATGGTTGGCCCGCTCCTCCAAGCCATATTCGGCGAGCAGGCGTGCCAGCCTTTGTCGGCGTTCAGCCGGATCGATGCCCGCCAGGACCATCGGCAGCTCGATGTTCTGCGCCGCGGTCAGGCGCGGCACCAGATGGAAAAATTGGAACACGAAACCGATTTTCTCGCGCCGCGCGCGCGCCAGTTCGTCGTCGGTGAGCGCGGTGACGTTGCGAGCGTCGAGCTCGTAGGTGCCGGCATTGGGGCGGTCGAGCAAGCCAATGATGTTGAGCAGCGTCGATTTGCCCGATCCGGAGGGACCCATGATGGACAGATACTCGCCGCGCGTGATCGCGAGATTCACGGCGCGCAAGGCGTGAACCTCCTCGCCGCCCACCAGGAAAGTGCGCGCTATGCCGCTGAGACGGATCATTGCGTTTGGGCCTTGGCGGACTCCTTCTTTTCCACCACAGCTTTCTCCGCCACGGCGCGGGCGCCGGCCTTGACGCCCTCGCGCTCGAGCGAGACGACAACCTTGTCGCCCCGACTCAGGCCTACTTTCACTTCGGTGAACTCCCAGTTGGCCAGGCCCGTTTCGATCTTGCGCTCTTCCAGCACCTCGCCTGCGCCAAGCACCAGCACGCGGTTGCCCGGCATCAGCGCCGGAGTCGGGATTCGGACCACGTTGTCGTGACCCGTGACGACGATTTCGATGTCGGCGCTGTAGCCAACCAGCAGATGTCTTGCATCGCCAGGCCGGTCGAATTCGACCTCCACCTCCACCGTGCGCGCCTGCTTCTCCACCGCCAGCACATAGGGCGCGATGCGGCGCACGCTGCCGGCGAATTGCTGTCCGCGGTAGGCATCCAGCGTGACGCGACCAGTCATGCCGACCTTGAGCTGCGCCGCGTCCACCTCGTCAATCGGCGCTGAGACGAACAGACAGGAGTCGTCGATCAGGTCCACCGCGGGTAGCGTCGGAATACCCGGCGGAGACGGCGTCAGGTATTCACCCAACTCGCCATTCACCTCGGCAACGATGCCGGCGAACGGCGCGCGCAGCACCGTGCGGTCCGTGTCTGCGTGCGATGCCTGGATGCGCGCTTCAGCCTCCGCCACCTGAGTCCCTGCCGAATCGCAGCTTGCCTGCTTGGCTGACGCATCGGCGGCGGCGCGCTCCGCCGCTTCCTGCGAAATGAAGTTGCGCGCCCTAAGGTCGCGCGCCCGCCCCGCATCGCGCGCCGACGCCTTCGCCAGCTCGCATACTTCACGCACGCGCGCCTTGGCTGTTTGCAACTGCTCGCGCGACAGCCGTTCGCGCGCGGTCAGGTCGTCGCTCCACAGCGTGAGCAGCACCTGACCCGCGCGCACCCTGTCGCCTTCGGTCACCTTGAGCCGCTCGATGCGCCCGCCCGCGGGCGGCGCGAGCTTGGCTCGCCGGCAAGGCATGACCGAACCCGCTCGCGTGTTTGCTATGGTGTTTTCCACCCTGCCGACATCGGCCAGCGCGACCGCGACCGTCACCGGTTTCGGCCGCATGGCGTACCACGCCGCTGCGGCGAGCAAGGCAACGACGATCAGCGCCAGCGCGAGAGAGATGGCGAGGCGGCCGGATTGCGCCCTTTGGTCGAATGCATGGGTTGTGATCATATGCCGCAATGGCCCGTTTGTTACCACACCCGCATCTTGATCTGAACCGCTAAAGCCCCATCGAAACGGTTGGCAACGGTCGGAATGAGACTGACGTTGGCACCAAAGGTTTTGCCCTCGATAATCAGCATGGGCAGAGGCGCAACGAACCATGCGCCATTGCGGTAGTTCGGATAGCCATCGAACGCGCCAACGGCGATGCCGGCGCCTATATTGAAGCCTGCCAATTGCCAATGCAGGGGGCGCCACTGGTAGGCTCCGAAGTGGGTCCGTGCGCGATTGCTGTTGATAAAACTGCCGCCCATCAATACATGGTCACGCGTCAGCAGGACTTCGGCGCCCAAGCCGATATTGTTGTTGCGCAGACCCTTGCTCGAGTCGAAGTGCTGTGAGTAGATTCCGGGGTTGATCCATATCTGCGGCAAGGACTCATCGGGTGTTACGCCGGCCTGCGC
>Ga0315281_10008504_pt1 | contig 14356 bp, 13 predicted proteins | sample YL17G07_0_MG_FD_204540 | JGI IMG/M metagenome (GOLD analysis project Ga0315281, IMG submission 204540) | Sediment microbial communities from Yellowstone Lake, YNP, Wyoming, USA - YL17G07_0 | ecosystem: Environmental > Aquatic > Freshwater > Lake > Sediment | place: USA: Wyoming | collected...
AATCAATTTTGGAGTTCTGTGGATTCCAGTCGCAATTGTCCGGATTCGGATTCAGGAAACGCTGTGTCGCCTTCCTTGGTGTGAGCGACGAATCGCTAGTCCTCATCCCGGACACGAGCCTCGCCGCCGTGAGCGAGGCGTCGAATGCATTTGCTAGACGCTCGACAGCTCCTCGATCGCCTTCAGACGCAGCCTCGATGGACGCCTTCTGATTAATTCGCCCGAAAACCATCTTGCCGTACCCAAGGCCGGCGAGCTGCGTTTCAAGTTGACGCGCCAAGTCCAATGAGGGGGCATCCATTAATTGGCCAAGGATCGTCTGAATGCTTTTGGGTATTTCCATATCTCCCTCGCAATACAATTAAAGCCAGCGAATACTGACTTCCCCCTCGACTTGTTTGAATTCCTTGTCTCCGGTAACGAGCTCGGATTTGCGGTCCTTCGCGAGTGCCGCGGCAAAGCAATCCGCGTAGGACATTCTGAAGCGCGCCTTGAATGTTCCCGCTATCCGCGTGATGGGCCAATCCACGCCGATCAATTCAATGCCGAGACCAGTCAGATCGGTCACCGCGCTGTCGGCTTTCGCCTCGGAAATTTCTCTGGCGAGGATGTACCAGACCTCTCCCGCGTTGACGATGGACATGTACATCGGAATGCGGTTTTCATGGGCGCTCGTGATTAGGTCGGCCACCTCCTGTCCGGACGCTTCGTCGCCGAGATACGCCAGTACCGCCCACGAATCAAGCACTAGCGCCTTTGGTTTGCGCGACATTAGAGTTCCCGTTCGCGTTTTTTCTCTGCTGCCAGCGCCGTCAACAAACGCTTGCCCTTGTATTTCCCGCGTAAATTCTGGATGTAATCGCGTGTGACGGGCGTCAGAATGATTCGATGCGCCTGCTCATCGACTTCCACCTGCACACGCGTGCCCTCCTTGATTCCAAACTTCCGCCGGATTTTGGAGGGAATGACGATTTGGCCCTTAACGGTCATGTAGGAATCCATGCAAGCGCCTTCAATGTAAGAAAGGTAGGATATTAGCACAAAAGTAAGCCAATAACAAACTAGACTACGTTATCCAAATGTGCTCCCAGTATCACCTTTGGCCGTTTCGGCCCTTGCTAGACGTACCAGGGCCGACGTAGTGGACGCCGCCGGTAAGACAAAGTCTGAATTTTACAGTTGTCCTGGATTCCGGCCGCCGCCGGAATGACGGCAACCACGCACGCGCTCCCGCTCCCCCCCGGCTTTTGTTAGCGTCCTTGGAACACGGGCTTTCTTTTTTCGATAAACGCATCGCGGCCCTCGATGTAATCCTTGCTCGCGAAGCAATCGTCCACCATCTTGTCGCACAACGCGATGTCGCGCTCATCAGGATCCTTCGGCATCTCGATCAGGCTGCGCTTTACCGCGGCTATCGTGAGCGGTGCGTTAGCGGCGATCGTGGCGGCATAGTCGAGCACGTATTTCTCCAGATCGGCGGCGGGCAGCACGCGATTTACCAGCCCCATCTGCAGCGCTTCCTGCGCGTCGAACTGCCGCCCCGTGTAGAAAATTTCCGCGGTAAACGACGGGCCCACCAGATCCGCCAGTTGCTTCAAGCGGTCGAAGCGGTAGCCGACGCCAAGCTTCGCCGCGGGCACCCCAAAGCGCGAGATGTCGGAAGCAATGCGCAGATCGCAGGCCACTGCCGTGCCCATGCCGCCGCCCATGCAAAAGCCGTGGATCATTGCGATGGTCGGCTTGGGACATCCCCGGAGCGCCGTATTCACGCGATTGGATGACGCCGCGTACGCCGCCGCTGCTTCGGCGGTCGAGCGCTTGTCCTTGAATTCCGAGATGTCCGCGCCGGAAACGAATGCCTTGTCACCCGCGCCCTTCAGAACTACCACGCGGATCGCGGGGTCCCGCGCGAACTCTTCGAGCACCACGACCAGCGCCTGCTGCATTTCCAGCGACACTGCGTTGCGCTTTTGCGGATTGTTGAAGATGACCCAGCCGATCGCGCCGTCCTTGCGGCCTATGAGCTTGTCGGTGATGGTTTGCATGACGCGTATCTCCCTCGTGTAAAAAGTATGAGTTTAGCTTGTGTTCTCGCTTCGACGGGCACTTTCCTGTTCATGCGAGCCCTTGTCCGAACGTACGGCCTGACCGATAATCCCGGTTCGCCCGATTTTTGCTGCTGCGCTTCACTACAACTACGAACGAGAGACTCCAATTCATGGATACAGGACTCAAGGACAAGACCGTGCTGATCACCGGCGCGAGCCGCAACATGGGGAAATTGGCGGCCCTGGCTTACGCGAAAGAGGGCGCGAACCTCGCGCTTTGCACCAGCGCGAAAATGAAAGAGCTGGGAGAGGTTGCCGAAGAAGCGCGCGGCATGGGCGTGAAAGTGGTGGCCGAGCGCTGCGACGTTGCCGACGGCGGCGACGTCGCGGCTTTCGTCAAGAAAGTGCGCGACGAACTCGGTACGGTTCACGTCGTGCTCAACAACGCGGTGTACCGTGGTACGGAAAGCCCTTTCCTCGAAGAATCCGAAGAAGCATGGCAGCGCAATTTCGAGGTCAACATGACCGGGCCGCGCAATGTCTGCCGCTCGGTCCTGCCGTTGATGATCAAGCAACGGTGGGGGCGCATTCTCAATTTTTCGGGTATCTCGCCGTTTCTCGGCGGCAGCGTGACCAAGGGAATGGCGAAACTCGGCATCATCGGCTTCACGCGCGGCCTGGCACGCGAGTTCGCCGAGCACGAAATCACCGCCAACTGCATCGGGCCGGGCACTATAGACGTCGAGCGCGACGCGTTCCAGAAGGAGAAGGGGTTGAGGCCCTCGCAGCCGATCCGCCGCCTGGGCAAGCCGCAGGAAGTCGTGTCGCTGATGATCTATCTCGCGAGCGAGGACGCCGGCTTCATTACCGGCCAGACTTATCTGGTGAACGGCGGCATGTATTTCCACTAAGCAGCGCCAACCGGAATGGGGCAAATACATGGATAACGCAGGAGCAGGGCGCCCGACTGCGTCACAGACGCTCGCCGCGTATGCAACGGGACTTACGTATGAACAGATACCGGCCGAAGTCGTAGCGCGCGCGAAGGCGTGCATTATCGACACCATCGCGGCGAGCACCCACGGCGCTGGCCTGCCGTGGAGCAAGATCGTAATCGACTATGTGCGAAAGAACAGCGCGCCGGGCAAGGCGCTCGTGCTGGGCACGACGTATCGCGTGCGCGCGCCGTTTGCGGCGCTCGCCAACGGCGCCACGGCCCACGCATTCGAGCTGGATTGCATGTGCCAGCCCAGCGTCGGCGTGCATCCCGGTGCGGGCCTGGTTTCGCCGGGTCTTGCGGTGGCGCAGGCGCATGACAGCAGCGGCAAGGACCTGATCACCGCGTTTGTCGCGGGCTGCGAGGTGATGTACCGCATTGGTGACGCCGGCCATCATACGAGCGAAAAGATTGGATTTCACGCGCCAGGATTACTCGGCGTATACGGCAGCGCCGTGGTCGCCGGGCGGATATTCGGACTGGACGCCGGACGCCTCGCCAACGCCATCGGTATCGCCGCATCGCTGAGTTCGGGCCTGCTTGAATTTTCAAAGTCGGGCGGTGGCATGGTGAAGCGCCTGCATCTCGGACGATCGGCCGAGGGCGGCATCACGGCGGCGTTGCTGGCGCGTGATGGGTTGACCGGGCCGGCAGCGTCGATCGAGGGCAAGTTTGGCTTTCTCAACGTCTACTGTCGCGACGCGGATCCTACGCGTCTTACCGCCGGGCTGGGCGAGGTCTGGCACACGCTGACGGCTGCGCTCAAGTGCTACGCCTGCCACACTACCGCGCACGTGCCGGTCACCGCGTTGCGCGATCTGCAGGCGCAGCACGGCTTCGCGGGGGCCGACATCGTATCGATTGCGGTCATGGGCAGCGAGAAGATGGTGAGCCATCACAACATCCTTGAACCGCAGGACCTGGGGATGGCGCAGTACAGCGTGCCGTTCTCGATGGCGATCGCGGCATTCAAGGATCCGCGCGATCCCGCAGTGTTCTGCGACGCGTCACTGAACGATAGCGCGATCCGCGCGCTGTGCCGCAATGTGCGGCTCGATGTTTCCGCGAAACTCACGAAGAAGAACCAGCTCGCGAGCCGCGTCTCAGTGCTGCTCAAGGACGGGCGCACTCTGGTAAGAGACGCGCAATATTTCCCAGGGCATCCGCAGCAGCCCTTCACTGAACAGCAACTGCGGGACAAGTTCGACCGGCTGATGATCGCGCTGCCGGCGGCCAGCGCAACGCGGATATTCGAGCAGTTCCTCGCGCTCGAGACGGCTCCAGATGTAGGGAAATTGCAACTGACCTGACGCGGCTTTGTTGCGTGCAGCGGGCCGGCGCAGGCGGAAATTCAGTCGCCTTTGATGCCGGTCTGCTTGACGACCCGCGCCCATTTGTCGCGCTCGGTTTTGATGTGGGTCGCGAATAGCTGCGGCGAGCTGCCCGCGGCCTCCGCACCATCGAATGTAAGACGGGCAACCAGGTCCGCTAGTTGCAGCGCTTTCAGAATTTCACGGTGGAGGCGCTCGATAATGCCATGCGGCGTGCCGGCCGGCGCGACGACGCCGTACCAATTGGTGACCGCGAATCCCGGAATTCCCGCTTCCGCCACCGAAGGCACCTCGGGCAACGATTTCGAGCGTTGGATACTCGTAACTCCGAGAGCCCTCAAGCGCTGGGCGCGGATCTGGGGCATGGCGGAAATAATGCTCCCGAACGTGAGCTGGACCTGGCCGCCGATAATGTCAGGGTAAGCCGCGCCTATTCCTTTGTACGGTATATGGACCATGTCTATGCCGGCAGAGGACTTGAACAGCTCTCCGGTCAGATGTATCAGGCTGCCGTTGCCGGAAGAGGCGTAGTTGAGTCTGCCGGGATTGGCCTTTGCATAGGCGATAAGTTCCGTCACGGATTTCGCGGGAACGGCGGGGTTGACCACAATCACGTAGGGCTGGGACGTGACCTGCGACACCGGCGCGAAGTCGCGTATCGCGTCGAACTGCGCCTGGTACATGATGGGGTGGATAACGGAACTCGCGCTTGCCATGAGCACGGTGTAGCCATCCGGCGCCGCACGCGCGACGAGCTCGGCGCCGATGCTGCCGCCACCGCCGCCGCGATTGTCCACCACCACGGTCTGGCCGAGGCCGTCGGTCAGCTTCTGGGCGAGGCTGCGAGCCACTGTGTCCATTGCGCCGCTGGCAGCCAGCGGCACGACGAGCCGGATCGGTCTTGCCGGATAACTCTGGGAATTCGCGACGTCGGCGCAGACGGCAAGCGCGAGCGCCGCGAGCAGCCGCAAGATCGCAACCGCCAGCTTCCTGTTTGCGGCCATCAGTCTTTTCAATCCAGAAAAAATCGTTTCAACGCAAAGACGCAAAGTTCGCAAAGAAAGGCAGAGTGTTAACGCAGAGAAGCAGATCACCAATCGTGAGTATCGCTTCTAGATGTTTTCCTTTGCGTTCCTTTGCGTTCCTCTGCGCCCTTCGCGTCTTTGCGCTTAATCGCCGTTCTTGAGTTTCTGCTGAACTTTCACGCCTTGGTCATCAACTTCGCGAGCTGACCCGCATCCTTGACGGTTTCCAGCTTCAGCATCACGTCGCGCAGCCGCTCGACCTGCGGTCGTGGCAGCACGTGGGCCGCGAGCTTTTCGAATTTCTCGACGACTTCGGATTCGGACGCGAATTTTTTCTCGCTGCCGCGCGCGTACTCGACGGTGCGTTCCATTTTCGTGCCGTCGTTAAGATGCACTTCGACCCGCACCAGATGACGGAATTTAGAGCCCTTGGCGGTAATCGCGGGATCGTGGATCACCTCGACCTTCCCGGCGAGCGCCATGCGCGCCGGATCAGCGACCTTGCCTTCCGTGAACTGGTCGACAAAGCAGTCGTCTTCGATGAGCCAGGTGGCGACGCAGTAGGGCATGTTGAGCTGCGCCGAGGTGAGTCCTTGCGGCACGTATTTCCAGCCGACGTGACTAGCCGTGACCTGCGAGCCGTGCACGACGATTTTCTTGACGTCGCTTGGACCAAACTTGCGCTCGCGCCGCATGTCGCGCAGCCCGTCGAGCGTGGTGTGGTTGGTGCCGACGCAGGCGTAGAACTTGAGCGCGACGCCCATGGTTTCCCACGCGGAACCGAGGCCCTTGGTCAGCTCGTCGAGCTTGAAGCGGTCGGTCGAGCGCGAGAACGTGGTGCAGAAGCCGCCGTATTCGCTCTCCAGCACGTTGACTATGCCGGTGAAGCCCGCGTCCGCGAACAGCGCGCCGTACAACCCGCTTTGCGACGAGCGCCCGGCGTGCATGCGCTTGACCATCGCGCCGAACTGCGCAGCCATCAGCCCCGCCGCCTGGGTGCCGGCGATGCCGAGCGCGTGCACGGTCTTGCCGGCGTCGAGCTTCAATCCGCGCGCGGCGCCGGCGGCGGCGGAAAACACGCCGAGAGTCGCGCCCGAATGCCAGCCCTGCGAAATGTGTTCGGCGCCCATGCAAATGCCGACGCGCGGCCCGATCTCGTAACCGGCGACCGCTGCGGTCAGGAATTCTTTGCCGCTCATGCCGGGCCTGATTTCGGTGATTGCGATCAGCGCCGGCAGAACCACCGCGCCAACATGCAGCACGCCCTGGCGATGCACGTCGTCGAGCTCGAAGCCCTGCACCTGCGTTCCGTTGACGAGAGCGGCGTGCGGCGCGGACAGCTTCTTGGATGTGCCCCATACCGCGCAGGCCCGCGTGGTGTCGAGCTCGCCAAGCCTCTCTTGCAGGATGCGGCTCCATTCGAGATCGGCGCCGTAGATTGCGCAGCCGAGCGAATCGAGCATCAGCAGCTTGATGCGCGCGAGCACTTCGGCAGGAATCGCTTCGTACTGCAGTCCAGCAACAAATTCGGCGATGCCGCGGGTGTAGGGGTTGTCGGTGCTCGCTTCGTGGCTCACTCATGAACTCCGTAGACAATAAGTTAAAAAACAGCCTTGCCGCAAAGGACGCGAAGGACGCCAAGGAAAACAAGAAAAGCAGACGATAGGAAAGAAAGTGACTCGGAAACTGTACTTCGATTGATTTCGTTTTTATTTCCTGTTCGCTCTTCCTTTGCGTCCTTCGCGTCCTTTGCGGTTAAGCTTTTGCCTTTACTGCCGCCGCAGCACCACGCCCCGCAATGCGGCCGAACACCGCGCCGGACACCAGCCCCGCACCGCTCGGGTAGTTGAAGTAAAAGATTCCGCCGACCATTTCGCCCGCGCAGTAGAGGCCGGGGATTTTGTGGAAGTGGACGTTGAGCACCTGGCCGGTTGCGTGGTCGATGCGCAAACCGCCGAAGGTAAACGTGATGCCGCACGTAGTGGCGTACGCATCGAAAGGCGGGGTGTCCAGCGCCTGCGCCCAGTTCGACTTGGGCGGCTCGATGCCGACGGTGCATTTGCCGTCCTTGATGACGTGGTCGAACGGCACGTCCTTGCGGACCGCGGCGTTGTACTCGCGCACCGTCCTGAGAAATGCTTCCGGATTCACGCCTTCGAGTTGCGGCGCGAGCTCTTCGAGCGTGTTCGCGCTGACTTTGGTGACTTGCTTGATGCGGTATTCGGAGCGCAGCAGTCTCGTGACCTTGGAGTCAAACACCTGCCACGCAAACTGTCCCGGCTGATGCAGGACCGCGCCGCCGTATTTGGCATAGGTGAAAGAATGGAAATCCCAGCCCTCGTCGACGAAACGCTTGCCCTCGGCGTTGATCAGGAGGCCGAAGATGTAGCTGTGCTTCTGGAATTGGTCGCCGACGTTGATGTCGCCGAATTCCGGTGCGTAGCGGTCCCAGCCGGTGGCGTGGCAGCCCGACCAGTTGCCGTACGGCGCGGCGCCGATCTCGAGCGCCATCTTGAGTCCGTCGCCGACGTTGAACCGCGAGCCGCGCACTTTCGCGAGTTCCCAGCCGGGCCCGAGGTAACGCGTGCGCATTTCGGGATTGGCTTCGAAACCGCCGCACGCCAGCACCACGGCCCTGGCGCGCAACTCGACTGATTTGCCTTTTTGCTGGGTACGCACGCCCAGCACGCGCTCGTCGTCGTATACAAGCGATGCCACGCGTGTATCGTAAAGCACCTCGATGCCTGCTTTCGCCGCCGCCTTGTCCAGGTACTGCACGAGTCCGGCGCCGCCGCCCGAGACCTCGATCGGCAGGCGCCCGAAAAATTTGCGCTTGCCGTTGACCATGCCCGACTGGCGCCCGTAATTCGGCACGAAGCGCGCGCCTTTCGAGCGCAGCCACGCCATGGTATCGAGGCTTTCGTTGACGAGGATTTCGCAAAGTTCCGGGTCGGTGCGGTAGCTGGTGAGCCGGAAAATGTCGTCGAGGAATTCTTCGCGCGTATTGGTGCCGAAATCACTGGTGGCGACTTCCTCGTCGGTAAGTTCGGTGACGCGCTTCAAATCGTCGACCGAGGCGTATGCGAAACGCATGACGCCGCCGGCAAAGCGGCTGTTGCCGCCGGATTCTTCTTCGGATGCCGCTTCCAGCATCAGTACTTTCGCGCCCTGTTCCTGCGCGGCAAGCGCTGCGCATAACGCGGCATTGCCTTTGCCGACCACGATTACGTCGTATTGGACAGTCATCTTGTTTCTTGCGAGAAAAACGATGAGGGGAGGTCGAACTTTACACGCGGCGATTGAGTTTGGAAAGCGCTTGCCGCACAATCACCGCGTGCCAATCAAGCGGCCGGGGAAAAAATGAAGACCATGCGGTATGCGGTTGTGCTGGTGATCGCGTTGGCGATTGCGTTTTCCGCTCTCGCGCAGAGTTATCCCGTCAAGCCTATCCGGGTCATCGTGCCGGCCGTGCCGGGTGGCGGCACGGACATTCTGGCGCGGCTGTTGAGCCCGAAGCTCACCGAGTTCTTCGGGCAAACCATCATTGTCGACAACCGTGGTGGCGCGTTCACCAATATCGGCACTGAGATCGTCGCGCGCTCCGCGCCCGACGGTTATACCGTGCTGATAGCGACCACGCCTCACGCGATCAATCCCGGCTTGTTCCCCAAGCTCCCCTTCGATCCGATCAACGACTTCACCATGATCAGCCAGCTTGCCGTGACGCAAACCGTGCTGGTCGTGCATCCGTCGCTGCCGGTGAAAGACGTCAAAGAGTTTATCGCTCTCGCCAAAGCGCATCCGGGCCAGCTGACCGCCGGAACGGCAGGCGGAAACTCGGCATTTCTCGCCGTCGAAATGCTCAAAACAATGGCGAAGATCGACGTGCTCAACATCCCCTACAAAGGCGCGGGACAGGCACTGAACGACACCGTCGCGGGCCAGGTGCAGTTTCAGGTCAACACGCTGCTTGCCGCGCTGCCGTTTATTCAGGCCGGCCGGCTGCGCGCCATCGGCGTGTGCGGGGCGAAGCGCGCGACGGCGTTGCCCAACGTCGCCACGGTGGCGGAAACGATTAAGGGGTTTGAGTCCAGCGGCTGGTATGCGTTGATGGGCCCCGCCGGCATGCCGCGGTCTGTGGTGCTCCGAATCAATGACGGGTTCAGCAAGGCGCTACGCACGCCGGATATCACACGCCGCCTGTCCGATATGGGGGTCGATGTGGTGGCCGGTTCGCCGGACGAACTCACCGCACTCATGCCACGCGAAATCAAGAAGTGGGGAGCCGTCGTCAAGGCGTCGGGTGCCAAAGCAGAATGAACTGATACCCCGAGGCGCGGCGGGCCGCCTGTTTGCAGGCAAACCCTGGTTCATGGCGGCTTGTTCAGAAGTCCCGGTATTTGTCCGTGCCGAGCAATCGGACAATCTCTGCATTCAGCTCGGCGATATCGTCTGCACCCAGCGGTTCCAGGTTGCCCATTTGTTCTTTGAACGCCTGTGCCGTCGGCGGGAGCGCTAAGGGGTGGCCGTAGGTCTGAATCGTGGCGCTGCGCGCCCGTCCGTAAAGGTGGATGTGTAGTTCGTGCCGCCAGTTTCCGTTGTCCTGGTAGTTGATCCGCCCGATGTCGATGCCCTTTCGCGTAAGGACGGTTTTCATGGCCTCTCCGGCGACCATGGTCAATTTCATCAGCTCAATCGCTTTTTCGCGGGGAAGTTTGGTTCGATCTTCTACCGACTTCTTGGGGTTGATGATCAAGTGCCCGCCATCATTGCGCGAAACATGCGGGTGTGCAGGCGCGGTAATTTCGAAATCCCGTGATTCAAATATGAGAGGCATGTTCAGGCTTGTTCGTTGATCCGCTTAGTCGCGAAATTACCGCAGCCGGGCATTGCACCGGCAAGCATATTACGCCTGCGCTCAGCGAATCGGCAATGTCGCTTGTGTCAAAGTGGTGTGAGTTCCAGCCGGCGGCCTGATCGCGAAAGCATCCGGCGCGAAAATCGATTAATTCAGAAAAGCCTTGCCGCGAAGGACGCAGAGGACGCGAAGGAATGAAGAAAGGCGTGCATGGAAAATGTGTGCGTCCCTTTTAATCGATCGTCAGCCGCACCAACAGCGAGCAGCGAAGCGGACGGTCAATCGACGGTGATCCCGGCAGCTTTGATGACGACCGCATAGTCTTCCTGTTGGGCCTTGAAGAACGCCCTGAAGTCCTCGGGCGAGCGGCTCACCACGACTCGCGTGCCGGCCGCGGCAAACCGTTTGATTACGTCGGGATTCTCCATCGTCCTGGTGGCTACTGAGTAAATCTTTTTCACGACGGGGGCGGGCGTGCCTTTGGGCACGAACAGCCCGTACCAGGACCCCGTCTTCATGTCCGTGAAACCGAGTTCCATCATGGTGGGCACGTCGGGCATGGCCGCGAGCCTTTCCGGGGCGATCACGCCGAGCATGCGCAGGCGGTCCGACTTGGCGAAGTTGACAGTGGACGAGAACGTGGCGAACGCCGCCTGCACTTCGTTGGCGACCAGCGCGATGAGCATAGGACCGGAGCCGCCCTTGTAGGGAACGTGCGCCATCCGGGTTCCGGTATTCCGCATGAATATCTCCATGGCGATCCGGTTGGCGCTGCTCGGGCTGGGCGATCCATAATTGAGCTTGCCCGGGTTTGCCTTGAGGTATTCGACGAGTTCTTTGACGGTTTTCGCCGGGATCGAAGGATGCACGACGAGCGAGCCCGGGACGTCCGCAAACAGCGTGACCGGGATCAGGTGTTGCAGCGGGGTGAATGGAAACTTGGGGTAAATGCTGGGATTGATGGCCTGCGTGTTCGAGCCGATGAGTATCGTGTACCCGTCCGCGCCCGCCCGCGCCGCGATTTCCAGGGCAATGTTGCCCGCCGCGCCGCCGCGGTTTTCGATGACGACGGTTTGCCCCAGCCGCTCGATCCAGTGCGGCTGGATGACGCGCGCAACAAAATCGGAAGCTCCGCCGGGCGCGTTCGGCACGAGCAGGCGCACCGGGCGATTGGGATAGTCATCCTTCGCTTGCGCCACCGCCCCGGAAAACACGGTTACGGTAAGCGTGGCGGCGAGTACAAGGCATCGAGATTTCATGGCCACATCCTCCTTTGTATATTGGTACATGCCATGGGGGTAAGGCCGAGTCGGAATTCGCCCCTGCAGCCTTCTATGGATCCCAGTTCTTGCGGGGATGATGCCAGCAAAGACTTACAGCGCTTGATTCAGATGGGCTTTGGGGCGCCTGGCGCTTTTCTGCTGCAAACTCGCCAGCGCCGTGAGCTTGCGGACATCGTCCAGCTGTTCCAGTTCCTGGATCACGGCGTATAACTGCTCGACGTTCGATGCGGGCAGCGCGTGCCGCGCGCAGTTGACGAATTTTTCCTTGAGCAGCCCGGGCGGCAGTGCGTTTTGCGAGGTGCGGCCGAACGGCTGACCGACTTTCTGCGCAAGCACCGTGCCGTCGCGCAGCGTGACTTTTACCTCGGCGCCGAAATGATTGTCGGCCGGGAACTGCGCCGTGGTGTAGGGCGCCGCGTGCACCAGCGCGAGTAGCCGCCGAATCGCCGGATCGCGGTAGCTCGATTCCTCGAAATGCGCGGTCACCACTTTGCGGTCGGCCAGCGCGCGCGCGAGGCAATACTGGACGCTGAACTTGGCGTCGAAAGTGCTTTGCGGGTCGGGCCGGTTGGTATGCTCGAGCCGGCGCTGGTGGGTCCAGCTGTCGATACGTTCGACCGCGTCCGGTTTGACGTCATGCGCGCGAACCAGCATCAGCATGGCGTCGATCGCCGGGTGCGTGCTGCCGCAGCACGGATACTGCTTGATTGCGATGCCGGGCTCGATGATGTCCCACGGTTTGCCCCATGCCGGAAGGATTTTCGCGGCGTCGTAATTGCCGGCGCCGTTGAATACTTCGAAGTAACCCTGCTTGTGCTCGAAGGCGACCGGGCTGGCGGTGAAGCCGTCGCGCGCGAGCAACGCGGCGAAGAGACCGCTGCGCGCACAGTGGCCGACGTGCAGCGGCTTGGTCATCGTGCCGAAGTTGGATTTGATGCCGGCGGCCAGCGACGCAGAAATGGAAAGTGCGGTCGCGGTCTGCTCGTCGGTGAGGCGCATGAGGCGCGCACACGCCGCCGTTGCGCCAAACACGCCGATGGTGGTCGTCGGGTGCCAGCCGCGCGTGTACTGATAAAAATTCACGCCCATAGAAATCTTACATTCGGTTTCGAAGCCGGCGACGTACGCGGCAATGAAGTCGCGGCCGTTCGTGCCCATTTCATCAGCGAGCGCGAACAGCGCGGGCAGTATCGGCACCGATGGATGGCCGCCGAGCGTGTTGTTGCAGTCGTCGAAATCCAGTGCATGCGAGGCGGTGCCGTTGATCAGCGCCGCGTCGAGCGTGCCCAGGTGCTCATCGCTTCCGAATATACGGGCAGGTCCAGCGGCCGACCCCAGCGCGCGCGCGACTATCCGCGCTGATGGATCGCTGCTCCCGGCTATCGTGCAGCCGACGGTGTCGAGAATGCCGACCTTGGCCCATTGCACGGCGGCCGGCGGCAGGTCTTCGTAATGCAGCGCGTTGATGAGTTTCGCAAGCTCTAAGGCAAAAGGCATACAACCCCCACAAAGACGACAGCTTCACCGCAAAGGACGCAAAGGACGCGAAGGAAAATCAAATACTATTCGATTGAAAAATGCAATTAATCTGAAATTTCAATTTGATTATAGTTTCTTGCTGTTCCTTTGCGTCCTTTGCGGTTCAAGATTTGCAGTTTACTCCGCCCTAATGCCAGCTTCTTTGACAACCTTGCTCCATTTGGCGACTTCGGACCTGATGTGCGCGCCGAACTGCTCGGGCGTGGTGCCGACGGGCTCGGAGCCGTCCGCCGAGAGCCGGTCCTTCATTTCCTGGGTCTGCAGGATTCTGACGATTTCCTGGTTGAGCTTGGCGATGATCGGCTGCGGAGTCTTTGCCGGTGCAAGGACCCCATACCAGCCGGCCACTTCGTAGCCGGGAACGCCGGCTTCCTGCATGGTCGGCAGTTCCGGTGCGCCCGCGGACCGTTTGACGGTCGTGACGGCAAGCGCCCGCAATCGGCCCGCCTTAATATGCGCGTGGGACTGCAGTATGGTCGAGAACAGCATCTGGATCTGGCCCGCAATCACATCGGTCATCGCCGGCGCGCCCCCTTTGTATGGGATGTGGGTCATGGTGAGACCGGCCAACGACGACAACAATGCGCCCGACAGATGGCTCAGGCCGCCGGTACCCGACGAGCCATAGTTGAGCGTGCCCGGTTTGGCTTTGGCGAGCGCTATGAGTTCCCTGACCGATTTCGCCGCAACCGATGGATGCACGACCAGCGCATACGGTTGGGTCGTTGCCTGCGTGATCGGCGACAGGTCTTTGATCAGATCGTAAGGCAGTTTCTTATATAGGCTGACATTGACCGAGTGGCTCGATGAGATCATCGTCAGCGTGTAACCGTCAGGCGCCGACTTGGTGGCGATCTCAACGCCGATGGTGCCGTTGGCGCCGGCGCGGTTGTCGGCAACGACAGGCTGTCCCCAGGCCTGGCTGACGCCCTGCGCCACTGCCCGTCCGACGATGTCGGTCAGGGAACCGGCTCCGATCGGAACGATCATCTTGATGGGTTTGTTGGGATAGGCCTGCGCAAGTGCCAGCGAACTCGATGCCATTGATGCGCAGAAAAACAGAAATAGCGCCACGCGTACGACCTTGCCCATGATTCCTCCTCCTTGGATGAATGCCGGTTGATTTTGTGCGCGGCATCTTGCCATAAACGGCCAGGCACCGTAGGTCGGCCCCTGCAGCCCGCTCAATCTTGCAGCATTTTTTCAATGCGCCGGTCGGGAACCAGCCACATCAATGCTACGCATACGTAAAAGACGATCGCAATCCACCGATTG
>Ga0315281_10008505_pt1 | contig 14356 bp, 12 predicted proteins | sample YL17G07_0_MG_FD_204540 | JGI IMG/M metagenome (GOLD analysis project Ga0315281, IMG submission 204540) | Sediment microbial communities from Yellowstone Lake, YNP, Wyoming, USA - YL17G07_0 | ecosystem: Environmental > Aquatic > Freshwater > Lake > Sediment | place: USA: Wyoming | collected...
TCCCCAGCACATCGTTCAACTCCTGCAGGGCAGTGGGCTGAATGCCGTCCAGCGTGGCGATGCGCAGCAGCACCTCGTTGCGGATACGTGGCGCCAGCTCGCCGAGCACCTCGGAGGCCTGGTCGCGCTCCAGGTGCACCAGGATCGAGGCGATGATCTGCGGGTGCTCACCCTTGACGAGTTCCGCAACGCTGCCGGCGTCCATCCACCGCAGACCTTCGATGCCGGCGACGTCGCTCCCTTGCAGCATCCGGTCGAGCAGCAGGTTGGCCTTTTCGGTTCCCAGCGCCTTGTTCAGTACCGAGCGGACGAACTCGTCGCCGTTGGCGCCAACCGAGGTCTGCATTCCGGCGTCCTGACAGAAGGCGCCCAGGACCGCATCGACCTTGTCGCGCGTGAGGTTCTTGGTCTTTGCCATGATCTGGCCGATTCCCTGCACCTCCTTGGGCGAGAGGTGCTTGAACACCTCGGCGGCCTCGCCCTCGCCAAGGGAAAGCAGCAGTATCGCTGCCTGGTTCATTCCATCGTTATCCATTCTTGCTTACCCAGCCGCGGACCACGTTGGCGACAATTCGCGGATCCTGTTGTGCGATCTGTCGCGCTTGCGTGAGACGATCGGCGCTTTGCGTGGCCTGCAGCACCTGAAGCTCGTTCGCGGGAGCAGGCGGTGGTAGCGCGGGCTTGTAGGTGGCCAACTGGCGCAGCATGGGACGGACGACGCCAAAAAGGAGATACACGCCGACCAGGGCGACGAGCAGGTTCTTGCCGGCCTCCTTGGCGAGCGAAATGTTCTCGGGTTGTTTCCACAGCGGCACTTCCGGTGCGATTTCGCGCTCGGTGACCGAGAACGGTGCGTTGGCCACATTGAGGGTGTCGCCGCGTTCCTTGCTGAATCCGATCGCGTCTCGCACCAGCTCCGTAATCTGATTCATGTCCTTTTCGGGGAGCGGCGTGGTGACGCTCTCGCCCTTGTCGTTGATGGTGCGCTTGTGGTTCACGACAACGGCTGCGGAGAGGCGACGGATGGTCCCGGTGGGATTGCGGGTATGGCGGATGGTCTTGTCGACTTCGAAGTTGGTGGTGGTATCGCGGCGCGTGTTGCCGCTTTGACCCGCGGATTGAGCCGCGGGTTGACCCGCGGGTTGAACAGCAGACGCGGCCGGGCTCGTCGCGGAGGCGCCGGCACGGGCAGGCGCTGCGGACCCTCCCGACAAGGGGGACTGCCCAGGAGCCGGCTGGCTGCCGATTGGCGCCGTCGCAGCCGCGGCCGGCTGGTTGGAGAGCGCGCCGGGCACGCCCTGCGGCGTGGCCGGGCCGCCGCCCGTTTGAACGGCTTCGGCCACTTGCTGGCTGCGCATGGCCGCGTCGTCCGGTTTGGCGTTGGGCTTGTAGAGCTCGGCCATCTGCTCGGTCGAGCTGAAATCGATATCGGCGGTGACCTGGGCGCGGACGTTTTCGCGCCCGACCAGCGGCTCGAGGATGGCGACGATGCGCTTCATGTAGCTCGATTCCATGCTCTGCAGGTACTGCAGCTGCGAGGCATCGAGCATGGTCCCATCCTCCGCGCGGGCCTGCGCCGAGAGCAGCGTGCCGTCCTGGTCGAGCACGGACACGTTCTTGGAGGCGAGTTCGGGAACGCTGGAGGAAATCAGGTTGACGATGCCGGCGATCTGGGCGCGCTCGAGCGTGCGGCCGGTATAGAGGCTGAGGAGCACCGAAGCGCTCGGCTTCTGCTGTTCGCGCATGAACACGCTGGATTTGGGTATCGCCAGGTGCACGCGCGCGGCCTGGACCGCGGAAAGCGACTGGATCGATTTTGCGAGTTCGCCTTCCAGGGCGCGCTGGTAGTTGATCTGCTCCTGGAACTGGGTGATGCCGATGCGCTGCTGCTCCATGACCTCGAAGCCGACGACGCTGCCCTTGGGCAGGCCCTGCGAAGCCAGGCGCAGCCGGGCATCATGCACCTGAGAGGAAGGCACCAGGAGGGCCCCGCCACCCTCGCCGAATTTGTAGGGCACGTTCATCTGGGTGAGTGCGGACACGATGGCGCCGCCGTCCCTGTCCGAGAGATTGCTGTAGAGAACGCGATAGTCGGGTGACTGCCCCCACATCCAGGCAGCGATCGCGAGCGAGGCCACCACCGCAAGCCCGAGAATGGTCCCGAACTGCTGCCGGCCCGGAAGCTGGCTCAATCCCCGCAGTGCATTACCCACAGATACCACGCCGGAACCTCCCCTGTTTGCGATCGGATGGAAAGGATTATTGGCGCGCGCCGCCATCCATGAAGCACCGAACAGGCCCGCTTTTAGGGGGCTATTTGAACCTGCGACCGTGGCCGGGGAGTGCTAACGTGGCATCCGGTGCAGATGAACGGGGCCTGATTCGACCATGGACAAGATTCAGATGAACGCGCTGCTGACCGAGTTGAAGGCGGGCGCGGCGCTCGCCTCGGGGAGCAGGGGTGCGGCGACAGCAGGGCGGCCGGCGGCGGATTTCTCGGCGCTGCTCAAGGGCACGCTCGATCAGGTCAACGACTCGCAGGAAAAAACACAGGCGCTCGCGCGCGAGTTTCAGCTCGGCAATCCCAACGTGAGCCTGGAAGAAACCATGATCGCGCTGCAGAAGTCCTCGCTGTCCTTCCAGTTCATGGTGCAGGTGCGCAACAAGGTCGTCTCCGCCTATCACGACATCATGAATCTGCCGGTGTAGCGGCTGCCTCGGGCCGCGGCACCATCAAACCACGAGCGCAATCCAGCCTAACGCCGCATCATGTGTCGTTCGTGCTCGGCCTTGTTGATGTAGCGCTGGATCATCGACTGCATCGGTCCCGGAAGCCTGATGAAGCGGCAACCAGCACTTCGCTGGCTGGTTCCGTTCTTCAACACGACATCGTTCACATAAGTGATTTCCAGTTGGGCGGATACGGTGCCGACGCCGGGCAAGTTGATGCTGCATGCCGGATAAACTTGCCCGATCTTGATCGGAACATCGACCGTAGTCAGGATCATTGCGACGCCGCCGCAACTGATGTCCGCGAGGCGCGCCTCGTGGAGCTGGTCGGGTCGTCCGGCGAACGGCTGCAGGTAGGCCTTGATCGGGTTGCCGATCGGCAGATGGATGAGGTAGAAGTCGCGCCGCTGCAGCCGCAGGACCGTGGCGGGGATGCGCATGCGAAACGCGGAGCGGTCCTCGTGCGCCGCGGCTTCTGCATGGTTGGCCGAGAATTGCACCTTGATGCGGCCCTCGTAACCCACTACCTTCAGATACGTCGCCCGCAGCAGCAGCTTGTTCGCGCGGGTATCGGCGCCCAGGTCCAGCACCAGTTCGTTGAACTCGGGGTTGACCGCGAGGATGGTCGTGAGGATGAACTCGCGGTCCTGGTCGAAATAGACCGTGATCATGGCGTTCTGCTTCGCCAGCGCGCGCAGCAAAGCGACGATTTCCGGACGCGAGCGCAGGGTGAAGCGCTCGTCGGCCTCCAGGACAGGGTCGGATGCTGAATTGGCTCCCATCCTTGCTCTCAGCGCAGGAGCGGCACGGCCGCGTGGCCGCGATCGAGTTGATAAACCCAGACCAGTATTTCGGCCACCGCGCGATAAAGTGCAGGCGGGATCCGCTCGTCGAGGTCGATCTGCATGAGCAGGGCCACCAGTTCGGGCGACTCGTGCACGTAGACGCCGGCTTCCTTCGCGCGGCGCAGGATCTCCTCGGCCACCAGTCCGCGGCCTTTGGCGACCAGCACCGGCGCTTTCATTCCCTCCCGGTATCGAAGCGCGGCGGTGGCCTGACGCAGATCAGCCATGGTTTGTCACCCTTAGACACAGAGGCTGCAGGCCGGCGGTGCGCAAGCGCTCATCGAGTGCGGGCAACCTGGATTGCAGAAGGCGTACAGAGTCCGGCTCCGGGGCGCAGATCGAAATCCTGAGTGTGTCGCCGCACACAGCCAGTTCGGCGTGAATCCCTCCCAGTTGCACGAGCACAAGGTCAAGAGTCGTTCGCCAGGTCGGCTGACGCGCCGTTTCGCCGTCTGGCGGGGAATCCTCTGCCCGTTCCTCGGCAATGGTGAGCGAAGCCCGCTGGCCCGGCCACACCTGGCCCTGCCATGCGATCTGGCGTGCTTCCAGCACTTCCAACTGCTGACGGAGCATCGGCCGGGCTTCGTGCGGAAGAACGTATGCCCGCGCATGAACGGAATCGTTGCTCGCGGCCGCGCGAGTGGCATCCGGCGTGGCCTCCCGTGCGAAAGACCCTGCTCCACGGCTCAAATCGACTTGTTCGGGATTCCTGCCGTTGGCCGGCAACGCCGAAGCATCAGTGCGCGCACGCCACTGCGCCTGGGGTTCACTCTGCAGTTCGGCGAACGTGCGCTGACCCCGCGTCCACGCGGCAAGATGCGATTCATAAAACAGTCCGCTGTGCGCTACTACGGTCTGCAGTGCCGTTGCCAATTGCCGGGCAGGTAACTCGACCTGCGGTCCCGACGGCAGCAGCGGCGCGAGGGACGACAGCGCCCCGGACGGCGCGAACGGTTGCGCCATTGTCTCGATATAGGTATCGCCCAGTGCCAGCTGGATGATCTGGGCTCCCTGCGAAAGCGTGATGAGCGGGTTGGACGCGGCGCTCGGTCCCGAAGCGGAACGGGGCAGCAGCTCGAACACGAAATCGGGCTGTGCACGAAGAACGCGCAGGGACAGGGTGTCCCCCGGGACGACAGTGACCGGCAGCCCGAGCTGAATCGGCTTGCCGCCCATGTCGGCAAGGTAGAGCCCTTCAGCAAGCTGCGACACGATGGTGGCCGTCACAGCCTGTCCGACGCTGAGTTGCGGAAATGCCTGCGACGCTTGCGGCCTGGACGCGCGAACATCCAGCGAGGCACTGTTCTGCATCTGCAGGAATACCGAGACCAGGTTTGCGTGCAGCATGGCAGCAGCGATCGAAAATCAACCGGGCTTGGGTTTGTTGTCCTGCGGCGTTGGCTTGCGCTGCGGCACCTGCTGATCGGATCCACGCCGCCTTAGCGGTAAAATCCTGGACAGCGGCAGCACCGGCCAGCCGATGGGCGCGATGGACTCGTCGTTGACGCAAACGGTTGACCGGGATTCCATGATCATCCTTTAGACGCGGTAGGCGTCGTCCACGCGACGGCGTGTCCCCGCCGCGTTGAGCAGTTGCCCGAGTTCATGCATGCGCGGGTCGAGCAGGCGGCGTATTTCAGCGTCGTGGGCCAGCACGCGGCGGATAATCTCGGCCTTGCGCCGCCGACCAGTCTCATCCAGCCGCGCCTCGGCATCGGCGACCTTCAGCCGCGCGATGGCGGCGGCGCAGCGTCGCTCGGCCTCGACCAGTGTGTCCCAGTCCTGGCGGCGAACCGCTGCCAGCATGTCGCTGCTGGCAGCTTCCACCGATTCATAATACGACAGGAGGTCGGTCATGTTGTTCCTAAGCCATTCCGTAGCTGACTGCGCGACGATCCTGCCGGGGTGCAGGTGCGGCGCCGGCCATGGTCGGCGCTGTGCGCGCTCCGATCTGCACCCATGCCGAGCGGATCTCGGACAAAAGCCCGGAAACCTCGGTAAGCATTTCCTGGCGATTTTTCAGGTTGGCCTCGAGCAGGCGCCGGACCATGTACTCGTAGAGCTCGTGCAGCTGCAGCGCAATGGCGCCGCCGCGTTCCCGGTCCAGCGAAACGCGCAACCCGTCGCTGATGATGCGGATGGCCTTGGATATGGCGGCGCCCCTGGCCGGAATGTTGCCGGCCTGCATGTGCCTCCGCGCATCGGCGATGGAGTCGAGCGCCCCGTCCAGCAGCATCAGCACCAGTTGGTGCGGGGAGGCGCTGCCGACGCCGGTCTCCAGACCGATCTCCTGGTAGGCGCGTGCCGGTGCGGTTTGAAATGGGTTCATGGTCTGCCCTCCAGCAATGTGAATCACAACGAGTTGCTGGAGAAGTTATCGGCATTCCCGGGAAGTTCATTAAGGGCGGTTCCTCACCGCACCGGGCAGGCCGGCCCGTCGCTGCGTCAGGCAGGTGGCGTTCATGCTCGATATCACTTGATGGCGCCGGGCAGGTTGGCCAGTTGCTGCGAGAGATAGGTGCTGGTCGCGTTCATGCTCGACATCATCCGGTCCAGCGCGGTGAATTGGGCGCGGTAGCGTTTTTCGATGGTCGCGAGCTGAGTATTGAGCCGGTCGCGCTGCTTGCCGATGTCCTTGATCGAGGCATTGATGCCGGTGGTGCGGCTGGAGATGGTGCCCGAGACCCCGACAAACTGGTCGGCGAGCTGGTTCAACTGGTAGGCGTAACCCCGCGAGAAGTTGACCGTGCCGCGGGTTCCCGTGCCGCCGCCTGAAACCAGCAGTTGCAGCCCGGAGGCGTCGTTGCCTACAGCGCCGGTGAGCGTCTGGCCCGAGCCGGTCGCGGCCACGCCGTTGATGGTGCCGGCGACGTTGACGCCGGTGGCATTGACCGGCGCGGTGTCCATCAGATTGGAGGCGCCGTTGCCGCCTGTCACCGACACGCCGGAGGTCGATCCGTACAGGTTGGAGGTGAGGGTGATCACGCCTGCCGTGGCGGTCACCGTGACCGCGCTGCCGACGGCGGTGAAGGCGCCGGCGCTGTTGATTTTCGACTGCACGTGCAGCGCCAGCGCCTCGGCTGTTGCGTAGACGCCGGAATCGAGCGTCACGGTCGCCGTCACCCCGTTCAGCGCCACCTCCAGGGTGTTGTTGCCGCCGTTGATGGTGAGGCCGGCCACGCCCGCCGATGCGCCCGCGCCGACGCTCGCGCCGCGGGTGGCGACCTGGGTGACCGTGACCGCGTAGCTGCCCGGCTTGGTGCTGCTGGTCGCGGCGCTGTAGCTCACCAGGCCGTCGGTCGCGCGTCCGGCCTGCGCGAACGCGCCGGCCACGTCCAGCGGATTGGCGGCGACGGCCGCCTGCAGTTTGGCCGCGTCCACGGCCAGGGTCCCGTCCACCTGGAAGCCGATGCCCAGTTGCGACAGGCTGGTGTAGGCCCCTGCCCCGATAAGCGCGGTGGAAAACACCGCGCGCACCGCGGTGTCCACGTTGCGTGCCGTCGGGTCGCCCTGCAGCGTGCCGCCGGTCTGAGTGGTCGCGTTGTAGCCGGTCAGGGTCTTCAGCGTCTTGGCCAGCGCGTTGTACGCGCTGACGAAGCTCTGCGCCTGGGTCTGCACGTTCGAGGTATCGCGGGCGATCGTCAGCGTGACCGGCGTCGCGCCGGTCTCCTTGGCCAGGTTCAGGGTTACGCCGGCGATGACGTCGCTGATGTTGTTCGACGCCTTGGACACGCTCAGGCCGTCCACCGTGAGCGCGGCGTTCTGGGCCGCGAGCGTCTGGGACAGGCTCTGGGCGGCGACGTTGCCGGTCGGATCATGGGCGAGCAGGTTGGACAATCCCGCGTCGCCGGTCACCGCGATCCTGGCGCTGACCACGGCGCCGGTTGACGTGGAGGTGAGCACCAGCCGGTAGGGCACGGTGGCGCTGCCGTCGTTGACGATGGTGGCGGTCATGCCCACATTGGCCGCATTGATCGCATCGCGGATGCCCGACAGCGTGTTGTTGGTCGCGTCGATGGTCACGGTCTTCAGCGCCGCGCCCGCCGAGGTGAAGGTCGCCGGCGCGGTGTACTTGCCGGTGGGAACATCGAACGTGCCGCCGGTCAGGGTGCCAAAATCGAACGTGAGCGTGCCGTTGCCGATGGTGGTGGCGTTGCTGGCCGCGCCCGGCGCGACCAGTTTCTGCCCCTGGGCGAGCTTGGTGACCGCGATCGAGTACGCGCCCGGCGCTGCGGTGTTGGCGACGCTCCCCGAGAGCACGCTGGTGTCGGAAATCGTGGCCTTGAGCGAGGAAAAATTCGAGGCGCTGGCCAGGCCGCTCATCGTCGACTGGAAGCTCGAGATCGCGCCCTGCAGGCTGCCGTAGGCCGACAGCTTGGCCTGGTGGGCGGCCTCCTTCTGGCTCAGTTTGGTGAGCGGCCGGCTCTCCACCTGCATCAACTGCGAGACGATGCTGTTGACGTCGATTGTGGTCGATCCGATGCCCGATGTGGTCGCCATGCCGCGCTCCTATGCCAAAAACGCCAATGCAAAACAACCAGCCGCGGGCGGGGGATCTCCCCGCTGCGCGCCGGCCGGCGGAAGCATCAGCAAAGCACTGTGCCTTCTGATCGTCAGGCCTTCTGTCGCAATACCATGCCCTGCCACTGCTCGATCGCACGGGAGATCGCCAGCGCTTCCTCCGAAGGCATCTGGCGGATCACCTGTTGCGTTTGCCGGTCCATCACCCGCACCACCGTATGGCCGGATGCAGGATCGGGCGAGAACTCGATGTCGCGCGAGGCCGCTGCCATCGCGCGGTTGAGCGCCGCCACCGCGCGTGCGACCTGTTCGGGGTCGCGCACCGGCTCGGGCGCCGGCTCGGCGCGCGTGGCTTGCCGCGGCCTCGCCGCCGCCGGTGTCGCCATGCTGTTCGAGGTTCCGCTCAGGGATTGCAGATCCATCTCGTACTCCAGTCCGCGCCTGGCGTGGTTGCTGCCTGGCACGGGTCGTCAAATGGGTTCATCCGGCGCGGCTGCCGCAGGGGATCTGCGAAAGCGGCGCCGGATGATTTGCTGCTACTTCATGCTGCTTCCATCAAAGATGTCGCTACTCCTTACTCCTGTTTCCAGTGCTTACTCTGTCGATCAGCCGCGCAGCAGTGCCAGCACGTTGTTCGGCAGCGAGTTCGCCTGCGCCAGCATCGCCGTGCCCGCTTGACTCAGAATCTGGCCGCGGGTCAGCGCTGCGGTCTCGGCCGCGTAATCCGCGTCCTGGATCCGGCTGCGTGAGGCGGTCAAGCTCTCTGCGTTGGTCGACAGGTTGGCCACCGTGGACTCGAAGCGGTTCTGGTACGCACCCAGACCGGCACGCGTGGTGGAGATGGTGCTGAGCGCCGTATCGACCGCCGTCAGCATCGCGTTGGCCGCCGACACCGTGAGCACGTTCGCGCCGCCGTAGCTGCCTGTGGTCAGGCCCGCCTTGGAAGGCGTGGTACCGGCTATGGCCAGGTCCTTGGTCGAAGTGAGCGTGAGCGTGCCGTAGTGGGTAACCGCAGAGGTGTCGGCATCCGTGGCGGCAAAGCCAGCGCCGGCCGTCGTGACCACACCACCGCTACCGGCGGCTTCCAACAGCGTGACGTTCCTGCCGTCGGCCGCAGCAACGGTGATTTTGCCGGTGGTCGCGGAGTAGCTGGCGCTGATTCCGGCGCCGGACAGCGTGCCGTTGCTGTTGATCGCCGAGACCACTTCGGATGCATCGATGCTCATGCCGTAGGCCCCGCCTGCCATGCTGAGGCTCAGAACCTGGTCGGCAATGCCTTCACCACCCACGGTCAGCGCGTAGACACCCACCGCGCCGTAGCTGGTGTTGGACAAGCCAGCGACTGTCGGGGCGTTGCCGGCGACGTTGATGACCGCGGACGAAGTCAGGGTGACCGAACTCGTTGCATACGAGGTGGTGTTGTTCGTGTAACCCGCGAAGCCTCCGGAGTTATCGGCGGCTACCGACTCGGTGATCAGAATGTTGGAGCCGTCGGCCTTGGAGAAGACCAGGTTGGAGCCCGCGACGGTACCGGCCACGGTGATGCCCGCGGCGGCGAAGTTATCGCTCTGGGCGGTAATTGCGGCCTGCATGTCGGATGCGGCTACGCCGTCGGACAAGGTGCCATCGGTGCCCACGTCCGCACCGCTGTAGACCGTAACGCCGCCCACGACGAGAGAGTAAAGGCTGGCGGCGTCCGTGCCGGCCATCACTGAGTCGGTGTTGACTGCGAAGGCGCCCGACGAGACGCTCGACGTGGCCTGCGCCGTCGCGGTGACGCCGGTCGTGCCCTGCTTGGCGTTGATCGCGTCGGCGAGCAGCTTGGCGCTGACGGTGGTGGCGCCGGTGACGATGGTCGTGCCGTTGATGGTGAGGTCGCCGGCCGTCATGCCATCGGTGGCGACGGTGGTCGAAAGTGCGACGCCGGTGGCGGTGGCGCTGTCGGTGTTGGCGATCGCGGTAAATGCCGCCTCAAAGCTGTTCGCCGCAGTGGCGGTGACGCCGCTGCCGGTGATGGTGGCATTGGCGTTGACTGCAGCGGCCATCACTTTCGCGGACCGCGTGCCGACCGCGCCGAGGTCGGTGCCGTTGATCGTAAGGTCGCCGGCGAGGAGCACGGCTGTCACGGCGGTGCCGGTCTTGGTGCCCGCGCCCAGCCCGAGGTCCGAGGTCTTGGCGCTGGCGATCGAGGAGATCGAGATGGTCTCGTTGGCGTTGGCGCCGACCTGGAACTGCTGCGCGGTGAACGAGCCGTCGAGCAGCTTGATGCCGTTGAAGGAGGTCTGAGCGGCGACGCGGTTGATTTCGGCCACGCGCTGCTGCACCTCGTTGTCCAGTGCCGCGCGGTCGGAGGCGCTGTTGGTCGAGTTGGCCGACTGCACCGCCAGTTCGCGGATGCGCTGCAGGTTGTTGGTGACCTCCTGGAGCGAGCCTTCGGCCGTTTGCGCCAGCGAAATGCCGTCGTTGGCGTTGCGCACCGCCTGGTTCATGCCGCGGATCTGCGAGGTCATCCGGTCCGAAATCGACATGCCGGCGGCGTCGTCCTTGGCGCTGTTGATGCGCAGGCCGGAAGACAGGCGTTGCAATGCCTGCTGCACCTGGCTCTGAGTGCCGGTCAAATTGCGCTGCGCGTTCAACGACGCGATGTTGGTGTTGATGATCATTGCCATGGTGAGTCTCCTGTCAAAAGTTAAGTTAGGTACCGGCGGGGTGGTCGTGTCCCACGCCACCGGAACCAAACCGCCGTTGACAGGCATATCGGAGCTTTACGGAAAAAACTTTAGCCCTGTTTTCAATCCGTGCTCAGGCAGGCAGCGATGCGCCAGGCACGGAGAGGGGCGTTCCGGGGACCAGATTAGACCGCGCCGGACGCCCCCGGCAGGTGGAAAAGCGGGGGAAAAATAGGTCGATTCCGGGCCAGGGCTTCAGGGCGGCCGGTTGACAATCCGCCCGAGGGAAATGGGAAATCGCCGTGCCGGCTTTTCCGGTATCGGTGTCCGTCCCGAAGCCCAAGGCCGCGGACCGGCTTGTTCAAGGAGTTCGATGCATGCAGCAAATGGCGGTTCCGGTTGAGAAGCTACTGAAACAAGGGTCCGAGGCATTGAGCGCCGGGAGGATCGAGGAGGGACGCGGCATCTATAAGTTCCTCGCCCGGGAGCTGCCGCGCCATCCGGACGTGCTGCATGGCCTGGCGCTGGTGAACTGGCGCGAAGGCCGCCACAAAAAGGCGCTCGAACTGTTGCGGCAGGCGATCCGGGGCGCGCCCGATTTCGCCCCCATGCGCCTGCTCCAGGGGGATTGGCTGAACGAGCGCGGCCAGGCTGAGCAAGCCCTGATGGCCTGGAAGACGGCGCACGAGAACGGGGCTTCGCCGATCCTGATCAAGCAGCGGATCGATGCGATCGCGGCCGGCGGCGGAGCGAAGGCCGACTGGTTCGGCCCCAAGCTGCGCCATCTGGCCGAGGCGCAGGCGCTGGTCGGCCAGGAGCGCTGGTCGGATGCCGTGCCTCACTATGAGGCTAGCCTCGCGCACAGCCGAGCCGAAGCCGACGGACCGCTGCTGAAGGAAGCCGCCACCATCGCGCGTGCCGCGCTGCGCCTGGACCTGGCCGCCCAGTGGTTCGAAGCGGCGGCGCGGGCGCTGCCCGAGGACGCCGACGTGATCCTCAGCCTTGGAAACGTGTATCAGCGGCAGCATCGCTTCGATGACGCGGAGCGCTGCTACCGGCAGGCCCTCGCGCTCGATCCAGTCATGCCCGAGGCGCATAACAACCTGGGGGCGTTCTATCAGAGCAGGGGGCAATTGGAGGAGGCGAACAAGCACCTGCGCATTGCCATTAACCACCGCGAACACTATGCGGATGCATGGAACAACCTGGGGCTGTGCCTGAGGCAGCAGCAGCAACTGACAGAGGCGGAGGTGGCGCTGCGCCGCGGCCTGGCCTGCGCGCCGGACAGTCCCGACCTGCATACCAACCTGGGCCTGGTGCTCGACCAGCTCGGGCGCAAGGAAGAGGCCGAGCGACTTTACGAGCAGGCCGGGCGGCTGGCGCCCGACAGGGCCATGGCCTGGTGGTCGCGCGGCCTGCGCGAGATGAACGCGAAGCACTTCGGTCCTGCGAGGACCTATCTGGAGAAGGCGGTCGCCTGCGATCCGGACTGGATGCCGGCGCAGAACGCCCTGGCGCTGCTGCATTTGGAGATGGGCGAGCCCGAAAAGGCGATCGAACTGTGCCAGCGCATCCTGGTCCGCGAACCCGACAACGTCGATGCCCTAAACACTATGGGTATTTCGTATAGAAAAATAAATCGCCTTGGCGAGGCGCTGTCGGCGTTCGAGACAGCGGTGGCCAAGGTCCCGAATCATCAGAACGCGCTGTGCAATCTGGCGTTCGTGCGCACGGACCTGGGCCTGTTCGACCAGGCGCTGGATGGATTCCGGCAAGTGCTGGCGCTGGAGCCGAAAAAAAAGGCGGCCTGGGACAACTACCTGTTCGCACTGAACTACCATCCCACGATCACGCGTGAAGAGCACTTGGCCGGCTACCGGGATTACGACCGGGTGATGGGCACCGTGGATAAGCCCTGCAACGCGCGGCCCCGGTCCCCGGAGGGACGCAAGCTCAAGGTGGCGTACCTGTCCGGCGACCTGCGCCACCACCCGCAGGAATATTTCTTCATGCCGCTGCTGGACGGCCACAACCGCGAGCTGTTCGAGGTGTGGTGCTATTCGAACGGCGTGGTCGAAGACCATGTCACCACCGAGATGAAAAGCAAGTCCGACGGCTGGCGCAATATCGCCGGCATGAGCGATGCCGAAGTCGCGGCGCAGATCACGGCCGATGAAATCGACATCCTGGTGGATCTGGCCGGCCATACCGCAGGCGGCCGGGCGGAGATCTACCCCTACCGTGCCGCGCCGTTGCAACTCGCGACGCTGCTGGGCTGGAACTACGGCGTGGGGCTGTCGTGCATGGACGCGCTCGTCGGCGATCCGTGGACCCTGCCCGAAGGCGTCGAGCAGTACTGCGTGGAGCCGGTGCTGCGGGCGCCGTGCTACACGTACATATGCCGTCCCGATCCGAAGCTGCCGCGGCTGCCGGAATCGCCGGCGCGGCGAAACGGCCACGTGGTGTTCGGCACCACCTCGCGCAGCGTGCGGCTCAACGACCGGGTGCTGGAACTCTGGGCGCGCGTGCTCCAGGCGGTTCCGGGCAGCACGCTGCATTTCAACAGCCGCAATTTCGACGACCCGGCGTCGATCGAGCGCATGCAGCGTTTTTTTTCCGGGCACGGGGTCGATCCGGACCGGCTCGAATTCGGCTTCACCTCGCCGATTCATCGCGCGTTCGAGCAGATCGACATCTATCTGGACACCTTCCCGCACAACAACGGCACGACGCTGGTGGAGGCGCTGTGGTGCGGCCTGCCGGTGGTCACCATGGTCGACCGACCGCCGTTCGGCTGTATCGGGCAGGCCATGCTGACCCAGGCGGGCCTCGAGGGCTGGATAGCCAAGACCGAGGGCGAGTACCTCCGCATCGCTGCCGATCTCGCCGGCGACATCGACCGTCTGGAGGAAATCCGGCTGAATCAGCGCGACCGGATCGCGAATACGGCACTGTTCGACGAGGAGCGCATGGTGCGCTGGTTCGAGTACGCCTATTACACGATGTATGAGCGCAAGTGGCAGGCGCTGGCGCAGGAGGGCGAATGAAAGTCGTCATTCTCGCAGGCGGGCTGGGCACCCGGCTCAGCGAAGAGACCGTGGTCAAGCCCAAGCCGATGGTGGAAATCGGCGGGCGCCCGATCCTGTGGCACATCATGAAGATCTATTCCTCGTGGGGCTACAACGAGTTCGTGATCTGCCTCGGCTACAAGGGCTACCTGATCAAGGAGTACTTCTACAACTACTTCCTGCACCAGACCGACCTTTCGATCGACCTCGCGCGCAACGAAGCGAAATTCCATCGCGCCAAGGCCGAGCCGTGGATGGTTCACCTGGTGGACACCGGCGAGGCGACCATGACCGGCGGGCGCGTCAAGCGGGTCGCCGAGTACGTACGGGACGATCCTGAGTTCTTCCTGACCTATGGGGACGCGGTCGCCGACATCGACATTCCGGAGACGCTCGCATTCCATAGAAGGAGCGGCAAGCTGGCGACCCTGACGGCAACCCGCCCGCCCGCCCGCTTCGGCGAATTGAATCTGAACGGTGAAGACGTGACGGCGTTCGTGGAGAAGCCGACCGATGGCGTCAG